>JAAUXT010104980.1_pt1 | contig 12567 bp, 9 predicted proteins | sample 7278171 | NCBI WGS metagenome assembly JAAUXT01 (sample SAMN14350112, study PRJNA611818) | marine sediment metagenome | isolation source: surface marine sediment (1.8m) | place: French Polynesia: Moorea | collected 2018-08
ACTCCCATTGGTCAGCAATGGTACCAGGTGATTGAGAAACAAAAGAAGTCGACCAGAGTGTCTCGTCGCCAAGAACATGACCAGGAAAGAGTTTTGGTATCAGCCTCGTATGGCGTCCCGTTACCCTGGAGATTCTCAGTGCGCGACTCGTTTCGCGACACGGAGCTGCGTGCAGAGGGCGTTAGCGCGCCGCAAAAACCCAACCGACTCAAACCGCTTCAGAATCCAACTGTGATTCCAAGGCCACAAGTCGCATTGCAATTTGGGGGTGGGTGAAGGACAGCTGGGGAGAGAAAGCAGGCAAGGTGAAGGAGGTGCAGCTACTTCAGTCATCGTCAGGGGGCAAGGCACAATCATTTACGCGCCGAAAGCCAGGTTTAAACCCTCTTCAGCCAGGGTGCATTCTGAGGACCCTCCAAACAGAACTGAATAAAGGTTCCGTGTGTTCGCCGCGCAAAGCGAACGCACCCAACGTGACGTGGCGTGGGCGGTTTGAGACGGTTGTTTTTTGCGGTTGTTTTGTGAGGCGTTCCAGCCCTGAGCGAGCGAGTAAGGGATAGCGAACGAGACGGAGTGAACGAACGAGTACGTTACATTGTTGAGGTCGAGCGTGCCACACTGACAGAAACACATGTCATCCCCTGCGTTCTCCTCCAAAACCCCCTGCAACACAACACAGCGAAAAAACACGTCAAACCAAACACAAACAAAAAACTCATGCAAAATTAAACAAACCGCATTCACCCTTGTTTTGAAAGGAAACACCAAATTCGTCTTAGTCGCACCCAAGTTAAAAGCGCACCCCAACTGTTTCCTTGATTTTTGGTATGAGGTTCCATTGAAGCAATGGTTATCTAAAACCCAAGTTTTGGTGCTCATTTTCAGGACAAAGTTTCGTCGTTAACATGGGTGGAAACGGTAACATGAACCAAGGGAGGCTCACACTCGTGCTTGTTCAACACTGTTGTCCTTCACTGGCACCTTGCGTGGGCTGAATGCGTGAAAATTAGAGTTGTTCACACAAAGGCTCAAAAGATGTGACGTCACAAATGGACAAAAATTCCTTTCGTTTCACGAAAAGCCAAAACATGACAGTCCTGTCTTCTTGCATAAATTTGTGCTTGAAAATCGAATGTTGACTGAAAAATGTAAACAAGCAAATAAGTATGAACAAACACGGGCAATTATGAACGCAAACACGAGATTCAGGCTGAAAGTGAATTCTGATGGCACAGACTCTCCCCGAGACACAAAGCAAAGCACAAGAAACTTGCGACAACCCGTCAAACAAGCGGAATCCCCGAAGGACAATGAAAACTGCAGCAACTCATGTTGCTGTCACCGTTGCCGTAGAAGCGAAAAATATCCCGTCTCTCTTCAAGTCAATGCGCACTGTTTCGCAAGAGACGAATGCAAAGTCCATTGACTTGTGCGTTCAGCGTCCAGAGGACGCAACGCTTGACGTGACGTGACGTATCCGGTTTCACCCCGGCTCAACGGCTTCAGGTGCTCACTCGTTCAGTGCAGTTCACCACCAACACAAAACGATACGGCCACACGCGAAAGAGAAATGCAGATCTACTCCATCAAATGCACACGGATTGGTGGTCTCTTCGCACCCACATCAAAACAAGCTCATCTCGCACCTCCACAGATCCATTACACAACACCTCCTGTCGAAAGTGAGGGAAATTCAGTGCCCCTACACGAGTCCATATTGGTCTCAACGCGTGTCTGCTTTCATCATTTCAGATTCTGCAAGCCGTGCACCTCTCCTTGCCTTGAATTCCTCAGGAACATAGCAGAAACATGACCAGCGGAAATTTGTTGTTTTTTGTTTGTGGGGGAGGGGGGGGGGCAGAGAGGGAGATGCGGGAAAATTTTCCAGGTTTTGTCGCAATGATTGGCGGGGAACACAGGGACTCAGCACGTGGGAGCCGAGGGAGGCGGGTGACCTGGATCCGCCCTCACTGCTGCGGATCTCACGATGATTTCCTGCAAAGCGCGACGACACTCCGCGTCCTGTCAATTAGCGACGCATCCGTCGCCATGGTGACGACGTGTTAATGAAGCGCGACACAGGACGTGAGCGATAATTGGCAGCCTCTGTCACACCGCAGACTGACGCGTCAAATCCGGCGCGTCGCAATGTGGAGCTTCGTGCACATATCACCTCAGGCAGAAATACCTGTGTGTACGGGCGGTTCCAGCAGAAGAAATGACCCCAAGCGGTGTCTTTGAAGAACTCTACGCGTCGCAATTTGTCCTTCTCGACACGAAGTCCAGACGCGGAAATGCACGAGATTGAAACACTTATCGAGATCGAGCCTTTTGCCAACTTTCACACCAGATGCGTCAAGCGTTGCGTCCCTGCACGAGTCTGCGCACTGATGCGCAAGTGGTCATACGCAAGACTCCTCCACGCACACGCACACGCACACACACACACACACACACACACACACACACACACACACACAAAATTCCGTCTCCTCTCTGGAAACTTTCTCCAAAATCTTTCTCCTCTCGTTTCTCACGCGATCCCTTTCATCTGTTCCTTCGACACGCACCGCTTTGTTTGTTTTTCAATTGGACTAATTTCCCAATGTTCGAAGCTTCCAATTAATTAATTTCTCATCAATTTTTAAAGACCTTTCCTCACGAGTTTCATCCCACGGCTACAATTGGAGATGTATCAAAACGCGAGAAAAAAATAGAGCGGACAGACGAGACGACAGGAAGTTAGGGTCAGCAGACGAGGCGGACATCGTGACCAAAAACGCTACTGATTCCTGACAACCAACCAGAGCCTGTACAACTGAGCAACAGGTGGCAAAAAAAGACCGTCCATTTTCATCGTGTTGAATCTGGCGTCTTTTTCACTCGCGCTGAGTGAGTACGAGTTACGCATGCTACCGTTTGCCGATTGGCCCGAAAGAGAACAAACAGAAACTAGCACTCTATCCACGCAATGACGCACCGCAGTGTGAATTCCGCTTTGAGAAACTACAACGTTTGAAGAGCATGTCGTGGGACCCAAGCTGTCGAAACTCACTGTCGCGACTTCGCATTCACCGTCATGGCAGTGAATGGAAGTGAAAAGGGCAGCAGAGCGACAGGATGAGTGAGTGAGTGAGTGAGTGAGTGAGTGAGTGAGTGAGTGAGTGAGTGAGTGAACGAATGTACTCACCCCACGCGTATTCTTCTTCCGGTTCAGTTCCGAGTTCAGTGTCTGCGCGATGTCGAGCAACATGGCGCACGGTACGGCCGAGTCGGTCGCGCCCAGGAAACTGCAACCATAGCAACGGCACTGTAGCCATAGTAACGGAGTACCGTAGCCAAAGCAACAAGTGGGACAGCAAAACAATTATCAGCAACACTTCACACGATTTTGAAGGGCTTTGAATCTCGTCCATTCAGTCAGAAGAAACTGAAACATGCCAGCGAGTAAACCAAAGATCTACAGGTCAGCAAACTCCTGTTCCAAGACGCAGCGTCCGAATGGAGCTGTGGCCACAAGCCTCGAGCCACGCAAACACAGCTGGACACGGCAAACGGGGATTCCTCATTGATGGTGACAACAGCATCTGCGTCGAGCATTGATTGTGTAAGTAGCACGTGTCGCGGGAAGGCTCCTCAACACGCAATATCGGCAGAAGCATTTGCTTTTTGATGGCGTTGGTTTGTTATTGACCAGCTGCCCTGTGTCAATTGAGTTGTTGTTGGGATGTCACAGGCTTGTTGTGCTGGGGAGTGTGGGCTGTTTTCGCGGAAGCTACGACGGTCTGGGGGTAACTGTCGCCCTGTTGCGTTCTTCATCTCCTGCCAATCTGCTTGGGGGAGACGATAGGTTCGTGACTGCTCCTGTATGCTCAAAATCACCAGTACCGTGCTCCGTCAAACGCACCCATATGCAGAGGCCCCCCTCACACACACACACACACACACACACACACACAACCTCTGCATGACCCCTCCCTCGAACACCCTCTCAGCCATACACGTGGTCCCCTCCCCCGGGTACAAACAGGCCCAGCGCACTCACTTGCGGAGATCCTTGGAGTCGTAGTGGCAGGCGAGCGTGAGGAAGCGCTCTGCGTCCGGGTTGAAGCGTCCGATGATGTTGGTGAAGCTCTTCTGTCCCCGCGGAGTCCGCTCCGAGAAGTAGTCCCCGTCGAGCTGCCACCCGGACAGCGCTGTGATGGACTGATTGATGAACTGAAACATAGGGTGCGTGTGTGTGTGTATGTGTGTGAGAGAGAGAGACAGAGAGAGAGAGAGAGAGAGAGAGAGAGAGTCAGTGAGTCTGTGTGCATGTGTTTTCGACGTGTGTCTGTGTTTGAGGTGTGTGTTTGTTTGCAGTTGCAGGTGTGTGTGTTCATGTGTGTGTGTGTGTTCATGTGTGTGTGTGTGTGTGTGTGTGTGTGTGTGTGTGTCCGACAAATTTCGGCGCCTCTCATGGACCAAGCATCACCACAACCGGAATTCCTGATGTGCTTGTGGTGTCCCGTAACCCTGGAGATTCTCAGTGCGCGACTCATTTCGCAACACGGAGCTGCTGAGAGTGTGTGTGAGTGAGAGGGTGTGTGTGTTGTGTGTGTGTTTGTGTGTATGAGAGAGAGCGAGAGACAGAGAGAGAGAGAGAGAGAGAGTGTGTGTGTGTGTGTGTTTGTTTGTTTGTTTGTTTGTTTGTGTGAGCGAGTGAGAGAGAGTGTGTGTGTGTGAGGGAGAGTGTGTGTGCGAGAGAGAGTGTGTGTGTGTGAGTTGTGTGTGTGTGTATGAGAGAGCAAGAGACAGAGAGAGAGAGTGTGTGTGTGTGTGTGTTTGTTTGTGTGTCAGAGAGAGTGTGTGTTTGTGTGTGTGAGAGAGAGTGTGTGTGTTTGTGTGTGTGACAGAGAGAGTGTCTGTCTGTCTGTCTGTCTGTCTGTCTGTCTGTATGAGTTGGGTGTGTGAAGTTACAGTGACCCTCCAGCAACTGGCGCTCAAACTACAGATGGAATTGGGGCGAGGTTGAAGGTACCTCTGTGTGTATGTGTGCGTGTGTGTGCGTGCGTGTTCAGACGTGTGCGTTGTGTTCAGGCATGTGTGTTTACGTGAGCGTGGACTGAGCAAACGCAACAGCTCACAACCCAACCCTTTTGGCCTGAATTGAACTGAAGGTAAAAGTGACTGAATCGACACCAGCGCACGAAAACAGGGCCCATTGTTGTGGAGCGTTTTGAAGTGCACGAGAGTCGCATTACCTCGGCTGTTTCGTGCTGCAAGCTGTCAGAGCTCCGATCAAAGGGAAATTATGCGCTCAATATAGAAAGTGTTGAAAAACACTCCCACTGTGCGAATTGGCCGGCACACAGCAAGACTTAAATAATCCAACGACCGACCAGGGTTCCCGATGGAAACGTCAGGAACCGATTGTCAACAGGAAAATGGCAATCAACACTGTTCTATTGTCCCAAACTGCAAGCATGCACACACACACACACGCGAGCGCACACACACACGCACTCAACACTCCTGTCTCTCTTTCTCTCTGAAACACTCATCTCTTTGTTCTCTCTCCAGATCGCGCGCTCTCTCTCTCTCTCTCACACACATACACACGCACACACACACACACATCCTGGATTCCGTTCCAGGTTCCACATCATCCACCTTGACGTCGACTCACTCACAAGCCTGGCCACCAGCCCAAATCTGAATCTGGACTGACTCCGAGGCACCAGCCATACATTCTGCCCACAGCTGAACCAGCCAAAACACAGCTGCGCCTGATCTACGAGTCTAAAAGTGGAAACAGCTGAGCTCGCGTGTAATACCGCGTACGCGCACACGGGTACAACACAGATCAGTGCACGCGCTCACACACACACGCACACACGCACACACGCACACACACAGATCTGCACGGAAACGCCAGCAAGCTGCCCCACCCTGGCTACAGATCAGTGCACGCGCTCACACACACACACACACACACACACACACACACACGTGTGTGCGCGCGCGAACGGGCTTTTACGTGTGCTGTGGATTTGACTGATTATACTGATTTCCACCCGCAAAAGAAACTTCACCGCGTTTCTTCTGCGGATCTGAGGCAAAGTCAATACTCGTGAGAGAAGGTTGTGGCGAAACAGGTGGATTGTGACTTGGCTGCCTGCGCACACAAGGCTTTGAGAGCGAAACAGGTGCAGCGCTGTTTTGACACCACGTACTCGTATCTAGAGACTGACGAGTTGTGTGGGCTGCAGATCTACATTCGCTTCGTTGGCCTCGGTGTCTGTTGCGCAGGTCATCGCAGAGTGGATCCAGTCTTTATGGGACTCCACGCGGTACGCCTGGTTCCAGGTTGAGATCCAACAGTCCTGTCGAGTCAACGCGCACGCACACACACGCACACACACATACACTCACTCGCTAGACAGCCCCAATCAGTGTCGGGCAACGTCAGTCTCTGGGTGGGTCACTCGAGACACGCACGCATACCTCAAGCGCGCTCGCACACCCACACGCTCACACGCTCACACACACACACACACACATACACACACACACTGCACGGTTCTGCCACCTTGCGTGTCTGGCACCCTCAGCATTAGCATGCCCCACTTTCTTCAACACACGCACGCACACCACGCACACACGCACGCACACACGTACTCACCCGCTGCACGGCCCTGTTCCCATCAGTGTCCGGGACCCTCAGCCTCAGTATCGGTCGCAGCTTGGTCCGTATAAACGTGTCATAGTTGAACCCGTCGGAGAGGCGCTGCAGCCCGGCTGCCTTCAGCGACTTGCATTTGTGCGTCCTCTGAAAGTACACAGCACGAGACGTCAACACGTGAAGTGTGGTACACAAGGGTCAGTGCCTGAGGGCTGTTGTCACACAGACAGACAGACAGACAGACAGACAGACAGACAGACAGACACACAGACAGACACACACACACACACACACACATACCAAGAAAGAATATGTAAGTGTGAGATACACATCTATAGGCGTACGGTTGTCAAGTGTGGCAAACAGGCACAAAACGTACGAGGGAGTTTTCCAATGAAACGGTTTCTTTCCCGTAAGTACCAACCATTGCAATGGAGAATGCCAGCATTTGGCCACATCATTACTGCCTCAAATGTGATCCTCATGACCATCAAATGATCGATCTGTGCCAATCCCATGGCCCAATCAGAGGGTTCGCAAATATAGTCTCCTTTTTCTTTTCGAGGAACCGTTTCATAGGGAAACTCCTACGTACACATGGACGTCAGTGCAGGACAAGAAGCGTCAGAGGCAAGACAACTGAACAATAGCGTCAGATGACAACAGCAGTGCACTTCGATCATCTTAAAGCCAGTCAGCTTGCGAGACAAGTGAACATGTACTGGTGTCCTGTCCCTTCCCTGGAGGCTGCAGGGGCGGAACCAGGATTTATCCAGGGGTCCTACGCGGGCCTGATCGTCAGTTGATAGTTTCAACAAGGCAAACACAAAATCGCCCATGGCGGCGCAAAATAGGGAGATCAAGGGTGGCATCAGGACCCCATGGAAGGGCCACAGGGTGGAGTGAACTGCACTAACGCGACACTGCGCACAGGGACAGTAAATTCCTGTCACACCCGGCCGAAGCCGTGTATTTGAACAGTGGAGCAAGAAGCTCATCTGAGAAAGCACCTGCAGGCCAGGATTTCGTGGAAAAGAATGAAACGCAGTCTTCGAACACAAGAGGTGTTTTTGATGGTGTTTGTCGTCTCCGGTTCAGGCGTCAAACTCGCCCATCGCAGCAGCAGATCCCTGCGGGCCCACGGGATGGGGACGTGGGGGGCGGGGGGGGAGTTCCCTGCTGCCTGCGCACCCCATGTGAGTGTGAACACCTTCAGTGCTGAGACCCTTTGAGTTCTTCACAGTCTTCAGACTTGAGGAGGGAAGAATGAGAGAGAGGCTCAACGCTCAGGCCCCAGCGCGGTGAACGATCTCTGGATCAAGACTCCATTTTCCGCCATTTTTTGTGGCACTCTCTCCCACTGGTGGAAACATTGTCCCGAACTCCCGGAAAATTTGTTACGTCTGCGTTCAAGTCAATGGGCGGTGCGTCATAGCTTGCGACACAGCGCTCACTGCACCCAGAAGCGTGGCGTGTCGTGACTGAGCCGGGCACACTGACCTCACCTGGGTCCCTTTCCTGATCTCCCTTGTGCTGCGAATGGTTCATGAGTGAAGGAATGTTGAACACGACAAAGAGAATCCCCGATCACGATGTGCTTATTTTGGGCGCATCTGCGCACACAGAAAAGTCGGCGATGATTGTGCAGCCGACCGTTGCGAGTCTGCGCTTTGCACGGCTCAGGCCTGACTCAAGGCTTTGCGTTCTGCACAGGTTGGGCGCTGCGTCCTTGAAAGAACCCTGTTTGAACCCTTTGTCTTGGACAGGGACGCTGCAGATAACGCCTTTCGTGTGAAAATGGATTTTCGTTCGCAGCGCATTGAACTTCTTTCCTTGTCCTTGCTGTTAATAACGCAGCGGTTGTCGCGTTCCCCTTCTGTTTCATCCAGCAATTCGCACTCCCTGCCACACACACGCCCAACAAAACTGCCCCGGTGCCAGACGTTCGTGCCCCGGCGTTCTTTCAACGACCTGGCACCCGGTGGCGCCACATATGTCTGGGACGTGGATGGGCCACGTCACCTGCCGTTGTTGTATACATCTGGTGAAGGGAGCCATGTTGTTTGATGTGCTTCCCTCAACGTTGGGAGGGGTGGGAGAGGATATTGTTCCGACAAAATTTGTCACGAAGTGGTGCGCAAAATTTGATGCGCACAAATTACAGGACACACTGGAAGCGTCAGTGCTGCGATGCACGGACGTCACTTTGCCCATCAGCAAACCTCGAGTGGTACAAATGCCTGAAAATCATTGAAACTTGAGACGTGTCACCTGTGACACATTCTGTCTTGACTTTTCACCGATTAATTTCGCGTCATTGTAACGCACAATGACGCAAAAACCATCAGGAAAATTTTCATCTTCAAGACAATGGACCTGCAACTCTATCCTGTGAACGAAGGCAAAACGCGAAAAGATATATTTCTGGAAGTGACTGACGTTCTGCCATTCAGCTCCTTTGGTGCGCAAACGTAAGCCAATTTTACTGCAACGAACTTTTCTACCAACGCACGTCAGACGGAAACCCTGTTGAACCCATTGTTCACAACGCCGGAGAGCAAAGTTCAGTCCTACTGTCTTGCACGAGCACAATTCGAAGACTCTTCAAGATAGAAGTTGAAGACGAACTGGAAACTTGTGGCCGTCGCCTTGTCAGTGTCAGAAAGAACCAGCATTCTGGATTCTTTTCTTTTTTTTTCATTCACTGAAATGGTGTGAGCTGCAGGAGGAAGAGAAACCCACCAGTTCCGAGAGCACAGAAAGGAGTGGTTTACGTGTCGAAACGGTTGTGTCACACAACACGTCTGACTGTACAACGCCGGGAGAGACAGGGAGAAGGCACCCTGAGCAAAAGAAATCACCCCTCCAGTTTACTTTCCTTTCCATGCGTACAGGATTTACCCTGGGAGCTGACCCACTGACCAAATCCTGGATCACCCATGCGCATCAGTGTGTCAGAAAAGAAGACAGCAACAAGGTTGGGTCAGTTCAGCAGAATTCAAACAGAACAGTCAGTCGAAGATTGTGAACAAGGATTGGAGCTTCTTACCCGTTTGGCTGACGAGGCGTTGGCTTCACCGAGCAAGCAACCGAGCACGAGCAGGAGGCCCAGGGCCCCCAGTATCTGCATACTGACCCCCGGCCACTTGACTCTATCCCTCACACGTCCTTAATCTCTATCCCAGGCAGGTAGTTGTGGTAATGTTCTATCCGGTGAGGCACCATCCACTACAATACACGGAATGGGAAGCGCCACTGAAGTTTCGCTTGTTTTGCTTATCTTGGTGGATATTCCGCATTCCAAATGTTCGTGACGGTATGTGCGTTCGCAAGGCGGTCTAAACAAATTCAAAAGAAAAATGAGGAGACAATTACCACACAACCTGCGCACCTCTACAACATTCATACATTTGGAACAATTCACCTGTGTACAACGAGTTCAAACCAAACCAACCCACACGAGTGGCCGTGAGGGTTGTGGTGTCAACGCCCCGTTTTCCAAGCTGCTGATCTCCCAAAGATAAAGTTGGACCTTACTCCCAATTTATGATGGAGGGTGGTTGAAAGTTCTGACTCAAGACAGTGGGTCATTTTCACTTCCTGCGCGGATGGAGTTGTGAGTTCGAGGCAGCGAAGGGCAGATTCATTGGGCAGGGGTGGCAACTAGCCCCCTGACTCCCCCTCCTGTGTGATCCAATTTTTGCCCTGAGTTTTCAAAGTTGAAATCGGGCCCACCCCAACAGGGTCAGGCCTCTTTGACAAAACCTTGGGAGGACCCAGGGTGACCAGCCCCCATTTTACCCTGTCAAATATTCACCCAACTTTGTGCCACCAAGCACAAAATCCTTTCAGTGTTCGGGCTTCCCAAAAGGTTCGCCGAAGGATTGGGCCACAGTACCACAACCCCAAACCAATCTTGGTTCCGCTGGAGCCTACAGTTCAGCCTTTCACAACAACTGCCACTGTCACCAAGTTTTGCTTTCTCCTGTGGATGGCAGAGGGCAGTATTTCTGTCGTGTAAATTGCATCCCACAAGGCTTGTGGTGCAGGCACACCTTCAACCCAACGGACCTGCACTGCACCAGGCTTTAGTCGCAAAGAAACTTTTGGCGTGACACGTTTGCGCAGCCATTCAGAGCGGAGCATATCTGGGACACACGGACCTTATTTGTCTCCAAGCTTCTCATTGGCTCGCGATGCCACCACTGAATCGTGAGTCCAAGTTTAGATTTGTTTCATCTCCACCCGGCTGGCAGTGTCCAAATCAGAACCACTCAACACACGTGAGGACAGTTGACACTGATGCTTCTGGAATTCAGATTTTCCCACTGTTAGCTCCGCGCGAGTGTGTGTGTGTGTGTGTGTGTGTGTGTGTGTGTGTGTGTGTGAACAACATAGAGGTGACATTTTGCAGCGAGCGTGAAGAACAACCGAATGTCCTTGATGCCGAATTCCAATCTCCTTTTCGTAGCTTCCCAAATCTGTGTCTGCATGCAGACCCTTTGTGACACAAATTGGAACGACTGTGCAGTTTTATGGGCGCAGAGGAATCTCCAACCTGCACATTGGTGACGGGGCCACAGTTTTTGATCCACTTTCCTTTGTCACGCGCAGGAAATTACTTGTCCCACCTTCCTCAAGATCCCCAGACGGAGGCTTCACACCCTGCCCCCCCCTTCCTCCATTTGGTGCAAGAACACGTCCGCCCCAGCCTATTTCCCTCGTCTTTAACTGGTTCTGATACAAATGAGCTCATGCTGATGGGCACAAAATCAGGAGAAAAACGGTCGAACAATTTTGACACGAGACAGCCGCACATGAAACACCTTATTATCGCCCAACACTACAAATCCCATCTGGGCAACAATCATGGCTGCAGTTGTTCTTGTTTTCGTGTACTGACCTTCAAATTGAGAAACTGTTCAGTTTCCGCGTCTCTAGACGACAAAAATCCCAGCAGTTTGGCTGTCGTCCACAGAAGAAGCGTCAATAACACGAGAAGTAAACATCGTCTCAATTTTTTCGGTGCCACCACATCCAACATTATCCTTCCTCAATATATGCACATGTTGCAATCACCCGCTGTCCTTCTGTCTCTTTTTACGGTTAAAATGCTGACGTTTAACCCATATTTCAGTGAAATTCACCCAAAATCCAGATTTCAGACGAACTCCAGTGCAGACACATCCGTTCGTGCGTGTGTCCAGTGACACCGGTGGAAGTATCCCGCAAACTTTTGTGTGTTGAGACACGCAAACTTCACAGCTTTGGCTTCTATTGTGCCAGAAAATTGGGGCGATATTTACGTTTTGAGAGTAAAGTTGGTCAAGAGCGTGAAAACAAGTGAAAAAGTATTGAAAGTGACAGCATGAAGCTGGCGCAGAGTGCGCAAAACTCCTGCCGTGATACTCTGGAGAAACAGTTTTCACCGGAAGTAGAAGCTGGGCCCCAAGCTGCTAATATTTTTTCGTATTTTGAGCTGTAGCACTCTCATTGGTGCAGCAATGTGGCTCCAACGACTGTCATACGACGCAACGTAAGTGTGGAATATGTCGCTGTGGAATTTTTCACTGCCTTGTCAAGTTTGTCTGGAATACAAGAGAAGATCTAGTTGTCCTCAGACCCTCATGGAACCTTCAATTCCATGCTTCACCATGTTTGACCCAGATGTAGATCTAGATCTACAAAGGGAGCTGAGTCCCTGATTCTCGCACAAAAATTGTGCTGATGTTGCTTTTGCCTCGCGGCAGGAGCGCAAGTCGGTTGCTTTCCAGCTGTGTTGTGCCGCGTGCACTGTGGAGTGACATAGGTTGTACTTACCACTAAAATTCGTGGGCCAGGCGCCACACCAGGCGATTGAAGATGTGGTGTGGCTGCGGTCCCTTGTTAAAATAGGCCACCAC
>JAAUXT010108407.1_pt1 | contig 12565 bp, 11 predicted proteins | sample 7278171 | NCBI WGS metagenome assembly JAAUXT01 (sample SAMN14350112, study PRJNA611818) | marine sediment metagenome | isolation source: surface marine sediment (1.8m) | place: French Polynesia: Moorea | collected 2018-08
CAACCTCTCAAACCCTCATACAATATACTACATTTCATCAATATACTTCTTTCACCAAATATTTGTACCTTCTGAGATACAGAGACATTTATACATCTACACCCTATTTTTTCTGTACTTCCAAATTTGACCTTTTTGACCTCAGAAACCCAAAAAATCAAATTTGACAAATTCTCTCCTCACGCATTATTCCCAACCCAAAATGAACCAAAAGAGTCCTGAAGATCCTAAATCAATCCTTATCTTGACCATGAAAGTGCTGTAGACATACTTTTGGAAGACGCTGCCAATAGGTGCTTCGATTAGGCTCGCACCGATTTGGCTCATCAGCCCAAATCGCGCAACCCACCTCAAATCACCTAAAAAGTACAGGCACGAGGGGCACTTCCAGTGCACATATATATCTTTCATAATTTGCTTCCTCGAAGACCTGAGATTTTCATGGAAAGATGCGCCAATGGTCCTTTTCTCTTCTTCTCAGTGCTGATATGTGAAAGGATCAACGTAGAAAAACACGGCATGATAACGATGAGGTGCCAAACAATAACTTTGTGCACAAAATGAGTGAGAAATGCCAAGAAACTCAGTGTAACTGATGGAATCCAAGAGAGGTAGAATGAGAATACTTTCCAGCATATGTTCAGCAGGAAGGAACTTTTCTTGACTGTGGCTTTTTTTGGTAAATCTGTCTCTTTCTTTCTGACCAGAAAATATATTGCGAAATAGACAATTGGCAAGATGATAATAGAAACAATTCCTGTGAATAAGAGAACAAAATTTATCACCCTGGCAGAAACTAAATCTGAAACAGAAGGGTTGCACAATCTTGGCATTGTTTCTACAAAGTTAAATGTTGTCCCAACTGAAGCAATCAGGGCCACTGTGCCACAATGAGCCAAAGACAGCTTTTTCACAAAGTCAGGATTTTTAAATATTGTATTCAGGGGGAAACAAACAACAAAAAATCTTGCTACACCCAACTGCACATATGAAACACTGGACGCCATGTTCGAATTCAAGAACAAAAGATACATCACAAAACACAAGAAAGATTTTTTCCAGTTAAATTCTTTGAACACAATTGAATCTCCGAAGTATGAGTCTGCACTGACAAGTAACAGTATGTACACACCATACTGCACAGAAGGAAAGCAGAAAAATTGAAATGCAATGTTGTAAGCAGATTTTACTTCATCTTGAAGTCTATGTCGATGTTTTCTGACTGACTTATGCAAATAAAATGCAATAGCATTTTCACTCAGTGTGAGAATCCCAGTTATCCATGCCACAATATTTGCAGCTGACATGAGGAGTAATGACCCACAGTCAACTGTTTTGTCTTTTTGATGATGCCTGACATTTGGCAAACAAAAGAACAAGTCAGAAGAAAATTGGACATGAATTGTGTCTGCAATTCTCTCAAAAATGTCTCTGTCAACTGTGATGATCTGATTGCCTGAAATGTCCAAATACCTCAGTTCTGGTAATTTTGTAAAAGTTTGCTTTTGCAAATATGTGAGACAATTATGTTTTGCATTCAGCACAGTAACTTTGTGTGAGCCTTGAAAAATGTTGCTCCTTAGTTCTTTCAGTGTGTTTGAGTCAAGAAAAACATATTGCAACACCTGCAAATCTTGAAAACTGTTGGTTTCAATGGTTTGAATCCCACTTTTACTGCATATGATTGTCAACAAATTCCTTGATTTGATCACAAAATTCACTGACAAGGAACCAATAACACCAGAAAATCTGAGAAGTTTTAAGTCGGCTAAACCAATCACCAAAGTTGCAGTTTTCCATTCTTGTGTCCAATTTAGCACATGCAAATTTTGGTGTTGAAATGAAGACATTACAGAAGAAGACTGACAAACAATGCTGAACAGAAAGCACTGGCATTTGTTTGGACACTGGCTGTTGTTCATTGCACAGTTACTTTCATCATTTAGATGTGGACAATCAACTATTCCATCACAAAGACTGTTTGGTAAAATGCGGATTGTTGTATTTGAGCACAAAAAGTATCCAGACCTTGGTCTTACATCGCAAACCATTTCATCATATCCATTTGGGCAATCCCACCAGCCATCGCAAACAGTAATACCTTGGGCATTTGTACATGTTTACACACGTGTTATTTTTACAGTCATCCAGATGTGATCCATTTTCACAGTACTTGACCATTCTGTTCTCAATTTTGTGAAAAATGTCGTAGACACACTTCACTTTTGTTGCTGAGCAATCAAATAATTCTTGAGAATCTGATGAAATGACACCCTGCGTGTTGTAAAAGTCAAAATCATTGTCTATGAAGCTGCTTTCCAAGGAGTTGTTTGAATAATATTTCAAATCCAAAGTAGATTTCAGCAGATCAGCTACTGAAATACCTGTGCTGTTTTCTGAACAGATAATTTCATCTTCCCCGTTTTGACAATCTTTGTGGCCATCACAAATACTTTCAACAGAGAGTATGCTTTTGTCTGTGCAAACAAAAATGTTGGAGATTTGAATATCTCTGAAGTGTTCTCTCAAAGCTTGTTCTGTAATTTTTGTTGTGTTGTCCTTGTTGTGTGCTGATTTCTGAAGTGCAGCTTTGGCTGTATTATTCACACAAAACAAAGTTGCTTTGTCTAGTATCTGTTTGTTGCATGGTATCCAAAGCCAGTGCAAATAATGTGTGTTCCAAACCATCATCATTGCACAGTCCTTTGACTCATTTGTGTTCAAGTGGGCATTGATACAACTGTCAACTGAGTGAAGTTTCATCAAAACAGTTTGAATTTTTGTGATGTCAAAATTCACATCCATGGTAGGCAAAATGTCTTTGAGGAGATTGACTTCAGTGAGCATAAGACCATCCCTTGTTTCTTGTGTGAGACTGGTGTAATACCAGGCATAGTAGTTCAAGTAAATCTTCCAAGAAGCAAGCACAGATGCATCAGATACTGTGTCAAAATAATGGACCCCTTTTGGGTTCTGATTTGTCCAAACAATCTGTTTTCCCTGACATTTGAGAAACATAAAAATTTGAACAGGAACAAAATTTTTTCTCTGCAAGGGTTCAGTGCACAAAGACAGTGCAAGCATAAATAATTCTGACAGACAAACATGTCAAGCAAAATATGCAGTTCACATTGAATTTGTCTCATGTGTAAACATTTCATTAGAAAATACTTTTACTTGGCTGTTTAGTTTCATTTTGTCACAAAGTGACACGAGTCAAAACAGAAGACATAAGAATTCCTTGTCTTGAAGAAGAGTACAATTGAAATGAATGTTTTCTCACCTGCTTCCTGAGACCTATGTAAATGGCTGCAGTTTGGTACTGAATTTCTAGAGGTACTTGACCCGTCTGATCAATGAGATACTGTTCAGATTCCACATACCGTGGGTCCCAAATGTGTCTTTCGTCTGAGTGGGTACATGTGGCCCCGAAACTTTGGTATTTTGAAAGCAATGTTTCTGTCCTGTGGACACTGTGAAAAATCATGTGCATATCTTCAGCACTGTGTACTGATGGAAGGGTGAATCCTTTTGAAGCACAGTTCTCATTGGCTTCAGTCCATGACAACCTAGTTGTGATGCAGGTCAGGTATTCATGCTCTTCACATTGATGCCGCAACTCAAGGAAAGAAGGCAGATCATGGGAGATGTCTGGGGGAGTGTATGCTTCTGTAAAAAATGTGTTTGTGCCATGGCTATCATCATCACTTTTGTTTGGTAACAGGACCTGGAAAAAGGGACACAGTGATGAAAATGAATAGCCCACACAATAGAAACACCTTGGATAGTTAGCTACAGGAATAGGTATGACTATTTCTGTGTTTGGAACTGTGAAAGAAAACAACTGAGGATAAAAATTTGTAGACTGCCTGAAAATAGCTTTCTGTTCAGAACCAACTTGTCTCTCACTTTGGTTTTCAGGGTGATGCATCAGATAGATTCTATCAGCAATAGGTTTTGCAAGATGGAAGGACAAGAAACACTCAGCACAGAATGGCTTCCCTGTCAAAAAATTGTAGGATACAGAGTGAACAATTTGTTGGAACTTCTTGTGCAGATTCTTGAGGTCAATTTCATTGATCACTCTCTCACAGAGGATCTGGTGAGACCACTTCTCATCAAAGAAAGGCACAAAGAAAGGTACACCAGGAAACAAAGAATACAAGAAACAAGGCAGCTGTGAGCAGGGCTGGATATTGATGGAAATAGAAGCCCAGGCATCAGGCAAGAAATCAGGCATTGCAAGGAAAGCAAGAGTGCTGATTCGTCCATGACAGAAAGCAGCAAACAGTACCAGATGTTCAAAAATTGTAAAAGCATTTTCTTCTGAGCTTTGCTTTGAGAAACTGGGCTCTGGGTATGGGAACCTGTGCATGGAGTAAAAGTGCTTCCTTTCTTTGTATCTGTACACATTTACCATGTCATAAAGAAAGATTTCTGCTTCCATGTCTTCCAGAGAAAATGTAAACATGTGAGATAAAATCTGATATTCCTTCATTGCAGAATGCAAGTGAAAACTCTGAATGATGATGTCCAATTTAACAGGACACATTTTCTCCATCCCCATTCCAGATTTGAAGTGCTTGTCACTTTGAAGTGTGTTATAAATGGTAAAAATCATGCAGTGAGCCTCAGTGTTGTTTGGTGCACTAATTGTGTACACATCCAGTGAACAGTTTTCAATCTTGATGTAAGAACCAACACAGGATGTTTTTGTGACCAACAGTCTGGCACTGAGAGCAGAAAACAGCTTGAAAACATAGAAGACAAAAACCACAAATGTTGTGTCAGTTTCAGTGACAACAAAATATTCTTTCCTTCTGTTTCTTTTTTTGTCTGTGCTGTTTCTTGACATTGTGTGGCTGATGTGAAGAATTTCTGTGTTATTGTCATTGGTATCGAGAAAGTAGACAGCAATTCCACCGTAACAGATGAATTCTTTTGATTCTTCAGGCCCAGTGTAGTTCACCTCATCAACTACAATGCTCCATGAAATGTTGTCAGGCTTCAGAAGCCAAGTCACGTGGTAAATGACTTTCTTCTTTGATTTGCTTGAATATTGCAAAGTTAAGTTTGTCATTGCATCAAGGTGTTCAATTTCTCTTTTGACCTCAGTGGAGATAAAAATCATTTTGCTTCTATGGTCACAAGAGCTGATAAGGTGCAAATTGTACACAGCTATTGTGGCTTGAAAAGATGACATCCTGAACAGTTTGTTGTGTGGAATTGACATCTTCTGACTCTGTGGGCCAGGGCCATCAAAAACAACAACAGCTACTTTGTCACTTGTAACATTCAATCTCAGAAGTTTAAATTTCTCAACAGCAATGTTAAATATGGATATTGAATCCGATTTCACCCACTGAATTTTGTTCATGGGAGTCAAGCCAAATTCCTCTTGTGAAAATACCATTTTATGTAGTTTTGTGCTGGATGTACAGTGACCATCATTGCATTGTCTGTGCAGGCAATTTTCATGTTGACAAATCTCAAACTCTTGCACAGAATCTGAGCTCATGATGTGATAATAAAACAAGAATCTCGTTGCATTTTTACCAAAGATGTTGATGTCTGCTTGGAAGTTTTTGTGGAAAAGTTCAAATGGATGCTTTCTTCCACAGAAGAAATAATTGGGGTTTTCAAATGGAAAATCATTTGTTATGGAAAGGAACTCAAAAAAACACCACAACTGAGCAGCAAAAATGAATTCCCTGAAGAAGAAGAGCAGCATGAATGCAGAGTGCACTTTCACTCTGAAAAAAATGAAGTACAAAGAATCTCCGGGAATGGAGTGAAGATGAGGAGGGGACCTGACAAGAGCTACAGGATAATTTAATATCAAGAATTCCGGATATTTCTTTTTCCACCAAAACCTGCTTGAGGCAATACCACATGGGGATGATCCGTAGTGGCCAGGTTCCATGTCATTGGACAATGCTTGATAATCATCTCCAGGTGTACTGTGTCCAACATCTATCTTTATTTTTTCTAATTTTGACACCAAAAGGAACTTGTATTCTTCTGATACTATTTTTGAGATTGATGACAAAGTATTTTGCAAGCTAAGTTCACAATTTGTTTCATTCAGTTTGACCAATGTTTTGTTCAAAATATAGGAGATTGCATAAAATTGGTGGATCATTGCCTCAGCTTTGCTGACAATGTGATGAACCATCTCTGAACTATTTGCGGATGTTGACATCTTGTCATCAAAAGTGTTCAATGATCCCTGCTGAAATTGCATAGAATAAACAAGAAGAAACCAATTGGATTTTTCACCCATTTGATACACTCTTCACACACAAATGTGTGAACAGAACACAAAAATTGCTTGATTTTGTGTGAAGTAAAATAAAAACCCAACAACAACTTGCAAAATTATGTTTTCAAACAAGATAGTTCCGTGACAAACTTTGGGCCATATGTAACTTTGGGAAAGTGAAAACTTTGACAGTTCGTTTCAGCTGAAATTACTTCAAATTGCTTGTTTTTGCCTGAGGTGAACTGGACCTCCTGATCGACAAAAATGGCCCATGGGACTCCTGGTGATTTGAACCACTGCTCAATCCCATTGCTGATTCCAGTTGCATATTCTGGTTGCTTTTCTTCTATAATTTACTTTCCAGCACCAAATTTGTTTGCAGCAAAGAAACATGTGTCATGAATATTCAATTCAAGGGAACATTGGCCTGTTTGAAATGTTCACAGTTCATTGTCAGTTTGCATGACATAAAATTACTTGAGGTTGTCATGAAGAGCTTGTGTCAGCCACAGGGATGACAAAGAGAAGATATTTTCCATTTGAAGTCAATAATCGTGGAAGACTTGAGGGGATACACACAGAGGAGAACACCCTGCATTCAAATCTGCCATTCAATACAGTAAAAACATGAACACAGTTCAAACCCATTACAATTGCCAGACTGTGGGGAATTTGTTGATTCCATTTAAGAACAATGACATCACTTTGTGTCTGTTCTCCAAACAGTGAATGCAAGGCTTTTCAGACAAATTTCTATCAAAAAATGTTAGATTTCAGCTGCCTGATAATTTCCAAGATTGCACAAAGCCTGATACTTGAAAGAAGTCATTTTGGGCAGGCAATAAGCTCATTTGGAATATCTCAAAAACACAGAAAGCAGGAAACACTGTGGGGCTATTGGATTGGGGAGTGTTGAGTTTCAAACAGGACTGGAAGGTTTTGTGTTTGGGACAAGTGGCTTCCTGGAACCCACTGGGTAAATTCCAAAGGAGGTGCCTCATATCAAGGTTGTTCTCTGTTTGTCTCAAACCAGTATAATCTCCCAGAAGGTCTTAGTGCTGCTACAAAGATACCAAACCTTACTATCTACAGAAAAGGCAGGCAGTGCACCTGCTGGATGAAATGGAGGAAGAAAGGAATGGGGACTGAGGGAAGAATGGCCTCAATGACCTCAAGCTGTGACCCCGAGCAAGAGGAGACCCAAACCAGCAGGAAGATCTGCCATGGCGGCAACATCAACTTCCAAATTGGCGAGGCTAACAACTTGCAGATCACAGACCATATCAATTACGTAAGGGATAAAGCACAAGAGGCCGTTCTGTCTTGATTTTTAAGGCACGAGCGCTTGTACGTGGCAGGTGTAGACGAACAATTGATAATGGAAACAACAGGTCACAGATCAAAATGTGTGCGCCAGTACAAGCGGACAAGTGAGGAACTTTTGAGAGCTGCGCAGGAAACTGTCTCCACAATGCCCGAGGTCAAAAAGGCCAAGACAAACTCGACAGACCGTGTGCAGAAAGAACAGGCTGGGTTCGGAGAGGACATCATTGAGGTTGACAAGAATGGCTGGTTCGACTCAAATGTCCTTGACAGTGAAGTGGAGATTGTGTCCTACAAGGTCAACACTGGTGGCAAACCTTCTCGAGCTCACAAAAATCCTTGCTTGTCCAAAAAAACCACCGGAGACTGCACTGACTTGTGCTCTGTTCTCAAAAAGGTCGACCAAAAAACTGAAGCCTACAAGAACAAAAAGCACCTACTTAGTCTTCAGTTCAAGAAAACTCATTGTGGTCCTTGAATTTGAGTTCAAAAAGTTTGCAAGGAGTTGAATTTGATGTTTTGTGTGTCGACAAATTTTGACTGTTCATTCAGGTAGAATAAAGAGCGGCAAAACCAATCCAAACATCGTACCTTTTCATTGTGCAGTGCTGTACGTACAGGGGAAGGTGAACACAAACAGCCGCGGGTGGTTCTTCTCTCCACAGAAGATCAGCGGGAAGGAATCCGCTCCTCCGAAAGGTCCGTATTTCATTGGCTGACACACATGCCCGTGCAACCCAGCGTCATGGAGAGACAGACAGACAGACTGACGAATCGTAGACAAACAGAAGATAATCCGAAGACAAGTAGAGAGAGAGAGAGAGAGAGAGAGACAGTCAAACAGAAAGACAACAAACACACACACACATATGCAAACACAGAGACAAAGACAGACACACAGACAGACACACAGACAGACAGACACCCCAATTTCTTTTCACTCGCTATGAAGAAACAAGAGGCAAGCGACTTCATTCTCTCAATTTATCAATTTATTCTAATTGATGTTGCGGCAACAATTGTTTCATTGATAAAAACTTACAATACAATGGATTAAGTACAATTAAAACGCTTTAGGTTGGAACAGTGTGCACGTGTTCAGTGGCGCCTCCCGTCTCGTGGAGAGGACACAATCCTACTGGGAGGGTTCCAGGGGCGGTGGGAGTAGATCCAGGGCAGAGGCGGCAGGACCCAGGGGCGGATCCAGAGGATCCAACTGGTGGAGGACCCAGGGGTGGACCAGGGGAGGGTCCAGGGGAGGGTCCAGGGGAGGGTCCAGGGGAGGGTCCAGTGGAGGGTCCAGGGGAGGGTCCAGGGGAGGGTCCAGGGGAGGGCCCAGGGGAGGAGCCAGGGAAGGATCCAGGGGCAGATCTGGGAGGATCTGATGGAAGATCCAGGCGAGGATCCAGGGAGGATTCGGAAGTGGTTCCTGGGTCAGATTTGGGTGGATCGGTGGGGGGGGGGGGTCGAGTGGCAGTGTGGAGTCTGGAGGGAGTCGATCGAAGAGCATTGTTTTTCTCAGTGGTAGATGTTGGAACTATTGTACGAACAGATCCTGGGGTGTGAGGTCCAGGGTCACATGTGCAGACACCCGGATGTGGGTGGGGCCGGGGACAGGAGTGGACGCGCATGAAAGGGAGGTTCCTGAAGGGTTCTTCCTTATGCTGACACACCCATAGGGTATGCAGGGGCAGGTCCTGCCCTGGATCCATCGATGCAGTGTTCTGCTCCCCCCCTTCTTGGCTGAGTCTGCTCTGGGTATGCCATTGCCATTGCCCTGAAACCTGGATCCACCCACGCAACCCATGTCTGGCACAAAACGGTCGCCCATTCATCCAAACTACAGCAGAGCAAAGAAACAATACGGGGCAAAAGGAAGAGAAACCATATAATTCCAGCATTCACTCTTTTCCTCTCACTGGTTCTCTTCCTCACCGGATTCACGGACTGAACACTTATTACGGATTTTCATTTTTGCGGATTCTCTGATTTGGCCACGCCAAACACACGTGGTGTTCCTCAAATCGAACAAGGGTCAATCCGAACATGTTCACCCTGACTCAGTGGACACACCCACAAATCCGCTTCTTCAAAATATACAATATCATTGACCAAATTTGGAGAAATCTCGAGTGCTTCACCTGGGCACATCACAGAGGACAAACTCTTCATTCGTGGGAAAGGAGCTCAAGTCAGGTAACAAGACGAGACAGAGGTGCTGATATATGCTATGTACACGGAGCCGCAGGACGGAAACTGATAATTCACTCGCTCTCTCCGCAGGACGGAAACTGCTATTTCAGTTCCCTCAACTATCCGCAAGACGGAGACTGATAATTCATTCGCTCTCTCCGCAGGACGGAGACTGATAATTCACTCGCTCTCTCCGCAGGACGGAGACTGACAATTCATTCGCTCTCTCCGCAGGACGGAAACTGCTATTTCAGTTCCCTCAACTATCCGCAAGATGGAGACTGATAATTCACTCGCTCTCTCCGCAGGACGGAGACTGACAATTCATTTGCTCTCTCCGCAGGACGGAAACTGCTATTTCAGTTCCCTCAACTATCCGCAGAGCGGAGACTGGTGATTCACTCGCCCTTGACCTTCCCACACACAACAGAGAAGGACCCGAGCCTCAATCTCAATCTCAGTTCAGTTCACAACGCAGAGAACACGTGGTTCCGGTCACGTGTTCGTCACTTCCGGTCCACGTGGTCCGCCCAACTGGAACCCGTTCACATCTCAAAATCTTGGTCAAGTCGAACAAATTCCGTTGACAAAATGTTGACTTTCGAACTCAGTGTTCATTTTGCCTTGTGGTTCGGATCTCAATTCGAAAAAAAAACTTTGCTCAGGAAAAGAGGTGTTCGAATTCAGTGCGTACCAAGAGAGAAGAGGCAGATCTGTAGTCCTTTCCCCAGACACCCCAAGGGAGGATCTGGGAGAGACCAGGGTCCTCTGGCCCTTGGAAGAAGTAATTACTCACAAAGTCCTTCCTTCTTTACTTGTCAGTTATTTTAATGACCCCCCCCCGAGGAACCTACTCTGCCCGAACATTTTCTCCAGAATCGGTCCCTGTGTCGCGTTTCACAATCGATTCAAACTCTGCAGGATAAATAGTGGAACAGCTGTTGGAGACAACGCACACACACACATGCGCACGCATACATGTACACGCACGCACTTTCTTGCCCACGCCCGCGCACACACGCACACTCGTCACAGATGCACACATACTTACGCCCAGGAGCACACACAAACAGACGGACACGCACACACGCACACAGACAGAGGTGAGCAGACACACACACATTGCTGCTTCACACACGCGCCCTCTTACAAACATACGCATGCACACTTTTTAAGCTCATACACACTTGTCTTTTTGAAAACCACACATACACGCACACACACGCACACCCACACGCACACCCACACGCACTCACACAACACTTCTGCAGGTGAAATCTAGACTGCCACGACTTGACGCTGACGTTGCAAAACCAACATCGAATTCCGCCAATTTTTTGGAAAAAATTGCGTTGTCGTGAAAAGTGACAGGAGACAGGGTGACTGACATATTTTACAGCTTGAAAAAGCAAAAAACACAAAAAGTTTGTGGTGCAAGACACACGCTTGTGAAAAGAAATCCAACAAAAACTGTGGGAACGTCAAGAAGATTCACCACACACAAAAACACATTGTATTTCCACCTATTATTATGGGTTTAAATGGATTGAAGAGTGACAGACCCTATGTACATGGTTTTAAGTTTCCATAACTACTGAGCAAAAGATGACGTCACATGGCGGAACGTGGGACGTCACATCCGTTGGAACGCGCTCCTGCCCGGAAACTCTTCTCGAGGCCAACGCGCACGCGCGAAAAAGTTTCTTTGGATGACTATTCTCTGCTTCACTCCTTCTCCCTCAGGAAAATATTTCCCCCACAAAAAACGTGTAACTTTTCATGTTCTTGCTGTTCGAATCATTCTGATACAGAATGACGCGTGGCAAGGTGTTGGATCCTCGGCTGTTGCATCTGTGAGACTGCAGGGTGACGGAGCGCTCAAGTGGAGATGACGGACGGTGTGGCGGCGGCGGTGGCTTCCTCACCCTGACCGCGCTATTTCGTTCCCTGTAACGACGATACACAACGTTCGTCAAGGAAACACACTGACATTGCTGTAACACCCTGCACACGCCACTCCACTGAATGGCCAGAAAGTACACCTGCATGCCAACCCACCCGTGGACTCCAGCCCAACTCTGAAACACAAACATCTGTCCAACAAAATGGAACCCCGGCCAGTCCGTCCCCCACCCTGGTCACCTCACCCACTCCACCCATTCCACTCCGCCCAGCCCCACTGCGCCCATCCAAGCCCAGCGCACCCAACCCCCGCCCAGGCTCCGCCCATCCCACCCACCCCCGCCCAGCCCAGCCTAGCCCACCGGACCCACGCCGCCCAGTCCACCTCACTCAACCCAAAGGCTTGCTCGCCCCACCTGCCCCCGCCCTGCCCCGCCCACTCCACTCTCTTAAGCCCAGCCCACCACACTCCACCCAGCCCCGCCCGCCCAACTCCGCCCAGCCCACCTGCCCCGCCCAGCTTGCCCATCCCACTCACCCCCTCCTTCTTCTTGTCCTCGGCCTCTTCCTTCATCATCTCATATTTGTCTCGCGCCTCCTTCAGCGGCTGGACCATCATCTGCTCGCACTGCGTGAACAACTGAAACAGAGTATGGAAGGTCAGGGTATGGACAGGGGTCAGCCCAAACCCCCCCCCAAACCCCCCCCCCCCCCCCCCCCCCCCCCCCCCCACCCCAACCCCGGGTGGACAAAAAAAAAAACAAAAAAAAAAAAAAAAAAAAAAAAAAAGAAATAAGAATATAAGTGTTGTGAAAAAATGAAAAGGAAAACCAAAATCAACAAAGTTTTTTTTTAAAAAAGAATTTTTTAATTTAAGATTGTTAG
>JAAUXT010104266.1_pt1 | contig 12563 bp, 12 predicted proteins | sample 7278171 | NCBI WGS metagenome assembly JAAUXT01 (sample SAMN14350112, study PRJNA611818) | marine sediment metagenome | isolation source: surface marine sediment (1.8m) | place: French Polynesia: Moorea | collected 2018-08
GCCCACCAAAGTGTCAAAACATTTTGTTCAAACCCATGTTCACAAACTTGTGAGATAGCCATGGAAAATGCTCCGTGGCAAGTTGTGTTCGCACGTAAAAATGGCGATTTTTGGACTGGGCGGGCAGATGTTCCGCCCCCCACCCTTGTAAACAAAACCAGCAAAGTACCAAAATCAGCATACTTCATGGCTGGAATGTTAATTTGGCACCAATATCACTTTATTTCAACCCCTAGTTAGACCATTCCTCTACTTGTTTGAAAAGCATTGTCCAAACTGACAAAGTTTCACACAACTGATGGTAAAATACACTTAGGATGTTCATTTGGCACCAATACCACTTGATTCCAACCCCCTAGTTAGCCCATTTCCTCCACTCATTAAAAAAAGCAGGTGGAAAATTAACAATTTGTTTGCTCAGTTTATTTACCTGGGAAAGCAATTTCATTGTTTTCATGGGGGTGGTGAAAAGCAGTGAAGTTGAGTTTACGAGTTTTGAGAAATGAACTCAACTTCACTGCTTTATCCCCCACCCGAACAAACTCACCGAAGCTGCTTTCGCAGGAAAACTAGAGTCTACGTGATGAAACCAAGATCAGCGCACTTCGTGGCTGAGAAAGAAACCAGACAAGGAAGGATGGGATACTCACTGGTTTACCCCGCCCCCGCTTTTGGGTTTACCAGTGAGAATCAAAAGAGTAATTTAAACTGCTGGTTTCAAAATCTTGGTGCTGTATCCCCCCGGGTGAACCAGTGAGGCTAGTTTGCGTGTACACGGACACGCACAGAGCTGTGGCGATTGCAACAAGCTCTGGCCTTTCCGGCAGCGCCAAGACCTCGGGCTCAAAATCTGATGGACCCCCCAAGGTGTCTGCAGTTGCACTCACGAACGGACGGACTCGGTGCCTGCAAAAAGTCAGGTTTTGTCAAAGAATTCATCGTGAAAGAACACAGACCACCGCCTCGTTTGTCCCTTCTCCCGCGACAAAATTGCCCGAACAAGCACACGAGCGTTGAAACGCAGCTGCGCACGAACGGCAACACGCCTCCACATCAGGAAGGGGAACTAACTTTGGCTGGCTCCAAGATTTGAACTTGGCACTGGAACATCATTTCAAATCAACCACAGCCTTCTGCAAAAGAACGTTGTGGTGGCAGCTTTGCTGTCCTGCGTGCCCCACATCGGGTTCCACTTTCACGTGCATTCCACAACAACAGCTCTGACAATTCGAAGTCAGCGCCTCTTCTTCCGCGGGCCGCAGAGGACTTGCTACTGTCGAGCGAGATCTTGCAAAATGGGCGAAGACCGTGAGAGGAACATCGGTGTACGCAGTAATCCAATAGAACAGATTCCATGAAGTTGCCTTGCTTCTGCGAGATAGGTAAATCTTTTTTACATGGCCTACCCAAGCAGAATATTAAATCCAAAAGGCTTTCTCTTAAGCCTCAATAAGTTGCTCTTGCTGACGAATTTACGGTCGGGAGAAAATCCCCTTACTTGACACTCGCAACATATTCGTGGGTACAAATAAGAAACTCTGAACAAACAGTCGTACCTCACGATTATGATCTGATCCTCTGTAGCCGCCTGATGTTAATACCCATTATTGGGTAATCCCGGCAGATTGATACCACAACAATGATGCTGAAAAATCCACCTCAGGAAGCCCAACCAGGCAAATCCTTAGCTTAATTCTTTCCACTCGCAACTTTCTTCAGAGAACTTGCTAACAGCCTGCATGCATGCCGTGACAACCCACTTCAACAGCCAAGACTCGTGCTTAATGCGAAGAAAAACTGGGATTTCTTTTCCTGGAGACGATATTTTTTTCAGTTGTCGCCCCGATTGGAGGCATTAGCCAGCTCTCATCAGGGTTGTCACACGCAAATTCTTCCAGAGTAATTCTTGAGCAAATATCCACGAATACGTAAATCCAGCTTTCATATAATTAATTTGATAATATCTGGAACATCATCCTTTGATTTAGAACGTTTCATTCCACAATGCCCCTATCACACATCATTTGCTTTCAATCGAAAACACTCAACATGCACTCAGAAGAGGACTTCGTGGCGCGAGTGCGCGCGATGCTGGAATACTCACGGACCAAACTTTTCAATTTTTAATTCAGAACCACTTCTGCCACAGACAAATGAAATGTCACAGCACACAACATGCGCTCATACACGACAAGTGGCCATAGAAATGTTTTTTTATGTTCACAAGTGGGCTTCTGACAAAACAGTCTCGTTGTGGTATCGCATACAAGCCGAAGGATGGGAAGAAATAAAACTTTCCGACATGCACAATTCAGAAAAAACTGCATACGAAAAGGAAACAAAGGCAACATTTGTCACCAACAAGAAAGCTTTCATACAACGAGACACGTTCGCCAAAAGCTTGGTGTTTGTCAACAAACAAAACTCGGCTGAAAACATCCCAACAACTGCTGGAGACCATTTGCACTCGTGAAACAAGCACTTAAGACCAAGTTTACTTGAAACGAACACGAGGGCAACGGAAGAAAGCCACTCACCTGTGCACCTGAGTCTTCCAATATTTCTGCTCAGTAAAAATGAGACAACAGGACGCCTTTCCTCTTGATGGTAAGCCCGATGCAGCAATATGGTAATAAAGGTAAATAAGATGATATACAAGTGACAGCCAAAGATGGCTTGCGGTATGCGTATGAATAGACTTATTTCTCCCACGAGACTGCCTTTCCCTTCGCCAACATCAACCCCAGGCCGATGTCATATAATTCGGCTCAGGAAAGACCTTTTAGCAAGTAGCCATGTGACATAAAAGTCAGAGTTTGTACAGACCCGACATTCTCATAATATATTTCTAAGAACACGTCCGTTCTCATCAGGCAATATCCATGTTGTGCCATCTGGAGCAAGTCTTTATCCTCCAGGCTTCCCTCAAGGCTCTGGATAAGATTCTGCATGCAATCCTGGGCTTGTCTCTTGACCACAACTGCTCATCAGCGGTCACATCAAGCAGCCTAATTAGAAATGAATTAGTCGCCGGCCACGACGGTCGTCCCCTTGCACAACTCCCTGCTTAACCACATGAAACTTCCCAAAAGATCCTTCTGAGAGAATTTGATGAAGATTTTTCAGCTAAGTGTCTCCAATCTTCTCATGCGATTGTCCCGTGGGGAGTGCAAGGCAGTGTTCATCATCCTTGGCGAAGCCTTTGGGCCATATGATGGAAGATAACACCTTCCCCCGCTTTTCTTTCTTTTGGCGTGATTATTTCACTCCCGCGTCAGCGAACACCTGATTTACGCGCAACATAAACCTAACACAACAAAATGTTGAAACTTGAGGGTACATTCCTAGCTAATTTCTACTGGCATGACAAGATGTAATTACTAACCCCAACTCGTCTTTGTGTATGACCGGCCCAGAAGCCACCTATGATTTTCCTCGCCAACCCGCTTAGAGTCGGGCTAATCAAGCGAATGACAGTTTCTGTTGAAAGAGTTAGCAGAAATGATGAGAGGTCGAATCAATGTCGTGTCCTGCAACACCTGAGTGCCTGCTCCAAAGAAATCCAAACTCCTCATAGCGTTTTGTACTGAGTTTCAAAAAAATAGATGGGAATGTGATACCTCAGTAAAAATGCGACGTGAGTGAATGATGTCCGCGGCTGTTGTCCAACCAACGGTTACGGTGCACTCTAAATGTCCAAGGTTTCCACAAGAGACCAAGAAATGTCAGCATCGTTCAGATCTGGAAAGACCCGCCTGACCACGGCGCGAAAAAGGTAATGTAAATGATGAGACTGTCACAGCAGGAGGCGACCCCGCGTGGTCCAGCTCCTACCTGATGAGAGTTGATGCGGCAGAAACACGTCGCCAACATCGGATACCCACTAACCATCTGCCTCCGAAGCAATCGCCTCTCAGGTGGCAACAGGGGTTAACAACGCTTCACGAAACCACACTCCGCACATAAATTATTTTCGCTTCATTTTCTCAGAAATCGAAAGCATTGGCGTGATCACACTGAACCACCAAGTGAACTTTTGCGGAAAACTTTTAAATTGCACCAATTATGCATGCCGACAAACGTTCGGTTTTTTTCGTTTTCGACAAAAGATTTGAAAAAGGATACTGTAACACTAATTCTGTCCAAAGCCAGTGAATGTCTGATTACCCGAAACGGCTGTTTCAAAGGGGAAGTTTTCCTCACAAGGGCGTGTGCACTGCAGCTTGTTCATTTTCTTCTGCACCTTTTGCAACTCACTGCCCGTAAAACACTGCGTCTTTGAACCTGCCGCAAGGTTGAAGAGGACAGCGCGGCTGCGGAAACGGAGGAGACTCCGGTGGAAAGTTATTTCCGAAGACATATTGTGTCGGTATTGCCATGTTTGCTCGAGCAGAGGAAGACATGTTTCAGCATGTTGTCTTTTGAGCAAATCAGATGCATTTCTCGTCGTTGAGTTAGATTTCTGTGTGTCAAGTGTAAATCTGCGATTCAAATGTGCAAAAAGGCACTTCCGCTATGCAACTTCACGCTCCAGCGTGTAAAAAGTAAAAATACACAAATCCGCTGAGCAATTGTCTTGCTGGAGTCCTTGGTGAACAAAGAAGTAAAAATTCTGGACGCATTATCAACCAAACATGGGGTGTCTTGCTGCTGAAATTCCCAGGCCCCCACCACAAGCGGCTTTGCCAGTCCACAACAACAACGCAACTTCATGTGACTTCAGCAAGGACACACACACAAAAAATCTCGGAATGTGTGAACCCATGCACACCTGTGACAGTCGTGATCGAGCCCAAAACTTCAGCCTTTGGCCTTGGTGTTGGGAAACAGCTGTTTTGTATGCGGGACAACACAAGCCTCGGAAGCATGCTATGTTCCAAAGAAAGTCTGCAGTTAGGCTCAAGAGTGTGCAGTTGAATAACGGCGTCAACTTCATCAATGCCACTGTTACAACTGAATGTCTTTTGACAGGTTGCACGTTAACACTGGTGTCAATGCAACATCACCCTGCAGGAAATAAGTGTATTCCACAAACATGGCCTGGAAATAAAGGAAACTTGGAAATGGCCATGATGATATTGCTTGCGTGCAATGTCCAGAGCAGTTTTTATCAATGTTCTTTTGCTTCCCGGGGAAGATCCACGTTCACCATCTAATTCCACGAGTTGCCAAGAACAAGCTCCCGTTGATGCAACACGCAATTTGGTCATCAAAACACTGATGTTCCCGCCAAACAACGCAACAACACAAGTAAACATCCAGGCAAAAACAGCGACTGCACAAGTTTCGATGTGAGTTTGAGAAAGCTGGCTTCATCAACACCAGTCTCCAGCGTGTTTCGCGTTGCAGTGAACTTTAACTTCCGTCAACAAGGAGCAAGAAACCTTGTGCGCACCATGTCCACCTTGGATGGAAAATACGCCACATGAAAGCAGATGCTTGGGTTCCAATTTCAATGAAAGGAGGGGGGGGGGTGAGTACAATGTTGACAACATGTAGAAAAGCACAACGAACCCGAGTCGCTTTTTTGAGAAACAAGTGGGAAATGATCAGGGACAAACAACCCATTTTTCGTGCTCAGAAAATGTTTCCTTTCCACTTGATTATGAAACTGAACCCTGCCTCCGATTGGTGTATACACACACGCACACACACACACACACACACACGCGCGCGCGCACTACCTAGTACCACCATAGTGACTGCATGAAGCACACTTCGTTCGCCAAGGCGATCAAGTGTTCGTACAAGGAAGCTACCATCAGAAAGCGCGGGGTACCATGCGGTTGGCACGGCGGCAGTGTTGTCCACCCCTGCAGAAGGCACAGGTCTGTCCTGGCACCTGGGCGGTCCACAGAGGTCCTTTCTGAGTTTTTGGCACTTCAATGAGGTTGGTTGGAGAGAGGGTCAGGCCAGTTGTTTCGAAAACATTTGTTTTGTATTCAGAGAGAGAGAGAGGTCACTTCAACTTTTCTCTCTGTCTCAAAAATATGTCGAAGGTTCTGGGACAAGTAATTCGGCCAACAAAACGGCCATGTTCGCTACAAACACCTGTGTTGCCTAGGGTTCCGTACGTAAAGGTCAGCACACCGGAATATGGGATGTGACAAATTAGCGAGCAGGGTTTTGGAAACCCTCCAAAGATTTCTGGCGTAGATTAGAAGCCAGCTTGCGGTTTCTTGGCGATGTGACTTCTGCAGAGAAAGTTGCACCACGTCCAAAAGTTCCCTGCATGAAAGCACACACTTCTGCCTGTTCTTGCGCGAGGGAGTTGAATCAACGAGTGCAGTCAAAGGAAAGCTGAGCAGCAAAACGGAAAAGTCGCTCCGCAATTGATGAATGATCATCCAGTGAGATCGCGACAAGGCCAAGGAACTGGAGATGGACCTTGATACTGTCGAAGAGGCTGAGTGCAAGCTCAGGGGTTTATCAGTCTACCATCACCTGAAGAGCAAAGACTGTCTCTCAAAGCCATCGCCTTTCAATACAAGAGATGTCCTGCGCAACGAGGCCGGCGCAGCAAGAACATGATTCTGCACTTGATGCTTCTCGGGCTGTAATCGAGCAAGACAGGACATCCATGATAACGAGATGGACCAGGGTCATGCAGAATCCATGGAACACATGGTGACCAGTTCCGCCGCCAACAGCTGTTTCATTTCTTCTTGACAGGCGACGTTTTTCAGCTGATGGCACTGACCTTCCTCTTCTCTTTGGAGACAGAATTCAACACGAAGACGTGATTGAAAACAGAGCAAAAAACAAACAGCTCAACCTCACGGTTTTATTTCACAACCCTCAGGATCTCGATGTGAACAATTAAACAGGCGCAAAAGCGTTGCAACCAAAACAAGTGATAACATCTCGCCTGACCCCAATTCTCAGCCTGTCCACAGGGGAAGGGGCATCAGCCTTGGTGAGGTTGGCCCCAATTCTCTCCAAACAAGAAATTCTTTCCTGTTTTTATTTCGCCCTGACCTCGACCCAAGACGTATCCATGCCCCAATCCCTTTCAGGCTGGGGGCCAGACAAAAGACCACTCAGACTGACCCTCGAGGGGCTGACCTGCAGCTGTCTACGCAGTAACAGGCAAGACAGTGGCAACCAACCACGCCTTACGACGACGTCTTGAACGAGCCAACCGCTTGGGCGCGTGGACGAGGACAGTTCTACGTAGCTCCCCCAGACTGCACGGAGGGGTGATCAAAAGTTCTCGCTGCATGTCAAAGACAGGCTGGTCCCAAAAGTTGTGGGTCCGAGTGAAATTCATGAAACATGCATCGAAGGTGCAACTGTTGGGCGCTCGAATTACACAGTGCGACCACGCCAAAATTGACCTGCAACAGAAACTTCTCACAAGCTCCCGTAAAATTGGACTGCACATTCGTACGGTGTACGGCCGCAAACAACAAGTCCGACCGGAAAACACGTTTGGCTTCTTTCACAAAAACTTCTTACCATCACAAGCCTGAGCAAACCCAAATAGCAGGCAAACTCTCTTCCCTTGTTTCAAGTAGTTTTTGGTTCAATGCCATCCCAAGATGAAGCAGTCGCATCAGTATTTTTTCTTTGCCGGGACCTTCTCTTCTGAAAGCGTTAAGCATCAGCAGTGTGACACACCATGCTGCGAGTATTGGGCTCAATGTGAACGGCCATGAATTTACATTTGGTGTGGCAATGTTCTGGGCAGGTTGCATGAGCAGCTGCAGTAACGCGCTTTCTGTTCATGTTGAATAACATCATTTTCAGCAGTCGCCCTGAGTTCAGGTCACATTACACACTCCCAAATGGTCTTGCGATGCATCACCACTGGATCTAATTGGATGCATGACAGCAGAAACACGATAAAGATTCTCCAAAAATTTGTTTAGGTCCTGCCAAATTACATTGAAAGTGATCACATGACTATCTGACCACTTTCCAAAACAGTCATGAACTGAATTTGTCTGGAAGCAACCAACAGGCTTCCAGAGGGTCTGTACTCGAAGCGAGTCATCTTTTTGACAACAATATAACACAGTTTTGCACGTATTTTTGTTTCGTGAACAACCCACATGCTGAACGTGCAGGTTTGTCACCACAGGGTGTCTTCGTCAGACGACATGACTTTTCCCTGTCCGTCCAGCTTTGGACCATGTCCCTGTGTCTCAGAACGTACCAAGCTGAGAATATGTGTCAAGGCTGACAAGAAGAGGAAAGAATGATTGTGCCCGCCAACAAGGCGATCTCCTCAGTGCACCACTGCCGACTCAGACAATCGAAGGTCGACTTCTGACGCCCATTATGGCTCTGCCGCCGGCAGCTTGGATGGTGGAAACTTTCCATCGATTAATGAAGTGTGTATGATAAATCAACCCAAAAACACATCACATTCCTCCTCGTCTGATTTTGTCTCACTCAGCCAATTGAAACAAATGGAAAGATGCGGCAGCAGCTCGTGACAGCTGCAATAATGACAAAAACCAACAACACGACAGCGGTCGCCATCGTCAATCAGTTTGCCAGATGCTGTCCTGACACACACAGCGGTGAAGCCACGTCACACCCACTGCATTGCAGTTGGCCAAATTTTTGTTCCAGGAACAAACCACGCAGTCGAGGGGTTGGTCGGGCCACTACCTGAGGTGGAGGACCAGAGGAGGAGGTGAATCACCGACACATGAAGCTGTCGGTTGAGTTGGTGATTCACCTCCACAGAGGGTGTGGCCCGATCAACCGCGACACTGCATTGTTTGTTGTTATTGGCCACGCTTTGTTGGTTCATGTGAACAGGGAGAGGGGGCTTTGTGGTGACCAAAACAGTGTATTTTTCAATTGTTTTTTGTTCAGAGTGTTCCTGACCTTTTCTCACCCCTTGTGCAACATTTTTTAACCCTCAAAATTTTCTAAGTCCAGCAGGGGGGTGGACCAAGGAAACTGGACCCCCCAAAATATTTTCAGACGTAATTTATTGAACTCATGAGATGTTCCTGATCATTTCTGTACACTTCACTTAAAATTTTCAACATTTTCACCCGAAATTTTTGTCAATCCACAGCCCCCTTGGGTTATTTTTTCTCCTTCGATTCCCTTGGTGTTTGTTGAACCAAAACATGTTGGAAAATGTACATAAAAATTATGAGGAACATCTCCTGAGTCAAAAAAAGCTGTGTCCAAATTATTTGTGTGACTTTCCTTGGTCCCTGTACTGGATATAGAGAATTTTGGGGGTCAAGTAGTCCACCAATGTGTGTGTGGGGGGGGGGGGTGAAGAAAGGAAGTTGAGCCCCCTCCATAGTTTTTCAGACATGTTTATTTGACTCAGGAGATGTTCCTGATAATTTCTATACTTAAGTTCTTCAACAATTTTTATACCTCAAAAAATTGGCCAAGTCAAACAAAGGGGGGTGACCAAGGAAAGAGGACCCAAAAATATTTTTCAGATGTAGTTCATTTGACTCAGGAGACGTTCCTGATCATTTCTACATTCTAGAATTGATCAACATTTTTTTGGTTCAACAACCCCTGGTGGTTGTAAGACAACAAACTCCCAGGGGGTTGTGACCTGACAAAAGTTGGTGAATTGTTGAGGTGGTACCAAGAAAGTACGGCCTTTATGAAGAACAATCTTTGAGGCCAATTCCAGCCTCAATATCATTGTGGCAAGCAAGTTTTTGGGTCAGACACGAGGTGCCAAGCAAATAATGACCACGAAAATTCGAACAAAATAGCAACAAAAGATCGCACAGATCAACAAGCAATTGAACACAGTGCTCAGTTTCATAAAGATGTGAAAATCTCCTGTTGTCAATCTGGAATGTGAACGATATTTCTTGATCACCTACGCTCGTATCCATCTCGGCCTGGCCGTTCTGTTGAAAGAGGTTCGACTGAATTGTCTTCAAAGACAAAACCTGTATCCAGCACAATCCAAGCACAACAGTGTTTGTCTTCTTGAAGCAAGAAACCAAAGGCTGCGCGCTTCTCGTTCACCGACAGGGTATCTTTCACAGAAGAGAACGTTTCCAAATCTGAGTTGACTCCACACAAATGCACTTGTCTCCTGTTTCAAAGAATGCCTCTTTCAAAGAAAATCATTGCTCAGAAACGTTTGCAGCAAATCAGAAAATTGTGCGAGTCACTAAAATTGCGTGAGATCGACAGGTGCTTAACAGGGACCAGAGTTACTGTTACGCGTCCATTTCTTTCCTTTTACAACCTGTATCTTTTACACACAAAGGCGATGACATTTTAATGGTTTTGGTACCGGTATTAATTCTGTTGATGGTGTAATAAGTGTTGGGGCACAATCACTGATTGAAAAGAACAGAAACCCAACACAACACCAAAAGCTATTCACAAGGTTTGTGGAAGTATCAGGTCCGTAACATCACACCTAAATGCAGACTGAAATTTCCCCGTCCACAGCACAGAAGAAAGAACATCGACACTGTGCTTCCTTTTTATGGTCCCTGAAATATCAAGTTCTTTTGGGCAACGTGAGTGACGACCAATAAAATTTGCAACTACACATTGCAACTCTTTCAAACCAGTTCGCAATTTGTCGCAGGCGGTTTGGCACGTTACCCACGCTTCACCACAAGGATATGTAAGTGACGAGAAATCCTTTTTTTCTTCAACAAAACAATGGCACTGATTCACTGCCGTCTCCCGACAGACAACGGTGGACGGAGTGACCGACCTGTGGCGCTCTCGTGAAGACTGAAACACAGGCAATTCCGAGAGCATCCTCCAAAAATATTTCACAGGCTCTGCAGATTCACATCTCCAAAATTGGTCACGGAGTCCATCGTGGTTTGTTGACCCTTTGCTGCGGTGATTGCTATCTGCTCATGCCACGCCAATTAAGTCCACTTTGTCCAAATTTGCTTGGAATCTTGACCACATAATAACCCCCCAACGACATTTCTTAACAAGGTCTGCATGATTGTTTGCGTGTCAATCAGTGGCTTGTAACAAGCAAGTGTCATCAATTTCTGCTGCTCCAACACAAACGATAGCGTGCGTGTGTGCACTTCGAATGAACGTTGAGTTCTCACAAGATGTTGGACAGTGAATGTGCGCTCGTGGACCAAACAGGGACGATCATGTTTCTGGACACCTTTCCCGCCGCTGAACGAAGATGAATGGGAGAGCAAATCCACGGAATGAGTGAGCTGAGGAGAACCCGACATCTTTTCGCTCACTCACTTCACATCACAGCTGCGAGTGAGGGGTTCCAGGAGAATATTTGTGAAGATTCACAATCAAAACCTTTCATGGCAAAGCGTCGGAAACGGTCAAACAGCTCGTGAATGAGTCGTGTTCAACCAGAAATTGACCGCGGCCACTCCAATATTCATCTGGTCGATGTCTGGACAGGCAGACCTTACATTTCGAGTGTGTTACAAAATATTGATGATGGCCACCATGGTCCTTCTGTTCAGGTGAGGTGAACACTGTAAAGCTGGGGAAGGTCGGAAGAAGGAATCAAGACGCACACAAAAACAAGAGGCAGGGCCAATGATACTTTTTGTCCCTACATCTGGACAGGTCCAGGCCACACGACACACCTTTGAGGGAGTGTAAAGTTGGGATGTGGGGTACCCCTTGCGAACGGAATGTTCAAAACACAATCCGTCAGATTGCTTGTTGATTGTTCTCTCTGCGTTGAGCTCATTTTCTGCAGATCACACTGGCTGCCAATGCAACATAAACTAGACTTTCAAGTGGAGAATCAGCCGCGGGCAGCGTACATCGGCAGGACAGCAGTTGTCCCAATCTGACACTGCCCCAGTCAGCCAATGTCTGAGTTGAGATTTTCTGTGTGTGTGTGTGTGGGGGGGGGGGTAACTCAGACAATTTTTTGTCCGCATTACCCTAACTTGACCAATGTCTGAGTCAAACATTGTCCAAGATGAATATTTTCTGTGAGTGGGGGGGGGGGGGGTAATGCAGACATTTTTTTGTCTGGGCCAGACAATATCTAAGTTGGACAATGTCCAAGTTGGACAATGTACAAGTTGAAAATTTTCTGTGGGCAGGGGGGTAACTCAGACAATTTTTTGTCCGCATTACCCAGGACAGACACACAGATACTGATACAGGGGCAAACCAATATCAGCTCGCTACCGCGGCTGAAAAAGATCACATACCACAGAACAGGTCGGACATTTTTGACACCAACTCACAAAGAGAAAACGAACCCAATGTGAGCGGCATTGCACTGCAGAGACCAGAGAGCGGCCACTCAGTATGAGACTCACAGGACAGTCCAGAGAATGGTGTTGTACGCGGTAAGAGCCATTAAAAGAGTTCCCGCTGGTTCCTGCCATTTTCTGTGTTTTACCGATCCATCGCAGTCAGTTGTGAGCTTTCCTTGCATCCGGAAATGAGAACATATAAAAACGATGTGTGCCTCTATTGCGTGGGCTTTAGCACTCTGGCTGTGGTCGAGACATTACTCGACCCGCGAAACAGAAGGCTTCAGTGGTCCGCCCTGTCCATTAGGAATGTAAGGTTGCAGGGCCCTGAACTTCTGGTGCTTTCCCCATCATCCCTTTCGTGTTCTCTGGACGGCCCCA
>JAAUXT010138193.1_pt1 | contig 12562 bp, 10 predicted proteins | sample 7278171 | NCBI WGS metagenome assembly JAAUXT01 (sample SAMN14350112, study PRJNA611818) | marine sediment metagenome | isolation source: surface marine sediment (1.8m) | place: French Polynesia: Moorea | collected 2018-08
CAACTTCTTCACTACCCTGGGCGATGGCCCCTGTTCCAGGGCCTGTGAAACATCTTCCCGGAGTCCTTGCCGGGGCGCCGGAAATGAGACCGAATTCCAGCGGCAGCGTACCAAGCTCGAAGCCGCCCTGTCGCCGCTGAATGCGGATATCATGGGCTTTCAGGGCGTGGAGAACAACGGTTTCGATGATACCGGCGCCATCGCCGGGCTCACCCGGCTCCTGGGCGAAGATTACGCCTTCGTCCGTATCAAGGACGGACGCATCGGCTGCGACGTCACCAGCCTTGGCCTCATCCATCGCAATACCGTCCGGCCCGTCGCCAAGGCCCATGTCCTGCCCGGCGAGCCGGTCGCCGAGACCGCCGAGGACACCAGCCCCACTGCCCTGGCCCAGGTCTTCGAACAGGTGGCGACGGGAGAGCGCTTCACCGTGGTTGTCGCTCAGCTCCCACCACCCCACCCGCCGGACCCGGATACCGGCAAAGGCCTCGCCTACGCGGACAATCGGCCCGTCGAGGTGGCCCGGCAACTGCTCGGCTGGCTAGAGGATCTGGGCGCCGCGCTGGTTCCCGCCAGGGTGATCATCGGAAACTTCAATGCCTACGCCCGCGAAGAACCTCTCCAGGTACTGGAGGAGACGGGCTACGTGAATCCGCTGAAGCCGGCCCCGGGGAGCTATCAGGCGCCCGCCTACAACCAGGTGGAGGCGGGTCTGGCGGGCATGCGGGATCACGCCCTGGTATCCCGGAACGTCTTGCCTGCTACCAACGTCTCCATCTGGCACATCAACGCCGACGAACCCTCCGTCATGGGTTACCGTCTGCGCAGTGGGGAAACCACCTGGTTTTTCGACACGCCTTTCCGGGCGTTCGAGCATGATCCGGTGATCGTCGATATCACTTTGGACGACTAACGCACCTCGATCATGATCACGCCCCACACCAGATAGTCATCGTTGGGATTTCCATCCGGGAACACCTGGGTAAACTTCTCCGACACCATCATATAAGCGGGACCAAAGCCACCGATCCCCAGGGGCTCGCCATCCATATCCAGGGCAAGAATGAACTCCGTCTGCTCCAAGACGTCGCGCTCGTAGCTGATGCTGAAACCATCGAGAGCGAAGAAACGCACCGATGTTCCCTGACCTCCGGCGGCGGCCAGAACGTCGGCGATGCGAGGCCCCGAGAAGGTGTGCTCCTTCTCCCACCCCGGATAGTGGGTCTTGAGGGAGTGCTGGGGCAAGGCCTTGAGGTTCGCACGGCTGAACGTGTACGCCCCTTCGAAACCCTTGGTATAGCGGGCGAGCAGCGGGTCCCGGAAACGGTCCAACGGACCTCGGTTGGTGTTCTCTATCGCCCCGAATACCGTGAGTACGGTGGGACCCATGGATTCACCCTGGGTGAGCAGCGGCCATCCGAGTATGAAGATAATGAGAAAACGAATCACGGGGGCTGTCCTCGAAACAGTTGTAGCGTTTGTCTTCCCCGGATATTCGGGGACGACAAACTATAGGCGATTTCCAGGAATAATCTCCTCTTTCCCGCTGGCGGGAGGGCCTTGCATGGCCACTCTCTTTTAATATCGTCAAACAAGAATTGTCAACCAAGAAAAACTTGAGGATCAAGCACGGGATTTTTCTGTTGACTGTGATTATTGCCACAGACAATATGGCATTTTCGCGATTAATTTTACGCCCGTGCAATTTGAAGGCAGGCCGTAAAGGTAAACAATGGTTGTGTCTGTTCCCGCATCCGTCGAGGAAACCGAGAAGGTGCAGAATCAGATCGAGGGCGCACTCCGGGCAGGGACGATACTCCTTTGGTACCGCATGGTGATGAAGGCGAATATCGGGCCATTCATCGTTCATTGTAGTGCTAACCGATGGACCCATTTAGTCAGGAGTGTGTTCTATGAACCTCATTCTCTCGCTGTTAGCAAGACTGTTCAGACTCATCAATCGCCGCGTGGTCTGGCATAAATTACCTTTTCCCATTGCCGTGGCAAATCTTGCAGCGTTACGTCATGATCTGCGAGAGCAAAACCTGTACAGCACGCAGAGGACCCCGGCACCCGAACCCGAACCGGCCGTCGGGGACACGACGCGAGCCAGATCCGCCGACGGTAGCTACAACGATCACAAGAATCCTCGCATGGGCATGGCTTATTCGCGTATGGGACGCAATGTACCGGTGAAGGATACCTACCCGGAGGGTGACGATACTTTCCTGGACCCGAATCCACGACTCATCAGCAAGGAGTTGCTGCAACGCAAGGAGTTCGTGGGCGTCCCGCACCTGAATGTGCTCGCCGCGGCATGGCTGCAGTTCATGGTGCATGACTGGTTCAGCCACGGCAAGAATGCCCACCCGAAGGACGAACGTATCCCGGAGCCTCTGCGCAAGCCCATAGAGGTACCCATCCCGGACGGGGACGATTGGGGCGGTGAAAATCCCATGCGAATCCACCGCACGATGCCGGACCTCAATGCGCTCTCCGACCCGGCGGACAAGGACTTACCGCCCGCATACAACAATACCGTCACCCAGTGGTGGGACGCCTCCCAGATGTATGGCAGCTCCGAGAAGCGGCGCCAGGAACTGCGCTGGAATACCGAGGAAGATTGCCTAATGCCCGGTGGCAAGCTCTATTTGCCGGGAAACCACCTGCCCCAGCGTAAGCTCGAACGGCCGTCCCCGGGTAACCGGGACCCCTTCGATCTGCTTGAATGGACCGGCGAACCCGGTAACTTCTGGATCGGTTTATCGGCATTACACACGCTTTTCGCGAGAGAGCACAATCTGCTGTGTGATCAGCTGGCAGCCCACTATCCGGAGAAAAGCGATGATGGCGATTGGCTGTTCAACACCACCCGCCTGATCATTGCCGCACTGCTGGCCAAGATCCATACCGTGGAATGGACACCGGGAATCCTGAATACCCCCGAGCTGCGTTTTGCCATGCGAGCGAACTGGTGGGGGTTGCTTGGTGAGCGTTTCGTGAGTGCCTGGGGGCGTGTTACCAAGCGTGAAATTCTGTCCGGGATCATTGAATCGGAAACGGATCATCACACGGCGGATTACTCCATCACGGAGGAATTCAATGCCGTCTATCGCATGCACTCACTGATGCCCGATGCGTTCAATTTCCGCCAGCGCGTCGATGACAAGCTCATCGAAACACTCAGTTTGCTCGAAGTCCAGGGTCCCCATGTGCCGAAGGTATATCAGCGGGGCATTTCCTTGGAAAACGTGCTCTATTCCCTCGGCACCGAGAACCCCGGATTGCTGACGTTGCACAACTTTCCCACGACCCTGACGGCCCTACCGAGGCAAGCACCCGCAGCTCGCACCGTGGATCTGGCGACCATCGATATCGTCCGCGACCGCGAGCGTGGTGTCCCACGCTACTGCGCTTTTCGGCGTTACCTGCGCATGAGTGTGCCGAAAACCTTCGAAGAGCTCACGGGGGGCAACAAAGAAACCGCGGACAAATTACGAAAAGTGTACGGCGATATCGAAAAGGTCGATCTGCTCGTGGGTAGCGCCGCCGAAAAGTGGCCCAAGGGCTTTGGGTTTTCGGATACCGCGTTTCGCATCTTCATCCTGATGGCGTCGCGGCGCCTGAAGAGCGATCGTTTTTTCACCACCGACTACAACGCAAAGGTCTATACGGAGTTCGGGCTCAGGTGGATAGAAGACAACGGCTTCAAGTCCGTTTTGTTGCGCCACTTCCCCGCGCTGGCGCCCCAGCTGCATGGTGTCAAGAATGGATTCATGCCCTGGCATCGCGGCAAAGGCCAGGGAGGTTAAAATGGCAAAATCCATACGCATCCCGTTCCTTGCCGATATTATCACCGTTGCGTCGCTCGACGAGATCAGAGCACTCAATCTCAACCCGGCGGTGGATCGCAGCTTCACACTCGAGGGCCCTCTCATCAACCGCATCATAAAGGCCCGGTTGCTGAAGCATACCCGTGCCTCGTTGGGTGTGTTGCCGGCATTCCTTGCCCGGGAAGAGGAGGGCCGTCCCCAGGCCCGCGAGGCGCTCACCGCACGCCTGGATGCGATCAGTGACGCGACCATTGCCGATGATCCCAGCATACCCCGGTTAGCGGGGTTTGTGCGAGGCGATACCTCGGCCTCTCCGGGTCCCGATGCCCAGGCGCTGATCTGCCGTCTGTTCAACAGTGAGTTCGAAGCCGACATGCACACCTGGGAAGCGGCTTTGACGCTGCAAAAGTATCTTCAGGCCAAGCCTTTTTTCGGCTTCATGGCACGTTTTTCGGGCCGATTGGGGCGCGCCATCGTCACGCTCGAGCGGGCTGTCAAGGGAGATCTTGAGGGCATCCATGCTGCCGGTATCGCCATCCACAGCCTGGTGGCTTCCCTTTCGGTCATGCAGGCGTTGTATGCGAATCCCGTCGAGCGGCGTCGAACCCGTGTGACGAATGTTGCCATCCGTTGTGTGCAGGCCCCCGAAAGGGTCATCAGGACCGTTAACCAGAACGTGCAGTTACCCATGCGGCGTAAACCCGTGACCGGGGATACGCTGATTTTGATCAACCTTGCTAATGCCGTGTTGGCAGAGGCCGCCAGCGCGCCGGCCTTCCAAGCCCCCGGGTGGGCAGCCTGCCCGGCTAATGGATTCGTTCCTCGCTTGCTGGGCTGCATCTGGCAGGCGGCCAATGAGTTGGAGAACAACAGTGACCGACATCCTCTTTCGCGAACTTGAGTTCCGCAATCTGACGGTAAAGAACCGGATTTTTCGCTCCAACATAGCCGGTGCCTTTGACAACCAGGATGGTACGGTGGGCCAGGCCCGCATCAATTGGGAAGTGAAGTTTGCGCAAGGCGGTGTCGGCACCATTATCTCGTCCTACGTACCCGTGCTCATGGAAGGTCGCATCATTGCTGGGTATGCCACGATCCATGACGACAGCCACATCGACGGCTGGGCTACGCTGGGTGAGGCCGTACACGCGCATGGGGCCAAATATATCCTGCAGCTCAGCCACTCCGGCCGGCAAATGGACGTTCCGGGCGTACACAATCAGAACCGGCGCACCTTGAGCTCCACGGCGAAAAAGGAATCGTTACACGGCTTTCTCTGTGACGCCATGTCCCCGGCGGATATCGATCGGACCGTGGATGCGTTCGCCCAGGGCGCTCGGCGGGCACAGCAGGCGGGTCTCGACGGCGTTGAATTGCACGGTGCCAATGGTTACTTGATCACCCAATTCCTGAGCTCCGGTATCAATGATCGCAAGGATCGGTACGGTGGTAGCCTCGAGAACCGGGCTCGCTTCCTGCTGGACATCATTCGGGCCATCCGGGCCGAGGTGGGTGACGGGTTTCACCTTCAGTTGAAGATATCGGCCGTTGATCACAACAATGTAATTCCCTGGGAAGGCAAAGGCAACACCCTGGAGGAATCCATCGAGGTGTGTCGGATGGCGGAGACCGTCGGCGTTAATGCACTGCACGTTTCCATGGGTAGTCTTTTCCCGCACCCGCTGAATCCCCCCGGGGAATTCGACTTCGATACCATCGCAGCAACTTACGAAGCCATGTTGTCTGCCGGTACGTACACCCTGCGCAATTATCTTCTGTTTCGGTATCGGCCGCTACGCCCGATTTTTCGTTGGCTCTGGTACCGGATGAAAAAGGACTATCCGCGCTGGGTGGTGGGCGCGGACGCCACCCGCGAGATCAAGCGGGCGGTGCAAATCCCGGTGATCTGCACCGGTGGTTTCCAGAAAGCCGACGAAGCGCGAGGCTATCTCGAGGATGGCTGGTTTGATGGCATTTCCATGGCGCGAGCGTTGGTCGCCAACAATGACCTACCGAAGCTCTGGCTATCGGGGAAAAACGAACCCGTCCGGCCCTGCACGTTCTGCAACAAGTGCTTGTTGAATGCGCCCAAGAATCCCCTGGGCTGTTATGAGGTTGCACGCTTCGACGATGACTGGGACAAGATGGTTGAGGAAATTATGACCATCTACGATACCAAGTCCATTTTACAAATCCCGGAGGCACGATTATGAGTCCCGTCACCGCGGTTCAGCGCTATCAACTCGAGCACCGCTGGCGATCGCGATTGCTCGGCATCTTCACATTGCTCGTCGTGTTGACGGGTGCGCTCGCTCTCATACTGGGCATCGTCGTATATGCCCGCTTCAACGGTAGCGACACACCCTTCTACCAAAATGACGTAGAGCATTTCAAATACGGCTCGATCGGTGCCGAAACGGCAAGCGGCGTCCCGTATTGGTTGTGGCAGGCACTCCCCCGCCTCTATCCAGAGGCGTTTGACGGCAAGTATGACTACTCGGCGTTCGGGTTCATCTATGAGCGGGATACGCAGGGTAAGACCCGGGATCTGCCCATCGGCATCTCCAAGCGCCAACGCGCCGGTGTCGATCTAGTATGGTTCAATTGCGCGGTTTGCCATACCGGAGTATTCGAACACCCTGCGAGCGGTGAACGGATGATTGTCCCCGGTATGCCATCGAGCCAACTCAATCTGCACGGCTTCACCGACTTCCTACTGGGACTTGCCGATGATCCCGCCTTGGCGCCGGACAACGTCCTGGAAGCCATTGACGCGGTGGGAGGCGATCTCGACTGGATCGATCGCCTGGCATGGCGGTTCGTCGTGATGCCCCAAGTTCGCGAGCAGCTGATAGCGAGGGCGGACGCCCTCGGGGAACTATTGGAGAATACCCCCGCTTGGGGCCGGGGTCGGGTCGATACCTTCAACCCCTACAAGCTCGTTCAGCTGAGCCAGCCATACCATACCTTGAGCCCCGATGAGCTGGCTGGCGCCGCAGATTTCCCGAGTATATTCATGCAAGGCCCCCGGGAGGGCATGCAATTACACTGGGACGGTAACAACGATTCACTCCAGGAACGCAACCTGAGTGCAGCGTTGGGGGCCGGTGTAACGCCCGAGACGGTGGACCTCGAGTCCATTACCAGAGTCGCGAACTGGCTGCTCGATTTGCAATCACCCCGGTACCCCGGTACATACGACACGGCGGCCGCTGAGTCCGGCTGTGTGACTTACAGGGAGCAGTGTGCCGACTGTCATGGCTATCGTGGCCCGGAGGGTTATGTGTTTACAGGCTCGAGGCTCGGCAAGGTTGAACCGCTGTACCGGGTCAGCACGAGCCCCGGTCGCCTGAACAGCTATACAAAGGCATTTTCGGAAGAGCAGCACAGTTTCTTCGCGGGCACACCCTATCAATTCCGTCACTTCCGCAAGACCGATGGTTACGCCAACGCGCCGCTGGATGGGCTGTGGTTGCGAGCGCCGTACCTGCATAACGGTTCGGTGCCAACCCTGGCCGCCTTGCTGACCACCCCAGACCAAAGACCGGTGAGATTTCTCCGGGGCGGTTCGAAGTTGGATGAACACGAGGGCGGATTCATTGCTGAGGCCTGTACCCCTGGGGTGGATATACCTGATGGTTTTTCCTGCTATGACACCACAGTACCCGGTAACAGCAATAGCGGGCACACCTGGGGTACCCAACTGGGTCAATCTGAAAAAACAAGCACTGATCGCCTGCTTACTCACATTTTGAGGAAGACACTATGACAATACATGCGCACGCAATTCCGAGCCGCACCGAACCGACATACGCCTACCAGACTTACCACCGCCTGCTGGTGGTGTCCATCGTCGCGAACATTCTGGTCGCACTCGCCATGGTTATCAACCCGGCATGGGTCGCTGACCTGATCGACCTCGGGCCCAGCCAGCCCACCGTATGGATGCGCTATATTGGCATGATGATCCTTGTACTCACCGGAACCTATCTACCACTGATCATTGCACCCCAGGCGTACACCTTTATGGGATTCTACACGGGCATTTTGCGCCTTGTCCTGGTGTTATTCTTTGTTTTCGCCGGCGGCGGATTCCTATGGTTCGCGCTCTATGATGGTTTATTTGGCATACTGCTTTTGGTGAGTTATTACCGCGCCTATATTACGGAACTGATGTCCTTACCCTAGTGCTTTGTCAAGGTTTAATCCCGCAACACCTTGCCACCTATCAGTTTTCAGGTAGACTTCCGCGCCAAATCAACTTTGCGATAAGGAGTCCCATGGGAACGGTAAAGAGACTGGCGGAAGAAGTGGCGCGTGGACTTGACGAAATCCATCCGGAGCTGCGCCGGACGGTGGTGAGTAAATTGTCCTTGGCGGTGGGAGCGATGATCGAAGGGCAGACACCGAACACGGTGGAATTGGCCAACCTGCTGCCGTTGGAAACCGAGCGTCAGGACATGCGCGAGCAAGGGTTGCGCCGGTTGTTGAAAAACCCGTTGCTGCAAAGCGAGGTGGTGATGGAGCCGTTGGCACGCCAGGAATGCAGGAGGCGGCCCGGAACGGGCAAATCGTGTTGCTGAACCTGGACCAAACCGATATTGGGGATCGGATGGCGGTGTTGATGGTGTGCGTGCGGCTCGGGGACCGGTCGCTGCCGTTGGCGTGGATCGCCGAGCAAGGAGCGGCCAATATTGGGTTTGAGGGCCAGCGGATCGTGTTGGAACGGGTGCGGGAGTGGTTGCCGGCGGGGGCGGCGGTGATGCTGGCAGCCGACCGGTTCTATCCCTCGGCCGAGTTGTTCGAGTGGCTGGATCACCACGGTTGGCACTATCGACTGCGGCTGAAGGGCAATCTGTTGGTGGATCGGGGCTATGGCGACGAGACGACCACCGGGGAGTTGGCGCAGGGGGTAACCGAGTGCTATTTGCCGCAGGTGCGGCTGTTTGCCGCCGGGGTGGCCACGAACTTGGGGATTTTGCATGAGACCGGTCATAAGGAGCCATGGATTATTGCCATGGACTGCCCCCCGACGCGGGCGAAAGTGCTCGATTACGGGGCGCGTTGGGCCATTGAGCCGACGTTCTCCGACTTCAAGAGCCGCGGCTTTGATCTCGAAGCCTCGCAATTGGAACATGCCGAGCGCTTGGAACGCCTCATTCTGATTATGGCGTTGGCCATGTATTGGTGTGTACGCGTGGATCGAGATGATGCCTTGCATCGCCCCACACCACTCGAAAAAAAACTCACGCCCAGACCGACCCTGACCATTGGAGCTTCCGAAAGCTCCACCGTAGCGCGGTATCCTGGTTCAAACGGGGGCTACGTCGCCTGAAGCGATGCCTGCAAAATGACCTGCCTTTACCGTTCTTTTGGGATGTTATGAGAAACTGATAGGTGGTAAGCCCGCAACACACTGGCGTGTCAACGAACTGTGTTCGTTTGCTTACCCCCCAACCAGGAGATACGCTCAATGATACATCAGGTCACAGCGTTGTCTGAAGGTTCTGCTCAACCCACTCCAGCACCACCTTGAAGGGAATCTGTTCCAAAGCGCTGGCCAGTGGGTGTCCGCCGAGGCGGGCGCGGCTCAATTTGGGAGACGGAATACCGCACAGGAAACGCGCCAGAGACCGAGGGCAGGCAAGGACCTCGCTGTTTTCTGCGACGACCTGCACTATCTGAGGCCACAGGTTCTCCGGCAGATCGGGCGCGCCGCGCGCTGGAATCTCCGTCTTTCCGTTTCGGCACCAGGAACAATGGCCGCACGGCCCATCGAGTTTCTCCGCGAAATGGGAGCAAATGGCCGCTGTCTGACAGGCGTCGAGGCCCGCGAGCTCCAGCACCCGATGCAGGCGGTCGATTTCTCCGCTTTCGCGCTGGATGGCACGCCGGTGCAGTTCCTCAGCCAGGGCTTGCATGTCTTCCGGCAGCTTGCGGCGCCGATAACGATGGCGGACGCCGGCCGCCTGGGTTACCAGCATTTCCTGTTCGCCCAGCCAGTCCAGAGCGCGGATCACCCGCTCCCGCTCACTGCCGAGGGCCGCGGCGGCTGCGGCGGGATCGATGTGGAACCACGTGCGGGCCTTTCTCGCCTGTCGGAACAACCCGGCCAGGAAGTCTCGGCGCGGCCCCTGGAAGCGGGCGAGAATCTCGCGGGAGCTTATCAGCGGCTTGAATTTGTACTCGGCATAGAACGGCGTGCCGCCCTCCAGATAATCATCGAGCTCGAGATAGGTGAGTAATGTGCGCAGTACCAACGGCCGGATGTTGTGCTCGCCGGATAAGCTGTGGAGACTAACGTCGAAGTCGGCGTCGCGAGTGAACAGGTCCTGGATCAGCTGTTGGAGTGCGGCCCGATCCGGGGTGTCACCGTAGACGAAGTTCTCCAACACATTCAGGTCATCGGGGCAGACCAGCATCTGGCACCGGGATGGTTTACCGTCGCGGCCGGCCCGGCCGATTTCCTGAGCATAGTTCTCAAGGCTCTTGGGGAGATTGTAATGGTAAACGTAGCGGATATCGGCCTTGTCCACGCCCATGCCGAAGGCGATGGTAGCGACCACGACCGCTTGCCGGGAGGCCATGAACGCCTCTTGCACCCGGGCGCGTGTCTCGTCCTTCATGCCCGCGTGGTAAGGGTGGGCGTCGAGCCCAGCCTGGCGCAGCCGCCCAGCCAGGGTTTCGGCGGTGCGCTGCAGGGTGACATAGACGATGGCGGGGCCGGGCGGGTTTGTCTGCAGTGCCTCCAGCAGCACCGCGTCGCGCTCCTTCGCCTTTACGGCCGTCGTGTGAAGTTCAAGGTTGGGACGATGGAAACCCGTGCGTACCGCGCAGTCCGGGTCGATCGCCAGCACCCGGCAAATGTCCGATAGCACGCGTTCCGTAGCCGTCGCGGTAAGCGCCAGCATTCGCTCCGCGCCGCACTGACGGGCAAAGCCTGCCAGTTTGAGATAATCCGGTCGAAAATTATGCCCCCACTCGGAGATGCAGTGCGCCTCGTCCACGGCGAAGAGTTTGATGGGCAACGGCTGGATGGCTTCGCGAAAGCGTTCGTTATTGAAGCGCTCCGGGGCGACGTAGAGCAGCCGCAATCGCCCGCGCCGCGCCTGCTCCATGACCTCTCGATACTCATTGGCGCTTAGGGTGGAATCGAGGCGCGCCGCCGGGATGTTGCGTTCCCGCAGGGCGTCGATCTGGTCCTTCATCAAGGCGATGAGCGGGGAGATGACCAGGGTGATGCCGGGCAGCAACAACGCCGGCAGCTGATAGCAAAGGGATTTGCCTCCCCCGGTGGGAAACACCGCGGCCGCCGAATGGCCCGCCAGCAGGTGGTCGATCACCTGGCGCTGGCCGGGAAGAAACCGGTCGAATCCGAAGTAACGCTCGAGGGCCATGCCGGCATCCGCGGGCGGTTCCGCGGAGTCCTGCGCTGGTTTCAGACTGTCCATCTTGCTCATACCTCTCATGCAAACCATCCTTGTAGGCTCGACCCCGGCATCCATGCCGCAGCCGGTCTTGGTATACTCAACAACGCCATAATCTGTGACTTTTGTAGGTTGAGTTGAGGAACGAAACCCAACATAAGCAGCATCGATCGCATCGATATTGTTGGGTTTCGTTCCTCAACCCAATCTACCGGAAATGCCAGTCTATGGCGATACGAGGTATAACAGCTTCCGGAGCCATAGCTGCCCTCAAGACCCTGCGCGGCTGATACCCAACTGGGCCATCTTCTGCTGCAGGCTCTGCCGGTGCAGGCCCAGCTGGCGGGCGGCGGCGCTGACGTTGAAGCCATGGGATGTCAGCGCCGCCGTTATGGTCTGACGCTCGAACCACTCCACCAGCCGGACCTTGGCTTGGCTCAAGGGTAACCCTTCCAGGGCCGCCATATCAAACCCCGCGGTGGCGGTCTCGGCGCGGGACAACCCCAGTTCAGTCTGATCGATTACCGCGCCGGCGGCCATGGCCCCGGCGGCGGTGACGACCTGTTGCAGCTCGCGCACGTTCCCCGGCCAGGGATGGGCCAGCAGGCGTTGGATCGCCTCCCGGGACAGCTGCCGCGGCGGCAGATCGCTGCGGGTCGCCAGCTGCTCCAGGAAATAATTGGCCAACGGCACAATGTCCTCCGGACGAGCCCGCAGCGGCGGCGCCATCAGCTCGATGCCCTTGAGGCGGTAGTAAAGATCCTCGCGGAAATGGCCGTCTTTTATGGCCTGATTCAGGTCCTGGTGGGTAGCGCTGATCACGCGCACGTCGACGCTGACCAGGCGGGTTGACCCTAGCGGCTGCACCACCCGCTCCTGCAGAGTACGGAGCACCTTGGCCTGGAGCGGCGGCGGCATGTCACCGATCTCATCCAGAAACAGCGTCCCGCCCTGGGCCTGCTCGAAGACGCCCCGGTGCATGGAGGTCGCGCCGGTGAACGCTCCCTTGAGGTGACCGAACAGATGACTCTCGGCCAGGGACTCGGTGATGGCGGCGGTATTCACGGCAACGAACGGCCCGTTGCGGCGCCCGCTAAGGCGATGGAGCTCCCGCGCGATCAGTTCCTTGCCGGTACCGGTTTCCCCACGGATGAGGATATCCAGGGGCGCCGGCGCGGCCCGCCGTAGCTGACCGAACAGTTCAACCATGGGTCGACTGATGCCCACCAGCGCCCCGAAGGCCGTTTTCTCGTCCAGCTGCGTCTGCAGGCGCTCCAGGCGTTGCTCGCGCTCGACGCGGCG
>JAAUXT010054401.1_pt1 | contig 12561 bp, 8 predicted proteins | sample 7278171 | NCBI WGS metagenome assembly JAAUXT01 (sample SAMN14350112, study PRJNA611818) | marine sediment metagenome | isolation source: surface marine sediment (1.8m) | place: French Polynesia: Moorea | collected 2018-08
AGCTGCTGCTGCCACTGGTCCAGGCGTTTTCGCCAGAGGGGGTTGGTGGCCATGACGGCGCCTCGACAGTATGGGATCCCGGCCCCGTTGAGCAGCCCGGTCAGGCGCCTCGCGAGCTCGATGAAATAGGTGTCGACGGACAGGTGGTTGTCGTCTGGGTAGCTGTCCAGTACGAAGCCGTTGTCCTGATCGGGAAACAAGAAGCTCTCACCCCGGCCACCGGAGCCCATGACAATGACCTCGAAGGGTACCGGCGGCGGTCCCCAGTCCTCCTCCAGGAGAGCTTCCACCGCGCTGCGCGTTATGCGCTGGTAGAGAGCGTTGTTACAGTGGCAGAGCAGGGCCTGGACGTCTCGGGCAGGCACACCATCCCGCAAGAGCAGCCCTGCTGCCCTGATCTGAGCCTCCCGCACGCTCTTCAGATCTTCATGGTCGATGGCGCGGGTCAGCTCATCCATTAACGCCAAGTGGGGGAGCAGGGCGGCGGCCAGGGCTCGATGCAGCGCCAGGTTGCCCACCACCTCACCCCCGTCACCGATTACCGGCAGGCACTCCGCATCGTGACGGCGCATCAGACTGATGGCCTGATAGAGATAGTCATCGGGACGGGCAGAAGGTACGGGATTGGCCATGATCTTCCGCACGGGGACGCTGTGCATGCCGATGACGTCATGCGCCGTGACCATGCCGATCACGCGTTGGTGAGGGCCGACCACGACGACAGCGCCCTGGCGGTGCAGCCTCAGCAGACGCACGACCTCACGACTGTCGCCATCGCTGGCCACGACAGGCAGCGGCGAGTCCATAACGTCGCTTACGCGAAGCTGGAAGATAGGTGCGTATACCGACTGCGGCTCGCTCACGTCACACCCAAGCGGCATGGATGAATGCTGCCGGAGCGCTCTCTCCGGCCGATAACGCAAGCCAGGGTCTCGGCCCTGCTGCGCCGACATTAGTTAGACCCGGTGTTGCCCGCCGAACGTTCCCTTACCCAGCAAGAGTCGTCATCGGACGAACCCGGACGTGGTGTGAAGCTTTCGGAGTTCGCTGCCCTGTGGGCTGCCGGCTGGCCTCGGCAACAGAGCAGCCTTCCATTCAGCGTATGGAGGCGCGCCCGCTGGCGCCTCGCGCTGCCGAAGGCGGCTGGCACTTCGTCAAGACCATTTTGACAGAGTACTAGGTTTACTTCGTTCTGTCCCAGCCAGGCAGCTGAGTCATCCTCCCGTGCCGGCTGCGCTCCAGCGTTCGCTCCAGCGCTCGTAGTCGCCACTGGCAGGGCTGCACGGCGACGCCTTTGCACGTCTCGCCGGGGGCGGAGGATAGCTTTCGCCCCGGGCGACGAATTTCCCCGATATGACGTTCGTTCGCATGCATGGATGAACCCGACTCCCGCGAGCCCGCGTCCGTCGGCTCAGTTCACGAGGATGACGACAGCGGCGTTTGCCACTAGCAGCAGAACGCCGATGGACAAGGCCTGGATCAGGTGACGGTGGACGGTCTGCATGGGGTCGCGTGCCCGCGAAACAGGGCCGTGGTGGGGAAGGTGAAACATGGCGGGCTCTCCTTGGTGTTCTTCGGCTAGCAAAGGGACGCGCCTTTGGACGCTGTTTGCAGCACTCAACGCAGAAAGCATGCCACCTCTGCGGTGGCGGCCTGCCGGAGACCTATCGTCACTGCTTCAAGGGGTTCGGGTGCGTGGCCGGCGGTTGGGACCGGCGGGAAGCCTTTTGCTCCCCACGGTATGCTGTGGTTCTACGAAATGTTGTGGGGGGCGGTCAGCAGGGCCAGGGCTTAGCTGGGACGCTTGAGGCCAAGCTTGCGCATGCGAAAGCGAAGCGTATTGGGATGCAGATCGAGAATGGCCGCCGCACCCCGTTCACCCTCGATGACCCAGGCCGCCTCCTGCAGGACCCGCAAGATGTGCGCCCGCTCCACTTCCTGCAGCGTCCCCAGCGAGGCCGGCGCGGGCGCCTCCAGCCGCAGCTCCAGCGCGTCCTCCACTTCGACGACAGGCCCGTTGGAGAGGATGGCTGCGCGTTCCACCACGTTCTGCAGTTCCCGCACGTTGCCCGGCCAGGGATAGCGCAGCAGCCGTTCCACGCAGGGCGTGGAGAAGTCTCTGACCGGTTTACCAAGCTTGCGGGCGGCCTTGCGCAGGAAATGGCGGGCCAGGGGCGGGATATCAGTGCGGCGTTCGCGCAGCGGCGGCACCGTCACGGGGAATACGCTGAGTCGGTAGTAGAGGTCCGGGCGAAATCTGCCGGCCGCGACCGCGTCCGACAGCTGGACGTTGGTTGCCGCAATGATCCTGACGTCGGTCGTCAGATTGCGTGTGCCGCCCAGGCGCACAAACTCTCCCTGCTGCAGGACGCGCAGCAGCTTGGCCTGCGCATCAGCCGTCAGCTCGCCCACCTCATCCAGGAAGATCGTTCCCCCATCGGCCAGCTCGAAGCGACCTTTCTTGCGCGCGCCGGCCCCTGTGAAGGCACCTTTCTCGTAACCGAACAACTCGCTTTCCACCAGGCCGCCGGGCAGCGCGGCACAGTTGACCTTGACCAGCAGCTTGCCCCGCCGGTTACTGGCCCGGTGGATCGCGTCGGCAAGCAGTTCCTTGCCGGTACCGGTCTCGCCCACTAGCAGGACGCCGGAGTCGGTAGGTGCGACCATCCTGATTTGTTTCAGCACCCGCAGGATGGCTGGCGAGCTGCCGACGAACTCGTCCGCGTCGTACTCGGTGCGCACCTCTTCTCGTAGATAAATATTCTGCCGCTGCAGCTCCTTCAGCTGGCGTGCCGCCCGCTCGGCATTGTGCACGTCGCGCAGAATCAGCGTGTAGAAACGGTTTCCCCGCGCCACGAGGCCGGACATGGATGCCTCCACGGGGAACTCTTCGCCACCCGCCCGCCGGAAAGTCAGGCCCTTTGGCGCCCATACACGCCCGGGCGACGCCGACTCCCGACCATGGCGCGAATGCATTTGCTCCTCCAGAAACGCCCGCGACTGGTCCGTGAGGAACGGATCCAGGGACAGCCCGACGACGGAGCTGGCCGGGCGCTCGAAGACTTCCTCTGCTGACTTGTTGAACAGGGTGACGTTACGCTGCTGGTCCACCGTCACGATGGCGTCCATGGCAGTATCCAGGATGCTGGCCAAGCGCTCCTGGTTCTCCCGCAGAGCCTGCTCTGCACGTTTGCGCTCGCGGATGTCCCGGACCAGAGCGATCACGCAGCGCCCGCGCTCCGTGTCGATGACGGACGCCGAGATCTCCGCCGGAATCTTCTCGCCGATGCGGGTCAGGCAGGCAAGCTCGTCGGTCCGTCCGTGCCCTTGGTTGAGCACTGACTGCACGAAGGCAAACAGGCTTGGCGTATCGTCAGGGTGGATCCCGCTGATTGGGGCGGCCAGCAATTCCTCCCGGGTGTAACCCAGCAAGTTGCAGGCCCTGGGGTTGGCGCTCAGGATGCGGTCGGCGGATGGGTCCAGCACGAAGATCGCGTCGTGGCAGTGGCTGAATATGGCGCTCAGGAAGGTGGCGCTCTCAGGCAGCGCGTCAGACTTGGGAGGCGCCTGCAGCTGTTCGTCCTTCATGCGAGGCTGCTCCAACAGGGCGCATCGACAGGTCCTAGGCTGGCAAATGCTCTGCGGTCGATGCTTCGAACTCCGGGCATTCTCTCACGAAGCACCCGCAAGTGATATGACAGAATCGCGGCGGACGGGAGCGCCCGGCGGAGATTTCCCCCGGGGCAGGGTAACCGCCATCGGGTTCAGCCCGCCCGGGCATAGGGCGCGGGCCGGCTTCGGCGGGCCCCGCGCCATGGCCTGGGCGGCCGGGGTCCAGAGCGGGTGGTCGGATGGACCGGCGCGGCGTCGACTGCTCTAATACCCCCCTTGAACCGCGTTTCCCACCAAGAGGAGCTTGTCATGATTGAAGACCGACCCCGGCTCAAGAGTCGATTGCCCCTGTGTATGAACGCTGCATTCCTCGCAGGCGTGCTGCTGTCGCCGGCTTTGTCCGCAGCGCACCACGCGGGACAGGAGATGCAGACCCAGGCGGGCCATCACTGCAAGCACCATCAGCGTCACGGGGGCAAAGGAACACACTCGGGCCACCAAGGACATGGCGGCAAGATGCAGGGGCATGGCGGCCATCATGGCTGCGGTGGCAAGATGGGAAGACACGGCGGCCATCATGGCCACGGCGCTCATCACGGGAAGAAGCTGTTTGGTCCGCACTGGAGGACGAGTCTGTCACCCGAGCAGGCCAACGAGCTGGACAGACTGCGTGTGGAACACGCCAAGCGCAAAATGCCCCTGAAGGCAAAGGCCAAGGCCATCAAGCTGGAGCTGACGGCGATGGCGACGGCGGACGAGCCTGCCATGTCGACCATAGATGCCCGCATCGACGCGCTGCTGGCGGTGAAGCGGGAGATGCTGAAGCACAAGTACGCCCATATTGCCGCCATGCGCAAGGTGCTCACGCCGGAGCAAAGGATCTCATTCGACATGGATGTTCTGAAGCGAAGTAATCAGAAAGGCAAGAGGCACCGCTGACGTTCCTGTTGGCCGCAGCTCCCCGGCAGCGTGTCCGGGGGGCGGCCAGGGCTTATCCGACGGGTAGCGCAGTCCGCTCAACAACGCGGCGCAACACGAAGCTGGAATGGACGCCGGAGACACCCTCTATGCGGGTGATCTTATCGAGCAGCAGCGATTGGTAGGCTTCCATGTCCCGTACCACGACCTTGAGCTGATAGTCGGCCTCCTGGCCGGTTATCAGAAGGCACTCCAGCACCTCCGGCAGCTCCCTCACCGCGGCATCGAAGCGGGCGAAGCGCTCCGGTGTGTGGCGGTCCATGGAGATGTGCACAAGAGCGAGCAGCGTCAGGCCCAGCTTGCGGGCATCCAACAGTGCGCGGTAGCCGACGATCAGGCCGGATTCCTCCAGAGCGCGGACTCGCCGCAGGCAGGGCGAAGGCGAGAGACCGATGCTGTCGGCCAAGTCCTGGTTGCTGACGCGGCCTTTCTCCTGCAGCACCCGGAGAATCCGTCGATCGTAGCGGTCAAGCCCCATATTGCGCTCCTTTGCCTTTGGAAAAGTCGAAATGACCTATATAGACAAAATTATTAGCAGAATCTTCCAAGTTATGGGGTTTTGTCAAGCAAATACGCAAGCGACTGCCGTGTCATTTACCCTATCATTTCCCCGTCTGTTACCCACAGGCAACATCAGCCAGCGCCCACCCGGCGGTGGCCCGTAGGAGCCGGTCCCAAAAGGAACGGCCAGGCCCGGACCTCTACCCGAGGACAAGGCCGACATGGTGCTCTGCCAGCGTTCGAGGGGAAGCCGATGACGAGCTATGACCACCGCAAGTACCAGCCCGCTCCGAGGGTGTCTCTTGCCCACCGGCGATGGCCCGACCGCGTGATCGAGCAGGCTCCCCGGTGGGTAAGCGTCGATCTGCGCGATGGCAACCAGGCACTGCTGGAGCCCATGAGCGTGGCTCAGAAGCGACGGCTATGGATGCTTCTCGTCAAGCTGGGTTTCAAGGATATAGAGGTAGGGTTCCCGTCGGCCAGCCAGCCCGACTACGACTTTGTGCGCTGGCTGGTCGACGAGGACCAGATCCCCGAAGACGTAACGGTGCAAGTGCTGGTGCAGGCCAGAGAGCCGCTGATCGTGCGCACCTTTGAAGCGCTTCGGGGTGTGCGGCGGGCGATCGTGCACGTTTACAACTCCACCTCGCCCGTGCAGCGCGCAAGGGTGTTCGGGAAGGCGCGCTCCGGGATCACGGCCATCGCCCGGCACGGCGCCGGCTTGTTGGCCAGGGAAGCGGCAAAGTATTCCGGTACGGAATGGGTATTCCAGTACTCGCCTGAGAGCTTTAGCAGCACCGAAATGGACTACGCCGTGGAAATCTGTGAGGAGGTCCTTGGCGTGTGGGAGCCCACGCCGGCGAGTCCCTGCATCATCAACCTGCCCGCTACCGTGGAGGTTTCCACGCCCAACGTCTTCGCGGACCAGGTGGAATTCTTTGCTACCCGGATCAGCCGTCGAGACAGCATTGTCCTGTCGGTGCACCCGCACAACGACCGGGGATCCGCCGTGGCTGCCGCGGAGCTGGCCGTCATGGCCGGTGCTGACCGTGTGGAAGGGACGCTGCTCGGTAACGGGGAGCGGACCGGCAACCTAGACATCGTCACCATGGCCATGAACCTTTACAGCCAGGGGGTGGACCCGGCGCTGGACCTCTCCAACCCCGACGAGATTATCCAGGTGGTCGGCGAGTGCACGGGCATGGCGCCGCACCCCCGGCATCCATGGGTGGGTGAGATGGTCTACACGGCCTTTTCCGGCAGTCACCAGGACGCCATTCGCAAGTGTCTGCTCCGCCAGCAGCCCGACGAGCCCTGGCAGGTAGCCTACTTGCCCATCGACCCGCGCGACATTGGCCGGGACTATCAGGCGGTGATTCGCATCAACAGCCAGTCCGGCAAGGGCGGTGTTGCGTTTGTGCTGGAGCGGGAGCACGGGCTCAGGTTGCCGCGTTGGATGCAGGTGGAGCTCGCCCAGGCGGTTCAGCAGGTGAGTGAGCGGCAGAGTGGAGAGGTTGACGCCGCCACTGTGTATGCCCTGTTTCAAGACCGCTTTGTTGCGGAGCAGGATCCGGTTCGGCTGCTGGGCTACCGGCTGGAGCGGAATGGCCACGATGCGATGGTCGCACGGGTGTCAATTCACGGGGAAGAGCATACGTTGCATGGGGAAGGGCAAGGAGCCATCTCGGCTTTCGTCAACGCATGGACGCGCTACAGCGGCCAGCAGGTGAACGTCGTGGATTACGCTGAACATGCGCTGGGCGAAGGCACCGACGCCGAAGCCGCGGCCTATGTACAGCTCAGCGTCGACGGTGAGAGGGTATCCGGCGCGGCCCGCGATCGCGATACCGTGAGCGCGGCGCTCAAGGCGGTTCTGTCGGCATTGAATCGTGACAGCGTTCAGCGTGCCCGCGCCGGGGTTGCCGCCTAGCCGTTGAACCGACGCGGGTGGCAGCGCTGGCGACAGGGCGGTGCCGGGTTGCTGCAGCCTGCCCAGCGAAAGCTACAGCAACCCGGTTGAAGAACGCTCCGAGTTCGATTCCTACGTGTACCGGCGGCTTCTGAAGCTCACCGTGGCCTTGTAGTCGTCCATGCGCCCGACACGGCGGATGTCCGCCCAGGTGCCTTTGTAATAGGGCACCACGTTCTCATCGACCGCCTCCGTGGTGACATCGCCGGCGACGCCGAACGGATAGGCGAACAGCATGAATACCTGGCTGCGTTTGATGTCCGGCTCCAGGTAGGCCATGGCAACCACGGAACCGTAGTCGTTGTGGATGTCCACGATGTCTCCGCTCTCGACCCCAAGCCCGGCGGCATCTTCAGGATTGATTTCCACATACGCCATCGGATAGCGCCCGCGGCGAAATGCCATATAGCGATCATGGTAGGCCGTCTGCCAGATGTGGTTGCTGCGCCCGTTGTTGATCCAGAAGCGGTACTTTTCCTTCTGCTTCGCAACCGGCTTCAGCAGTCCCTGCCACGGGGATTCCTTGAAGTGAGCCCTGCCGTCGCTGGTATCGAACTTGCCGTCCGTGTAGTGCATTTCTGTGCCGATAAGCCGGCCGTCGCGAAAAGCCTTGACCGGCAGCTGTACGCCGTTGTTGCCCATCGCCCGCAGGCGCGCGTAGGTGACCATGCCGCCCGTGCCGCCTCCCTGGCTGTCGATTCCCTCGGGTTGGCGGAAGCCGTCGTTGAAGGCGTCTTCCTCGGTCTGCCATTCAAAGCCAGCGAAGCGCCTAGCCATCTCTTCGTCGCCCGCCTTTTGGTAAAGCTCCTTGAGCGCATTGGCCATGTCAGCAGCGATTAACGCATCGGCTTTCGCGCTGCCCGGTGGTTCCATGAACTTCTCCGACAGTCGCAATCGTCGCTCGCCGTTCATGGACGTCAGGTTGCGTTCACCCGGATGCGCGCCGGGCAGCATCAGATGCCCCGCCAGGGCGAACTTGGTGGGATAAAGGTCGACGCTGGCAATGAACAGGCCTCCTTTGCGATTGACTGCGTCAAGCACGGCATCCACAAGCGTTTCCGTCCCTGAGCCGCGGGCTTGCGCCATGGCCTCGCGTACCCGGTTGGCCCGTCGCACTACAGCCTCGCGATAGCGTTCGGCATTGCACGTGGTTTGAAACGCGTTGCACGCCCACACGGTCAGCATCTTGCCTTTACCCTTCATGAGCTCCTGGTCGATGTAGGGTGCCGGGCGCGGGCCGGGGTATGGCGGGCGCGCGTAGCCCTCCTGATGGCCGCCCATGCGCACCACCCCGGTGCCGCGTCTACCGACGTTATGAGTCGCCAGCACCAGGTCCACAAGGGAAACCTGGATGTGATAGTTGTCGTTTCCCCAGATGATGCCCTTTTCGTACGCGTGCATGGCGCGCGGACGGTGCCCGGAGCGCTTGGCTTTGTATGACCACTCGGCGGCCTTTCTGAGCTTTGCCACCGGTACGCCGGTGATGCGGCTGGTTTGCTCGAGGCTCATGCGGTTGGCTGCCCGGGCTTTCTCGAAGCCCGTCGTGTGGTCCTTGATGAACCGGTCGTCGTGCCATCCCTGTTCCACGACATGGGTGAGCAATCCGTTGAAGAGGGCAATATCGGTGCCGGGGTTGATGTCCAGATGCAGCACGTTCGCCTTCCCCGCTGCCTGCTCTGCGACCGCAACGGAGGGCGTTCGTCGAGGGTCGACGAAAATTACTTTACCTCGCCCGGCGGTCTCTCCCGGGAACCAGTTGCGCTTCTTCTCGAGCGTGGCGCCTTGCAGGTTCGGCAGCCAGTGAGCGAGAAAATAGTTCGTCTGGGTTTCGTAGGGGTTGTTGCCGATGGACCAGATCACGTCGGCCACTTGCGCATCCTCGTAGCTGTTGTTCAGCTCTCCGATGCCCATGTCGCGGCTGGCGTGGCACTCCGAGTTGTAGGCCGGCCGATTATGGATGCGCACCATCTTGGTTCGGATAGCGGAGAACATCAGCTTTCCGGTGGCCCAGGTGTCCTCGAAGCCACCGCCAGCACCGCCGTGGTCGAAACAGTTGAAGAAGACGCCGTCGCTGCCGTGCTCATCGAGCACGCCTTTGGTCACGCCCGCATAGACGGCTAAAGCCTGGTCCCAGGTGGTGTCGTGCCAGTCATCGCCCGTGAACAGGCGCGGATGCGTCAGGCGGTTGGCGGATGCGCCGTGACCGTTGTACATGACGCTGGCCAGCTGGCCGCCGCGCGTAGAGGAAAGACCCTGGTTAACGACACATGCTTTGTCGGGCAGAACCATCACGTTGTAGCGCCGACCGTTGTCGCCGGTCACGACATTGTGCATGGCCGGTGTCATCGTTACCGCCAGCGGCCCGAGCTGTTTGCGGAAATCCAGGCCCAGCGCATTCTCGTCCGGCGCCCTACCGCCCTCCCGGTTCTCCGGCCACTTGTAGACGTGGTAGCCGCAGCCGACGATGCAGAAATGACAGGTCATCAGGGATTTCTCAGCGTCAGGAGGCGGCAGGGGAATACGGTCTCTCGGTGTGCTCATGAGTGTCACCTCCTCAGAGGATGTTGGCCTGGCGGCCATAGAGAAGACCATCCACGGCGACCGCGGCAATGCTGTCGTCCGCCGGCTGATACTCGAGCACGATCCGGGGAAGATTCTCCGTGGCCTGGCCGCAGACCTGCTGGCCGCCCTTCTCCGGGTCGAAAATGCTGAAATGACAAGGACACTTGAGGGTGCGCGCAGCCGCGTCGTAGGTGACGATGCACCCCATATGCGTGCACATGGTGCTGTGCGCGACCAGGTCCGCGTCGGGCCCGATGCCGCCTGGCACAGGGTAGCCTATTCTGAGCAGGACGCAGGGCGAGTGCGGATCGGGATAGGCAAAGCCGTGCGGGACGCCGACTTGCACTTCTCTGGCTGCGACTAGGGTGACTCGGGGGTAGGGCAGCGTGACGCCTCCCTGCCGCACACCGTGCCCGGCTGCGGCGGCCAGCCCCGTGACGCTGGCGGTGCCGGCGGCGATTCCGCCTCCACTGAGCCGCATGAAATCGCGGCGGGTAAGCTTGCTCATCCTGCCTCCTCCTCGCATTCGTTGTGTTCGGTGGGATCCGCGGCCGGTACCTCGAAGAGGCTTTCCGATCCGCTTACGCAGTGAGCGACAGGCGCTGAGTGGGACGATACTGGATGCAGAAGTTGTGAGCGCCGTATCGATGCGCGCTTGATACTTGAGTATAGCAGTCGGACTAAGCGGAGGGCCTACCGGGACGGCGAACCAGTTTCACCAGACCGGCAGAACACTCGTTTTCTGCGCGGCCATCGGATACGGCTGTCAGTCCCGGTCCTTGGTCTTGCTCAGGGACTCTTTGAGCAGCTCGCCGAAAGTGCCGATACCGCTCTTGCTCCGGTGGCCGGTGCTCTTGTCTGCGGCATAGGCGTCGATTTCGGCTGTCGTCTCAGCCCGTCGGGAGCTATCCAAGGAAAGCGCGACGCGGCGTTTCTCCGGGTCGACGCCGAGTACGGTGGCGTCCACCACGTCGCCCACGTTGACGACTTCATGGGGATGGCTGACACGGCGGCCCGCACCGAGCTCGCTCACGTGCACCAGCCCTTCGATGCCCGGCTCCAGCTCGACGAACGCGCCGAACGGCTGGAGTCGGGTTACCGTACCCTTGACCCGGAGGCCCTCTGAAAGGCGCAAGCCGGCGTCCTTCCACGGATCCCTGGCGAGGGCACGAATGGACAGGGCTATCTTCTCGGGATGTCTGGGGTCGCTGGTTGTTTCCACGCGCAGGACGGCGACTTCCACCGACTGCCCAACGGTCAGCAGGTCCTGCGGATGCTTGACGTGTCCGAACGCCAACTCGCTGATGTGTACCATGCCCTCGACGCCGCCCAGGTCCACGAAGGCCCCGTAGTCCTGAAGAGACGTCACCTTGCCCTTAAGGACGGCCCCAACCTCGAGGCGAGCCCGGGTCTGTTCAGCCAGCAACCGCTGCTCCTCTTCCAGGAGCTCGCGGCGTGACAGCACCAGGTTGGGTCTCCTGCCGCCTTCGTAACGGGTGATGCGGAAGGAAAGTCGCTGGCCGACGAAGGAGTCCGTTTCTTCGATGTAATGGAGGTCGAGCTGCGATGCCGGACAGAAAGCGCGCATGCCGGCTACCTGAACCTCGACACCGCCCTTGGTGACAGCGGTGATCAGCCCTTCAACGGGCAGGTGGCTCTCGAAGGCTGCCTGCAACTCGGCACTGCCGTGAACACGGCGGCTTCCCTGGCTGGCCAGCAGCAGAGTTCCGCTCCGCTCGTCCAGCCGGGCGACGACCGCATCCAACGTGTCGCCCACCTGGACCCTGAGCTCCCCTTCCGCGTCCCTCAGCTCCTCCGTGGGCATGGCTCCTTCAGACTTGGCACCGATGTCGACGAAAACGTTGTCGCGCCCGATGGACACGACGCGGCCGCGCACCCGGTCGCCGACCCTGGGTTCCCGCCGGGCGCCGCCCCCGTTGCGCTGCTCGAACTGACCCAGCAGTGCTTCAAAGCTGTCGCTGTCTGCCATGGTCGCCCCAGTCTACCGGAGCGCGCTCCGAGAGTGAATGCGCACGGGTTCCGCTCAACTCGGCTACAGTTGGTAGCGTTGCCAGGGAAACGAGACGAGGGAAAAAGGGCTATGCAAAGGAGAATCATGCAGCGGTGTCTCGGTGGTCTCCTGGCAGCCGTTTTGGCTTTTCTGGCCGCAGAGCAGGTGGCAGCGACAAAGCCAGACCGGTCGCTCACCGTCGTTTATTCGGGCAGTCTGCTGGGAGAGCTGGAGCCCTGCGGCTGCACCCGCGAGGGAGATCTCGGCGGTATTCGGCGCCAGGCAAGCCTGCTCGATGCGTTGCGGGCGGAGCAGCCGGAGCTGGTTCTGATCTCGGCTGGCGGCTTTTTTAGCACGCTTCTGCCCACTCATCGCATCACCAATCGTTTCATTCTGACCGGCTTGGCGGAGCTGCACTACGACGCCGTCGGCGTGCAGTGGGGTGACCTCACCTACGGGTCCGACGTGCTCTCGGATGCATCTCTGCCCCTGGTCGCCAGCAACTGGCTTGGGGCCGAGTTTCTCCGAGTTCGTCTGCTGGACCGGGGTGGCCGGAAACTCGCCTATTACCAGTGGCTGCCTCCCGAGGCGTCGCCGTACAGGCGCATGCAGGGTCAGCATGCGCGGGTCGCGGACGCGGCCGACGGGTTGGCGGCGGCCTTGCGGCAGGCCCGTGCGCAGGGGGCCTTGACGCTTCTCGGTGCCAGCCTCTCGGCTGGCGCGGCCGCCCGGCTACTTCCCCTCGGTCTGGTCGATGTGCTCGTCCTGCCGTCGAAACGAGAACAGTTCGGAGCACCGGAGCAAGTTGGCAGCACGCTTGTCTTGAGGCCCGGGAGCCGCGGTCAGCGACTTGGTCGGCTGGACCTCACGCTGGCCGATGATGGGCGGATCCGACGCTGGGAGCACAACGTGTTGGCTCTGCCCGACA
>JAAUXT010025907.1_pt1 | contig 12560 bp, 18 predicted proteins | sample 7278171 | NCBI WGS metagenome assembly JAAUXT01 (sample SAMN14350112, study PRJNA611818) | marine sediment metagenome | isolation source: surface marine sediment (1.8m) | place: French Polynesia: Moorea | collected 2018-08
AATTTGACAAATTCCTTCCTCGCGCATTATCCCCAACCCAAAATGAACCAAAAGAGCCCAAAAGGTCCTAAATCAATTCTCATCTTGACCATGAAACTGCTGCTGACATAGTTTTGGAAGAGGCTGCCTATAGGTGCTTCGATTTGGCTCGCACCGATTTGGCTCAAATCGTGCAGCCCATCTCAAATCACCCAAAATGGGTTTGATTTGCAAATGGTCCTTTCCTTGATGAGCTTCAACCAGAACATTTTGTCAATTGATGTCGCAAATATGATTGGATGAAGTCACTCACCACAAAAATCAGAGTTGAATGATGGTTCAACCAGAACCGTGGTGGTTCACATACCGTGTTCGCACTTCAAGCCGTGCGCGTAGTACGGGCAGTGGCACTTGGCGCTGACGTGCAGGTGGTGGTGGTTGTGGGTACCGTTAGTCTGGGTGTGCAGGTTCTGGTTGACGATCTCGCACGTGCCCCCGTTCTCACACACGCCCTCGTTGTCGCAGGACACCACTGGGGACAAGAAAGAAAACTTAAATGTTCACTCAGTGTTGCATTCTCCTTGTACAACTTACCCCAACCCACAATTCACTCGATCCAGTTCAATCGCACGAATTTCAACCCAGAAGTACGTCCAGTGTGAGCAACGCCATCTATTGTACTTGTCAATCGGGGAGGTTAATCACGTTCTTAATTTCCACACGCGCGGTGCCCTAATTGCCAGATCGGTGATCCAGAAAAGTCAATTGTGCAATTGTGCACTGAGAGCCAATGATCAGTGAGCAAATGGTAGATCTATCTGTGTCACGGATCTGGCAAATGGACCGGACGTATAATTTGCTAAACCTCCGTATTCAAACGTGTCACCACGTGCACGTGGACTCACTCGAGGTGCAGTCCCGCCCCGTCCAGCCTTCGTCGCAGTCGCATGTGTACAGCGGTCTGTCCACGTCACGAAGGCCGAGCACGGCGGGCGCGGCGACGGTGTACACGGACGAGCTGTTCCTGCACGTGCCTCTCCAGCACGAGTGTCCACGACAAGGGTCCCCTGTAGGGTACAGACAGAAAGAAACTTGACACCATGAGTCCTGGAAATGTGGATGGCCCCCGTCTGCAAATTTCCGAAGGTCCGACAGAAGGGAAATGGAGAGTTTTTGCATTGCCAGAGGCACCAAGTATCATCCCACGTATCTCAATCCACATATATGTACGCTAGTTTGTCGCAAATATTTTGTCCACGGTCACTGTCTGCCATGACCAAGTGTTGCGACCAAGTAAACCTGTTTGTGGTCGAATGCCGACGTGCACAAGTGTGTTTTCTGAGATTTTTGGTGTGTGTCACTTGGAATACAACACAGCAAAATCATGCACAATTTGGCCCATTCGACGCGTCATAAAATGAACTTTGAAGATAAGATCTCACCACGGATGAAGCATGGGAGATGTATTGAATTTTGTGTCATTCTGGGAGAATTTTGAGATAAAACAGGAATTGATACGTGGAGGACTTACGGGCAAAATAATCTGTTGCTTGAAGTCCCTATTTTTTGTAGCTTGGTGTACTCACACTCAAGACACGTTTCTCCATGCCAGCCGGCGTTACAGTCACACCGGTACTCAGTGGAATTCTTTGACCCAACACAAAATCCATGATTTCCACAGGGTCGCTGTAACAACTCACATTGACTTTTCCCTGTAATGGTGCAAGAACACAGTTGATTTCACTGAACATTTATCGTGCAAAACGTTTGCTTCAATTTGCTTTCATTGAAAAATATCCAAACACACAGAATTCCAAAGAACGTTCGTGCACAAAGCACGTCATTGGAAAAAGACAAGAACAAAATCAAGTTGTAGTGTATTTCTGGAGGAAGAGCACCGAGAGGGGGTGGAAGACATAGACAAGAACGCATGACCACTCAGTGCCGTGAAAGCAACGGAAGCGAAAGAAACACTGGGCGTGTTCGATTTTCGTGTGTCGGCGAGCCGAGTGCGCCCAAACACCAAGCCAGGGGCGAATGGAACGCGCCCACTTTTTTCACGTTGCCCCCCCCCCCCTACAGATGTCGCGGCCATAGATGAAACAACAGGTAGAAGAACAAATAATGGCGTCTGAGTGAGAGTTCAAAGAAACAGCTGATCTTGAAAAACCATCAGGCTGCTGATCAACTCAGCTTTTAACGGAAGAAGACGACCTCAAAACAAGAGAGTGGGATCGCAGTTTGGACCCGCTGCTCAGTTTACCGACCCCTGAGGGATAGAGGGATGAGTGGCCCCCTGCAGTCTCAAAGGTCATGGAGGTCGTGGGTTCAAGGAACAACCCTGAAACTCTCCACTGACCACGCTGCGGTAGACGCTGCGGTAGAACCAGAAACAAGTGAAAATTTTGAGCTGATTCAGCAGATTTTCTCAGGGATTTTTGTCTGGGCCAGCTCTGTGCTGTTAAGATATGGTGCACGGTTTCTCACCTGGTGTGACGTGTTGTGTTGCGGATTCAGCAGCCAATACGAGCCCGAGGTGTGTCGCGGTCTCGGGAACAAACTGGACCAAGGCCCTGTTCGGTTTGCCAACCCGAGTCGCAACGATCGACCCCGAGCAACCCAAATAGCAAACCTTCTCATTGGTGGGTTGCAATGGATCGATCCAGACAGGCCAAAATGTGTTGTGTGCACCAACCCATTGGAACCCGACATCACTCAAATCGAACAGCGCCCAGTTTGGAATCACCCACACCAGTTGGATGCATGAGCCTCTGTGGCTGTACCTGACGGTGACACGAATCCCCCCGTCGTCCAAATTTGGTCCCCATGCAAGTTCTGTGTTCGACAATTGGCGTGGTTGGTTTGTGCATTGTTGCAGAACGTAGCAGTTGGGTCAGAGTCGTCAGGACGAGAATGGATAACTCTCTTTCTGGACCAGCCAGGGCCGTTACCATCACATTCTCAAGTGGAGAAATATTGTAGAGGTCCGCCTTTTTCAGACGAGCCCCAATTGCCAGATTGGTGACACAGAAACTAATGAGTCACTCGTCATTGGCTCTCAGAGCAAAACTGGGAACCTGGTTGGTATCTGTGTCACCGCTCTGCCAATTGGGGAGCCGCACATAAGGTGGTATTTTACCTCCAGATTGAGAAATGTTCCATCAGACCGTTTCATCCTGACTGCAGAGTGTTTTCATTTCCTCGGCCAACCCAACCTAAGTGTCGAGTACATTGACACACAAGCAACGTTGACAAAATTGACTCTACCTTGACCGTCTATGACAGTGACAGTCATGCAGTGGTCATTGATGGTGAGGCCACAAAAGGGAATTCGGGTTTACAAAAATGAGTCCAGACAAACAAGTTATGTGGTTGGTCTCTGGGGTCCATGGTCTGTGGATTGTAAAGACTGAAGCCGATGGCACTCCCATCATTTGTATTTCAGTGGTGCCAAGCTCACACAGAAAAGAACATGACCTGCAACGCTCGACCATCTCACAAAGGAGACGATTCCCATGTATCCAGCAAGGGCCAGTCCTGACCAATCATGTGCAGTGCTTGCGTGTGGACACACGTGTGCGTGTGTGTATGCAGGTGTGTATGACTGTGTGTGTGAGCGTGCGCGCGAGTGACTGTCTGTCACTGTGTGGCTCCCAATTCCCATGCGTTGTGGGTATGATGGAGGCAGTTCTCATGAAGAATGATTCTGGCGGATTCGTCCTTTTCTAGACACGAGAAACCAGAACCTTGCAACGCCACATCTTTGCAAAACACCCACGAAGTAAGATATTGGCTTTTACGCGCTGTTTATTGTTTCGCTGTTTTATCAAACAACATGCTGTTCTTCTCATTTTTTTGTGAGTCCTGTCATGGAAGTGACCAAACTGGATCAGGTAACTGAAAGACACAAACAGAAGTCAACAAACAGAAAATGTAGCTCGCTTGAACTTTGTGGAGGGTGTCCACGGATGATACTCCACACCGTCAACACACTAGCAAATGCACTTGAAATGTACCTAATCTCAGAAAGTAAGTACCAGGCCATGACACTGTTGACAACAAACAGAGAAAACAGGAAAGACTGCGGTTCTGACAAAAGTCACATTCTCACCTGTCTTTTCTGTCGTTGGTTGACTGGGTCACCACATGTCCAGGTCAATCACCAAGCATTGGTGTCCCTGGCTGTTCTCACACACAGCTTCCCCACTGAGGACGTTACAGGTGCAGCCAGGTGCACAGGTCACTCCCAGGCACGACTCGGATGAGGGTCGGGGTGGTGGAGGTGGCGGTAGTGGATGAGCTGAAATGAATGACACAGTGATCCTTGAAACAAAGATCGGAGAGTGAGAGATCAAGTATTTTGAAGAATAAGGCCAGGTTTTGTTCCGAGACCTGTGGCAAGAATGGCAGTGTCCGATAGACAAACGCTAGTCAAGTGGCGCCACTTCGCCCCTGACACACGCAAATCGAACGCGCCCATAAACTTACTGCGGCGTTCGCAGCGGCTCCCCTCAAAGCCGGGCAGACATTCACAGGCCGCGAAGTGCGCGCGTCTGAAGCGGGTCATATTCGCTGAAGCGGTCATAGAAGCGGTCATATTCGCTGAAGCGGTCATATTCGCTGAAGCGGTCATATTCGCTGAAGCGGTCATATTCGCTGAAGCGGTCATATTCGCTGAAGCGGTCATATTTGAGCACACAGACGCCTTTCTTGCAAAAATCTGCCGTGCAGGGAGCAATATCTGTTGGAAACACAATAAAACGTCAGCAAATCTATGGAAAAAAACGGCCTCAGTCCAACCATCCAACTCAATGAGACGCAAAATTGGGGAGCACAAATATTTTCAGGGTCTGTGCTCCAACCTTGAGAATGAACAACCAAAAATTAAAAGGCAAATTCAATAACCAGTGTCAATTTTTCTGGAGAATGGGCCTGGTCTCAATTCTATTTGCTTTTGATCTGCCAGAGAAATTCCAGAATCTCATTTGGGGAACAAGTGGAGTGATTTTTACTTTCTGAATCAAGTGATGAAGTTTTCTTTCCAGGCTGAACCTGAATTTTCTGTTGATCTTGTCACCACCTGGATCAGTAAAATAATGAAGCTTTATGAACATGTCACAGCAGCACAAGTACTCACACTCTTCACAGTGAACTCCTTTTTGCCCTGGGTAAGTTCCTAATTGTCCTGTGGAATAGCAGAAGCATCTATATCCTCCATGTCCATATGCTACACATCTTCCATGGTTCTGACAGGGATGGGATATGCATGCTGTGACTGGAAAACCACCACAAAATGTGTCACATCAGTCCAAAGAGTTTGCAAACGTCAGTACCAGGTGGGAACACGCGTCTTACCTGTGTCACACGTCTCTCCCAGGACATGCTCAGGACACTCACAGCCAACGATGACTCTTATCTCTCTGATGGTCTGGGCCCCGTTGCGCTTCATGATTTGGCTTTGTTCCAGAATCACACACGTTCCATTGTTCTCACATTTGTCTGTGTTTCGACAGTGAAGCACTGTGGCAGAATGAGAAGGGGAGTCAGGAGAACGTTCATTTTTCATGAGGGATGACTTCAAATGTCAAAGCAATATTTTTCTCCCGTGCACATTGTTCCTTTTCCAGTCAAATGCACGCAATGTATGCAACTTACAATGTCTCAAGTTTTTGAGCACAGTTTCACCCTTGATTTGCTTGAGCTCTTTGGAACTTCCCCACCAGGAATTCAGACATAGAGCCCTCACTTGTGCTGCAGTTCTTGTCACCCCACATTTCAGGACATTCACAGTGATAGTCATGCTCTCCTACAACACAGGTTCCTCCCATGAGACAAGGGTCGGGATCACACGGTTCAACTACAAAAGACAAAAACACACGCAGATGGGGTTGCCTGAACACAACACCAAATCCTTGGTAGAAATGTGTGAATGACTTTGGATACTGTTCGGCCCTGTTTAGTGCGCGGTGTGATCTGATTTAATCCGTGTACAGTTAGTCACTTGTTCGTTTTTGTCAGCAAGTCTGTCACACGGCTGTGACAAGTCTGAGATTGGCATATGGGTGTGATAACCCAAGACCTGAGCTTGTGCTGTTGGCTGTTGGTACAACCGGAGGAGAGTCTACTCTATGCTGTGAGTACTCAATCAGACCCGCAGCAGCTTCCTTACATCTGGGCACTTATGCCTCTCTGCCAACATTGTGCGTTTGGTGGGCTTTTCAACTTTGCTTGTACGTTACCGTACTAATCTGCTTGTGCTTTGGCCTACTGCCCTTACAATACAATTTTCCTGCAGGCTGTGTGTTGGTGCACAAACAGTGCTCAGCCTCTTGGGAAGTTCCAATACAATAAGTTATTTTTTCAAAACTTGAAGTTTTGGGGCATTATTCAGGACACTGCGGCAATTTGACCAGCTTCCACACGTGTGTACAACCCCCCCCCCCCAAACACACAAAGTTCCATTGCAATTTTCAGAAGAAAACCAAGGAATTGGAGGCTTTCACAGCAGGATGACCTTCAGAGAGCACGTTTCAGTTTTCACCAAGAAATAAAAACCAGAAAATGGTGGGCATTTTCCACAAGAACAGAGAGATCAGAATCAACATACACGTTTGGCATCTCTCTCCACTGTACATCTGGTGACAACGACACTCAATCACAGTCGAGTTCTTTGCTCCATAGCAGACTCCACCCACCCCACATGGATCAAAGGCACACGGGTTTCTCACTGCAAATTATGTTGAAAATCTTTGTGAGTCTTCTGACTGACAGTTCAACAACAAAGATGACACACATACACATTACCTGAAGACATTTTCTCAAATTGACATGTCATCATCCTTGTAAACCAGCCACCACATGCAATTCTTGTTGCCACAAAGACAACAGATGGATTCAGGAGTGAATTGAACTTGTTCCTCTTGCCTCATACCCCACTTGCCATGTTTAAAAATGGAAAAAAGGTTGAGGAATATTTTGATTCAAGTCTGTTGCCTGGAAACACTTATTTGACATGAACAATGTGCTCATAGTGATTGATGAATGTGAAACTGAGTAAAACATGAGAAGAGATCAGAAAATATGAGAAAGATGAGAAAAGATGAGAAAGAAATAACTTTAACTCAGAACAAACTGTCACAAGGAGTCTCTACTTGAGCAACATGCTGTTGGGAAGGTGGGAAGGTTGCACCAGACACAGAGAGAAGGAATAAAGTGTGGACCAGAACACGGTACAATATTTGGTTCTTCCCAGCCACATGCAGGTGGTACTCACTTGGCCGACCCCGGAGGGATAGCAGGCTGAGTCGACCTGTGCAGTCTGACAGACAAGTGAAAACAAACCGACTTGTCACGCTGCAGTATCAGTCAAAAATGTGGAATATGTGACAGTGAAATGTGTTAGACAAGCAGAAACAATCCAATTCCATGTCTGTGCTTCACTTGGACAGCTGAAATTAAAATCATTTTATTCTGCAGAAAACAAGACTCAAAATTTGACCAAAGAACTCACCTGTGGATGGTGATTCTGTACTGACACTGTCTTCTTGTGCAGAAACAGCCCCATTGTCAGTATTACAAACACTTTGGTCATCAAACACCTGCCAGAGCGATTGTGGCCACTCACCAAACTTACCAAAACCACGGGTCATGCAAAACTAAGACCGCGGTGCGTTTGCTTAATTAGTTTATTCTTGACATGCTGTGTTCAGTGTGGTTACATTTAGATCATTTCGTCAAGGAGAAAGTAGAATGCTTCGGCTGTTTCTATTTTCTCTGGTAGATATCATCATGCATGCAGTGCCAGCTGAAGGAGGTAGAAGAAACCCCAAATAATGTTGACTTATTCCAGTTGTGAAATCATTCAGCAGAAAAAAAATTGTTCCTTTGCGGGACGTCCACTTCCAGTGTTCTCACTATGACAAGAGGCAGAACTCATTGAATACAATAAACGGGAAGAATTAGCCTCTTACCATGTTCATCCATCCTCAAATGCCACCAGACGGGCGAAACCCGTGACTGCCCGGCCGCCACGCATCCAGGTCCACGAACTCGCATCTATGACCCTGACTGTTCTGACACACGGCTTCGCCACCAACCACATTGCAGGGACAGTCCACCTCACAGATCTTTCCTGCGCATGGGTGGGGTGGGGGTGGGGGTGGAGGAGGTGGTGGAACTGCAATTCACAACAGGTTAGTGCACACACATTCAAAACAACAATGAAAAGCTGTGAGACAAATCACCAGAACTTCAACCTGTGTTCACTCACTTGCTTCATCACAGTTGTTCCCTCGGTAACCAGCCATGCATTCGCAGAGAGCCCAGACGCCGCTTCGGAAGGGGTCAGTGCTGTATCTGAGCACGCAAACCCCGTTCACGCAGGTGTCCGCCGTGCAGGGAGAAACAACTGCAACAAACCGTGGGGTGAGGCTCACCTGGGTCTCGGCTAGGGGCCATGAATTAAGAGAATGGAGTTTCCCCAGAATCTAAGTCTCCAAATGTTTTCAAGTGCAAAAGTTGCACCCAAGTCACAGACGTCATTGCCCAGTGCTCATGGAAAGATGGTGTTTTCGTCGTGAGTTTAATTTTTCCATGAAGGGATCTTCTGATCAGGAAATCCAGGCAAAAATTTCAGGGTGTGTTTTCCACATTAGTGTGACGTTTTTGACTGGCAATTTGGTGATCGCACCGTTGGATACCAGGCAAACAAAACTGCAGAGACATGCAACAAAATTTTCCATGAGCCAGCCTGTGGTGAGTTACATTGAATGTTTTTGTCAGGGCCATGCGCGATTTCTATTTTTGAAACAAAGGATTCTCGGTCAAAGCTGACAAAAGACATCTCTGCTGCACCCCGTCAAAGCCTGGGTCAGAGGAACCATGCCGTGGTCCAGATGGAAAGAGAAACAGAATAAGACTTACACTCTTCACATTGAGCCCCTCTTTGCCCCGGGAAAGTTCCCCGTTGTCCGAAATAACAGATACATCCGTATCCTCCATTTCCATGGGCCACGCATGTTCCGTGGTTCTGGCATGGTTGAGAAAAGCACGCTGTCACTGGAAGAAAAACAGACACCACATTCTAATCAAACCCAGCTGGAATTGCTTGAACAGCGTCTGATTTGGTTTTCTCTCTGTGTGTGCTCACCTGTGTCACACTTGTCTCCCACAACATGTTCGGGACAGTGGCACCTGAGGACCACGCGTTTGGTGAGAAACGTGTGGGTCCCGTTGTGCCTCGAAACGACCTCTGTTTGGTCCCGTATCACACAGGTTCCGCCGTTCTCGCAGTACTCCAAGTCTCGGCAGTGAAGCACTGTGGAACAAAAATAGAAGAGATATTTCATCAAGCCTTTGCCAATGACTTTGGTGCAAAATGTTGCCTTTTGTGTGATGTGCCTTTCATCACGCAGAGTTCAAGCCCAGTGCACATGCTGTCACTATTCTTCATTCCCCAATGTTCGCATTCATTGTCCAGTAAATAAGGTTGTCTAATCCATTGCTACCTGCCAAATTTCCACACTAAAAGTTTTCTGTCCAATAAGGATGACGTGTGACCACAACACTATGGACAACATTGTGTAGCACAGCTTCATCCTTGTTGCTGCATGATGGCACATAAATTTGGTTCAACTCATTAGCATGAGATACAAAGGGACCTTACTTGTGCTGCAGTTCTTCCCACCCCACATATCAGGACATTGGCACTGGTAGTCTTCGTCATCCACAATGCAGGTTCCTCCCATGTGACAAGGGTTCGGATCACACGGGGCACCTGCAACGAACAATGCAGACAGGTGGAGACACCTGTTGTCTGTTATGGAATCACTATGCATCAAACACTGCGCAACAAATGGTCATCAATGAACGATTGTGCATGTGCGGATTAAGATTCATGCAATTGCATGTGTTTGGACTCGTCCAACTTTGATCCACGGGAGGCGAGGCTCTGGACGGTGGTCTTCGGTTTCTTGGCAAGCAAAACATGGACAACCCACTGAGAGGAAACACAAGGATTGTTCTACTATGTCACAAGTTTGTCAAACTTTCAAAAGCTGCCCTTACTTTGGACACACACACTCACACACACACACACACACACACACACACACACACACACACACGTGCTGTATGTTTCCCAGGAGGCCTTCACGAAGCAAGTGCAACCTTTCCACCTGTCTCTTTTTGCTTTGACAACAAGAAGATCATCAACAGTCAGGTCATCACCTGAAGCACAAAACTGGACAGACTACTTGTGAGAAGCAGCTGTCCAAATTCCCTGGGTTCACTCACTTCTGCGCTCGCAGCGGTCCCCTGCATACTCAGGTAAGCATTCGCAGGTGGCGTAGAGCTGGCCTGTGTAGCGCCTGAGCACACAGACTCCGTTCACACCACAGCGATCAGCCGTACAGGGAGCGTTGTCTGTTTTCGTTGCAAGAAAAATACAGAATATGCACGAACAGGTGATGCTGGGGTCTTGACCCGCAACCAGCCTTGGTATCTTCAAAATTAGGGAGGGGGCAACCCTTGTTGGGGGATTGAGGGATGTAAACTTCCATGTCCATTTGTGACAAGTGTGGAAACAAATTCAAAAACAGACAATCAGTGTGCTGCAATGAAAGGGAAACAGATTCTTGTTTTTTTCCAGAAAATATCAAATGACCCTCCCCTGGATCTACAATAGTGCAAGGATTTTGTGAGAGGTGCCAGTAAAATTCACGTCTGAATGAAGTGATAGATTCTCAACAACTATCTCTGAAGTTGTGTTCCTCTTGCAATCGTTGATCTCTTCATTCAGCAGAAGAACACTGCCATGAGAGTCTTGCAGTGAAAATATAAGCGAAGACTCACGCTGTTCACACTGAGCTCCCGTTTGTCCTGGGATTGTTCCTTTTCGCCCTTCGTAGCATTGGCACCTGTACCCGTCCTCAAACCGGACGCAAGTTGCATGGTTTTGACATGGATGGGATATGCATGTTGTGACTGCAAACCACATGATACACGTATTCACACAGTAAAGTCACTGGAAAAAAATTGAAGAATAGCATCTGACATCAGAAGTTCGTACCTGTGTCACATCTTTCTCCCAGAACATGCTCCGGGCACTCACACCCAAGGATGATTTCCTTCTCTCGTATTGTGTGGGTCCCATTGTCACGCGTGACTTGCTTCTGTTCCAGAATCACACATGTTCCGTTGTTCTCACAATAATCCAAGTTCCTGCAGTGAAGCACTGTCAAACAGAAAAGCAGCATTGGAATCAGTCAATTTGTGGCTTGTTAGTGATTTCAGGTTCCTTTTCTCAAAGTCCTACAATATATATCCAGAAAATAGTTCGTCAGTCCAGCATTTGCTGTCTCAAGTGTTCAGTCATGTTTCACTTGGAGACAATGTGTCCCTTTTACCATGATGTTAATTGTTTGCATATAAACACAACCAGCTCTCAGAATACTGGTGTGGCAAGTTTTGCAAATATTACAGATTTCACCCTTGATCAATAGCAATTTGGTTCAAATCTGAGCTCAGAGTGAATATCTTTGTCATATCACTTTTGCTTGGCAGCACACAAAGAGCCCTTACTTGTGCTGCAGTTCCTGCCGCCCCACATATCAGGACATTGACACTGGTACTCATCCTTTTCCACAGTGCAGGTTCCTCCCACATCACAAGGGTTTGGATCACATGGGTCATCTGAAATTGACAAAGTATGTCCCCCAACAGAGCACATGAAATATCCCCCCCCCAAGAACAAAATACATCAAGCAACAAAAGAACCAAATAGATCTAAGGAGAGATCTGAAGCCACTCACATGTTTGGCATCTGTCTCCATGAAAGAATCTGTGACAATGACATTCAAAGTGTGTGGAGTTCCTTGTTCCGTTGTAACAAACTCCACCACGTCCACAAGGATCAAGGTCACATGGGTTTTTCCCTGCAAGGTCAAAAACAAATCACAATGTATGTATTGCGAGTAATAACCACCAAATCAGTAAGCATGTACAAAAATATCACAGACAGCTGCACAATGAAAGTTGTTATCACTTCAAATTGAACAAACCCTATCACCTGAGGCACTGTTCCACAATGCATTGCTTTGCACTGTTTTTCATTCAAAATAAATTATCCGTTCTGTGACAAAAAGTAAAGACTGGTCTTGCTTTTGTGAGACTTGATGGATGGTGGAAACACAGAGCAGAATGCTTCTTTGATTCTGAACACAAAATTTACACGATGGCTGATGATGGTGAGTGAAGCTGTTTCGGGCCAATTTAGTTGCACAAGGATTCAACTCAAGGTGGCTGAGAAAGGCACAAGACAGTCAGAAAAAGAACAACGAAAAGGTGCGGACTGTCGCAAAGATTTTTGTGGGGATCATATGCTTGCACCACACAAAACTGAGTTTTCACAAATACTTTTCAAGTTGGTCAGTTATCAAAGCCCAGCAAACAAGAAAAGGCAAACGAACAGGGGAGAATCCCAGCCACATGCAGCTGGTACTCACTTGGCCGACCCCGGAGGGATAGCAGGCTGAGTCGACCTGTGCAGTCTGACAGACAAGTTTAGCTTATCACGCTGCGGT
>JAAUXT010029379.1_pt1 | contig 12560 bp, 10 predicted proteins | sample 7278171 | NCBI WGS metagenome assembly JAAUXT01 (sample SAMN14350112, study PRJNA611818) | marine sediment metagenome | isolation source: surface marine sediment (1.8m) | place: French Polynesia: Moorea | collected 2018-08
CGATTATACATTTTTTCTTATGTTTAGGTCGAATGTTACTTTATGTTTGCCGTCCTCTCAACGGCAAACATAAAATAATTTTTCTCTGCGCACTTTGCGGCTCTGCGGTGAACAAAAGAATTCAATGCAAGAATTTTTATATTTATGGCCGCATTACTAATTGTCCGAGCAACTGTCACCTGCCGAATATCAGGTTGGGAAGAAACAGGCATATACTCGGAAAGAAGATAATCAGTACATCGACCAGGATGATGGTGGCAATAAACGGGATGCTCGCCTTGACATATTTTTCCAGCGGACATTCCATAATGGAGCAGACCGTGTACATCGACACGCCCACCGGCGGTGTCACCAGTCCCAGGGTGACCATCAGCATCATGACCAGCCCGAAATGAACCGGATCTACCCCGACCTGGTCGATCATCGGAAGTAAAACGGAAGTAAATAACAGGATAATGACCACGCTCTCGATAAACATGCCCAGCACCAGCAACGAGCCGAGTATCAGCAGAAGTACGACATAGGGGTTTTCAGAGATACCGAGCATTGCCTCCGCGAAAAAATCGCCCATCTGCTCGTAGGCCAGCCCATAGCCGAAGATACCGGACATGGCAATGATAAACATGATCGCACCGATATCGATAACGGTTAACACCAGGGTATTTTTGAACTTCTCCCAGGTCAGCTCCCGGTAGAACAGCATCCCCACGATAATGGCATATACGGCAGCAAAAGCGCCGGCTTCAGCCGGCGTGAAAAATCCGAAACGAATACCGCCGATCAGCAGGACCGGGAATAAAAAGGCCCAGATGCTGTCGATAAACGCGGTGGCGATCTCCCTTAACGAGGCCCGCTTGCGCTTGGGCAAATAGCCTCTACGTTTAGAGACCAGGGATACCGTCACCATCAGGGCTGCTACCATCAGCAGTCCCACCGGTAAACCGGCTGCGAAAAGCCGTCCGATGGACACCTCGCCGATCGTGCCATAGAGGATTAGGCCGATGCTCGGCGGTATGATGGCGGTAATATTGGACGGAATGGTTAATACTGATGAAGCAAATCCTTTCGAGTAGCCGTCGTTGACCATGTCCGCCCCCAGTATTCTGGCCTCCATGGCCGCGTCGGCGATGGCCGAGCCGGAGACGCCGCCCATCATTGCGCTGAGAACTACGCTGACCTGTGCCAGTCCGCCCCGCATGTGGCCCGTCAGAACCGAGGCCAGGTTGATGAGCCGTTGGGTCAATCCGGTCTCGTTCATCAGATTGGCGGAGAAGATGAACAGCGGGATGGCCAGCAGCGGAAAATTCTGGGTCTGGGAGATCGCCAGCTGCACGGTCATGGTGAACGGTAGCCAATCGGTGTACTGGAGGAAAAATGCAGCTCCAGATATCCCGATTGCGAAGGCGATCGGCATTCCCATAAGGAGAAAAACAACGAACAGGATTACAACCAGAAGCACTGTCACTCCTTCCCGGGCCGGCTCAGCAGCCGGCACCGAGTAGTATTATGCCGCCTTGTCTTCTCTGTTTTTATTTCGAATGGCCTTGATATTCAACACGGTAGTGATGGCCATCAACAGACTGCCGACCGGTACGCTGAGGGTAACCCAGGTGTAGCTGAATCCCGGTATTCCCTGAAAGGTCCTAAACCGGGTGGTGTAACTGAGCCAAATGCCGTAGCCGACCAGAGCCGCCAGGAACACGAGGATGATCACCAGATTGAGCTGCTCCACTTTGCTTTGCAGATTTTGCGGCAGCCTTCTGACAAAGAAATCGACCTTCATGAGCTTGTCTTTGCGCATGGCGATATCAGCTGCCAGAAACGTGCACCAGGCAAATAGACACTGGGCCATGTCCACCGACCAGTTGATCGGATATCCGATGTAGCGGGTAAAGGCCGCGATAAAGACCAGCAGCACCAGCGAAACAAAGGCCACTTTTACAAAAAGCAGTTCACCTAAGCAGATGTAACCATATAGTTTTTTCATTTGACCTCCGCAGCCGGCTCCAGAATTTGTACAATCCGGAAAAGTGGCGTTTGAAATTAAACAACATCCGCCACCTATCCGGATCGCTGCCCACTAACAGGGCTATTTGCCCAGTTCCATTTTGACCTGTTTCAATGCATCGGAAATGCCCAGGACCTCGTATGCTTTCATGCCGGCTTTGTGGAATGCATCCATATCGACATCTTCGACAATGATCATTCCCTTCTCTTTCAACTTCTTTTTGGACTCCGCGGATTTAACGTCCATCACCAACCGCGAGGTCTCGATGGCCGCTTTTTCCATCTCCTCTTCCAGTATTTTCTGGTATTCGAGCGGCAGGCTGTAAAACCACTTGGCAGAGACGATTTCAAAATTGATCAACAGAATGTGCTCCGTCTCACTGAAGTACTTGGCGACTTCATAGAGTTTGCCAGCATAGGTGGCATTGTAGACGTTGTCACAACCGTCGATCACCCGTTGCTGCATAGCCGGATAGATCTCGCCGAATGCCATGGCCACAGGGGTCGCGCCGATGGAACGAATCGACTCCTGCCAGATAGGAGCGCCGGGCGTCCGGATGCGAAGGCCATTCAGGTCTGCCGGCTTCCGGATCGGCTTGTTGGTAACCATGCTGCGGAATCCCTGAACCCAGTAAAACGAAAGGATCTTGATACCGAATTCCTTCTCCAGCTTGGCCTTCCAAGCCTTGACCACCGGCAGGTTACCCAACTTGAATACGTCATTATAGTCACTGACAAAATAGGGTCCGTTCATGACCGCAATTTCAGGTACATAGTTGCCCATTCTGGCGGAGTCGGTATTCTGGCCCAGGTTGGCGCCGGCCCGTATCTGTTCAATGATATCCTCTTCGACCCCCAACTGGGCGCTGTGAAATACCTGCACCTCCAATCCACCTTTGGTTCTCTCTTTTACCGCCTTGGCCCATTTTTTGAATCCGGCGTGAAACGGATCTTTGGGCGACAATACGTGGTTGAACTTCAGGGTGTATTTGGATTTGGCCATCGCCGGGGAATAGACAAGCAGAAGTGACAGGGCCACAACCGTGGCCAGCACAATTGTTGTGCGGGAGTATCTCATGATAAGGTCTCCTTCCATATGTGTGGACTTAACTCAAGTTAATTTACATTGACCCTCCAACTCGACTTTCCCTCCTTTCTGGCGGTTAAATCGCCGCGTTGATTGTTCGACAACTGTTATTCCTCGTGGGATTTGAAGCCCAGCCTGTCGGACAATTCAGCAGCTACGGCAAGCAAATCCCGCTGAACCCGATTCATACGTTTCGGGGACAAGTTATCCTTGGGGCCGACAACGCAAAGGGCCGCCCTTGTTTGGGTTGAATAGTCTTTTATCGGAACGGCAAGGCACCGCACACCTTTGAAATGCTCTTCATTGTCGAAGGCAACGCCTTTCTTTCGGATTTCGACCATTTCCTTGCGAAAGACGGTCGGAGAGGTGATTGTTTTGGGTGTCATTTTTTGGAAATCTGTCTGCTCGATCAAATCTTCGAGCTCTTGATCGGACAGGGCAGCTGCCAGAACTTTGCCGACGGCAGTACAGTGAACTGGCCTTGATTCCCCGATACGTTGGACGACACGCAGCGGACCTTCCTGCTCCTGTTTAGCTGCGATGATGACCCGGCCATCCCGAAAAACTGCGAGGCTCGTACTTTCTCCCGTCAGGTTGCCCAGTTTCTCAAGAAACGGGGTGGCGATCTCGGCTAATTGTTCAACAGTCCAACTCCGTTGGGTAAGCTGGAAAAGCTTTGACGACAGCGAGTAAATGTGGGTTTCCGGGACCTGCACCAGATATCCGAAATCGACAAGCGCTTTGAGGATGTGGTGTGCAGTACTGCGGTTTAACTTACTTTTGCGGGCAATGGCCGAAAGTGTTGGGGGTTCAGCCATTTCGGCCACTAATTCGACGATTTTCAGTCCACGCTTGAGGGATTGGTGGGTGGACGTAGACTTCATTAGCATTCCCCGTGTTTCATACAATTGAAAGTCTTTAAAACGTATATTTTATAGAATTGTACGTGTCAAGTGAAAAGAAGCGACCTCAATCCCCAGGACACATGTATCGTGTTATGGTTTCAGGTGAATATAGAATGGTGTTTTCAGTTAGTTGATTATGCGGGAAGGAATAAAATGAAAAGCTTTACCCCAATTGAGTTAAAAACCAATTGGCAGTTATCGGTTATTCGTTAATGGTTAATGGTTTAAGTTGAAAACAATGCAAATGTTTTATGGAGAATTAATCTTTGATATAGCCGCAAAAAGGCGTAAAACCACAAAAATTAAATTTCACATTCAGTAACCCAATAGGTTACCAAGGTTCATGCGCAATAATGCGCAATATAAATAAAGAAAAAGTTGCGCATTATTGTACCATACCTCAACTTAAAATTCTCGGAGGCGTAGAATGCTATCGTTTAAACCGAACCCAAAATTAGAAAACGATCTGAGAGACTTACAGGGCGAGATTGTAGAATGTTATAAAGATATAGAGAATTTATCTTTCGAAGAAGCTAATTATCTCCACCGCTTCGCCTTGATTAGCAATATTGGTGCATCGACACGAATCGAAAATGCCGTTTTAACGGATCAGGAGGTTGAGTGGGTTGATACGATTCTGCAAAAAGATGGCAAAACAACGGCATTTGAAGAAAACAAAACCATTATTCTGGACAAGCTAAAAAAGGAATTCATCCAAAAACTAGGAAAAAGAGCGGGAACCCGTTATCAGCTGATTTTTTTAACATCTTGAAGAAATCACCCATGCCTGAAATGGACGTGAGCAATTACTACCTGAATTTTAAAGGAATATTGTTCCGCAAGCATTGGATGTTGAAGTCAAGGACCAAACTAGAATCTTCGGACCCGGAAGATTTATGGTTCGTCGTCGAAAAGTTTGAGCTGACAATCGTCAGGGGCTTTTTTCTTCTTGTCTCGGGCCGGTTGTTTCTTCCGCGGTTTTGCAGGTTTTTGCTTATCTTGGGCAGACGGCTTCGATAACAACGCTGGATTTAATTCATCTCCATCACGCTCATTTTGAATACTTTCAGGGGCGGTAGACATGGTAATGGGCACTCATCCACGCTGCCAGCCCCGTCTTGTAATATTTCGAAAACCGCCTGTCTGAGGCGCCTCCGGGAAGATTGTTCAGCAGTTCATTTTGGTCCAGGTCGGCGATCATCCGGTAAGAAGCTGCAAATGTTGCGGGACGTCCCATTAACTTAAATATCTGGCTTTGGGGAATTGTTGCACGGCTGCCGATATGCTCATAGGGGCCGTAGTCAAATCCAAATATTTTTGGCAGTTTGCCGCCAAAAAATATATTCTGAATGTAGATTTTTCGTGATTGTCCATAGGGGATGGCCGGTTTGCTCAAGCCGCGGCCAATAGCCTTGCGGTATATCTCGTCTCTTGAGAGATCTGCAAACCAGGCTGATTCTTTTTTTAGCAAAATTTGATCAAAATTACCGTGGAGCATAGCGAAAGTGCCGCTTTCATCGATCATGTACCTGACGACATCGGCGCCCATTCCATTTTCACCAAAAACAAGTATCAGCAGTTCACGGTAAATCCGTTCAAACAACGTGGCACCCAAGGATTTACGGTCATATTTTCGATCCCAGTTTTTCAGTATATCACCGTTTTCGGAGGCAGGCAGCAGGGGTGTGATGATTTCCATAAATGCTTCGGCCTGCTTGGAATACAGATCATACTGTATTTTCTTCATGTCTTCGGCAGTAAATGAATTACCGTTGTCGAGCAGCTCCGCGATGCGATCCGCCCGGTAACGCGACATGGGCAATGTCATGGGTGCAACCTGGCCCAGATGATTCAAATCCTGATTGGCTGTGACAATGAATCCCTGTTCCGGATTCAAGGCTCTCGGATACTTGGCGGGACTGATCACACCCTGCCAGTCCTGGGTTTCATCCCAGCCCAGTTTCGGCAGCAGACCGGACGTACCTTCGGCCCTGTGCGGACAGAGTCCGCTTAACTGGTAACCGATATTGCCGCTGGTATCGGCTGTGACCCAGCTGAACGGTGCAAAGGGAAGACTTGCAAAGTAATTCAGCGCTTCCGCCGCATTTTTGGCACGGGGGACTTTGACCAGATTATTGGCTGATTCAGCAGCGGTACCGGGGCCGCCTGTCCAGGCAAAGCAGAGATAATACCCGTCCTCATCGGGTTCCCCCTCAAGTAATCCATGCTCGTTTTCATAAATTTTTATGACCACCGGTTCTTTTTTCTTCGGTCTAATGACTTGCTCGCTCACTTTAAAGGGCAGCCATTTATCTCCCCGCCGGTATTTTTGATCTCTCACTTCCTCGATGAAATAGTCAATCATATCCATGGTGCCATAGGTCGCCGCCCAGGCAAGATTGGGGCATCGGCCCAGAACAATGGAGGGAACCCCCGGCACGGTGGCGCCCATCATGTAATGATCCTGCGAAATCATAAGGGTGGAATACCAGATGGAAGGCAGCTGCATAGCCAAATGGGGGTCGCCACAAAGCATGGCTTTGCCGGAAGCGGTTTTTGCGGGACTGATGGCCCAATTATTGCTGGCCGAAAAGCCTGCCAGACGTCCCAGCCATTTGATCGCTGCTGGAATGATCGGCCTGACAATTTTGACCTGTTTGATGATTTCTATGAGATCTTCGGGGATGTCTTCTTTGATGTAAGGAAAAAGCTCTTTTAATCTCAAGGGATCCACATCGTTTCTGATGATCTGCATGATAACTTTTTCGGCATCGCCCTGGCTTTGCGCCAATCCCACGAAACCTATCATTTTAATCATCAGGATGATATCTTCGGGCGTCCACCGGTCTGGTTTGTAGCCTATCAGCCTGAACTCCAAAGGCAATTTGGAAGCTGCAACCGCATCATTTGCCCCGCGGCAGTAGGTCTGAAAAATTTGGTTGGCCTCATCTGATAATTGTTGAACTTCGTCTGCTGCATTACCGCCCAGGTTAATCCAGCGCATAAATTTGTCGAGTTCAATCAGTTCACTGTCGGCTTTCAGAAATTCGGATGCCTTGCCCTGACCGACTATCTTCGTCAGCCACATCTGCATCTGGCGATCATGGCCATGCAGGTAACCCAGCCCATAATGAAGATCAATTTGCTCGTCGGCCTCAATCCGGGGAAAGCCATCCGGCATACGTTGAATTTTGATACTTCCGGCCGTACCGTTCAGTATGACTTCTTGATCCGTGATCTTCATATTCAATCTTTCCCCGGTTCCTCGATGGTCGCATGATCGGATTGCAACTTTATACTGGATTACTGACATTTTGTAGCCGAATATCGGCTTTTTTTCAAGCTCAGGCCTTGAAACTGTTATGGGGCCGGGCCAGGCCACTGCAAGCATTTGATGATGGGTCGGATAGTGCTAAATCGACCCCTTGAAAAGGGTCTATATCGCACTTTTTGAAGGCAAAATGGCTGATATCGATAGGAAAAAAATGAATCGAATAAAAAGGAAAAAAATTTTTTAGAAAACACAGGAAACTTCTGGATCAGGTCATTACCATTTTGGATGAAGTCGAACCGATGGGTTTAATTTCTATTTGTATTTAGAATGTGACCCTGAGCTCCTCTTATCCAACTAAGGTGTGAAGTTGTCCTTATCTATATCCAGCATGACCGAATCTCGGACTCGCTGGGGCAGGACCGCAATACAATTATTAATACTCGCATCGACATCGACATAGCTAAGGTTCTGATTCAGGAATTGGTCAAGTCCGGTTGCATTTTCCTGTATCATTTCCCGCACGATGGCGTGGGTGGCCAGGGGTGCGCCTTCATATTTGTTGAGCAGATAGGCAAAGGTCAGGGCGATGGAAACCATTGGGATGATAGCCATCGCGGGCAGGCCGCGCTCCCGGCAGAGCTTGGCCGCGTAAATCGCATCCACAACGGCATGATGGATCATGAAGCCCTGATCCCAGATGTTATCCCTCACCCCTTTGCTAATAGCGACATCCCACTGGCGGGTGCCGCCGGCACCGCCGTTTAAAAAATCGAAGAAATCAGCCTGCGCAGACCCGGATAGTTCCTCCTGGAAGCATTCGGATTTAAGCGCGGCGGCCGAGCAGATGCCCACCAGTCCGTTGAATACCATGAGCTGGCCGATCAGCTTGACCTCGGCACCGGCTGTGACGCTTGCACTGAAATACCTTGGGTTGCCGATGGTTTGCAGCATGGGTTCCAGCCTTGCATAAAGGGAATCGTCACCGCTGGCCAGGATGAGCATATTGGCGTTTTCGGCACCCAACGGCCCGCCGGTCAGGGGATAATTCCCATAGTCGATTCCCCTAGCGCTCAAAAAATCGAATGCCGCCCGGGCAAATCCCGCGCTTACCGTGGATAGATGCAAGATAAAGGGGCGGCCCTTTTTATTCCGCTGCAATTGGGGCACCAGAGAGCGGAAGATATTGCAGTCGTCGCCGTTTTTACCGGCACAAATGACCACCCCGTCAAAATCGCCGTCGCCCACAAGGGTTTCATAGTCATCCACCAGGTCCGCACCATGATCCTTCCACGCCTGTCGGCAGTTATCCCGTCTATCGTCTTTGGTTCCACGATCATGTATGCGAAGGAATTGCGCGGCTCCCCCCGGTTTCAAATGCCTTGCAGATGGACTCAACATCAGCCCCATACCGCCGATACCTACGAGTTTTATCGTCATAGCCTTCATCCTCACTGAATCTTCGAGTGAAAAAATGGTATAAAAAGCCTTAGCCTTAATGCCGGCAATATTTTCCCAAATCACACATACCGAAAACCCGCGAATATTGCAAGCGGCCAGATGAAAAAGGGGTATGGGTTCACGGGTTCAGGGTTCAGGGTTCAGGGTTACCATTGTCTTCAGGTCACCGATCTGCGTGCAATCCAACGCCTGAAAATAGGATCAACCAGGCAGTAATTGCTATTCGAATCCTCACGCAACGCTCCCTTTCGAAGCAGTTGCTTCAAAGCGGTATTAAAAGAGGTGTGGGACATTTCATATTCGGCCAGATCGACGGCTGCAACCCTTCGCAAAGGTCCTTTCTCTGCTATCAGAGATAGTACCTGCTGCTGGCGCAGTGGAAACGTTTGCCATTCGGGGATAAATATCAACTCACAGCTTTCAAGCATAGCCTCCAATCCCTGCCGGATGAGAGAGTCATCAAGATGCACGGCTTGCGCAGGCTTACCCGATGCAACCATAATGTCGTGCAGATGGCTGCAAATCCTCTGGGTGTAATCCGGATGGCCCTCAACCACCCTGATAATCTCCTCGATATTACGGACATTGATGCCGGCCGAACGGAATCGCCGGCGGATGTATGAATTCAAGCTTTTATTATCTATTGTACCAAGTTCAACAATTTTGGCAGCCTGAAAGAATGGACGCTGGCGGGCGGTGAACATATCAGACAACAGACTGGCCTGGCTGCCAAGAAATGCAAAACTTAAATGTCTGGCAGATTGCACAACCGTGCGAAACTCCGCCTCCAGGGAGGCAGGCCCGGCCCTGTCAACATTGGCAATTTCCTGAAATTCATCAAGAACCAGAAGGCCTTTCCTCTTTTTTCTTTCAAGCACTCGGTCCAGTCCCGAAATTGCTTCGGAAAGACTGGTGTGAATATCTGCCGGCAAGCCCACTTCAGGTTTTATCGACACATTGCCGTCCGGTGTTGGCTCGATAGCAATGCGAGTCCTTTTGAAAACATCAGCGGCTAAAGATAAAAACTTTTTCAGATTGGTTTCCTGATTGAGCATCATCTGGGCGCACACCCGCACAGTTTCTCCCAGAATTTTGCCAATCGAATTCAGTGCAAAAAAATCAATACGCCCGCACGCCATCCCCTTCTTCTCAAGCTTTGAGTTGACCACGGCCAGAAGCGATGACTTGCCAATTCTTCGGGGGGATATGACAACTATGGATTGTCCGCCCAGCAAATTATCAGCGATGAGCTGCTGCTCCTTCTCGCGATTGCAAAAATGCTTACCGGTAACGATTTTTCCAAACAGGAAAGGATTCGGCATTGTTTGGCCTCCCGGACCAATAGTGCAGCGTAACACCTCAATCGAATGCTGCGAAGACTGCTTTCTCCGACCTCACTCCGACAATCTGGTTCATAATGCCGGAACTAAATATACGCCTGTTACGTATATTTTATTGCATATAAAAAATATTTTTTCAACGTATTTTTTGAGATGATAATCGTATCCGATTATAGCGGTTGTCACCAATTTATGCGGCTTATGAAGGGAGTCTGACACACCTGTCATTTTCGCGGCAACAACCGCTAAAGAAACCGGGAAAAATTCCGATATATATGGATGTGCGAATGGCGTAGAATCCCTGCTTTGAGGATACTGTAATGACAAAAAAGTTGGCTCATCTTTTGGAAACGGGAATTGTCGATGAAGAAGATTTGCGAAAGGCATCCGAAATTGCCGAATCCGCCGGCCAGAGTGTGGAAGCAGCTTTGATCAATTACTTTGCGGTTTCAAAAAGAGATATCGGTGAATCACTATCAATATTTTACGACTGTCAATTCATTGCATTCGATCCGGAAATGCCGATTGCGACGGAGATGTTTCACGATCTTGATAAGTCACTGCTGTTAAATGACTGCTGGGTTCCGATAAGTTGGGACCAAAAAGGAATTGTGGTTTTGGTAAGCGACCCTTTTGATCCGGACTTAAGGGCTATTATTGAAACGGTGTTTGAATCATGTCCAATTTTTTATGCAGTTGGAATTAAAGAGGACATTGAATGCTTTATCAGTTTGTCCTTCGTCCAGCTCGCAATCGATAAGGTGTTTTACGACGCGGAGTCCTCTGAGAGTCAATGCGATATAACAGCGGTTGTTGATGACGTTCTCATATGTCTGTAGCCGAGAATTGGAAGCCAACTAAGGGGTAAAACCTGGTGGTTATAGGTTCTTCCGTCAGACTGGATTCGGTCTCCAGAACCATCAGCAACCTGCGATGGTCAGACCTGCATCTCCGGAGATTTTGTTAATTCTTCTTTCGACTCGATTTTCAAGATTAGGATTATCGCCAGGCCAATCAGTGCGCTTAAAGCCAACCAGACAAAATGGTAACTTCCGATTCTGTCAAATACCCATCCGGCGCTTGCGGGTCCGATAATCCCGCCGCAGGCCCCGAAGCCCATCATGATTCCCAGATATTTGCCGAAATTATATTTTCCGTAATACTCCCTGAGCAATGCCGCTCTCAGGGTGGTAATTCCGCCGAAACCGTTTGAAAAAAGGAACAGAAAGACATACATCATGCCGCTCAATTTAATATAACAGAGGGACAGCATTCCCAGAGCCATGATGCCAAAACAAAGGGTCATGATGATTTTCTTGGGGTAAATGTCGCCGAGCCAGCCAAAGCCGAATCGGCCGGAAATGCTTAACAGCGGAATACCCGCCGCCATTAAACCGGAGCTCATTCTTGAAATCTCCATGCTGCTCAGATAAGGCATAATATGCGTCACCACGGCCATCAGCGCCATCAGACGGATCATTTCTGCCAGGCTCACGCAAAGGAATGACTTTTCTTTCAAAATTTCCGCATACCGGAAGGCCCTGGCGTCCCTCTGCCCTTGAGACGCTTCACCGATCACCTTGATTTCTTCTACCTGCGGCGAGTCATCTATCTCTTCAGGCTTTTCGCGCATCACAATGGCTGCAGGAATGCCAATGACCCACATACCGATTCCAAGGATGATCAAAGTCGTCCTCCAGCCGAAAACCCCAATCATCCAGACGATTACCGGAATGATCAGTCCGCTGGCCCCAAATCCGCATGCGGTCAGCCCCATGGCTTTGCCGACATTTTTCTCGAACCAGTTGGCCACGGCGGTCATAGTCACCACACTGGTGCAACCACCGGCGCCGAATGCAATCAGGACAAAAGCGCCGTAAAACATTGCCAGTGATTGCGTGAATCCCAGCAGGACGTTCCCAAATCCCAGGACCAAAACACCGCTGAACAGCAACTTTCGTGAACCAAATCGATCGACAAGAATACCGACAAACGGCGCAAGCAGCCCCATTTCCAGCCCGCGCAGGCTGGCAGCCAGTGAAATCTGGGTGTAGCTCCAACCGAACTCATCCGCCAGCGGATCGATGAAAGCGGTAAACCCGTAGAAAATGGTGCCGGCCACATAAAATGCCACGACAAAAGAGGCCAGGACAATCCACCAGCCATAATAGATAGGTTTCATTGGTAGACCCGAGTCCCGCTTTATCGGGGAAATGGATATTGAATATTGAATAATGAATATTGGTGGTATTCTATCGATCTTATAGCGATTCTCACCAAAATAGTCGAATTATCGATGCTCAAATCCTGTGCAAACATGATTTGATTAAAATAAATAGGTACTAAAATTCGACTCGTTGACTGTTGAGGGACGGATCTCGACACTATAGTTCATGAATTTCGACTTTTCAATCCCGGAAGAATCACGGCATGGCAGACGAATTGGATTCAATATATATTTTGTATGCGTTCCCAGGTTCAAGGTTTAC
>JAAUXT010056219.1_pt1 | contig 12560 bp, 23 predicted proteins | sample 7278171 | NCBI WGS metagenome assembly JAAUXT01 (sample SAMN14350112, study PRJNA611818) | marine sediment metagenome | isolation source: surface marine sediment (1.8m) | place: French Polynesia: Moorea | collected 2018-08
CAATTTTATGACCCCCCCATACGAGGGTGCCGGAGTTTTGTGGGGCCGGCCGGGGGCCGCGGGGGGGGGGGGGGGGGGGGGGGGGGGGGGGGGGGGGGGGGGGGGGGGGGGGGGGGGGGGGGGGGGGGCGGGGGGGTGGGGCGGGGGGGGAAGAGGACACAAGCGCTAGCGAGTCCAAAGGCTCCGCGTCCCCCTCCAAAAGCCTCTCCTCCTCCTCCTCGAGCGAAAATCTCGCCGCGGCCGCCAGTCTCGAGATGAAGGTGAGCAGTTCTGCTTATTGTGGGTGTGTCGGTGAGGTATGTGTGCAACCAGAGGTTCTGCGGGTGTGTGGGAGTTTGGTAGAATGGTAGTGTCAAGCAACGCCCACCGACCGGCCGGTGACTCACCGTGTCTAGGATTCCATCGCAAATGGCACGGACGTTCCTGTTGTGAGTGAAGTAGCGTCTGGTGAGTTGAAGCTGGATAGATCTGACACTTTACACGCAAGAAAAGTTCAGAAATGCGCTTTTCAACCAGTTCCACACCAGACAGATTTGTCGTGTGTGTGAGTGTGTGTGTGTGCGTGAGTGTATGTGTTGCGTGTGTGGCTGTGGCACGCTGTGTTTACGCCACGCTGACTGCTTGCAGCCACTCCGCTGTGTAAGGGAGAGAGAGTGTGTGCATGTTTGTATGTGTGTGCGTGTATTTGTATGTGTGTGCGTGTGTGTTTACACCACGCTGACTGGTTGCAGCCGCTGGACTGTGTGTGTGTGTGTGTGTTTACGCCACGCTGATTGGTTGCAGCCGCTGTGTGTGTGTGTGTGTGTGTGTGTGTGTGTGTTCACGCCACGCTGATTGGTTGCAGCCGCTCGGCCTGGCGAAGGACGCGGCTCCGGGGACGAAGGCGCCGCCGCTGAGCGAAGATCCGCCGCTGCTGAGCGGAGAGAAGGTGCAGGGCGTCGGTGAGTAGAGGGGAGGGGGAGGGTGGGAGGGGTAGGGAAGAGATGGAGGGGAAGGGACGGAGGGTAGAGAGGGAGGGAGGGGTGGGAAGGGGACAGAAGAGGGAGGGGAGTGAGTGAGCAAGGCGGGGAGGCAGCCAACGAGGGAAGGGAGGAGAGAGGAGGGAAGAGCAGAGAAGTAGGAAGGCACAGGTATGGTTCAAGGGGCTGCAATTTGCTGAAAGCCAAAATAGATCTGACTGAACAACCATTCGTTGCAAGGCGTCATGACAACCAAGACCACAAAAGGGCCATGGCAACAAGAATACTGACTACAGCCGTGGCGACAAGGGCCACGCCCCCCTCCCCCGCTGTGTTCGTCTCAGTGACTGTGAACCCCTTTCTGTTGCAGCTAAGGAGGTGACGTACCTCTGCCCCTACACCATGGCAACCAAGGGAACGCTGACCGTCACCAACTACAAGATCTTCTTCAGCAGCAGTGACCGCGTGAGGACACACACACACACACTCACTCACACACACACACTCACTCTCACACACACCACACACACGCACTTGCGCGCGCACGTACACACACACACACACCAACCACACACAAACAGGGTGGTCCAGGTCCCCACCGTACTACAAGCCTACAGTAGAGAGGACGCTTGTGTCGGGTGCACGCATACCTCCCTCACACACACGCATGACACACACACAGGGGTCCAGATCCACACCGTACCCTCAGGAGACATGAGTGAGGTGAGGAGTGCACGTATAATGCTTCACACACACACACACACAAACACACACACACACACACACACACACACACACATACGTAGGTCCCTCACTCTTCCCTCTTTCATCTTTCTTTGCAAGGGTTGGAGGGAAATCTCCTTCTGACCCCCCTCCCCTGCAAGGAAATTTCAGTGCAGGGAAATTTCCCTGAGTGTGGTTTCCTTGACAGTGATGACAGCGGCATGCGTTTTCTACTTGAAAGTCTGGTTTGTTCTCAGACTGTGTCGCTATTCCAGGAACCCCCCTCTGGTTTTGGACGCGCCTCACCCCTGGGTTCTCTCACCCGTGTGTCCCCTGAGTTGTGCTCACAGTTTCTTGCTGATGCAGGACACCCTATTTTTTTGGACACACCCCACCCCTGTGTTCCTCACTCCTGTGTCTTGTCCTCCCTGAGTTGTACTCACACCTTGTCGCTGTTCCAGGAACCCCCTCTGGTGCTGGACGTGCCGCTGGGCGTCATCACGCGGGTCGAGAAGGTCGGAGGGGCGACGAGCAGAGGAGAGAACAGCTACGGCATCGAGATTTTCTGCAAGGTGCGGAGGGGGACGGTGGAACAGCTGGGGTGTGGAGGGGGAGGGTTAACCAGCTGGGATGTCCAGCAAGGGGGGAGGCCTGGGGTGCGGAGGGGAAGGGTGGAACAGCCGGGGGTGTGCGAAGCACAAAACGACGACGGAAAGAGGTCAGAAACACTGACCTCGACCTACTTGTGCTCCAGTCTGTGTAATGGTGGAACACAACTGGGGTACGGGGGGGGGGGAGGGTGGAATAGCTGGGGTGTGGAAGGGGAGGGGGAAGCCTGGGGAATCCAGGGGTGGGTGTCCTCTGTAGACTGCTAAGGACGTGGCTGTTCTGTCGTCACTTGCGTTCCACTTCAAAATGTTCTCACATACAGGATAAAGTGTCTGTATCCTGGGGTCGCACCAGAATTTTGTCCAGAAGGGGGACGACCCCTATTTCGGAGGGGGGGGGCGTGACTGCAACTTTTGCAAATTTACTTGTCTCTTTTGAAGAAGAAATTGGGCTCTGTGAAAGTCATGAGGTGGTGGTTGGGGGGGTGCTGGTGGGGGGGGGTGCTTTTCTCAGAGGCTTCGGGTGGGACTTGCCGAGCGTTGTTCCCCCCCCCCATTGAATCCAGAAAACAAGTATCCACATCTGACAAGAATCTGATTTTGTTGCCTGTGTGGATCAACGACCAAACTGGTCTGTTCGATTAGGGACGAGTTCGATTCACCCGACGAGTTCGAACAACCCACGTTCGAACAACCTGAGTTCGAATGAGCCGAATTCGAACACTCTGTAGAAGGTGTTTGTCTGTTGTTCGCAGGACATGCGGAACCTGAGGTTCGCTCACCGTCAGGAGAACCACTCCCGACGTCAGGTGTTCGAGAAGCTGACGCAGTACGCGTTCCCAGTCTCAAACAAACTGGTGAGTACTCACACGCATACTCACACACACACGCACACACACACACGCGCGCGCGAGACGTCAGGTGTTCCCCGTGTTCAGCAACCACACATACTCACACAAAACTCTCAGACCTTCTCTTTTCACTCACACACTCGCAAACGCACTCAAGCCCATCATCAGTTGTTGTGGACATGCTACACAGACACTGACCCTAATGACCCCGACACTGACCCTGTTGACCGAGATTGATGCTCTGAGCGACCCTGACCTCAATACTGACCTGAACAGCTGTGAGTTGTATCAGACTGAGCCTGAGACGGTCCAGCGTGACCTTGACTCTGTGACCCCTTTTCTGACCTTGACCTACATTTCAGCCTCTGTTCGCGATGGAGTTTCGAGAGACGTACTCGGAGAACGGGTGGGAGGTGTACGATGCTGTAGCCGAGCTCAAGAGACAGGTGAGGAGGGGAGGTGGGGAGGGGAGGGGGAGGGGGGAGAAGGAGAGAACGGGTGGGAGGTGTACGATGCTGTGGCCGAGCTCAAGAGACAGGTGAGAGGGGGGAGGGGGCGAGGGAGGAGGAGGGGAGGGGAGATAGGGGGCAGGGGAGAGGGAACGGGTGGGACAGTAACGGACTGCGAGGAGGGATTTTTGTGTTCGAGGGAGGGTGGGAAGTCCGAGGGCGGAAGGGTGGAGAGAACGGGAGGGAGAGGAGATGGAATGGAGTGGGCCGAGCTGAGGGGAGAGGGCAAGGGTTGGGAGAGAGAGTGCAGGAGTGGGCTGGGAAGGGAGTGTGGGTGGGTGGGGAGTGTTCGGTGCTGTTGCGGAGCAAAACAGAGTCGCGTTGGGCGTGTGACATTTGGCTTTGGAGCTGGGAGTGATAAGGGAGTAACGCCCCCCCCCCCTTGAGAATCTGAAGGGGATTTCACCTTGGTGACGCCCGTCAATTGTTTTGACGTCGTGGCGGTTCACATCAAGAATTATCTGCACAATTTTTCCTTTCTCCATGCCCACCATTAGGTTCCCATGGTAAAATTTGGCGTGAGCGTCAAAATTTGCCGTCGACGTCACGAATGGGACGCTTGACGTGACGCTGTGTTTGCGCTGGTTGCAGGGACTGCCGAACGAGAGCTGGAGAATCAGCCGAATCAACGAGAACTACGAGCTGTGCGACACCTACCCCGCCGTGGTGAGGGGGAGAGGGGGGATGGAGGGGGGGGGGTTGTGTTGGGAAGAGAGATCTGGTGTGCGTGTGCCTGTCGTGTGTCAGTTTGTCTGCCGTTCGGCCTCTGTCCACCCATCAATCTGACTTGGCGTCAGCCACACGTATGTGTTGTCCTCAGCGTAGCCTTGGAAGAGCCTGTGTGTGTGTGTGTGTGTGTGTGTGTGTGTGTGTGTGTGTGTGTGTGTGTGTTGGGGTACGTGTGTGTGTGTGTGTTGGGGTACGTGTGTGTCTGTGTCTGTGTGCACGTTGTGTGTGTGTGTGCGTGTGTATGTGTGTGTACACGGACCTGTACCTGTGCTCTCTCCCACAACTCGGGGTCCCAGCTACTCTGTGTGTGTATGTGCGTATGTGTGTGTGTGTGTGTACGTGTATGTGTGTGTATGTGTACATGTGTATGTGTGTGTATGTGTGTGTACATGTTTGTGTACACGTGTGTGTGTGTGTGTATACACATTTCTCTCCCACAGCTCGGGGTCCCTGGTATGTGTGAGGGATATTGTGTGTGTGTGTGTACGTGTGTGTGTGTGTACGTGTACATGTGTGTGTGTACATGTGTGTGTGTGTATGTGTGTGTGTACACGTTTCTCTCCCACAGCTCGGGGTCCCCAGTGTGTGAGGGATATATGTGTGCGTGTGTGTGTGTGTGTGTGTGTGTGTGTGTGTACCTGTGTGTATACACGTTTCTCTCCCACAGCTCGGGGTCCCGGCGGCGGCGACGGACGAAGATCTGCGCGCGACGGCGGCGTTCCGCTCCCGACAGCGACTTCCGGTCAGTACCGCCCACGTGTTCTACCACGTGTACTACCCACGTGTTTTCACTCACACCCACGTGCACTATCAGGTGTACTCACTCATACTCGCGTGTACTCAATCACCCATGTGTACTCAGTCATACCCATTTGACCCTCGTGTACTCACTCATACCCATGTGTCCTCAGTCATACCTATTTGACCCTCGTGTACTCACTCACACGTGTACTCACTTGTAACCATGTGTACTCAGTCATACCCATGTAGACTCAGACATACCCACTTGTACTCATCAAGTCCCACGTGTACTCACTCGTACTGACCAGTACTCAGCATCTCTCTTCTGGGGGGGGGGGAGTCGGCATCTCAAACCCTAACCATTCGTAGTTGTACATCCAGTTATCACCGCGGGCTGGGGTGGTTGCATGTGTGTTTCCAGACAGTGTCGCGAGCGCTGTGAATCCACAGGGCCGTGTTGAGTTGGTGTTTTCCCGCACATGCAGTGGCTTCTGTCACAAGTCACGTGGCTTGGGTCGTGCCTCCCAGAACGAGGCTCACCAGGGGGAAGGGAGACTTGTTTTTGGTACACATTCACTTTTGTGTGTCCTGTTCCTGTGCTCACTCACGTACTCACTGAGTACTCACTCACATACTCACTGAGTACTCACTCACATACTCACTGAGTACTCACTCACGTACCCACTGAGTACTCACGTGCTCACTGAGCACTCGCTCACGTACTCACTGAGTACTCACGTGCTCACTGAGCACTCGCTCACGTACTCACTGAGTACTCACTCACGTACTCATGTACTGCAGGTACTGTCGTGGATGCACCCGGAGTCCCTCGCCACCATAACGCGCTGTGCCCAGCCCCAGGTGGGCGTGGCCGGGAAGAGGTCACGTGACGACGAACGCTACGTGCAGCTCATCATGGACGCCAACGCGCAGAGCCACAAGCTCTTCATCATGGACGCGCGGCCGAGCGTGAACGCCGTGGCGAACAAGGTGTGTGTACGGGAGCGAGGTGTGCGTGCAGGGTGCGTGTGTGGGAGCGGTGTGTGTGTGTGTTTGTGTGAGGAGGAAGGGAAGGAAGGTGGTATGTGTGCAGAGCCACAAGCTGTTCATCATGGACGCACGACCGAGCGTGAACGCTGTGGCGAACAAGGTGCGTGTGTGGGACTGAGGTATGCGTGCAGGGTGTGGTGTGTGTGTGGGGGGGGGGAGGCAGGACGTTAGCTGTTTATCATGGACGCGCGGCCGAGCGTCAACGCCGTGGCGAACAAGGTGCGTGTGTGGGGTGAGGTATGCGTGCATATATGTGGGAGGTGTGTGTGTGGGACGTGGAGGTACACGTGTGTGGGAGGGAGGTATACGTGCAGTGTGCATGTGTAGGAGACAGGAAAGTGCAGACATCAGTTGTTCATCATGGACATGAGACCGAGCATGAATGCCAAGGTGCATGTGTGGGGGGGGAGGTGTGCGAGCGAGGTGTGTGTGTGGGGGGGGAGTGGTGTGTGTGTGAGAGGAGGGAGGGAAAGAAGGTGGTATGTGTGCAGAGCCACAAGCTATTCATCATGGACACGAACGTGCAGAGCCTCAAACTCTTCCTCATGGATGCACGGCCCAGCGTTAACGCCGTGGCGAACAAGGTGCGTGCGTGGGAGGGAGGTGTGCGTGCAGGGTGTGGTGTGTGTGTGTGGGGGGGGGGCTAGGCAGGACATCAGCTCTTCATCATGGACGCAAGACCCAGCGTGCACGCCGTGGCGAACAAGGTGTGTGTGTGGGAGGGAGGTGTGCGTGCAGGGTCAGTGTGTGGGAGCGAGGAATGCATGTGTGGGAGGGAGGTGTACGTGCAGTGTGTGTGGGGGACAGGAAAGTACAGACGTAAGTTGTTCATCATGGACGCGAGACATAGCGTGAACGCCGTTCCGAACAAGGTGCGTGTGTGGGGGCGAAGTATGCGTGCGTGCGGGCCATTTGGAGGAGTGAGGTGTGTGTGCATGTGTTTGTGTGTGGCAGAGAGGGAGGAAAGTGTGCGTGCACCCACAAACTGCTGATGATGGACGCGCGGTCCAGCGTGAACGTTGCGGTGAAGGTGTGTGCGTGCGTGTGTGTGCGGTATGGAAGCGTGTGTGGGAGCGAGGTATGCGTGTGTGGGAGCCAGGTGTGTGTGTAGAGCCACTTGCTGCGAATCATGGTCGCCAGGCTCAATGTCAATCCTGTAGCGAATAAGGTGCGTGTGTGGGGGTGAGGTATGCGTGCAGCGTGTGTGTGTGATAGTGTGCGTGCAATCACGAACTCTTTATGTGTGTTTGGCGAGTTCATCACTGTCTGTGTATGTGTGTGTCTCTCCCTCTCTCTCTCTCTCTCTCTCTCTCTCTCTCTCTCTCTCTCTCTCGGTCTGTCCATCTCTCCCCCACACACACACACACACACTCTCTCTTTTCTTCAGGCCAAAGGCGGTGACTACGAGAGCGAGGATGCAGTCTCAAACTGCTGCACGTACACCTGACCCACACACGCACACTCATTCTGACCTTCCCAGCTGCACGCAGACTAAGCACATACGCACAGTCATTTCATATTTCCCGATATAGACTGCAGCACACACGCAAGAACACACCCACAGTCTTGACCGTGCATGCAGGTGAAAGGCGGGGCCTACGAAAGTGAGGAAGTGTGTACACATTGTACTGTTCCACAATGCACGCATACCTGACCCACACACGCACATCGTACTACTGCACGCATGCCTGCCCACCACACTTCTCCACGCATACCTGACCCACACACGCACTCGTCATTGCAGGCCAAAGGCGGTGGCTACGAGAGCGAGGAGGCGTACTCCAACTGCTTAACGCATACCTGACCCACACACGCACACTCATTCTGAGCTTCCCAGCTGCACGCATACCTGACCCTCCCACGCACTCATTGCAGGCGAAAGGCGGTGGCTACGAAAGCGAAGAGGCGTACTCGAACTGCGCCGTCGAGTTCTTCGACATCCACAACATCCACGTGATGCGCGAGTCGCTGCGCAAACTCAAGGATTTCTGCTTCCCGCGCATCGACGACGCTCATTGGCTCTCCAACATCGAGAGCACTCATTGGCTCGAGCACATCAAGGTGAGGAGGGAGGGAGGGAGGGGGAGGGAGGGAGGGATGGAGAGAGGGAAGGAGAGAGGGAGGGAGGGAGGGAGGGAGGGGAGGGAGTCAAGGAGGGAGGGGAGGGAGTCAGGGAGGGAGGGAGGGAGCCAGGGCGGCTCTAGCCAAGGAGCCAGAGCCAGAGAGCGCACACGCACTGCCGCCAGCAAACCATTCAACGCTTACCGCGCCCATTCGAAAGTTTGTGCTCTTGTTTTTTTGTAGCACCAAGAAATATTGAAACGGCTCTTGCTGTCTTCTGATGTGCGTGGCAATGCTGACGCTGACCTTCTCATTTATGCTTACCGTTGCCCCGTGTGTTGCCATGGTGACTGTCCACACTTCGTGTTGCTATGGAGACGGTTGTCGTTGCAGCAAATCTTGCGCGGCGCCACGAAGATCGCGGACAAGGTGGAGAGCAACAAGACTTCGGTGATGGTGCACTGTAGTGACGGGTGGGACCGGACCGCGCAGGTGCGTGCGTGTGTGAGGTATGCGTGCAGTGGTGTGTGTGCGGTATGCGTGTAGTGGTGTGGGTGTGAGTGGGGAGTCTTCGGTGCACTGCAGTGACGGGTGGGACCGGACCGCACAGGTGCGTGCGTGTGTGTGAGGTATGCGTGCAGTGGTGTGTGTGTGTGATGTGCGTGTGTGGGGTGTGTGTGTGTATTTGTGTGATGTGCGTGTGTGGGTGGGAGGGGGCAGAGTAAAGCAAGACTTGGGTGATGGTGCACTGCAGTGACGGGTGTGACCGGACCGCACAGGTGCGTCCTTGTGTGAGAGAGGTGTGCGTGCAGTGGCGTGTGTGTGAATGAAGTGTGCGTGGAGCTGTGTTGTGTGTGAGGTTTGCTTGCTGTGGAGACTGTTGGAGAGAGGGTTGCGAAGGAAGGGTGTGTGTGTGTGTAAGGTGTGTGTGCGTGTTGCTGAAGTGTGTAAGCAGTGTGTGTGTTGGGGGTCCTCGTGTGAAACGTGAAGTTGTTTCCCTTCGTGCGTGCGTGTCCGGTCAACAGGTACAGAATGTGCGTGTGTGAGGTAGGTCTGCGTGCAGTTTGCTTGTCCGTGCCAATTTTCACCGGAAATTGTGACCGGAAGTGCTGACCGGAAGCGTCGCGTGTTTCAGCTGACGGCTCTGGCGATGCTGCTGCTTGACCCGTTTTACCGGACGATGCGCGGCTTCGAGGTGCTGATCGAGAAGGAGTGGCTCAGCTTCGGACACAAGTTCGCTCAGGTAGGGCGCACGCATACCTCACACACACACTGCAGCACGCATACCTCATACATATACACACATACACACACACACGCACACACACACACACGCACACACACACGTGGTCTCGTTGTCACGGTGCCCCGTTGTTGTTTCCACAGCGGATCGGACACGGCGAGGACAAACACTCGGACGCGGACCGCTCTCCTGTCTTCCTGCAGTTCATCGACTGTGTGTGGCAGATCACCCGACAGGTGAGACGGTCAGGGGGTAGGGGTGGGGCAGGGGTAGGTAGGGGCAGGGGTAGGGAGGGGCAGGGGAGGGAGGGGTGCGGGAGAGAGGAGGGGTGGGGTGAGAGGGGAGGGGTGGGGTGGTCTCCTGTCTTCCTTGAGTTCATCGACTGTGTGTGGCAGATCACCTGACAGGACTTCAGTGTGCGTGATCATTCGACAGGTGAGAGCTCTAGAGGGGTGGGAGGAAGGAGGGTGGGGCAGGGGAGGGCAAGGCAGAGGGGGCGGGGGAGAGGGGGAGGGAGGGAAGGGCAGGGGAGAGCGGGGAGAGAGGGTGGTGGCCCGGGAGGGGTGGGGTGGGGCAGCAGGTCAGATGCAGATTTTGGAGCCAGGGTGGAACAGGAGCCGAGTCCTCTTCCTGAAACCACCACCGTGAGATGAGACTCTGCGAGAACCGTGATTGACTCAAAACGGCGCTGCTCCCTGGTCACTGTTTAGCGCACGTGTTCGCTGCCCACGTGGCCCTCGCTTCCGGTTCCTCACTGCGCATGTCTGTTGCAGTTCCCGAACGCGTTCGAGTTCAACGAGACTCTCCTCATCACCGTGCTGGATCACCTCTACTCGTGTCTCTTCGGAACCTTCCTCGGGAACTGCGAGCAGGCCAGGATGGTGGAGGTGCGTGTGTGTGAGGGAGGTGTGTGTGTGTGTGAGAGAGAGGCGTGTGTGCTGGAGGTGCATGTGTGTGAGGGAAGTGTGCATGCTGGAGGTGCATGTGTGTACTAGTGTGCGTGTGTGGGATATGCGTGCTCGACCATCTCTACTCATGTCTGTTCAGGACGTTACTCCAGAACTGTGAGCAGGCAAGGATGGTGGTGGTGCATGTGTGTGAGAGAGGTGTGCGTGCTGGAAGTGTGTGTGTGTGAGAGGGAGGTGTGCGTGCTGGAGGTGCGTGTGTGAGGGAGGTGTTTGTGTGAGGTATGCGTGCTCGATCACCTCTACTCGTGTCTCTTCGGGACGTTTCTCGGGAACTGCGAGCAGGCCAGGATGGTGGAGGTGCGTGTGTGTGCTGGTGTGCGTGTGTGTGAGGGGGTATGCGTGCTGGATCATCTCCGCTCAAGTCTGTTCGGGACGTTCCTCGGGAACTGTGAGCAGGCAAGGATGGTGGTGGTGCATGTGTGTGAGAGAGGTGTGCGTGCTGGTGTGTGTTGGTGTGTGTGTGTTTGAGGTCTTCGTGCAGGAGCTGTGTGTGTTTCTGTGTGTGTGTGAGTTTTGTATGCAGCTGTACGCGAGGTATGCGTGTGTGTATGAAAGAGTGCTGGTCGTGTGCGTGTGTGTGGAGTGAGTGTTGGAGGGTTCTGTGTGAGGTTTGTGTGGAGGTGTGCGTTTCGCGTGGAGGTGTGGGTGCGTGCGTGTTCTCTCGCGTCGCATCCCACGTTGCTGCCAGGTGTCGCTGTCATCCCTCCACACACACGCACACATGCACACACACTCACGCACACACACGCACACACACGCACACACACGCTCACGCACACTCACGCACACACTCACGTATACACACGTTTTTCTCTCTCACCAGATGGACGCTCGTCGTCGTATGGTGTCGCTCTGGTCTAACATCAACATGATGCACGCATACCTCCACACACACACGCACACACAATGTTTATTCCTCCCACCAGATGGACGCTCGTCGCCGCACGGTGTCGCTGTGGTCCTACATCAACAGTCAGCGAGACGAGTTCATCAACCCCCTGTACACCCCGTACCTCCACCAGCACGTGCTCTACCCTGTGGCGTCCATGCGTAGACTGGAGCTGTGGACAGGGTACTACCTCAGGTGGAACCCCCGTATGAAGCCACAGGTACGTGCACGCATATCTCCCTCACACAGGCACATGTATACCTCGAGCTGTGCACACTCCAATGCCACACAAAAGCGACCTCCTCACACACATACACACACACACACACACAAACACACACACACCTCACAGGCACACACCTTTCTCCCACACACGCACACCTCCAGCTGTGCACACAACTCTCACACAAATGCTCACACCTCCCTCACTCACACACACAGACACGCACACAAAGACACGCGCACAGCACACACACACACACACACGCACACCTCCCTCACACACACACGCACACCAGCACGTGCTCTACCCTGTCGCGTCCATGCGAAGACTGGAGCTGTGGACAGGGTACTACCTCAGGTGGAACCCCCGTATGAAGCCACAGGTACGTGCACGCATACCTCCCTCACACACACGCACACATCTAGCTGTGCACACACCTCTCACACAAATGCTCACACCTCCCTCACTCACACACACAGAAACGCACACGAAGACACGCGCACAACACACACACACACACACACACACACACACACGGACGGGAAACTCCCGATGCTGCTGTGAATGACGTTGTGACGTCATAGCGTCTCACTAGTTCCTGATGTGCACAGTGTGGTGCGTGACACACACGAACAAGACAAGAGACGCTGGCGTCAGTAATGTCACAGGTCATTAGAATTGCCCTGTGACGTCAGAGCGTCTCACAGTCTCCCTCTCAGTATTTCTCCCTCTCAGTGACGTCATGCCCCTCATGTCTCCCTGTGACGTCACAGATTCTCCCGCTCAGTGACGTCACGCCCCTCACCGTCTCACGCTTCTTTCCAGGAGCCGATCGCGCTGCGGAACCGGGAGCTGCTCATCCTGAAGGCGCAGCTGCAGCGGCGCGTCGAGGAGCTGCAGCGGGAGGTGGAGGCCAAGCACCGGCGGGGAGGGGCCGGGGGGTCCCCGGGGCGGGGAGGGGTGGGCAGCCCAAGGAGAGGAGGGGTGGGCAGCCCGGGCAGGGGTG
>JAAUXT010044409.1_pt1:0-10000 | contig 12559 bp, 12 predicted proteins | sample 7278171 | NCBI WGS metagenome assembly JAAUXT01 (sample SAMN14350112, study PRJNA611818) | marine sediment metagenome | isolation source: surface marine sediment (1.8m) | place: French Polynesia: Moorea | collected 2018-08
GTGCGTGTGCGTGTGCGTGTGCGTGTGCGTGTGCGTGTGCGTGTGCGTGTGCGTGTGCGTGTGCGTGTGCGTGTGCGTGTGTGTCAACGGATTCACCCCGGGATCTGCTGACAGGAGAGAACGCAAGGTTCGAGCAAAGTTTGACCCACTTAGAACTGTGACACATTGAGCTATTTGTCGACAGGAAACCAGGGTTTGCGTGACACATTGACCTGTAAAAACATGAAAGCAGCATTCACGTGTTTCTGGGGCAGACACAAAACAAATCTCCAGCGGATCTGGGGATGAGGTGGTAGAGGGGAACGCTTTGCGGGACAAACTTCAGCCTTTGAAAAATTTACATGTTCAGCGAAAATTCGTTGTGCGACAAAAAGAAGAAGAAGAAGAAAAATCAAACCAAATATAAAAAATTACGTGCGTTTTTTTCTATTCTTCAAGGATATGTCTTCTGGATCCGCAAGACAAGACTTCTTTGAGAAAACAATATCTCTCGGGAATGATTGGTGTATTTATCGTGTCTCTGCAGCAGCAACCTTCATGGTGACTTCGATTGTTGCTCGGCGACACCGATCGGATATCGATTAGTTATCGATCACGCATCAATTACTCCGCCGCCTGTAGTGTGGTCAAATACTGAAACTATGTTTTGTATGCAACGATTTTTGCGCAATTGTTCCAATTCGCTAGAAAAATGCGGATGTGTGCCAACTTGTTACAAGCGCTTGCAAGGTCAGACGGCCCCCACCCCTAAAAAACACAACAAAGTGGTTTGAAAGCGGGTGAAGAAATGATAATGCCGTCGTGTTTTCTTCTTTTAAAAGGAGATGAAGGCTATGAGCATGTTGAGGGACTTCCGGGGCTGAGGCAGTAAAGCGTATCGCGTCGCGCGAAGTCACGCGTCTCAGTGAAATCGCGCGACCGCCGCCGCTGAACATGTCAAGGCTGAGGCACCGAAGCGTAAAATCGCGCGGCCGCGAAATCTCAAGTGCACGTCTGACGATGAACATGTTGAGCGACTTCCGGGACTGAGGTAGCGAAGCGTGTCGCGCGAAAATCGCCACCAAACTGCACGGCTCCCGCGTCGGGAAATTTCGCGTCTGGCGCTATGAACATGATGAGCGACATCCGGTAACATGTCGCACCAAAGTGTGACCACAGCGCTCAGGCTCGCTGTGGAATCGCGCGGTTGACCCTCAAACGAGCTGTTGGTGAGACTTCCGGGACTGAAGCTCTGATGCGTGTCGGGATATTTTCAGTGAAGAGAAATCACGTTGACAAGTGACAGAATCGCGTCTGCTGCAAGTCATGTTGAGGGACTTCCGGGACTGAGGCTTTGATACGTGTCGGTTTGTTTTTTGTGCAGCGAAATCGCGTTGTGACAGAGTCGCGCCTTGGCGCAAGTCAGTCGAGGGACTTCCGGGACTGAGGCTTTGATGCGTGTCGCGAGATTCACTATCTGTGCAGCGAAGTGTGACAGACGGAGAATCACGCGCGTGGCGCAAGTCAGTCGAGGGACTTCCGGGACTGAGGCTTTGATGCGTGTCACGAGATTCACTATCTGTGCAGCGAAGTGTGACAGACGGAGAATCACGCGCGTGGCGCAAGTCATGATGAGGGACTTCCGGGCCTGAGGCAGCAACACGCGTCCGTCACACCAAACCAAGAAAACGCCCCGGTCTCTGGGCATAAGCTTCCAAGGTGGGGTGAACAACGAAAAATACTTTCTCCGAATCAAGAGTGGGGCGTGGCTTACTCGAGGTAGTTGAAGGGGAAGTTCGGGGACGAGATCTCCTGCTTCGTCGAGGAGGACGTCAGTTCCCACGCCTCCTCCGGGCAGATGTTCACTGCAATGGAGAAAAACTGCACAATCACCCGGGGGCCCAACACACAAATGTCTGGTGGGGTGTGATTGGGTTGGGAGGTTCCAAGTTCAGTCTTTGGGAAAACCCTCAAACCCTTGGAAGTTCAAAGTGCTTTTTTTGTTGAGGCCAGGGGGCTTGCACCCAATATGTTTTCTTTGGTCAACAAGGGGGGCATTTTCAAGCAAAATTGTTCAGAAAATTTTCACACAAAAAAGCAAGTATGCTTGTGAGTGCAACGCAAAATCAGGCGAGAGACAAATTGCACGAACTGGGGTCAAGGATACCAGACCTCAAGGCTTGCAAAACACACTGGAGGCTCAAACACAACTCAAACAACGCGTGGTTCTCACCGTTTTGCTCAGAGAAGGGGGTCAGAAGGAGCAAGATGCAGCTGATCCTCACAAGCATCGCGATGCCGTCAGGTATCTGCAAAAGACAAAACAGTCCCAAAGTTGAAAATGCTGTCCTGCTCATCAAGATGAACAATTTTGTTCCAGCGGCACAAAGGGGGAAGGGCAGAAGAGTCGATTTTTGCTGAAAAATTTAGTGCAGTAGTCGTGTGGCGGGACGCTTTGCGATCGACGTGCTCAATTTTATAACTTCCGGGGGAATCGTCTCGGCCTGAGGCTCCTTCAGCGCAAGTCCCTCAGTGAACGAGTTCAATCGCTGCATTCACGTTCAGCATCAAAGCCAAAAAAATTTTCCCTGAACATTTCCAACTTTTCAGGGGGCCTTTCCGTTAGTGGGATCTTACTTCCGGGAGAATCTTGTCGGTCTGAGGCTCACTTTGGCGCAGGGCGATCAGTGGCCTCTTGAAATCGCATGATTCGCGTCCAGCTTGTTCACAATTGAACATGGCTTTCGCTCCACACACAGACTACGAGGAAATTCGTTTTTCAACAGTTGTCTTCTAACTGTTTTGATTCTCCTGGCAATGTTGTCTTGTTGCTTTTTTGTGAAGGAAAGATGTGCAAAACGAAACAAAGACGACGCAAGCAGAATATCCTCATGTTCGCCGGAACTTCCGGGAGAATCGTCACGGCCCGAGGCTCGTGGTTCAGCGGCAAATCGAGGCTCCCTCAGCACAGCGGCCGTTTCGCTGCTGACCGCGCGGTTCGCGATCAACATGATCAAGCCTGCCGCGATTGTCCCATGCATGACGCGCTCTGCAGTGTTTCCGTGCGCGCACAAATGGTCATTTTCTCTTCTTTTTGCCTTCAACATGATCAACTCAACTTCCGGGAGAATCGTCACGGCCCGAGGCTCGTGGTTCAGCGGCAAATCAAGTCTCCCTCAGCGCAGTTGCCGTTCCGCTGCTGACCGCGTGGTTCGCGATCAACATATTTATCAGGCACGCTTTGCTTTTGCCTTGGTTTTCACCCAAAATCTTTCAGAGCTCTTCTCAAATTTTGAGTTTGCTTGATATATTTTTTACTTTTTCATGTTCGTAAAGTGCAAATCTTGTAACGTCAAAAAGCGAGAATGTGAGCCAAAATGACTCCTGTCCTTTTCACTGGAACTTCCGGGGGAATCATCTGGGCCCGAGGCTCGTGGTTCAGCAGCCAAAAACTTGGGCTCCCTCAGCGTTGCCTCTGGGGAAAGGACTGAGCTTCGCGATCAACATGTTCAACTCAACTTCCGGGAGAATCGTCCCAGCCTGCGGCACGTGGTTCAGCGGCAAACCGAGGCTCCCTTGGCATTCAAAGCACCTTGTCTCAGCTGTTTCGCTGCTGAAGTTTGGGTTCAACATGTTCACAGGTGGACGTGAAAATAAGACATTTTCGATTTTCTAATTTTTCCCCAATTCTTTACAATTTCAATGGTGTACGACGGCAAAACGGAAATCATCTACAAGCTGTATCGTGTCGGCAAAAATGAAATTTTCATGTTCACGGGTAACTTCCGGGGAGAATCGACTGGGCCCGAGGCTCGTGGTTCAGCGGCAAATCAAGGCTTCGGTAGCTCAGCGGCCGTTTCACCTCAAGTCATGCAGTCGTGCAGTTCGCGATCAACATGATCATGGCGGTCACTTGTTCCAGGGTGGACGTGATTTTTCGACTTAAAAATTTTCCCGAATTCTATCATCTTCACCTTTGCAAGGCCTTCCTTGATGTGTGTGTGAAGTACAAAACGGAAACCATCCAAGCACTTTACCAAAGGAGACCAAATATGAAATTTTTCGTGTTCACCGGAAACGTCCGGGAGAATCGTCTCGGCCTGAGGCTCGTGGTTCAGCGGCAAATCAAGGCTCCCCCACACAGCGCGCAACAGCCATTTGGCTCAAGTCGTACAGTCGTGCAATTCGCGATCAACATGATCATGGCGGTCACTTGTTCACGGGTGCACATGACAATATTGTATTTTTCGACGAAATTTTCCCCAAATTCTGTCATCTTCACAATTTAAATGACTTTGTTTGGCGTAAATAAAATACAGAGTTGAAAACCATCAAAACACTGGATCAGTGTGGACCAAAAATGAATTTTGTCATGGCCGCCGAACTTCCGGGAGAATCGTCTCGGCCTGAGGCTCGTAGTTCAGCGGCAAATCAAGGCTCCCTCTGCGCTCAATGCACGAAGTCGCACGGTCGCCGGCCCGCTTTCAAATCGCGCGGTTCGCGATCAACATGTTCACGATGATCATGGTAACCGCGTCGCGTCGCGTCGCTCAGTTCCGCGCGGTGTGAACGACGATTTGCGAGGGTCGCGCTGAACATGTCCGATTTCACCGGAAGTGAGGGAGAATCGTCTGGGCCCGAGGCTCGCTTGTCGCTTATTCTCCCGAAGAAAGGGATTGGTGAATGTACTCGTACACCATACAGAACTCTGAGACTTCCTGTGACTCTTTCTTGTGTTTGAAAGTGGGCAAGTAAAAGTGAAAATTGTTTTGTTTTTGACGCTTTGCAGAACAGCAGAAAATATGGCTGCCATGTTTGGCAGAGCAACAAACTGCATGTTGCTGTCCGAAGACGATTTAAGTCAGTGAATCGAGAACAAACAAACAATTTTTTTCTCGCACGTCGCCGCCGTTAATTTGCGTGTTAATCAGCACTTTTGTGCTGTTCATTCACTCCAACAGACTGACGGCGGACTCTTGTGCAGATTCAGACTGTTAAAAAGAAGAAGCAATTTTTGCTTCCAGAAAGGAAAGTAAGTTTCACCGCCGCAAACCTCACAGCAACGAGACATTGGACGCATTTGTCCTCTGCACACCTGGCAATTTCTGTACGTTTGCAGGGCGCCCAGGGTACGCTCCCAAGCCATTCGGAGAATGCTGCGCGTGGGGGATGTTGAACACCTCTGACACACAGGCACACAACAAACAAAGGCGTCCAATGTGAAATTTACCGTCATAGAAATGTGAAGTATCTTGTTGAGTACTCCAATCAATCGTGCGACAACACCGTGTTATCCACCAATATAATGACTACATCCCGCGAAGGAAAAGTTGTAGCTTTGGTGAAAATACTTTTCTGTCCGATTTTCCACCGCCTACACCCTGAACAGGTATGTTGCGGCTTCTGTATCTGAGCTGAGGACCCAGTCTCCCGTCGCCTCCTGGAGCGCGACTTCCCCGGCGGCAGCTCCCGCCTCTCACGGCCTCACAGATCGATCCCCCCGGGGAGGTCTGTCCGCGCCGCGCCGTGCCGTGTTATGCCGAATCCCGGTAACCAGGTTTAAACAGTGTTGCGCCACCGTGGAACCGGCTCCGTGGTGCAGTGACTCGAAGCTGCTACCCGAGGCTGTTGTGGAGGATCCAGGGTCTGACCAGGCATAAGGTCTGGGGCGAAGTCACAGAGAAGGATCCAAGATCTGGTCAAGCGGGAGAAACCACACCGCTTGCAGGCTGCGGAACTCCTGGATGGATGCAGGATCTGGTCAGGGATTCGGTCATGGGGGTGAAGCCACAGAGGAGGGTCCAAGCACCGGGAAGGCTGTGGTACTCACGAGCAGAACCAGGATCTGGCCAGGATTGGGTTGAGGGGCGGAGCCACTGAATCGGGTCCAGGATCTGATCAAGAGGGGACGATTTTTATGTGTGGATCAAAGAATTTGCAGGCTGTGCAACTGCAGGGGTCAAACCAGGATCCGATCGGAAACACTGATATCTGTTTCAGAGGGGAAGCCAAAGTGGGGGGGGGACGGTGTATCCAGAATTTGATCAAGGAGGCGGAATCACTGGGGCAGTTTGAGGTTGTGTTCAGGGGAACCGCTTTGGGATGCGCAGCTTCAACCTTCGTGCAGGGAAGAATGTTGTGCCTTCGGGTCCTGTCCCTGGATCTTCCCACGGGCGCGTTTTCTCTTAGTTTCCTGCAGGCGCTGCTTGTTGAATCGACAATTTGACGTGTGCGTGTGGGAGTTTACAAAACTTGGTATACTTTGAAAGCAAGACGAAAACCCCTGCAAGTCAACATAGGTTCTCCTCGAACGGCGACACTGGTAACTGGGGAAGGGTCGAGAGCAACAAACACTGCAGCTGCAGGGCGCGTGATAAAGAGCATAATTACGATAATTAGTTTGCCAATTTTGACAGTTGATTGGCAACAAGCAGCACAAAATCGCAATTCGTGTTACGGCGACTTAGACTAGAGATTTTAGACCCAGAACAATTGACCTGCGGACAGAAACGGGAAATTGAACTGCAGAATTCTATTTTTTCTCGTGACGAAGTGCGTGGGGTTGGTCCACAATAAATACAAATGATTCAAAGCAAAGGTAAAAGTTTCGGGCCAACATCGTGGGCCTTGTTGCTTTGTGCATACTGGTTCATGCAGAAACTTAAGCGTCCTGTCCTCTGTTACTGTGTTTTCCTTGCTCGGTGTTTTTGGAAAATCGTTCCTTCTCTGCACGACCGACTCTGAGAGAGTTTGTGTGACAAGCCGCCGATTCACGACACAATTGCGCACGATTGGTATTGATTTTCGATTCCGTGCAATTTTCGCATGAAAACAGTTCGATTTCAGACTGTTGATCAACACACTGGAAAGAAACGCACTTCGCTTGGTGTATGGAGAGACTCAACATGTCTGAAGATATACATGCAAACGTGTTGAGAAAATGCTTGCGATTGTTGGAGTTGTCTGCCAGGCCAAATTGACCTGGCGACTGGCGCGTTGAACATGTTGAGGAACTTCCGGGGCTGAGGCGATGAAGCGTGAAATCGCGAAGCAACAGGAATTGTCATCGCGTGGCTGTGTCACGAACTGCGCAAAGGAAGTGTGCCTGGCGCTGTGATCATGTTGAGACAATACGAGGATTTGGTTCCTGCTGTCGTACTTGTACGAAACGAAGTGGTGCCGTGTTTTGTTCAAGGGCGCAGTTGTCTCTTCCCCCCCACAAATTGACCTCTCACGGCTGGCGCGATGAACATGTTGAGGGACTTCCGGGACTGAGGCAGCGAGGCACGAAATAGCGCGGAGAAAGAAATGGCCACCGCACTGCGAGGCTGTGTCGCGAAATCACAAAAATAAAGCGATGAAAAGGGACTTCACCACAATACGAGGCATTTTCTGGGGGGTGGGGAGGGATATGAAGGTGGCCATTTCTTGAGATGAAATGTCATGATCGTCTTTCGCTCTGCGCAGCCAAACTGACAGCGCAACTAGTGCAATGAACATGTTGAGGGACTTCCGGGCCTGAGGCAGCTGAGCGTGTCACGCGAAATGGCGCAGCAAAAGAAATAGGCACCATGTGGGTTGTGTCGCGAACCGCGCACTGAAAGCGATCGCGTACCTGGGGCTCCGAACATGAAGAGGGACTTCCGGGGCTGAGACAGTGAGGCAAGAAATCGTACGGCGAACAAAATCGTCACCGCTTGGCTGTGTCGCAAAGCGACGGTGTGCCTTGCGCTATGAATGGAAAACTCCTCTCAAAAAGTCTTTTCTGTCGGGAAGGGAGGTATTTGAAGGTGGCCATTTGTGTTTGAAGATAAAGTGGTACGAGCGTCATTTGCTCTCCGCAGCCAAACCCACTGGTGCAATGAACATGTTGAGGGACTTCCGGGCCTGAGACAGCAAAGCGCGAAATCTCACAGGGAAAGAAATCGCCACCGCTTGGCTGTGTCGGTGGAAAGCGATCGCGCGTCTGGCGCTGTGAACACGACGAGGGACTTCCGGGGCTGAGGCAGCAAATCGAGAAATGGCGCAGCAAAAGAAACGGGCACCTTGTGGCTTGTGTCTTGAACCACAGACTGACGCACAGAAAGCGATCGCGTGCCTGGCGCTGTGAACATGACGAGGAACTTCCGGGCCTGAGGCAGTGAAGCGTGAAAGCGCGTTGGCAAAGAATCGAGGGGAATTTCAATGCTGCCCAGCGCAACATGTCCAAAAAAATCGACCCTCTGGAAGGCTCTGGGAATCAAAACTCTACAACTGTGGCAGTGTGCGAGTGGCGCTTCTCACATTCAATTGAACATTACAGCATTTGAGACAATCTGCCATCATGTTGTGGAAATGGCATGTCACATACAGCACAGTTGGAGAAGTCCTTACCCATCACTTCAGACTCAACAATTCATTCCAGTTTCGATGGAATCATCTCAACTGTCATGATTATTTTTCGTTTGGCGTGGTGGGAAGAACGCACTTCTCAAACTGCACTGATTGTGAGATCCCCACACAGATGTGTGTCACAGTCTATCGCCGATCACGGCTCTGAAAGTCTCTCCGCAAAACGCACAACAAACCGAACGCGTGCCTGGCGCCCATGAACATGACGAGGGACTTTCGGGACCGAGGCAGTGAAGCTTGACGCGCGACATCGCAACGCAAAAGGTCCGCACTGAGTGCTGACTTTCTGACGCAAGATCTTGCGGTGAAAGAATGCAGTCTTGCGGGGAGGAACAGGACACACTCAGTGCAGTGTGAGAAGCCAAATTTCCACCATGTGAGATGAAAAAAAATTGTGACAGTTGAAATGCTTTGCATTGAACCTGAAGAAGATGGAAATGACTTCACATTTTCACTGTTGATTTTGAGCTGCTATTTGCAATATTATAGCAAATTGGCTCAAATGTACAAGCAAGTTCAGTTGACTTGCACACTGTGTCACAAAAAGGGTCAATCAAAAGATGAGATGCCACAGTTGTAGACTTGAACCAGACTGGAGTCCCAAGACCTCTCATACATGACTTTTTGTGGTGGAAGTGAGTTCACACAGTCAAAAAAGGGTTCCTTCCTGTTTAATCATACAACTCTTTTCTCGACCAAAGGTCTCGAAAAAGTCATTGTGTGATTTCACAGGAACCATTTTGGTACAGTGTGAGAACCCTGTCGTAGCCATCCGTGACACGACACTGCAGCGAAAAAGTCGGCGTCGCGCGGTTTTCGGCGCGACATGCGGAACGGAGGCAGCGAAGCGTGTCGCGAAACCGCGCGGCGAACGAAAAAGCGCGACACGTGTCTGGCGGGAGCCGCGAACATGATGAGGGACTTTCGGGACTGAAGCAAAGGCACGGCTCCAAATATACGAGCGCAAAAAATATAATTCTTTGAACAATGGAAAGCAACCACGTGCCCCTTTACCGACTGAGCGCAGCCATTCACTGATAAAGGAAAAAGGTTTGATTGGGAACAACATCCTCTTTTGTCTGGGATTTTTGGGATCTGCACAACCATTTTCTCGACATTTTTTCGACATCTCGACAGTCATCTGTTTGCTGTACTTGCGCGTCCGGCAAGCCGCAGTCCAACCGCAACGCAATGGTGTGAATGACAAACACGCCCATTGTCCTGTCATTTCGCTTTGGACAGGCACCGCGAACTGCGGTTTCGAAAGCTGTGTGATGGTGATGAGCTCTGCCTGCAAAGGGAAGAAGAGCCCTGAACATGCGTTGTGCGGACGGTCCCAAATGCAGGCTGCGTGGGGCCAAACGCAGGCAAAGGGCAGACTTCCACGTTTTGCGTGGGTAGTGCTCGATATTTTGTCACGTGAAGTTGCCATCGTCGCTTACGTAATAGCTGCTAACGCGTGCTGTCCCTTCCTGTTGTTCCAGCCTTGATATGGTAGCTTCCTCCCATCGCCCATTCGGAATTCTCTTTGTTGTCCTTTGTTGACCAGAACGGAGAAACCAATTCCTGCATGACAGTCAGGGAGGTTTAGAACTTTGCAACACGTGGGAGGGTACACATGCGACCTGAG
>JAAUXT010047659.1_pt1 | contig 12559 bp, 11 predicted proteins | sample 7278171 | NCBI WGS metagenome assembly JAAUXT01 (sample SAMN14350112, study PRJNA611818) | marine sediment metagenome | isolation source: surface marine sediment (1.8m) | place: French Polynesia: Moorea | collected 2018-08
CTGTCGCTGGCGACCGCGCGGGCCCGGGGCGCGACCGACGCCGGGCGCGAGGCCGAACTCTCGGCGGCCCTGACCGAGGTGCCGGCGCGGGCCGCCGAGATCCTGAACCACGACCAGGCGATCCGCGCCATCGCCCAGGAACTGGCCGAGGCCCGCGACGTTCTCTTCCTCGGCCGTGGCAGCCTCTATCCCCTGGCCCTGGAAGGCGCGCTCAAGCTGAAGGAGATCAGCTACATCCACGCCGAGGGCTATGCCGCCGGCGAGATGAAGCACGGCCCCATCGCGCTGATCGACGACGGCGTGCCGGTGATCGTCTGCGCGCCCTCGGGCCCGCTCTTCGACAAGACCGCCTCCAACGCGCAGGAGGTCATCGCCCGCGGCGGCCGGGTGATCTTCATCTCGGACGCTGAGGGCATCGCGCGCTTCGGCGATGGCGCCCTGCACACGATCGCGCTGCCCAAGGTCGACCCCTTCGTCGCGCCGATCCTCTACGCCGTTCCGGTCCAGCTGCTGGCCTACCACACTGCGGTGGTCAAGGGGACCGACGTCGACCAGCCCCGAAATCTCGCCAAGTCGGTGACGGTGGAGTAAGTTCCGGCCCTCTCCCGTTTGGCTGGGGTAGGGAATAGGGCGGATGGTTTTCTTCTTGTCGCTGGATTCGGTGTTCAGGAACTTCACCAACTTCTGGGGGCGTTCGGGGCGCGCGGAGTTCTGGCTCTGGACCCTCTTCAGCGTCGGCCTCATATGGTCGGTGGCCTTTGGCGTCGCCTTGGTCGAGGGCGCCGAGGCCCTCGACACCTCGGGGCAGGCCTTTCGGCGCGCCTTCACCGAAAAGACGGGAGGCCTCGAGACCCCCTACAAGATCTTCCTGCTGTCCTTCCTGGCAGTCACCTTCCTGCCGTCACTGGCCGTCTCGGTCCGTCGCCTTCACGATACGGGCCGCTCCGGATTGTGGATCCTGATCAACCTGGTGCCGATCATCGGCCTCCTCGTTCTGCTCTATTTCTTCGTCATGCCAGGAGACCTGGAACCGAACCGCCACGGCCCGCCGCCGCTGCCGGGAATAGCGACCTAAGCGGCGCCGAAGCCGGACACCGAAAGGCACAGATATGGCCTATCGCCGCGATGGCAAGCCAGAGCACGATTGGGATCGCTGGCTGGCGGAGAATCGCGAGGCGTTGTTGGCCAGCGGCGTTCCGGAATACATCTATCGCGACCGGCTGCGCTTCACGCGTGTGGTTTATCACGAACACGATTGGGACTGCGGCTGGCATGTCGGCTTGCTGACACCGACGGAGGCCGGAGTTCTTCATCGACTGCTTGTCGAGCAGCGGGAGTTGCTGGACTTCATCGGCGTCGACGGCATGATCCGATCCCTGGAAACGCAATTCGGGCTCCCGCGCGCCGGGCTAAGTCCGCGCTGATCTTCAGTTCTGAGTTCGCTAAACAGCGCTAGCCAGGCCATTCCCGTAGGTGTCCGACGCGATGCAGGCCAGCAGTTATCAGGACTCGCCTGGAAACAGGATTTATTTCCGATCATTGACTAAGCCGGGGCCCGGAAAATCAAACCAACGCTTCATGTCGTGGTCCACAAGTAGAAGTGGCATGCTATAGTCCGCCCATGAGGGAGAGTGGCGGTCGTTATACTGGACGAGGCCGGGGTGGCGGACTGCTGCTCGTACTGGCCTGCCTCCTCTGCGCCTGCAGCTCGGGGTCCGGAACGGGGTCGCCGTTTTTCACTGAGCAGCCGATCACGGTCGACTGCGAGGCCTTTCCCTCCTCCGCCCCAAAGGCGCAATTCGTCGCCTTCGATGACAAAGCGCTGAAACTTCAGCTCCTGCGTCAGGTCGAGTCGGTGGTCAGCTCGGCCGACTCCAAGATTCTGGAAAATCCTGCCAACGGCTTTCCGATAGGCCGCGAGTACGTGCTGTCCTGGACGGCAATCAATTACGCCCGGCTCGGCGCTTATGATCACGCGATGCGGGTCGCCGGCGATCTGGAAGAGGATAGCGATGCTGAGCTTTACGCGATCACCGGCATCGCCAGCGCTTACGCCACCCGGGGCAAGATCGAGGAAGCCCGGAAGCTGACCGTATCGCTGCGGCGGGGAGGCCCATGGCATGCCTGGCATCGGGACACTCTGTCGATCTACGCTGCGGCAGCACTGGCCCGTAAGGGGGACTTCGCGGCTGCGCGTCGGAAGCTGCGCGACCTGGGGGTCGAAGACGCCGAGATCGATTGGCGGATCGCGCCTTGGATGGCCGATGCCGGCCGCGCGGGGGAGGCACTGACGCTGCTTCGCGACGCGGTGGGTTTGAAGCCCTACACCCGCGCGAAGGCTTTCGCAGCGCTTTCTGAGGCGGCTTTTCGCGCCGGCAAAGTCCGGGCCGGGCGGGAGGCTGCGCTGGAGGCGCACAGAATCCGTCGCGATGCGGGTTACGCTCTCCTGGGCGTCACTTTTGTCGACCTAACGGAGCATATGGGTCTGGTCGATTTGCTCTATTCGGAAGAGCAGGATGTTGCCGCTTCGACGATCGCCAGGGAGCTGACCGAGGACCTTATCCGGTTTGGCGAAGAGGATATGAACAGCGACGCTCTGATATTCGAGATCCTGGTGTTTCTCTTCGAGATCCAGCGCGGCTATGGAGACGTCGAGGGGGCGGAGCGAAGCCTCAAGGCGATGCGGCGCCGGGCCAGCGTGAGCCTTGATGCCGAGGAGCACTGGGCCCGCGTCGCCGCAGCCCGCCAGGTCTGGACCATGATCATGGACGGTCAGGTCATTTCCGGCGTTCGACTTGCTGAGAGCCTCAGTCAGCCCTCCGCGCGTTGTTCCGCTCTCGGAAACGCCGTAGTCGCGCTGTCCAGCCGGCGGGACTTCCCTCGCGCCTGGCAACTTGCCGAGTCCACCATTGCGAACGGCGACTGCGAGGGCATCACTCCGCCCTCGGGTTTCGAGGCGGCCTATTTCCCGAGCCGGCCACTCTTCGGCTCCATCGCGCTTATCGCGCTTTCCAAAGGCGATCCGGATACCGCTTGTCGTGCTCTGGGGCGGATCGAAGAGAATTCCATATTTGTTACGACGGCCTTGAGAATGGTCAGTGGCTTAGCGCGGGGAGGCCACCTTGACGTGGCGACGGAGATCGTCGACGCCATCGGCAGCGACCAGTTCCAGCTGATCGCCGTACTCGAAGCGATTGAACCCCGCAGGATTGGCCCGCGAGTCGGCTTGCCACTTCGCGAATGGTGGGGCGAAGCCTTGCCCTACTTGAACCAATAGAGTGGTTCTCGTTCCCGGCCGCCTTGCCCTTGCAGAAACCGCCGGTAAGCTTCGGGGTCGCTGCTGCCGCGGCGGTGGAAGAAGATCTGCTGGGCGATCCGGCGGGTGAGGCCGAGGCACAGCGCAGCCTCGACCAGGAAGTTGGGCGGCGCGAGGTCGAGGGCGCGGCGCAGCCGGCGCTTGAGGTGGAAGCGGGGCAGTTCCGCCGCCAGCACCCGGCCGGGCTCGTCGCCGCCGTCCAGCAGGTGGTCCGAAACGACCTGTGCCGCCCGCCGGCCGAAGCGGTAGGCGAGCTGGATGCCGCCGCCGGTCATGGGCGAGACCAGTCCGGCGGCATCGCCGATCAGCAGCGCGCCGGGCCGCCAGAAAGGCTGGACCGGGCCGCCCGCCGGAATCACCCCGGCGCGCCGGGCCAGTGGCACCCGGTCCTCCAGGCCGAACTGCGGGCCGTGGCGGCCGAGAAAGCCAGCGAGATCCGGCTTGCGGTCTGGCCCCACCGCCAGTCCGACCTGGGTGATGCCGACGCCGGGGACGATCCAGGCCAGGTAGCCGGGCGCCAGCCGGCTGTCGAGGAAGCAGTGCAGGAACTCCGGGGCAACCGCCGGCGTCTCCGGGAACTCGGCCTCGAGACCGGTCAGGAAGCGGCAATTGCGACCGAGTCTGAGCGCGTCCGCGACCCGAGAGCGGGCACCGTCGGCGCCGATCAGGAAACGGGTCTCGAGCGGCGGCTCGGCCAGACGCCAGCCCCGGCTGCAGGACGCCGCGCCCGTGAAGCGCAGGTTGTAGAAGATCTCGGCCCCAGCGCGCTGCGCCTCGGCGGCCAGCCAGCGCAGAACCCCTGCGGTGTCGTTCGCCAGGAAGTAATAGCCGGGCGCGAAGAGGTCGAGGGGGCGGCGCGAGGGCGCGTAGAGGCGCACACCTCGGATTCTTCGGGTCAGACGCGCCGGGATGTCGATTTCGTCGGCGGCCTCTTTGACCATGATCCCTGTGGTGTGGGGCCGCGCCCCGGCGTCCGGCTTGGCCTCGAGGACCGCGACCCGCAGGCCGCGCAGGGCGGCGACCCGGGCGCAGACCAGCCCGGCGAAGCCGCCGCCCACTATGGTCAGGTCGTAGTCCCGCATGGTCTCCCTCGATCGCTGCTCCGGCCCGGCGGAATGCAGCCTGTGGGCGGAAGCGGGCGGGAAGACGACCAGCGCGGGCCAATTTCATGGCGCGATTCGGACGCCGCGCGGCTTTCAATGACCCGGGCGGCGGCGGTATACTGCCGCCCGTGCCCGACATGCCAACGCGAGACCCCTGGGGAGGTGGACCATGCCGTCAGAAGCCCATGCCAGAATCGAAAGCGGGGCGCCGGCCCTGACCGACCCCGACCTATTCCGCGAGCTCTGCTACATCGACGGCCAGTGGGTCGGCGCCGACTCCGGCGAGACCCAGGAGGTCAACAACCCGGCCAGCGGCGACGTCATGGGCACAGTGCCCAAGATGGGCGCCGAGGAGACCCGGCGCGCCATCGAGGCGGCCGAGCGGGCCTGGCCGGCCTGGCGGGCCAAGACTGCCAAGGAGCGCGCCGCGGTCCTGCGCCGCTGGTTCGAGCTGATGATGGAGAACCAGGACGACCTGGCGGTCCTGATGACCATGGAGCAGGGCAAGCCGCTCGCCGAGGCCAAGGGTGAGATCGCTTACGGCGCCAGCTTCATCGAGTGGTTCGCCGAGGAAGGCAAGCGGATCTACGGCGATACCATCCCGCAGCATCAGGCCGACAAGCGCATCGTCGTGATCAAGCAGCCGGTCGGCGTGGTCGCGACCATCACCCCCTGGAACTTCCCCAACGCCATGATCACCCGCAAGTGCGGCCCGGCCCTGGCGGCCGGCTGTCCGGTCGTGGTCAAGCCGGCCAGCCAGACGCCCTATTCGGCGCTGGCCCTGGCAGAGCTGGGCGAGCGGGCGGGCCTGCCCAAGGGCATCCTCAACGTGGTCACCGGCTCGGCCTCGGCGATCGGCGGCGAGATGACCTCGAATCCGATCGTGCGCAAGCTCTCCTTCACCGGCTCGACCGAGATCGGCAAGCTGCTGATGCAGCAGAGCGCCGCCACCGTGAAGAAGGTCTCGATGGAGCTGGGCGGCAACGCGCCCTTCATCGTCTTCGACGACGCCGACCTCGATGCCGCGGTCGAGGGTGCCATGCTCTGCAAGTTCCGCAACACCGGCCAGACCTGCGTCTGTGCCAACCGCATCCTGGTCCAGGACACGGTCTACGACGCCTTCGCCGAGAAGCTCTCCGCTGCAGTCGCCAAGCTCAAAGTCGGCAACGGCCTGGAGGCGGGGATCAGCCAGGGCCCGCTGATCGACCTGGCGGCGATCGAGAAGGTCGAGGAGCACGTCGCCGACGCCACGGAGAAGGGCGCCCGGGTGGTCTCGGGCGGCCAGCGCCATGCGCTGGGCGGAACCTTCTACGAGCCGACCATCCTGGCCGATGTGACCACCGAGATGAAGGTCACCACCGAGGAGACCTTCGGCCCGGTGGCGCCGCTGTTCCGCTTCAAGACCGAGGACGAGGCCGTCGCCATGGCCAACGACACCGAGTTCGGCCTGGCCTCTTACTTCTATGCCCGCGACCTGGGCCGGGTCTGGCGGGTCGGCGAGGCCCTGGAGAGCGGCATCGTCGGCATCAACACCGGTATCATCTCGACCGAGGTCGCGCCCTTCGGCGGGGTCAAGGAGTCGGGCGTCGGCCGCGAGGGCTCGCACTACGGCATCGACGAGTTCCTCGAGGTCAAGTACCTCTGCATGGGCGGCGTGTAGGGCTCGAAGCCGTTCGCAAAAAGGGCGTCGTTCGAACAGACGATTCGGGGGACGTTGCGGCCTGGTCGAGGGCGGGAGGACTGCGAAGCCTCCCGTCGTTCACGGCTCCTCGAAGGGTTCCCGGGTGACGCGCTCGCCTTTCTTGTAGGTTGCCAGGACCACAAAGACGCTGACGCCGGCCAAGGCGATCAGAACCAGGAGGAACGGCACGAAGTTCCTGACGTGTAGGCTTTGCGATCCGAGCCAGTACAGCACGGCGACGATCCCCGCCCAGAGAAGCCAGTGAAGGGGTCTGCCGAGAAAGATCCGGCCGAGCTTCATACCGCCGCCTCCCGCCGCCGATAGCGCAGTGAGACGAACAAGGCCATGCCCAGCAGGCCGGCCCCGGCGACGGCGTATCCGGGCAGGACCTCGAAGAGGTGAAGCTGGGGCGGGAAGAGCAGGGCTAGCGACAAGGCCGCCACGACGACCCGCAAGATCGGCGAGAGCGGTCCCTTGCACCACCCTTCCAGGGCAAAGGACAGCCCCCAAAGACCGGCAATGGCGAGCAGGGTCGAGATCAGCGTGGCCCAGAGTGGCCCTTCGAGCAGAAGCGCCGGGTTGTAGACGAAGACCACCGGCACGAGGTACTTGGCGACGCCGATTCTTGCGGACTCCACCGCCGTGGCCATGGGCGGCGACTTTGCGATGGCCGCGGCCGCGAAGGACGCCAGCGCGACTGGCGGCGTGATCGTCGAGACGACCCCGAAGTAGAAGGCGAAGAGGTGGGCCGCAATCGGCACCACGCCGATCTCGATCAGGGAGGGAACGATCAGTGCGGCGACCGTGATGTAGACCGCCGTCGTGGTCATCCCCATACCGAGGATTATCGCCGCGATGCCGGTCAGCAGCAGCAAGTTCAAAAGATGGCCGCCCGATAGCTCGATCACGGAATTGGTGAATTTCAAGCCGAGGCCCGAGACGAAGATGGAGCCGATGAGAATGCCGGCGCAGGCGCAGGCGATCGAGACCGGCATCGCGCTCCTGACCCCCGACTCCAGCGCGGCGAAAAGGTCGACCGGGCTCATCCGCGTCGACCGGCTGACGAAGCTCAAGGCGACCAGCGTGATGATCGCCCAGAAGGCCGCCATCATCGGCGTGTAGCCGACCCCGAGCAGGGCGATCAGCACGGCGAGCGTGAGGAGTTGGTGCCAGCCCCGCTTCAGGACCTCCAGGAGTCGGGGGAGGCGGGCCTTGTCGATGCGCTCGATGCCCTCCTTGTCGGCTTCGATGTCGACCATGAAATAGACGGTGGCGAAGTAGAGCAGGGTCGGCACGATTGCCGCGACGATCACGACGAAATAGCTGACGTGCAGGAACTCGGCGATGATGAAGGCCGCAGCGCCCATGATCGGCGGCGTGATCTGCCCGCCCGACGACGCGCAGGCCTCGACTGCGCCGGCGAAGCGGGCCCGATAGCCGAGTCGCTTCATCAGCGGGATCGTGAAAGCGCCCGTGGTGACCACGTTGGCCACCGCGGACCCTGAGACCGTGCCCAGGAGCGCGCTGGCGACGACGGAAGCCTTGGCCGGACCGCCGGTCCGGTGGCCGGTGAGGGCGATGGCAAGGTCGACGAAGAACCGCCCCGCGCCGGAGCGGATCAGGATAGCCCCGAAGATAATGAAAAGAACGATATAGGTGGAGGCGACGAAGATCGGGATGCCGAAGATCCCTTCGCTTCGAACGAAGATGATGTCGACGTACTTCACAAAGGATGTCGGCGGTCCGTAGAGGAATCCGAAGAAATGGTTCGCGTAGAGCGCATGGACCACGAAGAACAGGGTGACGAGAACCATCGGGAGGCCGACCGCCCGTCGGGTCGCCTCGAAGACCAGCAGGATCATGGCGGAGCCGACGTAGACGTCGGTCGCGTTCAGTTCGCCCTCGCGCTCGAGCAAGGCCTCGATGTCATAGAGCGTGTAGACCTGGATCCCGATCCCGACGGCGACCAGAAAGAGATCCCACGCCCTTGCGAGAACCGGGACCGCCCGACGTCCCTTCTCAGGTCCGCGCCGCGAGGTAGGATTCAGCAAGATGGCCAGCACCAGCATCGCAGTCAGATGCGTGCTGCGGAAGGAGCGGCTCTCGGGCGTGCCGAAGACCGCGACGTAGAGGTGAAACAGGCCGAGCGAAATGCTGAGGACGGCGCAGACCGTCGTCACAACCACGGCAAAGTTGAAGCGCCCGGCCCGTAGCACCTCCTCAAGGAGCGCATACTCCCGCCGTTCGCTGTATTCGATGCGCTCGACTTTCTCCGACATGCTCCCTGGCGTCCGCGCGCGGGTCGGTCGACTTCGGCCCACCGGCGACCGCAATCCGGCTTAGGCGCGACCGGATTGCGGTGCCCGGTGCTTGTGGGACGCTCTAGAGAACGGCTCCCGACCCGCAAGAGTGAAGCCGCAGGGTGCGGTCTATTGCGCCGCCACGCCCATCTCGTCGTAGTAGCGCTGGGCTCCCGGGTGGACCGGAACGGCGGCGCCGAGCAGAGCGTTCTCGAGCTTCACGCTGTTCCAGATATCCTTGAGCTTGGCGAACTCGGCGTGATTGTCCCAGATCGCCTTGGTGATGCCGTAGACGATGTCGTCCGGCACGTCCTTGTGCACCACGAGGTTGGTCACTGCGCCCAGGATCGGAACCGGGGTCTTGACGCTCTTGTAGTGTTCGTTGGTGATCTCGAGCCTGACATAACCGGGATTCTCCGAGAGGATGTCTTTCAGCACGTCCTCTTCGAGCGGCAGGAAGCGCACCCCCGGATTGAACTCGAGATCGAGCAGCGAGGCCTGCGGGACGCTGGTCAGCGCCGTGAAGGCTTCGATGTGACCGTCCTTCATCAGCCCGACCGAGTCCGAATAGGAAACGTGGTGGACCGTGCCGCCGGCCTTCTTCACGTCGTCGACCGTAAAACCGTACTTGCCCGCAACCAGCTTGAAGGCTGCGAAGCCGGACCATTGGGTCTTGCCTGGGCTGATGTTCTTGTTCTTGAGATCGGCGAAGGACTGCACCTTCGAATCGTTCGGCACGACGGTCTGCAGACCGGCCGGATAGAGCGTCGCCAGATGCCGCACGTCCGGATGGGCCTTGTCGAACGCGCCTTTGCCCGAGAAACCGTTGAAGGTGGTGTGGCCGTAACTCCAGCCGATCTCCGCCTCCTTCTTGTTGACGTCCTTGACATTGCCGACCCCGCCGCCCGGGCCGTTGGAAGTCGAGATGCCGTCAACCTCCTTCTCGAGGATCTCGGCCATCTTGGCGCCTAGCGGATACCAGCTCCCCCCGGCGGGACCAGAAACGATGCGTACGAAGGTGTCGGCCGACGCCTGCGACGTTGCCAAGGTGAAGGCGGCAAGCGCCGCCAGAAGTGCAGATTTACGGATCATGTGCTCCTCCCATCTCCAAGAGATCGTGTTCGCCGATTTTTTGTTGCACGGCCAACGGGAGGCGGCCGCGATGTCCGCCGGATCGGCCAGTTCCACGGCTTTCGTCGATGATACGTCGGGATGAGAGGATTGAACAGCGTGTCCAACCCGGGACGTCCAGGTTTACGGCCGGACGGTCCAAAAGCAGCTGGCGAGACTCGCCTCGGGATGCGCTCGACGAGATCCGGAATTCTCGGAACGAAAGCCCGCAACCATACCAGCGTGGGCGCGGGCCTTTATCCCGGAATTCGGAGGGCAGTGAAGTCTGACACCAAAAGCCTTTATACCCAGCCGCGATCTGTCAGGCGCCGGGTCTGGTGTTCGGTCGCCGGCATCATCTGTCGGCGACGCTAGCCCAGAGCCCGGCCTAAGACCTCTGGTTTGGAGTAGCTTTGCGAAGTTTTTCGATCAGGCCGTCGACTTTGCCGTTCGATCTCTCGATCACCGCAGAGTACTCCTGCCTCAGGGTCAATGCCATGCTGACGCCTTCGGCAACGATATCGATGACCTTGAAATCGTTCCCATCCTTTCGGATCCGATAGTTCACCTTGGCGAGGAGGGCGCCGTTGGATCTCAGGAGGTCGACCGAGACTGCAATCAGCTTGGGATTGGTGCGGTCTGCCGCCACTGTCTTGATGTCGAAGGTCTCGTCCTTGTACCGGCCGAAGATCGTCAGGGTTTGCTGGACCATCGCGTCTTCAAATACGTCGACGAATTCCTTGCGCCGGTCCTTGTCGAGCTTCCGCCAATGCTTGCCCAGAACCAAGCGGGCCAGGACTTTCAGGTCGAAGCCCTCGAGCAGCAGAGCGCGCATGCGCGCTTCCTGATCTTCCCGGGTGGTCGACTTGTCCCGGGCGACATGGATCGCTCGTTCGCCAAGCGAGGCCAGGAAAGTGCGGGCCTTGACTTGGGTCTGCTCCTCGGCGGCGGCTAGTTTTGCGGACGGTAGTGTGCTGCTCAATGCCAGCACGAATAAAACCACCACCCAAGGCGTGGATGATTTCATTGCCATAGGACCTTCTCTGCTCCTAGTTCGAGACTCTTGGTATGGCTGGTCCCACAAGCCCCTAGTCCAGAATTAGGGCCTTGGCTTGTATCAATTTTGGTACGGCCTTGTGGCTGAAGCAGATCATAGGTTTAGAACAGAAACTTCAACGCGCGGACAGGAACTACGCGATCGGCCAGAAGTAATTTCGGACCGAATCGTGGTTTTGGCGGCCTTGAGGAAATCCCTAAATTGAGATAATTTCTCGTTTATGGGAGTCATTCAAGGAGACGACAGCTCCATCGACCGGCGAATCGCCCGACGGCTGAAGGGGCTGCGGGCCGAGCGTGGCTGGTCCCTCGACGAGCTCGCCGGGCGCAGCGAGGTCAGCCGGGCCAGCCTGTCGCGGCTCGAGAACGGGGAGGTGAGCCCGACGGCGAGCGTGCTGGGCAAGCTTTGTGCGGCCTATGGCCTGACCATCTCGCGGTTGATGTATCTGGTGGAAGAGGACTTTGCGCCCTTGGTCCGCCGGGATTCGCAGCCGGTCTGGACGGATCAGGAGACCGGGTTTTGCCGGCGCTCCCTCTCCCCTCCCGCCCAGAGCCTCGCCGGGGAGGCCCTGGAGTGCGCGCTCGAGGCCGGCCGGCGAATCGCCTACCAGCACCCGCCCCGGCCGGGCCTGGAACACCACCTGCTCGTGATCGAGGGCCGACTCGAGGTGACGGTCGACGGGCAGGCCCACGACCTGAGGCCGGGCGACTGCCTGCGCTACCAACTCTTCGGACCCAGCGCCTTCGCGACACCTGGGGGGATCGGGGCCAGGTACATACTCTTCATCGTGTGAGGTTCCATGGCGGGGCGCACAGAATTCGATATTTCGGCCTTTGCCGCGGACGACATCGCCCGGCACCTCCCCGAACTCGGCGCACTTTTGCAAGCTTGCGTCCAGAACGGTGCAAGTATCAGCTTCGTCCTGCCCTTTACCGCGCAAGACGGTGAGACCTTCTGGCGCAAGAAGGTCCTGCCGGCGGTGCGCAGCGGTGGCCTGCTGCTCCTGGTCGCGCGGCAGGCTGGGGTGATCGCGGGCTCGGTCCAGCTCGACCATGACACGCCGCCCAACCAGCCCCATCGGGCGGAGGTCCGCAAGCTGATGGTCCATCCCGACTTCCGCCGCCGAGGCATCGCCCGAAGCCTGATGGCCGAACTCGAGCGCTACGCGGTGGAGATGGGGCGGAGCCTGATCACCCTGGACACCCGCACGGGTGACGCGGCCGAGCCGCTCTACGCCTCGCTGGACTACAAGACGGTGGGGGTAATCCCGGATTTCTGCCGCGACACCGTCGAAGACCGGCTCGATCCCACGACCATCATGTACAAGGCGCTTTGAGGAAGCCAGCGCCCGCCGTAGCCAGCGGACAAAGGAGGCGTGCGTCGGCGTTTCTCTCCAGCTGTGTCTGGTCTCGATCGGTACCCGACGATTGGCAAGATCTGCGCGCGCGGGTACAAAGTGCGCGAGCGCGCGTTGACGCAGTGGTGCTGGCCCGATCGCAGCCAGGCAATAAATCTGTTGCCCCGTCGCGCCGCGCCGTAGACTCGAACGACTCGATTTGTCCCTTGGCTGCTAGTGCTTCTCTCCTGGCAGCTTTAAGAAGTGACCGTTCATGGAAGCGACAGGCACGAAGCTGCCAATTTCCCCGACGCTCTTGGAAGTCGGCGACAGGATCACCGGCGTCGGCTGGCGAGATCATGCCGGCGCGCGCCTTGCCCTCAACGACGATGCGCATGCCGGCCGGGTCACTCTGCTCTTGTTCGCAACCACCGCCAAGTCGGCCGGGGCCAAGAGACGCCTGGCGGCCTTTGCGGAACGCCAGGAGGCCTTCGACGCGGCGGGCGTGCAGACCTTGGTGGTGACCGGCGACGATCCCGACCAAGGGGCAGCACTCCCGGGGGACCTCCCCCGGACCTTCATCCTGGTCTGCGATCCCAGCTTTGCAACCGGCAAGGCGCTGGGGCTGCAGACCCCGGGAAGCGCCAATTTCGAGC
>JAAUXT010084446.1_pt1 | contig 12558 bp, 13 predicted proteins | sample 7278171 | NCBI WGS metagenome assembly JAAUXT01 (sample SAMN14350112, study PRJNA611818) | marine sediment metagenome | isolation source: surface marine sediment (1.8m) | place: French Polynesia: Moorea | collected 2018-08
GACCCATTTTCGAATTTTTTTTTTTTTTTAAATGATCAGTGATGGTCACTGACCATTTATGAACAACGAACGTTTGTGTGACCACACGCTTTTTATGCGTAGCATTCTTGTTCTCAATCTCATGCCTGCAGTTCGCGGTGTGGTTCACTGTTTGATTGGAGGCAGGGTCTCTCGGAGTTTCCTTCCCGCTCTGTCCGGCGACGCCATGCGGGACTGGGCGCGCTCCGGTCTCCCGCCCACCCGGGACGCCGCCCTCGATGCCGCTCGCCTCCTCACTCGGTCAAATCTGTCGCTTCTCCCTAGGGACACTCCGAGAAGGGAAGACATTCTCGTTTCGTTCAATGGAGACGGAGGGGCTGATGTTTTGGGAGGTTCTGGTGGCTTTGCACCCGGTCTGTACGTCACTGTGCTTTGATCCGACAACATCCGCATGAGATCATTCAGCGTGGGGCCTGTTGTGCTATCTTTTCTGTTGGGGAAGTCAGGTTCGTCGAGGTCTGGCTCGGCCTGTTTGCGGGCCCGCGTGTCTATGGTGACGGGAGTGCTGAGCGGCAGCTGGGCGAGGGCGTGCTGCTCCGAGGCGAGGCGGTACTGCTGGAGGATCACGTCCCCGTCCCGCAATCTCGCCCAGGTCCGGGACCTCAACGCTTTTGAGTCATCCAGATCCCTCAGACTGTGCCCCATGAAATTAGTTTTCAGGCTCAGATCCACCACGTACGACTTGAACTTTGACGTCGTCACTATGATCGTTGGCAGGCGACTCGCTTTGGCGTTGATACCAAGGAAACCACGAAATCTAATGTTCTGAGTGGACATGACGTGCTTCCTGGCCTTGAGGACTCTCTCCCGGACTCCCTCCGCAGCCCACTCCTCCGCGCTTCTGAACGACTTCGAGTCGAACTTGAAGGCGCTTGCTTTCCCCAGCTCCACGAGCATTTTCGCAATTTCAGTGTATCCCAGCTTGCGCGCGAGGATGTAGGGCGTGAGTCCGTTGTTGTCGCACACGTCGACGTTGAGTCTGTACTTGACGCATGCGCGCAGGATGGGGAGGACGGCGCCGGGGTCTCCGCTGAGCACGGCGTGGTGCAGCGCCGTGCGCGACTCGACGTCCGCTCTCAGGAAGTCCAGGTCACGTCCCGTCAGCTTGATGATGGTCTCAACCTGCATCAATCGCAACACGGAACTCGTATTCTTTGTATGCTGTTAGACACAATGACAACACGTTGTCAGGATCTGTTTGACCACAAAACAGTGTTTGTAAAGCGGACCTGCTGCGCCCGGCCCAGATGCGCCGCCCACGCCAACACGTCCATCCCAGTCTTCTTCTCTCGGTACCTGAGGAGAATCGAGCAGCGCGGAGGAACATTTCAATCATTTTCAATGTGGGAGTTTGGTCCCAAGCCCCCCCCCCCCCCCTTGACCCTTTTGTGAACGCACCCCTAGCACAATCATGGGTGCGTCGGCCTGGTGGCCTTTCAGTTTGAATGTTGATCCAAAGCTGGAGTTGTCTGGCCCAAGTTTTCATCTTGAGGAAAACTGGAAAGTTAGATCTCAAATGTTGTGCGCAGACCCAAATTGTAGGATCATTGTCTTTGAGGTTGACTGTTGCGCCAGGCAACACTGGACGAGCCTTTGTGAGTTGGTGTTGACCAATCGAAGATCAACGTCTGAAGTGCACATCACCTTGTATGGCTTCCGCGCAGATGATGTTTTTGATCCAAGCAAGACAAGAGTATCCTCAGGCAGTTCAAAGAAGATATTTTCTGGGTCGAGCCAGACACCAACCTGGCCGCGAACTCCTCAAAGATGGGGAACAATCTCGAGTGAACTCAATGCGAAAATTTGCTTGCTGAAAGAAGCTTCCCCGCCACATCATACGAATTGTTTTACCTCATGTCAGCTCCTTTCTTGACGAGGTAATTGAACACTTTGTTTCTGTTGTAGTCGTTGTCAACTTTGAGCGCGATGAGCAGGAGGTTCTGGTCCCTGCGGTGGCACAGCGTCATCGGGACCCATTTGAGGTACTTCTTCACCTCGGCGCAGTTCCCGTCCTCAACCGCCCTGTACAGTCCGTCCGTCGAGTAATGGTTCAGCTCCAAAGCGCTCTTCACCATGTTACTCACTCAGTATCTCCGTCCACACTTTGACTTTTCTTTTCTTGGAGTTCAGGCTGTTGTGGTGAAGTCGAGCTGGTTTCTGAAGCTTTGCGGCTGTCTCCACTGCATGATTGTTGAAATAAAGGATTCACTTCTCTGCAGTGAATAATGACTTTGATTGGCGGCGGGTTTCTTTGGAGGACGGGAGACAGCTTCGCTCTCATGTCGGAAGTGCTAACTTGACGTCTTGTATTTGAAGGCAGCTTCACTGAAGTTCTATGAGCCCTCTGATCTGCTCCTCGTTTGATGTTTTGAACACACCGCCAAATATGGTTCTCTTTGCTTGAGATCCTTCTTCAAATGAACAACACGAACTCTTTCCCACCTGTTAAAGGATCCGTTTGAGACAGCGATGTGAATTGTGGGGCTCTTCAGAAAGCCTCACCGACACGAGAGGAGAGCGGCCCACGCTGTTTACCTGTGTGCGCAGGTCGTTGAAAAAACTGGCAACACTTGGCTCAATCAACAAATTCCTCGTTCATGTTTGACTAAATTCAAGCGCTTCAACCGGTTAATTAATCGTTGTGAATTTTTCACTTCGAGTTTGTGTTGTGTTTGTGTGTGTGTGTGTGTGTGTGTGTGTGTGTGTGTGTGTGTGTGGTGTGTGTGTGCGTGCGTGCGTGCGTGTGGTGGTGTGTGTCCGCGCGCGTCGCTTGTGCACATGTGCGTGAAACAAATCCTCAACTGACCTGATATATCTTGCGAAAATACACTGTTCTTTGTGGATGCAATGAAAGTTCCCGAGAGAACAAGGACGACAAAAGGAACTATGTTTTCTAACGTGGATGTGGATGCCTGGGTTAAACATCATTTGTAATTTTCGGGTTTGTTGCCCTGTAAAGTCACCAAAGTAATTGTGTGTACTTGGAACAAGAAAGGTCAGACTTGCATGCTTGCCTCGTATGTGACTGCACAACGCGACAATCGGGTGCTAGAATGGGAGTACAGTACATTTGTACCAACTTTAGAATCCATTGTATTCTGATCCCACGGCATATCCCATGGCATCTTTTCGTGATTTCCTCGCTCCGTTTACCATGCTTGACAAAAGCAGGAAGTGTTTGAAAGTTGTGTTTGTCCGATGTTTTTCTGAAATTCAAGCACATGAAAAACTCATCATGACTTGCAATTTACTTCATCTGGATCTTCGCAACACCTGCATACCCATCTTGCATGTGTGTGTGTGTGTGTGTGTGTGTGTGTGTGTGTGTGTGTGTGTGTCTGTCTGTCTGTCTGTCTGTCTGGCTGGCTGGCTGGCTGGCTGGCTGTGTGCACAGGTGCAAAGCAAATTGTGTGTGTGTGTGTGTGTGTGTGTGTGTGTGTGTGTGTGTGTGCATACATGTGTGTACGCGTGATGTGCGTTCTTTGTGCACGCGCCGGTTTTTCTGCGCCAAGCCAAAGAGCAAATTGGTGAATGGGGCAAAATTCGACAAAACAACTCCAGGCATTCCACCACAAATCGATCAGACTAATTTTAGCGACATCAGGTAGCCTTTAATTATTCACAGAAACACAGGACTCAATCAAACGTCTTGTTCACTAAACTCCGCACAAATTCATTTCAAACAGACTGCGTGCGTGGCTTTGCACTTGCTCCTCCTGTCCAGGTCAACCATCGCAATTTGGATGTTTCGTCCGGAGTCGCGCAAATGTTCTGGGTGTTGTGGTCATTGATAGTCGACCAGTGCAGTATTCTTCTTGGGTGCTCACGCTCTTAGAAATGTGTTGCGTTCATCGTTGGGCAGAAGCAAAGATACAGCAGAACGTTCGTGCAAAAATCCTTTTTTATTGGGAAAGCTAAGTACAGTTCTTTGGAATTGTGGTTCGATATCATTGGACCAAATGGACATATAGACATGTACAACTCAAAAACATCACGCGAACTCAAAATATGTTGGAAGACAGTCCATCAAATGTTGAACGCAAAATACTCGTAGGAATGCTTGTCAGTGCACAACCGTTTGCTAATACGAGCTTCGTCATGAAAAGAAAGCCACTAACATTTGGCAAAATGTTCGGTGTGTGTATGTGTGTGTGTGTGTGTGTGTGTGTGTCTGTCTGTCTGTCTGTCTGTCTGTGTCTGTGTGTGCGCGAGTAAACATGGCTTCTGTGTCCCTACTTAGAAATCAGACATTTCGATACATCTTCCCTGATGAACGCTTTTGAGACAAATGTGCATTGACTTCAGACTCAAAGGAATCAGCGAATTGACAGAAGTGTTAGTAACGGGCGGGAGGATGGATGGATTGATGATGATGCCCGTACGGATCACCTGGAACCATTGGTGATGCTGGAATGGGGTTGTTGTAGGGTAAGTACAGGGCGGAGCCCCTGTTCCCTGCCCCGAGGGCTTGGTGGCGGTCGGGGTGGTCACGGCGCAGGTTGTGGTGGTCAGGGTGATTGTGGTGATCACGTCGTGGATCACGGTGGTCAAGGCGTGGATCATTGCGTGGATCACGGTGGTCGTGGCGTGGATCATTGCGTGGATCACGGTGGTCGTGGCGTGGGTCATGGCGATCATGTTGGGGGTCGGGGTAGTTGTCGCGAGGGTCGGGGTAGTTCTGGTGGTCATGACGCTGAAGTTGTGGGGACCTTGGTCGGGGAATGTTGCCATTGTGGTCCAGCGGGTTCTCTCTGCTGTAGTCCCGCCCATTCACCTCCCTCCCTCTGGCCTTCTTCTGTCCCTTGGGAGGTTTTGCTTGATTTTGCTGATTGCGAATTCTTTGCTCCGTTGAAACCACAGGTCTCGCGAGAGCGTCGTGTGTGCAACACACAACGACAATCAACCGATACACGGCAATGATAAGTAACAGAGCATTCTTCAGCGAGAAGAAGAGAATCGTGGGTGTGAGGTCTTTGTTTTTGATCATTACGTACAATCGGAGGGCCAAGAACGGGCCGTCTTGCAGGAGCGAGGACATGAAGATGCTCCACATTTCTGCGGAGCAGCACAGCGCCTTGCGGCGCAGCTCGTAGATGAGTTCTTCCTCCTGGTCGTCCTCGTCATAGACCGGAGACCTGAGGCCCCGAGTCGGAGCGACTCGCAGCACGAACTGCAGTAGACTAAAGTTCCACACGGCGAGGATGATGTAGACCACGGTTGGGTCTGTGAAGACGTAGCACTCATCGAACAGGTTGAAGAGCTCCATGATATCGGAGCCGATCCCGATGTAGATGAAGAGGATGAGCGAGAGCTCTTGGTGACTAATCCGAGTTTTTGGAGTCAGCCACCGCCCCACGATGAGCAGGAAGATCATGATTTGCTCGATGGAGTGCTGCCAGTCGTCCGGGGTCAGCGCCACAGGAATTACAAACTGCAGCGGGAGAAAATGAATTCAGACGTCAGGCTGAAAGCAGTTCAATTGCATTCTTGCATTTCGAGTGTCTTGACTTTCCAATGCCTGTTGATCTGCACCATTCTCCCGTGTTGCAAATTGAATTCCCCTCTGGCCCAAATCCAGGACCATGCCCAGGTGCTGCCCGCTGAACTTGCAGAGTCGATCAGAATGAACATGAACTTACCCCCTGGACTGCAGACAGCCGCACTTCTTCTTCCATCGGTGGGCAGGTGCCGTTGTTGGTGACGGTGGCGTTGGTCACGGTGGCGCTCGTATTTCCGTCACTGATGCCATTCAGGGCATCGTTGAAGCTGTCGATCCTGCCGAGCCGAAGTAACCAGATGGCCGGGCAGACCGCCAACAGATAGAACACCACGCTCGGCGAAATCCTGCCAACATCGTACGTGGTATGCATTGGTGTTGGTGATTTATGTGCAGCAGCGTGCATTCAGAGTTGTCACGCATTTGGGTTGGTTCGGCAAAGAAAAATAAACCAGTGTGTTGAACAAAACGCGGTTTTCACGTCACGTCTTAAGTCTCCTTTTTCCAAGTCTCTTTCTTGAATTAATAATTTTGAAAACATGAATTTTGTGCGCCTCCGAATAAAAACAAGACTGCGACCAAATTAAGGTTCACGTCACTGCCATTGTGTGATTGAAAAGGAATTCTTACCATTTCCATTCTTTCCCATTTCTTCGGACAACCACGTAAATCGTTTCTACCACGAGCAATGACACAAGTCCGAATAAAATCCAGTAGCGCCCATCCTCTTTGATATCATCTTTCTCTTTGTCGTAGTCGTACAGTCTCCAGATGGTGAGCACACAGTGCGCCGCGTACAGCACCCTCACCAGAAGGGCAAGAAAAATGGACCAGCAGTTGGCCAGCGGCATGCTGAGTTTTTACCTCTGTGTGCACCACAAAATTGACAATGTCGTATCAATGACACTGTGCGTTTCCAGATCACTTTCCAAGCTGCCGCACAATTCTTCGGGAAACTCTGTGTGACTCACAACTCGATATTTGAAAAATTTTGGTCACGGCGTGCGTGATGTTCTTTGTCCATCCTGGTATGAAAAGTATGAATCTCGATTTATGGGCACATGTATGCAGAAGGCTTATTTTCCCACCACAAGGTCGATGCACATGGCCAGTCACGAGAACACTATCCCCGCCTGGTTGCGACTTTTCCCAAAATCCTGCCAAACTTATTGGAGCGGTTAAGACCCGAGCGTGAAAAGGAACATTGTGAACAAGTTGTGGTTTACAAGTTGAGTTACGAGTCTAAAACACACTCAAAGCGGGCTTCTTCAGATCTCAACAACGTTTCAATTGTGCGATGTTCAAGGGCATTTTGAACACCAAACGTGTGTTTGAAAATTTTCGCACTTACTCTTTGTCCGTACAGGTAACAAAACACTTTCCACTGTGGTGGCAAAGCATGCAGACACGGAAGCGTCAAAACCTTGTTGTGGAAAAAGCTGATTCGGACAACTTGTGATGTTTTCTGGTGCAATGTCCCTGTGCCTTTGCAGGTGAAAACAAACAGAAAAACACAAGGCGCCCACTCCCCCACCCACCCAAAAATCTGGTGAAATTCAAAAGGAGGGAGGAAAGTGAACTGTTGAAAAGCTGTTGTCCCAAGCACCACTGGAACAACAACACTGAGCAAGACTGCAAAAGAAAAAAGCCACAACAAGACAATGTTCCAAAAAAGACGCGTGGTTTCCTTTTGTCCGCGCGTGCCGTCTTTTGAGATGACAGAGAACAGTGAACAGAACTTTGCGAGTTTGAGCTCAGCGCAAGTGAACATTTTTCTTGCGTGTGATATGCTGCTCGAGGGTGACTTCAGTCCTCTGCATGACGAAACACAAAATGTTGTTGTCAGGCTGCGCGTAATCAAACAAAGCGCAAATCTTCTATTTCCTCTGTTGTGATGCCATTCTTTCCGTCAAACAAACAGAACCTAGTTTGGAATGAGGGACAGTCTTTCTCAGCAAGCGCCCGCGACATGACGGTTGGTCAAAGCGATCCCAGTTCTTTGGACCGCGTGACGGGCAGGTGCGCAAAACTGTGGAAGAAATGTATTATCGCTGTCATCATCGTCTTGATTTTCATCATTCTGAAGTCTCTGTTCTCGTGTGATCAGAACCCACTTCTGGAAATGGCGACGGAAACAGAGAACGCCACGTCTGGAGAGGGTAATGGTGAGTTCGCTGTTTCAGCGATCGAGCTTTCGAACTGTTACAAATTGTCCTGTCTTCATCGAAATAAAACAAGAGCGAAACAAGCGAAGATTGGAATCACACAGACAGACAGACAGACAGACAGACAGACAGACAGACAGACAGACAGACAGACAGACACACACACACACACACACACACACACACACACACTGAGTTACCTCTGTGGGTCCCCGTGTCGTCTGCATCCTTGGCACTGAATTTTTGACAAACTGGAATGAAGCTCTGATGTGCAGCTGAAGGACAGAAGTACGTGCGACCATGGTTCCACTGACAGAGAAATAATACGGCACTACACACACACACACACACACACACACACACACACACACACGGATCCAGGCAGGAATCAAGGAAGGGTCGCTGTGAGGGTCTGCCCTTGTGTTTGTGAGGGGATGACCTGCTTACAAGGACCAGAACTCCAAATTGTTCGCAAGCACCATTGACATTTTTGTTGGTGGTCAAGAGAGACCGACCCCTTTGCTGTCTTTGTCACAGACTCCACTGGGACACTGCTGATCTTCCAGCGAGTTCCGAAGTGCGGAACTGAAACAACGATCCGTCTCACGAACAGAATGAGCCAAGTGAATCCCTTTGAGTTCAGAAGCATCAAAGACGTGAAGTACTTCGGCCACCAGCGGTTTTCACCTCAGCTGACAAAAGAAGTGAGTTTTGAAGTCGCGAGTTCCGGTAACTTGATCTCGTCTGGTGAAACTCAAGCCGAATGGCCTTTGTTGATCGTCAGATTCCATCGCGATTAAACTGACGTGTTGTGGCAGGGTTCGATTCAGAAAGCCCGACTGTAGGTATCGAACTGCTGCCTTTGTGACAGAACAGTACCGTGAATTTGAGCATGCAACCTTCTGACGTTTTGCTAATTCGGATCACGAAGTGTCGAACCACACAAGCGAAGTGTATCCACGCATGGCAGGGTTGTGTGTCGCGCCCCATAGCCGCCCAAAATTGTTCTGCCCCTTGTTCGTGCGTCGCCATGCGCACAAATACTCATTTCCTTTAGGCGCGAGATTGCAAAAATGCGCGTCTCCCCTCGGTTCAGCTCCAACCAAACCCTGGAACAACAGCTCTTGACATGAGCCTTTGCGCTTGTAGATCACTGACGCCGTCAGTGTGAGGCCGCTGCGTCTCGTCGCGCAACACGTGTACTACGTTCCGTTGAGGTGAGCGCGGAGCCTCACACCACAGGACCACAGGTCCAGGGCTCCTGAGTCCCAAAATTACGTTGTGCATTTACCAGTCGCATTTTGTACCATCAAGACTTTTATGTCCCATGTCAATTGGGATCGAGACCAACGGACCCTGATCTTCTCTCAACCAGATTTAAATACTCGTACTGCAGACCATGTTGAGAACCAAGGACTTGTTTCCGCTCTTGTACCTTCACTTGGAAGTTTTTGTTTTTTTTGCTTTGGGGACAGAGTTCCTGGGTACAGGGTGGAGTGGGTCAGTTTGGTGAGGGAGCCGGTCGCCCGGAAGGTCTCCGAGTACAACTACCTGCGCTGGAGACCGACGCGGCCGCACGGACTCTCGAGCACCGACAAACTCAGGGTGTGTCCCGCGACGCAGGGAGGAGGCCCGCCCTGTCAACACCACAAAATGGCAATGTTTCGCAAACTTCAAAACAAAACGAACCTTTCACAAATTTATGTGCGTTCTTCAGTTGAATTTTGGTTGTAAACTAAACAGGTTGAATTCGGTCGTCACTGCTACATGTATTTTCATTCCAGCCGATTCGTGCGTGTTTCAAAAAGAACCACTTGGAGTGCAGCAGTGTTCAGAACCTCACAACGCTCACCCAGTTCTTCTGTGGATACGACTCGATATGCACGTGAAGTACTTTAAAGTTTTTCACTGGAATCTATCTACAAATCACATGGATATCTCGCTTGACGATTTTTGCGTGGAAAATGTCCGCCCTGTGCTGCTGGAGTTTGGCTGGAAAATGTTCTGTCTACTCTGGGTTGCCTTTGTTGCGTATTTTGCAAAACACGAAATTGAAAGTTCAGTCTGTTTATTTCCCGGCAAATACCCGTATTCTGTCCGAAAAAAAGTGTAAACTTTCCAAGACGGAGCACAAACGAGACTTCAGGTTGCGTTTTTCGTGTTTCCTGCAGATCTGATCAAAGCTCAGCGCTCCAAGCAGCGAAGAACAACGTGGTGAAGCATTTCGTTGTTGTCGGCATCTTGGAGAGATATGAACAATTTCTGGATGTTTTGGAATGGCTATTCCCGCAATATTTCAACGGAGTTACGTCTGTGTTCGAGGAAACCAGTAAGTGCGAGTGCTCTACGGTTGTCGCTGTATTGGTGACAAGGAAGTTTTTTTCTGCAAAAATTCTGAATCTACAATTCACCACAACACCGGGTCGATTGGATAAATCCATAAAGTCTTCGACCTGTCTTGAAAATACGAGTACGTGTACGTTTTAACTGCAAGATCACCAGTATACGTGTAGTGAGTACGTATGCCCACACCTGCACATCAAACATCATTTTTCAGAGAAAGCAAATCGCAGCCGACTGAACGGGACGAGGCAAAAGCACAAAGCCTCCGACGCAACACGCCTGCTGATGGCGCAAAGGATGAGCACGGACGTGATGCTGTACCAGTGGCTCACCCAACGATTCACAAGCTTCTACCAGAAACTTCAACGGCAACACTCGCAGCAGCGCAGTAGTTCCTGATTGCTCATGTTCTTACCAATACCCGAATGCGCCCATCAGCAGCATCGAATGCCTCACCCGATCGATTGACATTTCAACAATTTCAATTCTTCATATTGCGTTGTCCACGGGCATAGCGACCCCGTTTGGGGTCTGTTGATGCTCCTGTTGCTGCTGCTGCGTGATTGGCGGAGACGACTCCTTCCGGGATGCCGTCGAGTGGCGCCTCCTGGAGGAGGACTCCATGTCCGACCCGCGACTCGTCGTGTCACGTGTTGACCCCTCGTCGTCGCTGCCGACCTCGACGTCCACAGCGTCCGTCGCGCTCTCGTGGCTGTTGCCACGGTGACGAGTTTTCCTCTTCCTGTTCCCGTAGTGGAAACTGATGACGACAAAGAGACGGTAGAACTGCATTCCGAGAATCAGCGCGTTCTTGAAGGTGAAGAACAGCATGCTGTAGGCGAGGGTCCTGTTCTTGATCATCACGTAGAGACGAATCGCCATGAAGGGCCCGTCCTGCATGAACATGGCCGTGAGAATGCTCCACACTTCCGTCTCGCAGCATTTGCAACTTCTTTCCTCGTCCTCCTCCGACTTTTTCCTGGACAAACGCACGAGCCCGACACCCCTGGACTTCATACCTTTGGTGGCGGTGAGAACCAGAGTGAACTGCATGAGGCTAAATGACCACGTACTCAGGATGACATAGGTCAGGAGCTCGTCTTGGACCACGTAACTCTCGTTGAACAGGATCAACAGATCCATGATGTCGGACGCGATAGCGATGTAGACGAAGAGCAGCTGCGACAGCTGGTCGTGCGATACATCACCCTTCGGCATGAGCCACCTCCCGATGATGAGTACAAACAGCAGGACCTGCTCCATGGCCAAAACCCACAGGTCGGGACTCAGGGATATCGGTACTTCAACCTGAAAGGAATGCATTCAAAGCCCAATGAACAGCGCCGAACCTCTGAACTTTGCACGCCTGACACAGCGTTGCATCTTGAGAACACAACAGTGAATCTTAGTTCCCAGGACTCTTCCAGTCGCCTCACCGATTGTGAAGCCCTTTCTTGCACAAACCAAATGTCTTTTTTTTCACAAATGTCCAACAGAAGTTGGCCTCGAACACCTTCACTCACGCCTTGCAAGTTTGACAGCCCGATGTCTTCCTGGGCCTGTTCGATGGCGCCGCCACTGTTGCCCAGGTTCCGCCTGTAGCGCTCGATTCGGTCCATCTCGAGCATGAAGATTCCGGGCACCGTGCTGGCGAGGTACAGAAACACGGACGGGCTGAACCTGCGAACAAGAGCACTCGAAGCAACCTTGACCCAAGAAAAGGAAAAACTTTTGGGTCACGAGACTTGGTTCGTATAAAATGAACCACAGTTGCGCCTGCATGCATGTTATGTTGATTTGGTTTATGAATACAACTTTGCACTTATACCATTTCCACTCCTGTCCCTTGCGCTTGATGCAAGTGTAGAGCAGTTCAATGAAGAGCAACACGTTTGCGAGTAAAAAGAACCAGTGGTGCCAGTTTCCCGTCACATCCGTGACTCTCCAGACAACCAGGAGACTGTGAGCACCGAACATGATGCGCGTCCCGAAGGCTTTTGTAATGGCCACGCACGATGAGACCACCATCTCACAAGTGTCGCATCAGTTTCAGCAGATGATGGTGAAAAAACATTTCACAGCAAGAAATTGTCCACACAAATGATTCGCTGATGTTCTGTGAACGTCCACCAAAGTCGGTTGCAGTTTACGTGCATTTGTTTCTCGTGCGTCTTTTTTGTGCGACAATTTCAGACACAACAGAAGCTTCAACTTCTAAATTGCCCGTGTTCCAAGATGTTTGTGTTTGTGTTCGTGCGCGTATTTCTCACAAAAATAGCTCCATGGAGCTCGCGGTGATTTGAGGAAATTTCAGTTGCTCTGATTTGGCTTGCTCTGATTTGGCTTGCTCTGATTTGGGTCACTCTGATTTGTGTCACTCAGATTTGGCTTGCTCTGTTTTGGGTCACTCTGATTTGGCTCACTCTGATTTGGCTCGCTTTTTTGTCAAAATTCTTACTTTTTTCACTTAATATTCACAACTTAGGAACTCATTTGGCACACACCCAAATGAAA
>JAAUXT010070150.1_pt1 | contig 12555 bp, 14 predicted proteins | sample 7278171 | NCBI WGS metagenome assembly JAAUXT01 (sample SAMN14350112, study PRJNA611818) | marine sediment metagenome | isolation source: surface marine sediment (1.8m) | place: French Polynesia: Moorea | collected 2018-08
AGAGAGAGAGAGAGAGAGAGAGAGAGAGAGAGAGAGAGAGAGAGAGAGAGAGAGAGAGAGAGAGAGAGAGAGAGAGGCGCAAAATTTCTCCGCTGACTGCCACGTGTTTTCAAATTTCAAGTCAGGCTTCCTGGACCCGCCACTAAAATTCCACAGGCTTTGTGTGCGGTCGGGGGGGGGGCGACCCAGACTCAATCTCGGAGCTGTGTTCCCAGGATGTGTCCGCAGCCCGTAACCGAGTTTGTCGCTGGTGCTTCGCGGATCGTGAGCGCTGTTCCCAATGCTACAGACAGGGACCCGTGAGCGCTGTTCCCAATGCCACAGACAGGGACCCGTGAGCGCTGTTCCCAATGCTACAGACAGGGACCCGTGAGCGCTGTTCCCAATGCCACAGACAGGGACCCGTGAGCGCTGTTCCCAATGCCACAGACAGGGACCTCGGGATGCCGCATGCGTGGACACATCCAGAGGTTCAACAGCCCGTCTCAAGGGCGGAATCAGCGGCCATTGTGTCTCAGACCTGACCACGAGAATAAAGGACTTGGAAATGACAGAGGGATATGCTGACAAAGCCACACAGAATCTGGACCCATGCAAAATCTCCACAGGGGTGGGGTCCAGGAATCCCGACCCCCAATTCACACCACATGCGCCATCGCATGGCCCACGACATTCTGCACATGAATGGGGTTGAAACCCCTTTGCAATCATGGTATCACACCAAACTGTCTGTGTGAATACAACGACTCACTGCCCATTTAATTTCCTTTCACGTGCGTGATATACATTTTTGGTGCACTGTGACCTTGGCATGGGTACGCATGGATGCGCTTGGTGTGATTTGGGGTGAGGGGACCAGGACCCCCTGACCAAACGCATGGAGGCCTCATGACCAGACCCTGAGTCCATCCCCTGTCCCTGAGTGCAGACCCTGGGCCCATGTCCCAAGCCCCTGCCATTCTCCAACAGTTTGATTCCTCACCCGGCCAAATTAACCTCATCAACCCGTTAACACGGCGCGTCCTGGGGGGAAGTGCGGCGTGTGGCCCCGAGTGTGTGTGTGTGTGGGGGGGGAGAACGCTCCGTTGGAGCGGAGGCCGGATCCAGGATAGGGTTCAGTGGGCGACCTCAGAGACAATGTCAGAATGGGTGGAGAACAACTCTCTGTGTCTCTGTCTGTCTCTTCCTCTGTCTCTGTCTCTGTCTCTGTTTCGTAAAACACTGAAATACTGTTGGGGGTCTGGGAGCCGGATCATTGGAGACCCCTGACCCGTCCCTGGGGTCTGAGTCCCTGGGTCCGGTGGACCCGCCCCTGGGGTCCGACCCCGCCTCACCCGGGGGCTGGAGCCTCGCGCCGCCGGGGACGGAGCCCAACGAGCCGGGAGCACGTCAGCCTCTCACGCTGCATCGCGCACCGGCCTCAACCACAAATGCCACTGCACACGGAGTGGCCGTCGGCAACAAAGTGCTTTGTGAGTTCGGCCCACACGTGTAGGTGGATGGGATTTCCACACTTGTACTGTGGGATAAGTTGCTCGTGTGTGTATTAGTGTGTGTGTGTGTGTGTGTGTGTGTGTGTGTGTGTGTGTGTCTGCGCACAAGCGCTCAGTGCTCTGACCGCATCAGTCACCAGTGAAGGTGGAATCAGAGATGCGTTCCTCTCTCGCGTCTCGCGAACAACCTGGGGTGTCTTAGGTCGAGCTTGACCTTGACCCTGTGATTGGACCCTCCACAGGAAGTCACGAGGAGAATGGCAGTCATTGGGTGACGTGCGGTCCTTTTCTTGACGTCGGCGTCAAAATTTTCCTTGAACCCAATGGTGGAATTTTTGACGTCAGCGTAAAAAACGCCCGCGCTGCGCCCAGAGTGAAAAACCCCTGTTCGCGTCCTTGTTGGCATCCCGGCTCCGCCCCTGGTCAGTGATCCTTTCTCTCACGTGACTCGAACTCCTTCTGTCTTGCGGACAGACTTGGCGTGTTTCTGACCACAGCGGCGCCCGCCGCGTGCTCCACCAATAACTCAACGTCTGTGCAGCATAAAGGGCCCATCGCTCAGCCGCGCTGTCCGCCGCAGTGCGCGTGCGCCGCTCACGAACACGCGATCGCTGTCACGGAGAAACGGACGCTCCATGCATCACCCATCATCGCGGGCTTTGATGTCTGCGTAGGTCCAGGGGGCGATCCAGGGGGGGGGGGGTCAGGTCGCCCCTCCCCTTGCAAAAAAATTCACCCCGAAATGTGTGCAACAGGTGCTTTGTGTGAAAATGTCACGCGTTTGAATCGTCACGCCCCCTGGTGTCGACCCTCGTGACCGGACCCCGGATCCGCCCCCTGACGGCTGAAGTGGGGATCGCGCCAAAATGAGAAGTTGACGGGAGAGAGCGGCGTATGATGGACTGCGCGCTTTGTGTGTATTGTTTTTCTGTGGAGTACTGACGTGAGTAGGATGTGAGTACGCGGGAGGCATACTTGTGTGACGGCTGCCACACCCTGGAGGTGGTGTATCTGAGTGGAACGTGGAACAGTCTGTATCGTTCTGAGAGCGAACACTTCAGTTGCACAGGCCCCTCTCGGAATCCATTTCATCCATTTCAGACGCTGCCCACATTTGGGGCAGATCCTTGAGGAAACCCTCTGACCCTGCAAAGATCAGGGGTTTTCACACAGACAGGGCGGCGTCGGATTTTTTGACGCTGGCCTCACAAATTTGACGCGTGGCTGTTAAATTTAACATGACACACCAATTGCAGAGCATAACTGATGGTCCAGTCTGTGGTCCAAATGGTCCAAACACATCTGGTAAGGAATAAAATCTATCTGCTGATTTGGACTTCAGTATTCTGTGGTGTACTGGGTTCCACGTCTACGTTTTCAAATTCCCTGTTGGGAGTTGGGGTAACCTACGATGTAAATTCAGAGTCAAGCGTTGTTTACTGTGTTGTTGTTGTCCCTGGATCCGGCTCTCAGATCCAGCATCGTGCATCAATACCGAACTGCGCAGCGTGTGCCGTGTGACGGCGGACACTTGGCTGGACCGTGTCCAGCGGCAGTGGTCAGCGCTCTCACCCAGGGCTGCGCTCGTGCATGTACATGAGGTGACGCCTGGCTCACAGCGGGTGCGTCACGCGCTGCGCAACGGAGCAAGTCCAAGGGTGCTGCGTTCCTGTGCAGCTCAACTGGCGCTGCATAGCATGAGTCCCAGTTGCACAGGGATGCAACTCACATTGACTTGTGCAGGGATGCAGCTCACATTGACTTGTGCAGGGATGCAGCACCCATTGACTTGTGCAGGGATACAGCACCCATTGACTGCGCACTGCCTCCCGCTTGAACACGGCGGATCCCGCTCCACCTGTAGACCTGGAGCTGGAGGGGCAGGAGGCATCGGAAACACGTGTTCCCCACGTGTTCCTACCCTCGCTACACGGGCAACATTTGGGTTCGGTTTGGAGATCCCCCGAGGAGAGGGATCAACTCAATGACATAATCGTTCCAACACCGCCGTCCATCATGTTGCTAAGTGGGTCTGTAGCGTTGACAACGAGCGTTTCCTGATGAGAGTTTTGTTTCACTTTTCCCAGCAATCTATGAACGGTGGGGTTTCAAAGCTTTGTGACGAGACACAAGACACACACACACACACACACACACACACACACACACACACACACACACACATACACAGGGACAGACAGGCAGACAGACAGACAGACAGACAGACAGACAGACAGACAGACAGACAGACAGGCATCATCTGGGAACCTCAGGTGGGAGATTTTCTGTGCACACACGCACACACGCACGCACAGACACGCACACACGCACACACGTCACGTCACGTCACCACACACACGCACACACACGTCACGTCACCACACACACGCACACACGCACACGCCCGCACACGCTCACGCACACACTAGGATCGGGCATGGGGACGACATCCAGAGGTCAAGGTCCCTCCCCGTTTGGTTTCCGGTTACCACACTGAATGGCCAGACACCTTTGTCCAGACACCCCGTGTCTGGTCATTTCACTCAACCGGGTCCCGGAGACCAATGACCTGCCAGTGGGCACAAAGGAAGTATGCCACGCATGTCGTGAAAATAGCAGCACGCATACCTCACACACGCACGCACACCCGACCACGCCCAACCGGACACTCAACACGCACCGGTTATCGGCGCAGTGAAGGGTCAAGAAAAATAGAAAAGCAAAAAAACTCAAGGCGGCCCATTTGCAAAATTGGGAGGAAACAAGTAATTTATTTCAGCATCGTCGTTGTTTTGAGCAGAGAGAAATCTCTAATTGATACAGACAGAGACCGGTGTCCCAGAGCGCCCCTCCCCGGAAAGCTCCCCCGAGTCCCGGCGGGGCGGCTCCCCGGGCCCCCGGCGGGAGGGCCCGCGGACTGCAGGGCGGCCTCCCCCGGGCCCCCGGCGGGGAGGGCCTGCCTCCCCCGGGCCCCGGACGCAGGGCCGCCGTGGGGTGGGCCCCTCATTACGGGGTGTCAGTTGCTGCCCCTGCGCGCCCTCCCCGGGGTGCCACCCCGTCACACCTGACCTCAGACACAAACTACCCCCGCTGCCTCCAGGTAATTCAATTTTCTGCCTGTGGAGGGGTGTGACGGGTGTTTTGACGCTTTTCAAATGCAAATAAGATTTATGAGTCCAGTGCTGTGTTCAACCATTGGAAACTTTACCTCCCGCCCGCTATTGGAAGAGACAGCTCGGGCTGAGTTCTCACCTTCCTGTCACTGCGCACGTCAGTCATTTTTACTCACGTGTCACTTCCGGTTTGGAATGACGGGTGAAAAATAATGGCGAAAAACGCAACAACCAGGCAAAACCCGGGATCAGATTCATAAGACGTGAGCGTTCGCTGCTACGTTCCGTCTGTCAGCGCGAATAAACACAAGTCGAGTGAGAAGAATTCTGAGATGTATTTTGAGAAAATTTGTTGTTGTGGTAGGGAGCGCGATTACTCACGCGGACGTCATCACCATGACGACATCGCAGTTGCCGTGCAGCGACAGACGAGCAAATTGGCGGCGTCGACGTGAAATATGACGCGGGTCTGACGCGAACGCTGCACATCTGAAGAGATATCCATCTCCATAGCGATATTTTATCCCTATCTCGCCTCTACATCTAGAAATGATTACCTGGAGCTGAGTGAGACTCCGGAGGAGGCACCACGGGGTCCGCGGGGTCCAGGGTCAGGGGGGGCTGGGCCCAGGCGGGGGGGGGGCAATCCGGAAACATGTTCGTGGGAAAGCAAAAAAAGGCACCTACAGCTCAAACTTTGGTGAATTTTTAAAATTGGGGAAAGGGGGCTGGCAACCCACCAGATCTAACTCCGGCTGAGATTTTTGTCGCAAGGAAATACTTTCTCATCGCAGGTGCGAATCATTGGTGAGTTTTAGCGAGCAGCACGCAACCCTAGAAACGCAAACTATCTCAGCATACCAAAAGTTACGTTTGCGTTTGTATCTCCAGGGTTGCGGGCTGGTTGCTAAAACTCCCCATTTTTTTGCGTTTTGCATTGAAAATTTGACAAAATTAAAATCAGCCCCACGCACCCAGTGCGTCACCCGACCAACCAGATACATGATCTGCCCCTGGAGTCTTGCGTTTTTTTGAGGTGGGGCCCCGCAGGGGGCGGGGATGGGTCACCCCTCCCCCGACCAGATCCCGGATCCGCCCCCGGACTCTTGTTTTGGGTCAGAATCCAGATCCGCTCATCATCAGAAAAACTCATCAAAACACACGGAGAGGGTTATTTATGAAAACGTCGGGATTTCTCACATACCTCCACCCGACGCGGGGCAGATCGGATTCAGAGGGATTATCCCTGGATTATCCATAGATTATCCGTAGATCTGAAGTGCGGGATGGGGTGAGGAGGGACGCGGGGACCCGAGGGTCCCGGACGCTGTTTGATGTGGTACCCGCTCCTTTCCCCCGACGCTGCGTTTGATCTGGGTCCCGCGTCCTTCCCTGTCTATTTTCAGATGGACAGACGGACAGATTCTAAGGAAGGAGGATTAGGAGCGCTGTTTCTATCCTTGACCAACAATTGCAAGTACCAGAACCTGCATAGCAGGGGTCTTGGGTTCCTTGACCTTAAAAATTTGAGAAAACAAGAAGGCTACAAGAATCTTACCGGTCCACCTCTCGTGAGGACAACCCATTGTCCTTTGCAATGCTGCTGTGCTATCCCCCCTGTGAATGTCACTTGTCATTCCCTCTCCCACTCCACTCATCCAGGAGTACAGTACAACTATTGCACAACTGGGGAATGCACCAGAAAAAGAATTGTTGTTGTTGTTGTTGTTGTTGTTGTTGTACCTGCTGATGCTTCTGCAGTTGCACCTATTTCAGCAGCTGTTGCACCCGCAGCTCTTGTTCGTTCTAAAGTTGCTATCACCCCAAGAAATAAGAGACTGGTTCTCAGCAATTCGCTCCTGCGAGTTTCGTGAAAGGCAGAGCAACGGGGTCGAGCCCCTGGGTCTGCCCTGCCCCTGGATCCTTCCCTGCCCCTGGATCCTTCCCTGCCCCTGGATCCTTCCCTGCCGCTGGACCCTTCCCTTCCCCTGGATCCTTCCCTGCCCTTGGATCCACCCTGCCCCTGGGTCTGCCCTGCCCCTGGATCCTTCCCTGCCCCTGGATCCTTCCCTGCCCCTGGACCCTTCCCTTCCCCTGGGTCCGCCCTTCCCCTGAATCCACCCTGCCTCTGGATCCGCCCGCTTTCCTGGCTCCGCCCGCTTTCCTGGCTCCGCCCCTGCTCCGGACCTCCAGCGCAATCTTCCCAGCAGCGCAGATCGGAGGAACACGAATCGGATTCCGTGGGCAGCGTCTTCCGCGCGGGGGTCACGTGGGATGCGTCATGTGTTCTGCCCGGGGGGGAGTCACGTGGGTTGCGATGATCAGTTTTCACATTGGTGACGCGCAGTCGTGTTTTTGACGTCGGCGTCAAAATTTAACATTGAACCCAATGGTCAGCCGCCAAAATGACTGCACGTCACCCAATGTGAAAACCCTGTCACGCGTTCTGCCTGGTTGGGGCACGGGGTTCCACTCCGCATGAGGTTGGGTTGTCCTCAAGAGAGTGTGGATCCACTGGATGTGTGGATTGTGTGGTTGCGTAGGTCAATAGAGGGACACACCAGTTACGTCTGGGGTTGTGTGCTTGAACAGATCAACAGGCATTGTATCGCAAGGAAGGAAATGCCTGCTGTGTGACCAGGAAAAGCGCGAGCGTCCTTGCAAAGCTGGACGCACCCCCTGTGAACTCTGTGACGTACGACGCACGAATCTTCGCGACGCAACGCGTGACGCACGCAGCGTGAACCCTGGCTGTTCCCGCCCCCCCCCCCCCGAGGCTTCATCTCCCACTCACGCCGCGTTCCACAACTCAACATCTTCTCTTCGAGTGATCGCAATGCCTCCCATGAAATATTGGTGCTGAAACTCATCTCCAGATGGACATGTGAGATGAGTGAGATCTGCTCCAGCGGATCCAGCCAGATGCAGATCCAGGGGAACCAGATAGGGTGGGCCCTTCTGACCAAGTGCGGGGTCCATGTGTGGTGGTGGGGCCACACAGGTCCAGTTGGTTCTGTGAGTATTTTGGGCGAGTACTTCTTCTCCAATTCAAGAATTGAGCAACGATCAGAGCCTGAACTCATGAGGTCTGAATGGGGTCTGACCCCCCTCAGTGGCAGTGGTGGGACGGTTCGAGCGGTTTAGACCTCTGAGTGGGTCCAGTGGTGAACGCAGCGACAGTTGCAGATGTGTCTCTGGAGTGAGGTCCACCTGTAGGTCCCACGGCTCCACCCTTGACGCGGCTTGCCCCAGGTCCCTGGATCTGCCCCCCCCGTGTTTCCCAGACTGGACCCCCGGGCCGTGGGTGTGGCCCCACCCCGCCCTCTGACTCCGCCCAGGCCCCACGGACCCCTGCCCAAGTGGAGTTCTCATCTCTGTATCCAGACTCTCCGTATCACATATCAATGCCCCTCCACATCACTCATAACAGCCGCGCATATCCCACGTGTTACGCATACCCTCGCGGAGAGCCCCCTCCTGGACACACTGACCAGCGCACTGACCACATTCCTGTAACCCAGCTGTTTCTCAAGAGGATCCGGGCTAACCTCGTGACCTCCACATCTCGCGAGATTTCCTGTGTCAATCTGGAAACCAATCACGCACTTCGCAGAATGTTGCCACTAATTTGGTTCTCATGTGGGCGAGTGTCTGGATGGAGCAATTTTTGTTTTAAAGCCCAATGCAAAAACAGAAATTTCGGGCGGGGTCTGGGGACCTCAAGCCCCTCTGGTGGTTGCAACTGTTCCTCATGACTGGCGGGAATAGGGGGCCCAAGGCCCCTTGACTGGGGTCAGGGGTCCCAGATCCCTCACGCAGGGGTCAGGGAGGCCCAGGGTTCTCCAGTACGAGGCGGTAGAGGACGCTCATCCTGGTATCCTTTCCTACACTTGTGCACATGTATTTCACTGACATAAGGCGTTTTCACATTGGGTGATGCGCGGTCGTTTTCTGGGCTGACATTAATAGTTCCCCCATTGGGTTCAATGCTAAATTTTGACGCCGACGTCAACCCCCCCCCCCAAAAAAAAAAACAACAACAAAAAAAACCGTGCCTCACCAATGTGAAAACCGCTGTTGGTTTGTGCCGTTTATCCGTCTGCGGTGCAACGTTTACATGGATTTGACAGGGTGATGGTCGTTACGAGATAATCTGGGATAATCCGAGATTATCTGCGTTTGCCCTGGAGATAGAGATTCCCACACTCACCATGGAAACCTGCGCGCAATCAAACTCTCATTATGGCATCCCGATGTCTGTTTAATTAGTGATGCTAATTACGACCTGCTGATTAGGTCCTCCTGCTGCTGCAGGCATGTGGTGCAGGTGCAGGAGGTGCACACATGTGTGCGTGTGGGTTTGCATGTGTGCGTGTGTGTGAGGGTGTGTGCGTGTGTGTGGGTGTGCGTGTCAGGGTGTGCGTGTGTGCGGGTATGCGTGTGAGAGTGTGTGCGTGTGGGTGTGTGCGTGTGTGAGGGTGTGTGCGTGTGTGTATGTGCGGGTAAAAGTGTGAGAGGAGATACTTTGTTGGTGAGAGTACATGATTGTGCGTGTGGGTGTGTGCGTGTGTGTGCGTGCGTGTCAGTTATGTGCTTGTATGCGTGTGCATGAACGGGGTTTTGTGAAAGTGTACAAGCGTAGAGAGACAACGGCAGAGACTGAGTGGTTGTGTGTGTGTGTGTGTGTGTGTGTGTGTGTGTGTGTGCTCCAGCGGGCCCATGATTCAGGTCAAAGGAAACACCTTGACCCTTTTCGTGGCAAACCAGAACAGTTGTAGAATCGTCCGTTGTTCAAGATGTTACTCTTTTTCAAGGTGCAGAGGGGCTTGCCTGCATCCACTGACGGGATTTCTCTCTCTCTCTCTCTCTCTCTCTCTCTCTTTCTCTCTCTCTCTGTCTCTGTCTCTCTATCTCTATCTCTATCTCTCTATCTGTATCTCTGTCTGTCTCTCTCTGTCTCCGTCCATCTCTCTCTCTCTCTCTGGATCTGCCTCTCTGTGATAAGTGCTCCATTCCTCCCCCACTCAGCCCCTCCATCTCTCCATCTCCATCACAGGCTGAGGCAGCGCTGCAGCACTTGACAGTTTTCGCATGACCCGAAGCTGTTACCCGCGATAAGGACATTTTCTCTGAGGCCCTGCAGGCTCTCATCACTCTGCGACTGAGAGGATCAAGGACGAGTAGTGACTGCGTTTTCTACCCGTCCCTCTCAGCCTCCAGTTGACCCATTACATGCTCATTCTCCTGTCACCCCGTCCCCCTCCGTCTTGCCAAGTCTCAGTTTTCCCTCCATCTCAGTCTCAGTTGTTTGTCTCAGTCTCAGACTCAGTGTTCCCCTCTGTTTCAGTCTCACTTACATTCCCCCTGTCTCAGTCTCAGCGCCGCCCGCGCCACCCATTTCCTGCGTCACAGAGGTCGCAATCAGATTGGGCCCGCGCATCAGCCGGATAACTCAATCACTCGTAAGAAATTCCTGCGCCTTTGAACTTCAAAAGACTCGGTAAAAGCCTCGTAAAGCCGCGAGGCGGGCCGACCGGATGGACGCGCTGTTTGTCGTGCGCTGGGGCCGCGTCGCGCTGACTGCGATCTCCATGGGGCCGGGAACACGTCACCGGGCGCTACGTCTGTTGCACAAGGACGTCGTCCGCAACGTGAGAGCGACGACACACAGCACAGGAACGCCACGCTTGACGCACTCAGTGGGATACAGACAGACTGAACATTGGGCACCCACGAATTCTTGGATTTTTCCCACCAGTCACTTGAATTTGTGTTTCTTTCAATAAATTTCTTTGTTGACGATGAAAAAAACCTGTTCTCTCACCCACTCATAACCCGCAGACTGCATTGTTTCAAGTTGGTCCAGGTGAGCATTCTTGTGCTTCCTTTGCGTGCGTTGGTCCGACGTGAAAACTCCCACCGTTGCGATGGACTCGCACCAGACGCGCGCGTGGCGCACCCTGTGTGAACCCGGCCCCGGCTCCGGCTCCGGTGGGGGGGGGCGAGAGCACATCAATTCTACTCGTTCGTGGGATGCGTCCACTCCATCCATTCTCATTGCGACGTCCCGATGTCCAGATGTCCAGCGCGTGGCCAGCGCAGAATTTATTGGGGCTCTTTGTCCGTTCGGTACAGCGTCCGGTCGCCTCAGGGTGTGCGTGCAGTGAGCCGAGATCCAGGGGCGGGGCCAGGGTCCAGTCACTGGGGTCCACCCTCGAATAGGGTGGGGGAAGGCAACGTAAACTGTGAATGGGGACTTTAGCAAATGTGTCCGCTGCTTTTTCCACGTGCCCCAATTGCCAGATCGGTGACACAGATACCATTTTCTCACTTGTCATTTTGGCTGTTTGAGCAAATTCAGGGCAAAATTGGCTATCTGTGGCACCGGTCTGGCAATTAGGGCACCGCACGTAACGATTAGTGGTTGCCAAAACTCGTCCATGTCCTTTTGGCTTGCACAAGTGGTTCAAATGAGGGAATTAAGATTTTTGAGCCTTTGGAGGGGCGGACCTCTCGTGCTCCCGGCACCCACCCCTGCACCCACCCCTGCACCCACCCCCACCCCATCCCTCAAACCCACCCCTTCACCCACTCTGGACCCACCCCTGGACCCACCCATGAACCCACCCCTGGACCTGCCCCTGGACCCACCATGTACCCACCCCTGGATCTGCCCCTTGACCTGCCCCTGGACTCACCCTGGACTCACCCCTGGACCTGCCCCTGGACCTGTCCCTGGACCCCTGCACCCACCCTGGACCCACCCTGAACCCACCCCTGGACCAACCCCTGGACCACCCCTGGACCCACCCCTGGCCCTGCCCTTGGACCCACTCCTGGGTATCGGCGCAGACGGCGGAGAGACGCAGGAAGAGACGCGCGGTCTCCGGGTGGCACGACGCCCCCGGACGCGGAAGGCGAACGGACCGAGTGAAGCGTGCGGAGGGAGGCGGAACGCTTCTGTGTGGCGAGGATCCGGAGGGGACGGAATGCGCCTTCTCATCCAGGACCCTGCTCGGTCGGGAGATGAGGACCGAGTGATGGGATGGTGAGTCCGGAGAGACCGCGGTTCTGCGACCTGAAACCGCCATGAGTTTGGGGAACAAGTGAGGGGACCCTGGACTCTGAGGGGAGCTGGGCCCTCCAAACCCCCTGGGACTGGGGAACCAAGGGCCTCGTGCTCTCACAGGAACCATGGTCAAAGGACCCAGCCGTCAGACTGCTTTCACCAAACGTTCAGCAGACATTGTGGTGTGTTCTTGCCCTTTCAAAAGTTTCTTCAAAGTTTGATCTACAACTGGTTGAAGTTTTGGGAAAATGTGGAAGGCGTAAACTTTAGAAACGCCAGCGTGTGTTTCCAGTCCCCGCCGAGTCCCTGGTCCGCACAGAGCACCGCCGGGAGCACCTGGTTTTCATCGGTCTCTGCGCTGCACCGAGACTCGAGCGATTTGAGCTGCAGGCCTTTTGGACACGAACACTTGACTCGAAACGAGCCATTAAAAATGACGTGCGGATCGATGTCTGTGTGTTTGCCTCGGTCCCGGGCGCGGTGCGGGCGGGAGGCGGGCGGCCCGCAGCGCGTATTGACAGCCTAAGTGAGAAGTTTGCAGCTCTTTATTAGGCCCGAGAGGCGCGTATGCCAAGTCACATCCCGCGTCCGTCGGGCCCGGCCCCGCGCCGTGCGTCTCGCGACGTGACGCCGCACCAGCAGGGGGCGCTGCGTCAAGTGTGGACTCGCACAGTGTTCAACAAAGCCACAAGCCATGACTTGAAGATGGAAGCTTGTGCCCGATTGGTCGATGTTGGCCCCCATTCACTGGTTGTGGCACAACACCCATTGACTTGTGCAGGGATGCAGCACCCATTGACTTGTGCAGGGATGCAGCACCCATTGACTTGTGCAGGGATGCAGCACCCATTGACTTGTGCAGGAATGCAGCACCCATTGA
>JAAUXT010116492.1_pt1 | contig 12552 bp, 9 predicted proteins | sample 7278171 | NCBI WGS metagenome assembly JAAUXT01 (sample SAMN14350112, study PRJNA611818) | marine sediment metagenome | isolation source: surface marine sediment (1.8m) | place: French Polynesia: Moorea | collected 2018-08
GCGTGCAATCCAGCTTTTGGACAAGGTGCTGAGTACCGATGAAGCCGCTTCAGCGGAGCTGCGCAAAGCTGAAGCTGCGCACCAGACTCGCAGCTCGAGCTGCCTATTTAAAGCTGCAACCACGACACCCTGCATCTGTCGAGAGCTACCTTGCTTGAGACAGAAGTGTAATAAACATTTGAAGCGTACGCTTGAGTCTTACTCCACTGCGGCAGTCCAGCTGAGCCGAGGCTGCTCCTTACCACAGTGCCGCACGCAGTGGCGGTTGTGAGGACGGGTTCTCCCGGGACCCGAACCGCACACAACATTTGGTCTGTGCATGCAGACGAATTGTGACATCAGTCATGCATGGCTGCGTCCTTGGATATCCTTGCATGCATGAATGTGAACCGTGGACTTTTGCCGTGAGGATGTCGCAGTTCCTCCCAAGCAGACCTGCCTTTTTCGCTTCCCGATGCTTGGGCAGCCATGTATCTGTGGAGGTGGACAAGCCACTTACCGACTGACTTACGCCGGAAAATGCGAGTGACAATTAGCTTTTCTTAAATTAAGCAGCTGCGTGATTCCCGAAGCTGAACCGAGAACAGGTAGATTCGGGAATATCCATGCTCTGCATGCTCTACAGGGCTTGACCCAAGCCGATTGAAATTTCTTCTCACGCACGGCATGCATGGAACTGCTTGCACAAACGGGCAGCTGTCTGGAGACACAACTGCGTGAACAGAACGCATCTAGGATTTAGTTGAGGTGAGGGGGGCACTTCTTTTGGAGACATTGTTGTGTGCAGCAGATACATCAGGATTCAACCTGCGTAAAGATTGTTTCGATTGGCATTGAACCCATAACTAACCGTTGGTGACTGTCACTCAGCAATGTCCCAAAAAATCTGACACAAAATCTCTGGGTTCAAAAAGAATTTCTTTCAGGGGTCATTTGAGCGCCCTCTTAAAATTGTTGACAAACACCCTCCATTCAGAAATTTCTCCGACACGTCTTTTGGCATTTCATAGCCACAAGTGGCGAGGAGAATATCATGCATCCAGGGTTTGACATGGCTGCATTCAATCCTGATCTATCTCAATATCTTCCACAGCAAGAGCACAAAGACTGCTCGTAAAGTTCACCTCCATATGGAAATAACCCTCCCATCTGCAAGTGAGATTTTTCAAAGAGAGGGGAGGGACAAGGTACGTTGAAAGTCACACTGTACCAGTAAATTTGTGCAAAGGCTTAAACATGATGAAAAAATGGTAGTGAGTGGTGTGCAGCGTCACTCCCTCGCCTGCTCTTCGTCTTCCGGATTCAGACATAAATCAACTTTCAAAATCAATAAGAAATGCCAATATCTTAGTGAAAATATGATCATCGGCCTGATTGAAACTAACCCCCTCAACCCACTTTTCTCTGTGACTCTGGCTCCTCGTGGGTTTTCCTGTTTCCGAAGTGTTTGTGCAGCAGAACTGGACCAGCGGAATCAGACCAGCAGAACCAAAACAGCACAACCAGACCAGCACAACCAAACTGGTGCAATCAGACCAGGTCTGGTAACAAAAATTTGGTTGCACTGCTATGGTCACCAGTTTTCTTGCACAGGCCTGGTTGTGCTGGTTTGGTTGTGTTGGTCTGGTTGTGTTGGCCTGGTTGCGCTGGTCGAATGAGTCCAGTTGAGCTGGTTTGGTTGCGTTAGCCCAGCTGCGCCGCCAGCGGTGCCATTGCCTTTCTTCAAAATGGACAAATCGAGTTTTCTCCCCTGTTTTGGCTTCAAGTGTCTCCTCGTTCGGCCAACCATGGCAGACACTTGTGCACGAGATTGCATTTTTTCCCCTCTGTCAACAAAGCCCCGAGAGCACGTGTTACCTCCACCTATTTCTCATTCTGAGTCTCAGTTCAGTTCTAAGTCTGGTTCTTTGGGTGTGCTACTGTTTCTTCGGGAGTGCCAGCCAAAGTTGTGCACCAAAATAACTGGTTCATCAGGAGTGCTGACTTGCCTTGATCCAGGGGCCACAGTGATGCAGGGTGGTAGCACTCCCAAAGAACTGGTTCTTCAGGAGTGTTGGTTTAGAGTTGCACTCCTAAGAACCAGTTGTGCTCCTGAAGAACCACAGACATGTACAGAACTGAACCTGAGACTGTGAGAAACAGGTCGGGGCCCCTCTCCTTTCTTGTCAGGTATTTCTTCACAACATGGACCTTCTCAGAGCTTGCTGTGAGTCTGCTATCCGTGCATACAAACTTCTGACGTGAAACACGTATTTCTGTTTCGTGTCCCATTCATTACACATGTTGATCTCACTCTAAAATCACAGCAAGGCTGCATGTACAAGGAGATTGTTCTTCCCAAGAGCAATCGTCGTATTTCTGTTGAAGTTAGGACTTGTTTGGTGGTTTCCAGCTTTGAATTGTTGGAGTTCACGCATTTCACGAAAGTTTCCTTCATCAAACGAGCTGCGCAACGAAAAATAGGCGACATGTTCTGAAGCCTTTCGAGTTTTTCCAGTCCAACATGGACTGTGTGGCGTGTCTGACACTGAAGCAATTGAAGCCGCGGGCTCAAAAGCGTTCCTTCGTAGTTTTCTGTGTACTCAACTTCAGAACAGACTCCCAGAGTGAGCACCACGAATGTGACGTCAATCTTCAACAAAGAGTCTCCTTTGCGAATGTCACAACAGCAGTTTCTTCTGATGTTTCCGGCGCATGTCCTCACGATTTTGAGGCAATTTTAGCTTTTCTATCTGTGTTGTGGCAGACTTACATTTCATATGTTTGACAGTTGTGTGCGAATCTTTTCTTGTTTCTGTTGAAAGTGAACTCCACCCAATTCGCCATTTATAGTTGGCCCCAAAAACCGAAAATGCACGGTTAATTTACCAATCGCACAAAATCCATTCTCATTGTTTTTTTTCTCACCGTTGGCAGAGTTGACCAAAGTTCAGTCTTGCTCGAGGCCACTGGGGCCGAAGACCCAAGGTGGTTCGGGTACACTACAGCAACCTGTGTTTCCAAGTGGGCGCTTCTGTTATTCAGTGACAGTACACCTGACTTTTCACCTGTTTGGTCAGAACATTGGATCTACTGCAAATTAAGTGGTACGTATTTCACATTGTTCTGGTGCATTCAGATGTACTGCAAACAGAAAAGTTGATGGTTACCTCAAAGAGTGAAGCACTGAGGGCAACAGGACAAAAGAAGTGAACAAGATAGTTTTAAAAATGCAATGAACTGAACATGTTGCTGTGTGGCTTCTCCAGGTGCATTTTTTGCCACTCGTTTGCTGACGATTAATTATTTTGTTGTTGCGTGGCTTCTCCAGGTGCATTTTTTGCCACTCGTTTGCTGACGATTAATTATTTTGTTGTTGCCACAATCAATTTCTGGCCATTTTGGTAAATTTGTTGATTGTCCCCAACCCAACCCTCACAGAAGTTTGTGTGAGCCACGCTCAATGCCGACTGATTTTTACATTCCTGGAAAGCTCTTTATCGGTGTTCTGTGAGTCTCGTGGCTCGTTCAGAGATATGCAAATCAAAACTTTTCAGCGGGTAAAGCAGTCGGATTTTCTGCACAGTTCTGACTTCCTGCTTGAATTTCACGCCGCGCAGCAGCGAGAGGAAACAGTCAATCACGAGAGTCCGGGCTCATTTCATGGATTGCCCCTGCCTCTACTCGAGACTCGCGCTCTCTTCTGTTTCAAAATCGAATTCCTTGTCCCCACTGAAAGGAATGAATATTAAGTCCTATTTTTCAGAAGAAGTGGTCTGGAAAATCGAATTCTTCTTCCAGGAGAGAAAAAGGGGTGATTATGTCTGAGTTTCTCTCACGCGCGAATCCTAATTCAGTCATCTGACGTTGTTCATGGTGAGTGTGTCGCCTTTGTGCGTGTTCCAGTGATATGGGAGCGGTCTTGCCCAGACTTTGAGGCTTTGAGGTACAAAGGCTTTTTATCAAAGGGCATAACGAACCGACTTACTGGCCATGTCACGGATTTGGGTGCAATATTTCACCTTCGTTGTGTTGGTGAAATATCCGGGAAATCTTCATGTCATGACATTTTGCACAGGCAGCGCGGAAACTATGGTGAGAAGAGTTCTGTTTGTGCTCCCAAGAAGAAGGTTTCAAAAACATTTGCGCATCACAAATCCAAGCCATTACCCATTCTATTAGATCAGTTTCATGAGGTCACCTGAGGAGAATGAAAGACTCCCGAGGCGCCGATAAAAGCAAGAAAGAGCAAGTTGCTGATCAAACTCGAAACGGACTCGAATGAGCTCCAACTGCAGATACGCCCAGTTTTGCCAGCGAATGTTGTCAAAAGAACTGCATCTCCTGCAGGCTTCTGTACCAACAAGCGAATATCATCGTTGTCCTTTCGAAAACGGCTACTTTTTGCTGGTTGGAAAATACCACATCGTCTCACATTTCAAATCTCACAAATGTGAGGTGAAAGGTTTGGAGACGTTAATTGGTGCAGGTTTTTCTTGAAGTCTTGACAACCTTTCTTCGTCAGCAGCTTCCCGAGAATAGCGGTGGCTTCGTCTGCATGTGTGTGAGTTTGTGTTCTTTGTACAAAATCTTTTGTCAAATGGATCATCCACTCACGCAACTTCTTTGGTGCTAATTTTTGCCCATCATTATGCTTTGCTGGTGCCTGCGAACTTCCCGTGGATTTACGAGTACCATGAGGTTTTGTCCGTTAATTCCTCGAGAGACAACCTCGTTGTTTGGCGTTTTGTCACTCGCGTGGAAAACTGGATCTATTGTGCAGAACAGTGCGTCTGTATCATGCTTCATTTTCGTCCCTAAGCAACAAGACAATCACAATCACGAGCGAAAATGAACGGATTTTCTTGTGTGCTGTTTGCAAATGTCAGTATCGTTAGTCAGACCATTCAACCTCCACATTCGTCAGGTGTTCGATGGCTCACGTTCATTTCTTTAGTTGGCGTTCAGACAAACGGCAACAGAAACGTTTGTCCCAAACCTACCTGCAGGAAGGCAGGTTCTCAGATTTCATTTTCGCTCACGTGCCATTTTCATTTTGCCAGAAGTGGAGCAAAGGTGTGTTTTCACAATGATCCACGAACATTATGCCGCAGGTTTCCTGCAATAACAACACTGGCAGTCCAAAGAAAATTTGTCTTCCTTTTTACCTTCAAGTTGATGAAAGCAAAAAGCCGGTAATTCATCACGCGACAGAGGCATCTTTGCGACTCTCTTTTCAAAAGCATTTTAATTAAGTTCTCGCCAGTCAAGGTTTCCTGCTTGGTCTTCGCGCAAGGACAGTGCTGCAATCGCAGAGTGTTAGAGAGAAAGTGAACCAAGATGCATCCTTGCAGACCAATCTACTGCATGGCAGAACCCAGGTGTTTGACACAAGACCCAAGACGCAGGAGGACTTTCACCAAGCATGAAGGAAGGAACCAAGAGAAGAGAAGGAACCAGAGAAGGAACCAAGGGGCTGAGGCTGAGGTATCGTGACCTCGGAAGCTTGTTCACCGCCTCCTGCAGCATCCTTTGTCAAGAGCTTGTCCCTTCTGCATGTGTGTATTGCAGTGACGAACGAAAGGGTTGTATTCAGCTCTGTGTCGGTTTGATCGACTTTTGACCGTTTCGTCCCTGTGTGTGAACAAGCTTCAGGGAGGGGGAGGGCAACAACCCCCTTTTCCTATAGAACTAATGCATCAGCTCAGAGTTGAAATGCATGTATCAAATGCGGGCTCTTCAGTGCGCTGGCTTCTTGTTTTGTTCTGTTTTTCTCAGAGTCACACAAACTGTTTGAAACAACTCCTGCACAAATACTGACTCTCCAGAAGAACTGAGTGACAATCTTCCAACACGCCAAGTTGTTGTTCGTCAGTGTTCATGCAGTTGGAAGCCCTTCACGGCGGTATGTGCACTTTGTGAGTTCAGACTTTGGTCATTTCTTTCGATCTCTCTTTCCCAAATCAGAAGACTGAACCGCAACTGCAACAAATGCCACGCATGAGACACTGGGAACCTGCGGTTTTTGTTCAGACTTCCAAATGCAGGCATACGAGTAGCAGAAGGCGGGTTTGTACAAGTACTTGTTCGCTCACAAATGCCCAGGGCACGGACGGCGGCTTTTGTTGGGAACGGGTGTTCGCCCAACTTGCTCATGTATAACTTTCCAAAAGCGCAAACAATTGAAGCTAGAACCTTTTTCAATTTCTTCGGGATGCATGTGAAGTGACTCCTGACTCTCCCACTTTCTGGCCGCATCGCTCACTGCTGCGCAATTTTCACGCCAGAGAGCAACGTTCGTGTCGTTTTTGGCCTTTGAGTTGCAATTACCATTGAGAGCCTTGATCTTATGGAAGATATTCCGAGAAATTCGGCACATGTGGTCAAGAAATGAAGCCAGTCCTGCAGTGGCTTTGTTATGAAGGAGGCAATCAGGTTCCAAGCGGAGGTACGACGTATTCTGCAGCTCTCATGTGCGAGTAAGACGCAGGAAGAAATGGGATTTTCACCAGTAGGCAGAGACTATCTGAGTGGAATAAGAATGTGTTGTGGTTGAACTGGTCAGATTGACCTGCTTGGTTTATTTGAATAGCTTTTGCACAAAAAACACAAGTCAGCCCTGCGGTAAGAAGTGACGCGCTTGATCAACTGGACGAAAACAACCAAGATCTAGCGAGAAACTTTGTTCTCACTGCAGAGGCCGAACCAAACGAGAGTTGTGTACTTCCTGTCTTTGAATTCGCAATTCAACAAAACCATGGCATGTTCATCACAGGTTCAGACAAACAACATTCTCCTTCTGCGAGCTTTGCGTGAATCCGTTTTCCTTGCTGTCGTTACCTCCGAAGTCCTTCGCAGACAAGACACGCGCGAACAGTGTGTCGATTCTCGTGAAGTTTCTCATCTAATCAGTTTTAAGCTACGGACCCCAGTTGAGTTCTCAGCTGATCGATTTCTCCATCCAGCAGAAACATTAGGTGAATTGGACAGATCCACCAGTCATGTTCCAGTCTTCCAAATAGCTGACTGTTTGTCATGAGGAATGGTTTCTTTTGTAAGCAGAGGCGGGGGTGGCGACCTGCGGCGGTGGAACGGTGGCCGCGTGCGGGGAGCGCGAGGAGGACCTGCCGCCCGAGCTGCTGCCCGGAGGCCCGAGGTGCTTCAGCCCGTTCGCCACGCCGTGGTGTACTCCGTGCACCATCAGTGCGTGTCTACTGCTACCCTTTCTGGGGCAGCTCCCTGGGCGACCCGCAGCTGCCGCGCAGTTGTTGTTCTGGAGGTTCTCAGGTTTGTTCGTGTGCAAAACTTGAACATTCGTGTATCCGCACGCGTACTTGTCGAGCCTGAACATCCTGCACAGGTGAACTCGGAATTTGCGACCAGTGGCGCAGTACAGGTAGAAGTTGCATGAGTGGTTCAAGTACATCAGTAGCTCCGTTATGGTCCTGAACAGCCTGAACTGAGCCAGTTGGCGAAGGTTGCTGGAGTTGGGAGTCCAAACATTTGATACGATTAGTGATATATTGCCGGGCAACGTAGTGAGCAGAAAAGCGAACGAGATTGTTAGCAGCATCACGGTGAGCTTGCCGCTGTCGTATCTGGCGAAGCGGCCATGGGTGATAATTGAGGTGGACCCGGCGCACCCCGCGCTCCCGCTGCTGCCCGGGTAGTGCTGGAACGAATGGCTCGTCGAAATTTGCTCCTCGGTTATCTCATGTCTCAGTCTGTTGGCATTTAATATCTGTCTGATGATGCACGAGTTGAAGACCAAAATCAGCACGAACGGAACAAATGAATAGATCAGCGCATCCACCCAGGGCCAAACCTCCTCGATCAACGTCACGTACCTAATCCCGGCCGCGCACTGTGGGATGAAACTTTCATTATAAGGAAAATACACGACTCGGACGGTCCAGGCGAAGTGGAGGTGCAGGATGAGCAGGAGAGCGGTTATCACAGAGATCACTTTGAGCGCTCGCTTCATGTCGTAGCAATCCACCAGCTTCAGCGGTTTGCAGACCACCAGATACCTGAAATAGACCAGCAGACCAGCATACTTATGGGTCTTGTGGCGCAATCAGTTGGTGTGGCCTGATATAGACACATGAAACCTTAGAAACCAGCATCACCACCACCCAAAAGTGCCTGTGTCCATAAAAGCAGATGACGGATGCCATGGAATTGAGGAAAGCCCGAAGAAAGGTTTTGACTTCCGTGAGGGCCAGTCTGGTTTTGGTAAAGCTGTTCTTGTGGAATTGTTCAGGTGGTGGTCTCTTTCGCGAAGAACATTCGGGCACACAGAGATCTCTCGGTAGAACGGTTCACAATGCATCATTCAACTTGGGAATCATGTTCGGTCGAACGTCTTATTTGTGGTCGGCATTCTGTATGAGAAAATCAGTTCAAGACGCAAAACCATTGCTGACAAGAGATTGTTTGATTCAGGGTGGATAAGTAAGTGCTGCTCAGGTTCTGGACGTCTTGATCCGAGAGAACATGATCTAAGCCTCCTGATTTCGCTCCCAGCCTCCGAGGAAATTCCTTTGTAACTCGTACAAATTTTTTCTTTCAAAGTTTGACAATTTGGAATGGCCTCTTCGCTCGGCGGTCGCGGTCCCCTGACAAATCTTGTTTGCGGCTCTGTGCTTGTCTGGACCACAGCAGGACTTCCAAGAGGCACGCAGAATCTTCCTCAACCACGCAAGTCTGGATCTGAAGATGGGCTTCACATGCAGGCATTGGCGTTGAGGATGAAGACCACTCGTGAGCGTGCCTCTGCAAAGCCGTCAGCACCAATCAGGCCACCCAAAGATCAAGACACACCTATCCAACACTTCTTCATTTCTTGTTCGGTTGAAGTGTTGTTCTCTCACGTAACAACTCACAGACCAACGATATTGGCTTCGTTACGATACCTCTGCTATCTTTCTCCCTTGTCTCAAAGCAAAAACCGGAACTGGTGGACAATGATTTTTCTGATAATTATCATAACTCGTTGGAACGGTCCAAAACAATACCTGGGTCCACGTAATCGTCGATGAATGTCACACTGCAGCTCAAGGTTTGTGCGTGTGTATCTATTTGAGTCGGGCGACGTAATTTGAAACCAGCCCTTACAACAAGAGATTTACCTTTGGAAAATTCAGTTGGCAGGAGGAAAACAACCGGCCTTGCCAAATACATTGACAAAAGAGAGTGTGACTCCGTGTCTGAAGTTTGGGGTGTACGAGAACTCATGTGGCCCAGACACACTGAATCGTTCTCGAGAGAAAGAAATGACATCGCTCTCGAGAACGATCGTTCTCTCCAGCACGATGGAGTGTGGTGGTACATATCAGCATGCATCAAACTGAACAGTGTTGAGTAGACCGAATCATTCTCAGGAGTGAGATGGTGCGGAGACAATGATAGTGCACATGGACTTGGTTGAACAGAGAACAACTTAGTTTGCAAAAGTAAACAAATGCGTGTATCACATTCTTTATGCTGTCAATTAAGTAGTGGATTAAAGTTTTCAAATTTTGTTTTGATGGGATGTATTGACAAATTACGGATTCGAAGTTTGAACTTGTTCTTGATGGAATAGATCAATTCCTTTTTTGGTCAGAGCTACAAGAACAACTATTTTGGTTTTTTCCAGCATGTACTGCCATTTTGTTTTCAGGTGATTTATTTGGGTTACTTATTTGGGTTGCACAACAGAGCGGCCTGAACCAAATCCTTCAGCAGTCAAACTGAAATAGTGTGTGCACTGGTGGTCAGATTCTTGATCCAAAAAAGGGCTGAGTTGTTGGGTCCAAAATAACGAGCAAGGTCTGAAAAGAACAGAATAGAAGGAAACTAAGAACTCCGTCACACTTCTGCATCTGATTGTGTTTTCTTCATTGTGACTTTTTTCAAGAAATATCTTTTTTCATTTCCGGCCCTGTTCTTCAGCTTGGAAATAATCAATAAGATGCAGAGAGTTGTAGATCTATACAAGAAACATCTTTGGTAAAATGACAAACAAAAAACCTTTGAAAATTAAAAAGCAGAAATGCGCACGAAATCGGTGTCTCAAGTTCGTGCGCATCCTATTACACCGTGCGATTGTTTTTTTCATTGTGTTGCAGGGCGGCGCACCTTTCGAACGTGACAGCGATGATGAGCCAGGCGGACAGGTCGCTGGCGCTGTAGCCGAGCATGTTGATGAGTTTGCAGGACGCGTCGCTCAGGTCGCGCACGTCCGTCCCCGTCAACTCTCCGACCCAGAGCCGGAACAGACCTGCAGAAGAGGAGCGACACACTTTCACTGAATCCTCCCAAAAATAGCTGGAGGCCATCGTGACATGCAACAAACAACCGAGAGCAAAACGACTCACTTTGGTGTCTCCAGGACTCTGCCTTGGAGACCCAGATCACAATGTGAAATCGCTGGTGTGAAAATGCTTCACGTTCAAGTGAGTTTCACTCACTTTGTCATTCCGAGCCCGACTCCGGCTCTGCTCTTGGGTTCCCGCAGATTATTATGCGCAACTGACAGACTTGCATACGCACGGACACGACACTGTCAGTTTCTTCCGGCAGGTGCACCAAAGGAAACCCTATGACACACAGCCGAGTAATTTCCTGATGAGGAAGTAGTTTTCACCGCTTGATGCTTGACAAGTGTCACTTGATCACAAGAAGATCACAGACCCGCACACGGGCCTGAACATCAACAAAAGACAAAATGTGATGCACTACAGATCTATCTTCCTGCAGAGTTCATCGCAAACTCGAAGGCACGAATTTTGCGCAGTCAAAAAAAATGGCGTTCATTCCGGTACCTTTCAATACAACAGAGAAACTTGCCGTGAGAATTGTCGCAATTTTCATTGTGGACTGCAGCTTTCAAAACTAAGTTAGTGGTTCAAGTTTTGCTTTCAGTGATGTGTCAACAGGAATGAGATCTGCATGATGCGTCAATGCTATTCTTTGGCCGCGAAAGCAAACTCACGAATTGGCAGGGCGCACCGCGAAACACAGGTCCGTGAATGAAGCCTCACAAAGTTTCAACTCTGATGAAAAAACACGAGAAAGAAACGAAACATTTTTCAAACGCGCGGGAGTAATCCTGCCGACATTGTAAATCATGGGTAAATTTCATCCTGTAACTGCATTGATTGGGGAGAACTGTGGCTGTGGCAGTGTAAATATCATCGAGCAGCACCGTCCCCTGATCAATGGCAAGTTGCACGAGATGTCAAACCCCGGTTTTCTTATTCAATAAAGAATCCAAAGAATTGGGCCAGATTCAATTTCTCTGATTGCTGAAGAGTACAGTAACCACAATTCCCGAAACAAACATGGAAACTTACCAAAAAAGGGGAATCTTGAGCTGAATTAAACGCACTCGCAAGTGTTTGTGAGGTCGACATATCAGTTTCGTTTTGCTGATGGTGCAGACCGGGGCCAAGGTGAACTTCAATCACCTTGCTCACAAAAGAGAGTCCTTCTTAGACCCTTGCACATCTTCAGAGGTCAGACTTCATTCAGCACTGCAAGCCAAAACAGCTCACTGATGTTCAGCACACATCATCCTGAAGACTGGGGGACTTGTCATTGCAGATCTCAAGGAGGGGTGATCAATCAGGCAGCTGAGGAAGAAACCCTACTGCCGTGCTGTGTGTGTCACTCAGTGGCAGGGAATGTGTGTGTGTGTGTGTGTGTGTGTGTGTGTTTTCATGGTGGGTCACAAGTGTGTGAACACAAGGGTTGGTCAGGCTGGGTTGTGCAAACAGGAGGTTGTGATTTTATTGTCTTGAAAAAAATTAAGCAAAACGCATTGAAATTTGTGGGAGTGCTGACTGCACAACAAACCATCTGTACAGTAAATCAGGGACGGAACCAGGGTTGGGGCACTTGAACTCGGGGCCCCAAATGCCCAAAAAATTGATGTCCCATGGATGTTTGTAACTATTTTTCATTTGCCAGTTGCAAGGCTTCAAAGTTGAGGTGGGCTCTCACGGGGTTTGGCCTATCGATCAAATCCTAGTACATCTTTGTGTTGTGTTCTGCGTGTTTCATCGAATAAACAAGTCATGAATGATCAACACACGATTCAACACAGCGCTGACCATCGTGGTCATTTCTCAGAGCCTCGACATGTTGGTCTCCTTTTCGTCCCTGGCGCATCTCTTGAGGCCAAGAATCGCTTTGCAAGCCTGTACTCGTATTTGCATCAACAAGAAAGGGAAGACGTCCGCTCTCTGTGCTGCAGGCTGCCATGCAGGCGTCGTTCTCAGTCAAAACCTCCGACCATGGTTGTGGATTTGGTGAAAACGATTCGTTACAGTGCAGCTACACGATAAGAAAAAATGGCGCCTGACGACATCCGCGGTGATTCGAACTGTATAAACATTTTAACACAAAAATAGCGGCACGCACGTGACACTCATAATCTCCGAGACCATATCTCAAAGATTGCATTTTTCATACACACCAAGAATCAGTGACAAAAGTTAAAATTTTTTAAGAAACAAAAAAGTCAAAAATGTACTTTTTGTGACTCTGAAAAAATTAAACATAATTGATCCACAAATGAATACCACC
>JAAUXT010126690.1_pt1 | contig 12552 bp, 6 predicted proteins | sample 7278171 | NCBI WGS metagenome assembly JAAUXT01 (sample SAMN14350112, study PRJNA611818) | marine sediment metagenome | isolation source: surface marine sediment (1.8m) | place: French Polynesia: Moorea | collected 2018-08
CAGCACTGTTTTTGCTTGGTCAGCACTGTTTTTGCTTGGTCAGCACTGTTTTTGCTTGGTCAGCACTGTTTTTGCTTGGTCAGCACTGTTTTTGCTTGGTCAGCACACGTGTTCAAGCTGTTTGACAGGGGTCGAACTGCAAAAGCTCCGTCCGTGAAGACGTTTTGTGTTTCAGTTGTGCAACGATTTCAAAGACTGCTTCTTTTCATTTGCATTTTTGTTGTTCGGGTCACAGCTGATTCAACTTCAATGACATCAGTCTCGTGTCAAGTGTCAGCTGCAAAAAGTGGGGAAAAATGCATTTCAATTTGCAGGTTTTTAAATTTCAGCATTTTTCGTGTGTTGCCCAGACAAAAGTCCGTTTGACAGAAAACAGCCAGCTGACTCAGGATTTTTGGGCCGGTTCTGTCTTGGTCTGTTTTGCTTGTTTTTGCTGGCCTGTGATTGGTTTTCCCTGATGCGTGCTCCACGTGGTTTTGATTTCCTTGGTGTCCTGTATGTTGTACATGTACTTAAATTGTGCCCTCTTCTGTGTGCACTCCAAAAATCTCTGCCTTGATTTCCACTCTGTCACAGTGCATGCAGGCATCAAAATGCAAAAGAGAACCAGTACTCTATGAGTTCATCAAAAAAAAAACAGCAACACATGTTTTGATCATATCTTGGTAGAGAGTAATTGTGACCAACAGGGCAGCATGCTACAAAATTTATTTATGCTCTGGACACATTTCTATTCATTTCAATCAATTCATTTCTGCTGATCCTTGTCCTGAAATTTTTGTTTGGCATCTTACTTCGTAAAAAGAAACTATATTTCACTCTTGTGCTCACCAAAAGTCATTCCAAGATGGACATTGAAAAGATTCTCATCAGAACAGTTTTTGAAGGTATTTCAGGAAAAATGTGGCAGGCAATATGCTTCTCTCAGCAAAGTTTTGATTCAGTGGTGTGGGACCCTCATCCACTTGACACAAGTTGTGCACAGGAGGAAGATGGAGAAGTGGCATGTTTTTCATGTGGTAGATGATATTTTGGAACTTGCCAAGCAAAAGTCCTGACAGAGGGTGATGGCAACTCAAGCACTCTGCCTTCACATTTCCTTCAGGAGGAGACAGAAATTCTTGAAGAGGTCTTCCCAGACAACACTGCCACATTCCTGCACAAGGAGGTGGTGTCATTCATCTGTGGACTCCTGACTGATCCTCATCCACTGATCCAGCACTGCATAGACATTTCATGGAAGGAAGTGCAGTTGCAATTTCCAGCATTTGGCAATCCTATCTTTCATTCAATGTTCATGGAGTCAGCAGTGCATCTTCCTGGGAAACCTGGTCACAACCCATACATCAATCAGTGTGACTCAGACAACAACCTCATCTACATACCCAGTCAGATCTACAGATTCAACCAACTGAAGGAGAAGATCAGAATCAGTGAACACACATGTAGCCACATGCCAATACATTGTGGTATGGTGATTGTTGAACCTGACACATCTGTGATGAAGAATGTGTTGGATGTATGTCAACAGATCAGCTGCCAACAGTCAATTACTAATCTGTACTTGACAGGCATGAGGTGTCATGAAGATATCAAGACTGATGACAAGGAGGCGTGGCCATTGTTCAATCTGAGCCAAACCTGTGATGTGCTGACCTTGGAATTTTGTGAATTTCCTCTGCACACAATGAGTCACCTCATTGGCCAGATTCACAGCTGCCCATCATTGACTTGCCTCAATCTCCAAGAGTCATTGCAGTCTCAAGAACTATGTGAGAGTGTATGCAAAGAATTGAAACACTTGCTACACCTGAAAATACTCAATCTGTCACAGAACCCATTGGGAAACAGTGGCATCTACCTGGCAGAGTCAATCCAAGCCTGGGGAGGTGAACCTCCACTGGAGATGCTGATTCTGCAGAGTTGTCACATGGCTGAGACAGCCTGGGCAGCAGTTCTTTCAGCACTTTCTTCCTGTAAGCTGATGAAATGGCTGTGGCTGCTTGAGAACACTATTGGTGCAGCAGGAATTCACCTGGCAGAATCAATCCGGGTCTGGGGACCCAACCCTCTACTGGAGGCAATTTGTTTGGATCAGTGTGAGATGCCAGTGGCAGCTTGGGCAGCAGTTCTCTCAGCTCTATCCTCCTGCCAAATGCTCAAAGAAACACCAGACCTGCGTAAGGCTGGCAGACACATTGCAGATGTAATTCTGGCCTGGGGAGCTGAAGTTTGTGTGAAGGAGCTCAATCTGCAGTGCTTTTGGATACCACAGGAAGCTTGGGCAGCAGTTCTCTCAGCACTTTCCTACTGGAAACCTTTGCAGTATTTGCATCTGAACAACAACACCATAGGTGCAGTGGGAGTTTATCTAGCTGAGTCAATCCAAGCCTGGGGACCTGAACCTCCACTAGAACAACTAGATCTGGAGCAATGTGAGATGCCAGAGGAAGCCTGGGCAGCAGTTCTGTCAGCACTGTCATCATGCAGACAGATGAAGAAACTGTGGCTGAACCACAACACCATTGGTGCAGCAGGAATTCACCTGGCAGAGTCAATCAGAGCATGGGGACCTGATCCTGCACTGCAGATACTAGGTCTGGAACAATGTGAGATGCCAGAGGAAGCCTGGGCAGGAATTCTCCCAGCACTGTTATCATGCAGACAGCTGAAAAATCTCTCATTGGCAAATAATGTTGTAGGTGTGGCTGGAGTTTACCTGGCAGAGTCAATCCAAGCATGGGGACCTGAACCTCCACTGGAGAAACTGGATGTGAAGCAATGTCTCATGCCTGAGAAAACTTGGGCAGCAGTTCTGTCAGCACTGTCTTCCTGCAAGAAGCTGACAGAAATACCAGATATGCGTATGGCAGGAGTTCACATTGCAGATGTGATCCTGGCCTGGGGACCTGCACCATTGCTAAAGCTGGATCTTCAGCGCTTGCAGATACCACCAGAGGCATGGCCCGCTGTTCTCACAGCACTGTCCTCTTGCAAGAAGTTGCAGAAATTGTCTCTGTCAAAAAACTCCTTTGGTGTGGCTGGTGTTCTCTTGGCAAAGTCAATCCAAGCCTGGGGACCTGAACCTCACCAAGACAGTCTGGGTCTGGAGGAATGTGAGATGCCAGAGGAAGCCTGGGTAACAGTTCTCTCAGCACTGGCATCCTGCAAAAATCTTACAGAGTTTTACCTCTCCAATAATACTTTTGGTGAAACAGGTGTTCATGTGGCACATTTAATTGAAGCCTGGGGGCCTGAACATCCACTGAGAAGACTGGATCTGGATGGCTGTCAAATGCCACAGCAAGTCTGTGCAGCAGTTCTTAAAGCACTGTCCTTTCTCAAGCAGCTCAAAGAGTTGTGGCTGGACAAAAACACCATAGGTGTAGCAGGAGTTTACTTGACAGAGTCAATCCAAGCCTGGGGACCAGAATCTCAGCTGCATACACTGCATCTGGAGCAATGTGACATGCCAGAGGAGATATGGAAAGCAATTCTGGCAGTGTTATCCTCCTGCAAATGGCTGCAATGGATCTACCTCTCACACAACAAACTCAGTGCCTGCCTGCAAAGCTTCACTCCAAAGATGGCAATGATAAGACTTCACCTCACCAATACCAGCCTGACAGCAGTTGATATCAATCATCTGACACACTTGGTGAGAGAGGGATGGTGGTTTTACAACCTCCACTTGTCTGACAATGACCTCAATTCAATGGAAGTTGATGTGAGGGACCTGCTACTGGTGTGTTGCACAGAAAGGATGCCTCATGGCAACAGAACATTGAACTTGTACCTGAAGAACACAAACCTGTTTCACCAGTTCCAGGAGGAAATGAATGAGATGTGTGAGGATACTGGTGTGATGATTGATTGGTTGAATGAACTTCCAGATGATGAGGCCCTGCATACCTGAGATTGAATTCGTTCTGACCTCAATGACAAAAAAATCTTGCTTCAATGATTTTTTGTGCTTTCATCTTGAAATATGTTTGGAGCTGCACACATTTGGACTTCCCTTTTGGGCACGACTACTGGCCACAAAGAGTTAATGACAAGAATGATGGAATGAAAGAACAAATTGAAGGAATTTAAAACATAGTAAGGGTGATGTTTTGAAGGATGGATTCTGTGAGATTGACCTCCAGTTTCATTTGAACCCAAGGTTGAAACAACAAGAGGGACCCGCAGAAATAGAGACATTCCTTCCCCAGCCTGCCCTTCACTTGGCATCGGCTGCATGAATGTCAGGCACAGGGAACCCAGTGAACTAGACCCAAAGTTGGGGTAACAGACAGATTCACTTGTACCTGAAAAACAGCAACCTGTCTGAGCAGTTCCAGGATAAAATGAATGAGATTTTTGAAGACTCTGGTGTGATGATTGATTGGCTCAATGTTGCTCTGCACACCTGACGTGGGTGGCAGCTAGACCCAGAAAACAGGGCCTATGACAGCACCCAAAACAGACTTGCATGAGAAGCAGTTTCTTCTCAATAGCTCAATGATGTGTGTGGATTGTGCAACAGCTGTTATTGTTTCTGAATCACATGGATGCTGTGTTCAATGATGCCCATCTCTTTGAATGAACTTTGATCAGGCTTTCACCTTGACCAGTGGAAGAATATGAGTGACCTCTGGATTCTCAGACATTCCTTAAACAATCAAAGCACAACCCATTGCACCTGTTGAAGTGATGTTGAACTTTGCAAGGTTGTTACCCCATTGGGCACTGACTCATTTGACAGATTCTACAGCATAAGACCCTCGTGCACATCTAGACAGAGTGTCACCACCCTTGTGACAGGCCTCTTGTAGGATCGAACCACCTGATTGGAAACAGAGATGTTGTTGTGGTGTTGGACTCCTGTTGCCAACCCCTGACCATCACCTTTGCCTCTTTTCAAACAGTGGAACCCAAACATTCCACCCCTGTGAACACTGACCCCATGTGCTGTGGAGTGAGACTTGGATTGAGAAGCCTGTTCCACCCATTATTTGCTTTGACACAACAAGTCCATGGAAGGAGTGAATGCTTGTTGCACACATGATGGGTTCACCCTGAGCTTTTTAGAGTTGGGAGACTTTTTGCTGAGGTTCATTGTGCCTCTCTTTGTTGTGTGTGTTTGGAAATGTTTTTGTTGATCTGTTTCTGAAAAGAAAGGTTTGCTTTTGGCATTTGTTTTTCTTGTTTGTTCTTGCCTCGATTTTTTGGTCTGCACCAAAGGGTATTGTTGTGTGCACAGAAGAACCCACATTTTTCTTCTCGTGCTGACCAGCTTTCACTGTGTACAAGGGTGCAAGTACCAAGTCTCACGACAGCTTCAGGCCAAGCTGTTCTGAAGCAGGTTCCAGAGCTGACTCCGCAAGCACGACGGTCTACCTGAGATCAATCACCAACACCACATTGCCTCTTGACAGGGGACGCCACACAAACAGCCTGTCCTGCCTCTGGTAAACCCAAGATCTGTCCTCAAGACAGGGGTGATTCTGTCCTGCTTTTCTCTGCCAGACCCAAAAACAACCGCAAAGAGGCACCCCCCAGTGTCCCCACATGAAGTTGTTGCAACAGTCTTACGACAACAAGCTCATATGGCCACAGTTAGTTGCTCTGAGTTTGAGTTGTTGGCCAAGGACAACTGGCCCTGAAGACAAAGCTGCGGAAACTGCTCTTCTTGATGTAGATGGTGTTGTGCACATGGACTCTGTTGGCCAACATTTGTTCCGACAGTTGAATTTGTGATTTGGTTTCAGAAGAAAGGCTTTTCATTTCAGCAGATTCATGTTCCTGTTGACAGTTTAAAGTTTGTTTGTCACAACCTTAGAATCGTTAGCACTGTTGAAAAACGTGTCCGCATTGGTGCGATGTGTGTTTCGTTTCAGCTGCATCACACTTGAATTGTCCTGTTCATGTGTATTTTTGTTGCTGTCCATTCTCGGATCACAGCAATGTTTGCTCAATGACACTCATCTCCTGGCTGTGTTCTCACAATGAGGCCCTCCTGACTTTAGGCCTCTCCACACAAATGCAGGTGTTTTCATCTGGATGAGGGAAAATGAATTGTACCCCATATGGGCAGAACTTTGACACAGGTGTCAGTCAGGCTTCTTGCAACAGCACCAATTGTGCTCTTTGTGTGTGAGGAAAAAATATTGTCCCCCAAAGCTTGGCTGTGTTTTGCCTGGTGGTTTTATGTGCTCCACTTGTCTGACAAAAATACCTCCAGGGAGGTCATGTGATTTGCACCTGGGGTCATTCAGACAAGCACAAAGGTCAACATTACCAGACAAGTGCAAAATAGAACACAAATTAGAGCATTTTTGAAAGATTGATTTGATCAAATTCCTTCCTGGCACCTTATCCTTGACCAAGAACAAATCTACAGACCAAATATGAACAGATTTGAATACCATTTTCATGGAGAAAGTGCTGTACGCAGGAAAACATTCTGGATGCCTATTGTGCTTTGTGTTGACCGGTACCCAGTGCAAATCACCATAAACCTCAATTCAACACAAGTTGATGTGAGGGACCTGCTACTGGTGTGTTGCACACAAAGGATGCCTCAGAGCAACAGGGCAATGAATTTGTACCTGAAGAACACAAACCTGTCTCACCAGTTCAAGGACATTGCATTGCATAACACTTGCTTGCAGACCTGCTGCACTGCCTCTTTTTTCCCTTTGCATGCCTCTTGCACAGCTTGCATGACACCTGCTGATGAGAAAATTTGCTCAACAAAAAGTGAGTGATAAAAAATACATTGTTCCTTTCAGGAAGAGGCAGAGATCCTGCATGAGGTCTTCCCAGACTCATCTGCCACCTTCTGGCAGAGGGAGGTGGTATCATTTGTCTGTGGGCTCTTGTCTGATCCTCACTCACTGCTGCAGCACTGCACAGATGTTTCATGGAAGGGTTGGACATTTGATGATCCCATTTTCCAATCAATGTTCATGGAGTCAGCAGTGCTTCTCCCTGGGAAACCTCATCACAACCCATACATCAATCAGTGTGTGGGATATGGGCATCACTCAGTCTACATGCCCAGTCAGATCTACAGATTCAATCAACTAAAGGAGACTGTTACAGTCAGTGACCACACAGATGGCTACAGCCATAACCCTCATGAATGTGGCATTGTGATTCAAAACCCTGACCCATCTGTGATGAAGTGTGTGCTCCAGGCATGCCAACAGATCAGCTGCCAACAGAAAGTTACCAACCTGTACCTGATACTTGCAAGGTGTGGCAAAGATATCAAGGTTGAAGAAGAAGAAGGGCAGGAGTGGCAGGTGTTCAATCTGAGTCCAAACTGTGAGAAGTTGATACTGCAGTATTGCATACCTCTTCCCCAAACTATTTGTCACCTCATCAGCCAGATACAGAGCTGCCCATACCTGACAGTTCTGTGTTTCCGTGAGTCACTGCAGTCTCAGGAACTGTGTACAAGAGTGTGCAAACAGCTGGAGGACCTGGTACATCTCAAAATACTGATTCTGACTGCCAACCCCTTGGGATCCAGTGGTCTTTACTTGGCAGAGTCAATCCAAGAATGGGGACCGAAACCTCTTCTGGAGAAACTGATCCTGAATCAATGTGAGATGCCAGAGGAAGCCTGTGCAGCAGTTCTCTCAGCACTGTCCTTGTGTGCACAGATAAAGGATCTTCAGCTGAATGACAACACCATTGGTGCAGCAGGAGTTTGCTTTGCAAAGTCAATTCAATCCTGGGGACCTGAACCTTCACTGGAGATTCTGTATCTGGACCAATGTGAAATTCAAGAGGAAGCCTCCAAAGCAGTTCTGTCAGCACTGTCAACATGCAAACAGATGACAAATCTTCACCTGGACAACAACACATTAGGTGCAGCAGGAGATTGCCTGGCAAAATCAATCCAAGCCTGGGGACCTGAACCTCCACTGGCAATACTGGGGTTGGACCATTGTGAGATGCCAGAGGAAGCCTGGTCAGCAGTTCTCTCAGCACTGTCCTCCTGCAAATGGCTGAAGATTCTCTGGCTGGCAAGGAACACTTTAGGTGCTGCAGGAGCTCACCTGTCAGAGTCAATCCGAGGTTGGGGACCCGAGCCTCCACTGGAGGAACTAGACCTGGAGCAATGTCAGATGCCTCAGAAAACTTGGGCAGCAGTTCTCTCAGTATTTTCCTTTTCCTTCTGCAATAAACTGAAAGTAAAACCAAGCATTGACATGGCTGGTGTTCACATTGCAGATGTGATCCTGGCCTGGGAAGCTAAAGTGTTGCTGAGTCTGGATCTCATGTGCTTGCAGATAGCTCCACCTGTATGGACATCAGTTCTCCAAGCACTGTCCTCCTGCAAAAAGTTGAAACAGCTCTGGCTGAACAACAATACCATAGGTGCACCAGGAGTTTACCTGGCAGAGTCAATCCTGACCTGGGGACCTGAACCTCCACTAGAGAAACTTTCCCTGGAGCAATGTGACATGTCAGAGGAAGCCTGGGTGGCAGTTCTGTCTGCACTATCCTCCTGCAAACTTCTCAAAGAGCTTTGCCTCTCTGATGACACTTTTGGTGAAGCAGGTGTTCATGTGGCACATTTGATTGAAGCATGGGGACCTGAACATCCACTGCAAAGACTGGATCTGGATGGCTGTCAGATGCCAGAAGAAGGCAGTGCAGCAGTTCTCAAAGCACTATCCTTCCTCAAGCAGCTCAAAGAGTTGTGGCTGGACAGAAATACAGTAGGTACAGCAGGAGTTTACCTGGCAGAGTCAATCCAAGCCTGGGGACCTGAGCCTCCACTGGTGAAACTGCATTAGGAGAGGTGTGAGATGCCAGACAAAGTGTGGGCAGTAGTTTTGGCAGTACTCTCCTCTTGCAAACAGTTGGGCTGGCTGTACCTCTCACAGAATGCTCTCAATAGCTGTCTGCATCAGTTCTCTCCTGGGAAGATAAACATGACAAGGCTTCAGCTCATCAACATCAGCCTGACAGCAGCTGATGTAAAGCACCTGACATGTTTGGTGAGGAGTGGCTTCTGGTTTGACAACCTCCACTTGTCAGACAACAACCTGCAAGAAGCAGAGACAGAGATTCAGGAGCTGATAGAGGTGTGCTGCTCACAAGTCTTTGTGAGTACCAACACAATGAACTTGTACCTAAAAAAACACCAGCCTGTCTGAACAGTTTCAGGAGGAAATTAACTCTGTGTGCAAGGGTTCTGGTGTGAAGGTTGACTGGCTGAATGAAGTTCCAGATGATGTGGCTCTGCACACCTGAGATGGGATCAAAGTTCCCCTCTGACAAAACTGGTGCAAACACAAAGTCTCACTTTATGGAACTCAAATTGCATTGTGCATGTTTTGTGTGAAGTGACAACACGGATGGTGGAACAAATGAGCAGGAAACCACAAGTTGGATCACAACCGGTGAGGCATTTTTGCCACTGAACCCATGCAATTGACTGTCTGGATAAATGGTGTTTTGGAACAAGGACAACAAGGTCAGTCACTGACTCTGATCAAGCTTGTGCATGGGAATCAAAAAAACCTTGACACTGATAACCTGGAGGACATCAAGCAAGGATATTGTGATGGAACCTGCACTGCTCCCCAACTCAACACAAACGCAGCAACCCACATTTGACATGGAATATTCATCAATTGTTGCCTTATGCACTGCTGTTGTGCCAAACCCTGGTGTCTAATTTTGACCTGAATTGACTGGTTGTGAATGTTTTGATGAAGCATGGACTGGCTGAAGCTCCACAGTGCTGTGGAATGAGAGAATATGAAACACTTTGATTGCACTGCCTACACCCTGCTGCACACCTTGTGAACTCCCATTGTTTCTTTGGCTGCTGCAAGTTCACTAAATGTTTGCTGCTGTTACAAAGTTCATCCCAAGGCAGTTACAGAGTGTGGCAGAGATTCAGAGGTTCGTTACACACGTTCTTTCATAGCCTGGTGGGGTGTGACCAGAAATATCTTTGTTGATGCATTTCTTGTGTATTTTTGCTTTGGACAATGTTTTTGACTTTGCTTTCAGGCTTGCTGCAATGGTGTTTCTTTTGATTGTTGTGTTCTGCGTGCATTTATGCGAATATTCATTCTGGTTTATTTGCATCGTCAGTGGCACTGCACAGACCTTGACCGTTTGAACATGATTTCCTTTAATCTCCCTTCTACTTGTGTGTGAGCTGCTGTGCAAGGGTCTTTGGGCTGGGAAGTTGCATTCAGACCAAGTTATCAGCAAGCAAGGATGTCCTTTCATCCTGGCCTTTGTGCTGGAGATGGAAATCCATTGTGTGTGCCCGTTGAACACACACATACTCACACTCACACACAAACACATCAGCTTTGTTCTGTGAGCTCAGTCCATGCCATTTGATGGCACATAACCAAACACGTTTTTTCCTTGGCTGTGAGTGACAACAAATTGGCTCTGCTTCAGGAGACTCAGCAGAACACAAATTTCACATATGTTTTTGCTGTGAAATGTGCTTTCAGGGGCAGGTCTCACAACCAGTACATTGTCATGCCTATGTTTTGTGTGAAATGGCTGCAAAAGGTGCTCTCAGAGTGGATGTGAGCTGTGTGGAAGCCCTCCAATATTTCACAATTGACTTGTATAGCTCTGGAAGGCTGAGCACATGAAGGAAGAATGGTTTGGGGGACCCATCATTCACTGGGCTTCAGTCAAGGATGGTGGTGAAAAGGGGGGAAAACCATATCCATTGGTTTCTTCTTTTTTTGACAAAATGTGGAATGAAAGAGGCACAATTTTGAATCTGAGCATAGGAAATCTGTCTGGACAATGAGCACAAACATGAGTTTGAAGAAAATCCTGAGAATATTTTAGTCTCATTTTTGCATTGCAATTATTTTGAACATTTTGTGACAAATCAACACACAAAGTGACAAAATTTTTGACATCTCTTCTCTTTCTCCTTCAGGAGCAGGCTGAGATCCTCTCTGATGATGAGAAATTTTGCCCAAAAAGAAGTGAGTGACCACAAATACACTGTTCCTTTCAGGAAGAGGCTGAGATCCTGAGTGAGGTCTTCCCTGATTCAGATGCCACCTTTCAGCACAGAGAGGTGGTGTCATTCATCTGTGGGCTCCTGTCGCATCCTCACTCTCTGCTTCAGCACTGCACAGATATCTCATGGAAAGTTCAAGAGAAAATAGTTCCATCACTTGGTGATCCCATCTTTCAGTCAATGTTCACAGAGTCAGCAGTGCAACTCCCTGGGAAACCTCATCACAACCCATACATCAATCAGTGTGACTCAGACAACAGCCATGTTTACATTCCCAGTTGTGTCTATGACTTTTCTGACCTGAAGCTCAGTGTGAAAATCATTGAACATAATGAAAGCAGCTATTTGTTTGAACCTAACAAGTGTGGCATTCTCATTTACAACCCCAATTCATCTGCCATGAAGAGCATATTGCAAGTGTGTCAGCAGATCAGCAGCCAACTGAATGACCTCTGTCTCTTGTCATCATTTTTTTCCAATGAACTATGTGATACAGTGTGCAAAAATGTCAAACATCTTGGATCATTGAATTGGCTGAATCTGTCATATAACCCTCTTGGCATGAGTGGTCACCATCTTGCAGAGTCAATCCAAGCCTGGGGACCTGAACCTCCACTGGAGATTCTGGTTCTGAATCAATGTGAGATGCCAGAGGAAGCATGTGCAGCAGTTCTCTCTGCACTGTCCTCCTGCAAACAGATGAAGGATCTTCGACTGTACAACAACACCATTGGTGCAGCAGGAGTTCACCTTGCAGAGTCAATCCAAGCCTGGGGACCTGATCCTCCACTGGAGATCCTATATCTGAAACAATGCCAGATGCTAGAGGAAGCCTGTGCTGCAGTTCTCTCAGCACTGTCCTCATGCAAGCAGATGAAGATTCTTATGCTGATGAACAACACCATTGGTGCAGCAGGAGTTCACCTTGCAGAGTCAATCCAAGCCTGGGGACCTGATCCTCCACTGGAGATCCTGTATCTGGATCAATGTGAGATGCAAGAGGAAGCATGTGCAGCAGTTCTCTCAGCACTGTCCTCATGCAAACAGATGAGGTGTCTTGGGCTGATAAACAACACCATTGGTGCAGCAGGAGTTCACCTGGTAGAGTCAATCCGAGCCTGGGGACCTGATGCTCCACTGGAGCAACTGGATCTGTCACAGTGTGAGATACCAGAGGAAGGGTGTGCAGCAGTTCTCTCAGCACTGTCCTCATGCAAACAGATGGAGGATCTTCGACTGAAGAACAACACCATTGGTGCAGCAGGATTTCACCTGGCAGAGTCAATCCGAGCCTGGGGACCTGATCCTCCACTGGCAATCCTGAATCTGAATCAATGCAAGATGCCAGAGGAAGCCTGTGCTGCAGTTCTCTCTGCACTGTCCTCCTGCAAACAGATGAAAGATCTTCAACTGGAAAACAACACCATTGGTGCAGCAGGAGTTCACCTGGCAGAGTCAATCCTAGCCTGGGGACCTGATCCTCCACTGGAGAAGCTGAATCTGCAGCACTGTGAGATGGCAGAGGAAGCATG
>JAAUXT010129119.1_pt1 | contig 12549 bp, 18 predicted proteins | sample 7278171 | NCBI WGS metagenome assembly JAAUXT01 (sample SAMN14350112, study PRJNA611818) | marine sediment metagenome | isolation source: surface marine sediment (1.8m) | place: French Polynesia: Moorea | collected 2018-08
AGGGGGGTCTGCCTCTGGTGGGGGGGGGGTCTGCCTCTGGTGGGGGGTCCTATAGGGGGGAGGGGGTCCCACAGGGGGGAGGGGGCAGGGGATATTTCAGTCCAGCTGCCATATACTGCACTACCACATGGTGCTTCGCCCTAAAGGGACTTTGCACAATGAGAGCTTCGTTGCTTTTGCTTTTGAAGAATTTGTTCGTTTTTCATATGTGCATGAATCACGACACGCATACCAAAATAAATCCCTTTATTACATTTTATTACATTAAATGGGAGCTCCAATGTTTTCATTTGTGCAGCGACTTGACACACCAGAATTCATGTCAGAATGCACGGCAGAACCGTGCTTGAGACAGGAGGGACACATGATGCTTCACCGGCTACAAATTTTAGCTGAAAATTGGAACTTCAACACAAAGTCATGTGTCACAAAGTCATTTGGCAGCAAAACATGTCATAATGAACCAATTTCAAATCAACAAAACAATTTTCAGAGTCGCTGAAACACAGGCCCAAAAGTGGCAAAACAAATCCCAGCAAAGGAACCGGCATCCTCCTGCGTGCTTTGCTGGGATTTGTCTTGCCACTTGAAGGATCGAAACAGATGGACAGAAAACGTGGAAACCAAGAATCCTCAGGAACACAATAGAGAGTTTAAACAAGGACGTTTTGTTATGAACGTCGAACGCCAAACGTGGCTTTTTTTCGACGTTCGACGTTCACGGTGCACATTCGTAAGTGTTCGAGACCTGACAATTTAAACTCCACATTTGGGCAGAAACACGAACGTCGAACGTGCTGCCATCTACCCGTTGCATTTCGCAGTTTTCCTTCAACCGGAAAGATCAGAAATGTCCAAATAGTATGTTCATAACAACCTGATTCTTTCTTCCAGCATCAGACATGGTGAATTTTTCAATTTAAATTCAAACATGGAAACTCGCAATTTGATGTTTTGTGCCACGTCACTCTGAGGGGAATTCTGCCATGACGTCACAGATCCAGGGGCGATGTTGGCATTTGGCGATTGAAGTTCGCGCTCAAACGCCCAGTTTAAACTCTCTAATGACACGGCAAGTGACACGGTATAATTTTCAAAATTAGCGCAGATGTTTACGATGGGACAAACCCCAAAACTGGGATTAGAATGTGGCAAGCGGATCCAGACTTGAATTTGAGCCGCCCAAACTTGAATCACCGAAGTTGAGTTGGTTGGGGCCAGATCAGGGGCGTATTCGATTGCACCGCAAACAACCGCAAATTTGCTGTCAGTTTCAACTTGCGCTCCCCAATGCTATTCGATTGCTTCGCCCCTCTGCAAATTTGCGCCGCTGGAAGTGAAGGAAGGAATTTGATGGTTCAGTCAGTTTGCGCTTTGTGTGGAAAATGATTTTTTTTGACCTTTTCTTGAGAATGAAGCTGTCTCCATCAACAAAGTGGTTGTTGTTTAGGAGTTTGGTTCCTCTGTGAAGAGTTCCCGCAATATTGCAACCAATGAGATGAGTGGGCGGGAGAAATCGTCTGCAATCAACATCCGGAGGCAAAAATGGCCAAAATGTCAGAGGTATGTTCTTTTCTTTTTCTTTTTTTTTTGTATGTGGGTGTGTGTGTGTCATTCTGAAGAAGTATGTGTTTGCGTGTGAAATGTTGTAGGTGGTACAGATGAAGTACAAGGTGGAAGATGTTACATTTTTCATTGAATGCAGCAAAGGCAACATCGGGAAGTTGTATGACTGGATCAATGTGCAAGGTACATTTTGAACAAAATTGCAAAATTGAGTTGTTCTGAGCAGTGTGGAAGCTGTGAATTATTTGCGGAACCTCCCTGCATTTCAGACGCACAGTTTGTCAGCTACATGGAAAGTGTCTATGCATATGTATATCAGAAGACAAAGTTGGATCCCAACCAAGGCGTCGAACTGTCAGCCGAGGGTGTTGTCATTGAGGTGGAGAAAATGAAAGATCAGGAGAAAAAGGATTTGAAAGTACAACTGCAGAAAACTCAAGAAATTGCTGACGAGCTTGAGTCAGAGTTTGATGATGACAAGTCTGAGGATTGGATGCCAACAAAAGGTTTTGTATTTGTCTCCTTCAAAAGGGGGGGGGGGTGATTGTCAGGGAGCAAAACATTTGCGGATACAGAAATCTACTGTTTACTTGCAGCCAAAGGTGCGTCAAAAGTGGTCGGGAAGGGAAAAGGACTGAAGTGCAAACGTTCTCAACAATTCAACCCACCACCACTTGCAGGAATGAAAGGCAATGAAGAAGCGTTGCTGGATGCAGGCATGGAAGGTTTGTTGCTGATTGGACATCCGTTTAGTGTTTTCTTCTTCTGTTGGGTGTGCATGAAAGAGGTCTCTTTGCAGGAGATGAATTCAAATGGGATGATGGTTCCGAAGCTGCTCTTTGGAGCCTGGTTGAGAAATACCGCAGAGAATTGTATGACCAGAAGAATGGTTTCACCAGGAATGAATTCCTTGACAAAATCAGCCGAGAGTTGCATGAGTGCACACATTTGTTGCTGTTGTGTCAAAATTTACGGAAGCAGAACATCCGCCAGACTGACAAGAATTCTTGTTTGCAGAGCCTATATTGGGTCGTTTGATCTTAAGAAGACAGGTAGACAACAAGATTCGCAGGATAGAATGTCGCTACAAGAACAGGAACGAAAAGCAGCAAAAATTGGGGGCAGGCAACTTGTCACCATGGGGGCTGGAGGAGAGAGTGGGTGCGGTGATTGGGGACAGGCCCACTGTCCATGTTGAGACCGTGTCTTCTCTGTGAGGTGATAATTCCAAAGGTACACATGTAAAATGTCAAGTGGCTGAGCATCAGGGGTTAAATGTCAAATGGCTGAACGATGCAGGTAGAAGTACAGGGGGTCGCACTGTGTACGCTGCTGCTTACCTGCGTTTCAGCGATCGGTCCAGCTGCAAGTCTCATCGCCGAAGGAGGGGGTGGAGATGAGTGCACACCATCGACGTTGAAGGGGACTCCTTCAAAATCACTCACGTGTCGTTGCAGCGGGGCGGACAAAATGCTGGACTTCATGAAGACTTTCGTGAGTTTGTGTTCTGAAGCCAAAGTTGGCACGACTCATATGAATAGAATGTCACAGCCACTATTTGTTGCTTTTGCCTTTTTCAGTTAGAGAAACGTGAGGAGGAGAGGTGTGCACATGAGGAAGTGGATGCATCCACGCAGAAGGCACTCATCTCATTGCTGGCAAAGGTGGGTGTGGTCAGCTATTAAATTCAAACTGTGTTTCTGTTTGTATCAATTGTCATACTAATGCTTGTGTTTGTTCGTAACAGATTGCTGGTGTGCACGAGTCTGAAAAGTGAGGTGAGGACAAAAACCAACACAACGTCATGCTGAGTTTTTTTGGACAAAGAAATATTTGCGGACGTTATCACTTGGTCACCTTCCCTTTGCAGGCACCAGCAACACTGATCGACCTCCCTGCAGTGGTCCTGCGCGAGATACTGAAAGAGCTGCCTGTGCATGACCAATTCTCCATGTTGCAAGTGCATCCCATATTTGCTCAGCTGCTTCAAGACAAATCTTTCTGGAGCAACTTGCACTTGATTTCTGACAAGGTGTTCACCAATGATGTTTGCCGTTATGTTTGTGTTCAGGGTTCAAAAGTTCTAAGACTGCTGGTGGACAATGTGTCCTCAAGCGATTCTGACTTCGTGATGTCATGGATGGATGTACTCATGTCTTCATTTCCGAATGTACACAGGGTTGTTGTAGAAAGAGCAACATTTCTCACAAGTGGGTTGTTCATCACGAGAATGCCTCAGATAGTCGAGCTTCAACTGAGCAGTTGCCCAAATTTGTGTTCTTTCTCACTTATGCAGGGTTTCATGTGTGCACAGCCAAGTGCATTGAGCGTACTCAGTTTGACAGGAGTCCCAGGCCTGGATGAACATGCAGTTGTGCGCATCGCAAGCAGCTGCAAGGCTCTCAAAAATTTCGACATTTCCGGTGTGTGGGGCCCGTACATGTGTGTCAACTGTGTTCAAAAAATCATCCGCAGCTGCCCACACCTTATGTGGCTGGATTTCTGTCCTCACAGACTGAAACGTCAAGGTTGGATGACATTGCTGTCCCAGCATGGCCTGTGTGCAGGACGTGTTGTGCGCTTTGGTCTGTTTGTTTCAACGGCTGTTGGTGTGGATGACGACTCTGACTGAACGTTTCTGGATGCAACAATGCATCAACAGTTGTTTTATTGTTGTTACTACGACGTAAGCTTCCGTAAATTTTTGGCACACACACGTGGACGCAATACAACATGTTCATCACTTCTTCCAAGCGAAAAGCTTGAGTATCACACTTCATGGCAGGTTCCGTAAATACTGTAGAAACTGGTAAAAAAACATACATAATAAAGTCTTTTTTACTTGGCAGCATTTGCCATCGCTTGTCTTCGCGACACGAAACCAGGGAGATGTCGGTACTTGTGCTCCTTCAGACGCACAGCGCGTTTGACCCACAAAACAACAGACGGCGCAAACGAGCATTTGATCACACAGAAATCGCGACGTAAAGCAGCCATGGAATGCTGAAGCACCAGCAAGTCAGTTCGAGTTTTGTGCACAGCTTCCTGCAGCTCAATGTAGAATCCTTCCCTCGGTGTAACGACACCTTCCTCCTCATCCAATGCTTCTGCAAACGGACACGCGTCCTCGAACGCAACAGTAGCTTGCAACAACAACATAACCATTCCCATGTTTGTTGCCCACCTCTCTGTGGTGTGAGCCATTCTGCTCAACAGAGTGAGTGACTTGCCCCCAATCGTGGTCTTCATGGAATCGCATCTAACATCAGCTTCAGTGACCCGGAATTCTTGTTCATGAGCAATTGGAGCCAATACGGAACTCAGATGCAGGTAGAAAGTATCAACTTCAATGCACTCCGATGCTTCGATTTGAAACAGTTTTTCATCTGGCGGCACAATCCTGACAGTTCCCATGATGTGATCAATGAAATCTGAACAAAATTCCACGCACTGTTCTTGGTACATGTAGGGCATCACCCTCGTGACGTACACAACTTTGCGGTACACGTCGCACAGCACATCCAGAACATTGTTGGGAAGAACATTGGTCGGCTTGAACACAGGCACCACCACCTCAATTTTGCGTCTCTTACAGTTGCGCTCCTCAAGACTCTCCAGTTTTGGAAAATAGATGTCAAAATTGTGATCTTTCATGAACTCATGCCAATTTTTACAATGCGGCAACATCCACTTGAAAATATGAAGCTTTCGGACACCAGGTTGCTTCAGGTTGGTTGTTGTGTACGATTTGATGTCTGTCTCCCAGCCTGGAAGAATTCTGTTGCATCCATCACAGTACTTTCGAAGTCTTCTCTCCACAGCACCAACTTTGTGGCTTTGTTTCAACTCACTGTCCATTCCAAGCGCATCGGACATCTCTTCCTTGGCTTGCTGCAAAGCAAGACACATGGCGGCGTTTCCCTTTGCCTGAATCTTCAGATGCTCCTGTGTGTTGTACAGCACGGGGTGTTTCTTCCACTCATATGAAAAAGCCATCATCACTTCGTCAGTGTCCTGAAAGAACAAAATTTGCAAGTGTTTTTCAAGTTCTGCAATGCTTTGAGAGATTTAGGGGGGCGGCACAGGGGGCAGCACGCATTTGAAAAGCTTCAAAGCACTTCAATCTCAAGACGCGCAATGATATCAGCTTCCGTAAATTTGTGTGTTTGTCATACTCACATGGTGTGCATCATCTGTTCTCTTCGATATTGTCTCACGTAACGTCGTCACGCCCACCTGGAACGTTCACACCACTGCAAAATGAATTTTGAGCATGAGTCACCTGCATCCAAACACAACCAATGCATGTGGCCAGCACCATCCTTGAAACAAGAAAAATCACACCAACCAACGCAACGTCAATGCACAACAGATACACCTAACATGAATCATTACCATTGATCCTTCAATAGCATCGAGTCTCCCATGTCACTCTGCTTTACATGGGAGGGAGGGGGGGAAATTTGCGGAACCTGCTTTCCAATGACAACACAGACTTTTCAGCACACAGGTACTTTATGACAACTCTTCTGTGATCATAGCGCGTTTGTGAGTGCCCATGGTATCAACACCGAACTGAATGTCAGCTCTGACAATGTCTCCCACTGTAGGTTCGTTGTCCTCATCAATTTCTTCATCTTCAAGGACATCACTTTTCAGAATACAAAAGTTGTGCAGCATGGCTGTTGCGGCAATGATGAGGCGCGCTTTGACAGGAGATCTACAGTTGATGAATTTTAACCTCTTGAACCTCCCCTTCCAGCGACCAATGGCCCTTTCTGATACTACACGCACACACGACAACCTGTGGTTGAATGACCTCTGACCTTGTGTCAGTGCACCTGTTTCACGGTAAGGTTTCAACAAATAACTCTTGATAGGGTATGCTGCATCCCCAACAATGTGGTAGTCTGGAGAAGCAAAGAAGGACTCAGTTCTCTCCCCACTCTCAAACCACAAGTCGGATGCATGGAAAACACGAGTGTCGTGATCTTTCCCTGGGTGTCCAACATCGACAGAGGTGAACCTGAGGTCTTGCACCACCGTGATCTGACAATTCATGGTGAATTTTTTGGTCCTGTTTGAGAAATAATCTTGAGGAAAAAATCTGTCTGGTGGCCGAGATATTTGAATGTGAGTTCCATCGATCGCACCAATTACCCCAGGGAACGCATATTTGTCATCGTAAAACTCAGCTGTTTCTCTTTGCTCTGAAGCTGTGGGCCAAGACACAAACTTTGTGAGAAGCTCGTCAGCCAACACATACAACACTGCGTAGACACGGTCAAACATGGTTGAACGAGACACACCAAATTTGTCCCCCCCTTGAAAATATTTCGCTTCATGAGCCACGAAATGCAATGTCATGAGCAGCTGCTTGTGCAACGGAACAGCTTCCCTTCCTCCATCTGAAATGAAGATGTACGGCATTGTACCCAGCTTCCGCAACTATTTTGTCACAATCATGCTTGAAAAACACCCACACCTGCATGAGAAGCACACACTTCTAGCCAAATCCTGGGACAAAACAGGCAGTTTCCGCAAATATTTCTCATGTCCTCATGGTTCTCAGCATCTGGCATGAATGCAGCTATCTCTCTCAGAAGACTTTCGGCAGTTGATGGAAGCATGCGAAAGAACTCCCTCCACTGATTCCCAGTGTAATTCGACAACTTCCTCTCCACGAAACCCATCTCTTTTGCAATGTCATCTCGCAACCTGACAAACACAAAGAATCCCCACACAGTCCTCCATCTAATGCCAAACTAAATACAGAATTCCTGAATGCCAAATTCTTTGTACAGTTGCACTCACATTCCCATGAACTGTGCAACCATGACCATGAATTCTTCATCTTCGGAATCTCGCAACCTTTGCTGCTTTCGTGATGCCTCCAAAACATTGTTCACAACACCAAAAGCAAGACCAAACTGTCTCTTTCGTGTAACATTCATCGTAGATCTAAAATGCACACAAATCAACACTCGAGTTCACCCCCAAAACTCGACAGAAAAGGCTCTGAAAAGCAAAACCACGTCTTACCTCACGAAAGTCAGCATCTGTTTTGTTTTGGTGGGACGTGATGTCACATGTTTCCGGTAAAATCTGCGGTAGACCTGTTCGATTGCAAGAAGAATCTGCGGTAGAGGCAGTTTCGGGTGGGTGAAAACTCGACTGGAAATTTGCGGTGCAATCGAATACGCCCCAGGCATTTTGTTTTGCCACCGTGTGATTTTCCATTGGCTGTCAACTCCACACTCTGCAAGACTGGGACCATGCTTGTCAAGTGTTTTCCTTTCACAAATGTTCGCGGAATGTTCGCAGTAATCGGGATTGGGTGTCCGCAGGAGCTAGATCCCTGCCCCCGGTACGTGTACAGTGTACCGAACAATGTTTGTGGGGTGTTGTCCACAACAGGGCTCGTGTCCATGTCAAACGCACAGTGCTTTCAGGCCCCTGCCCGTTTACGAAGCAGCACTCAGGCTTCAGCTGGGGTCTGTGCCGTAAGACCCTCCCAAAAGGACTAATTTTCACTCAGACGCGGGATTATACGGTAAACCATTGGTTGCAGATTGAAAGTTTGGAAGTTTGGATAGAAGCTAAAGTCTCATCAAACTACATGCAGGTCCGTTCGTCTCTTGAAAACATGTTCCCCTGGCCACCCACATCGTGTTTCCCTTCCACGTTTTTGGAATCGAGCCCGTGATGCTTGTGTCCATGAGGACCAGAGGAGTCTAGCGGCGTTGCTTTTTTGGTGATTTGCGCCCGGTACCAGTCGAGCGCGAAGCACTACAGGTATTTTCTACCAAAAGTATGTGTACAGTAGTTTCTCTATGAAAATGGTACTGAATTGTACTCATATTTGGTCTGTAGATTTCTTCTTGGTCAAGGATAAGGTGCCAGGAAGGAATTTGATCAGTGTGCAGTACTTTGAAATCAGCAATGTTCTAAGTGCTCTTATCCAGACAGTTGACTGCTGCAAATCACGCGAGGCCGGTCGGCCTATTTGTTTTAACCAATGCATCTGTGTGCGTTTTTGCAGGGTGCTTCTCCGTTCACCTGCTTTGATCCAAGTGACCAACTTTTTTCTCATCAATGCTCAGCGAAGAACGTCACGTACGAGGACGATTGTTTAAAGTTTCGAAAAACTGGTGAGGACACCAACTTTGAACAATTTTCTTGAGCAATTTAAGTCAAACAAATTCTCGACTGCAACATTCGACTTCATGAAGACATAGACTGCACTATCCAGTTGGGCAGAAGTTCTGCTCCACGTGTCCTATGGGCAGCACGTCTTCCGGCTGCACCGCCGTCCCGTCCACAGTGATGCTCTGCACTCCGATGCAGCCTTGGTAAGGAGCATCCACGGCCCCCGCGATGGTCACACCTGTCGCAAAACGAAGCGCTTCTTCGTGGCTTTACTGTCACATGAACCTTGCAGGCAAATCATGTGCGATACAGGAAAAATTTTCTTGAGTTCAAACAGGGAAAATGTTGGGGCTTTTCAAGAGGACTTCTAAACTGGCGTACCTTGGGGAAGACCTCCAATGTTGATGTCACTGATCGGCGTGGCGGACAGAGCATCGGCATCTCTGGTGGGTGTTCCCGGCACCAATGCGCCGTCAATGTGCAGAGTCAGCTCGTTGTTGTCTTTCACAGCTACACACAGAGCAGACCAGAGTTGAACTTGTCGGGAACAAAATGACCACGCATGCTTCTCGCACTCATGCACGACCCCTGTGTGACTCACCTCGGATTTCGTGAGTATTTCCGTCACAAAACTCTGTGAGTCTGCTGGGCACATAGACTGTTTCCGCTTTCTCAGCTTCCCCATACGTGGCCAAAAATTCAACCTGAAGAAAAAGCAATGAAGATCTGAAGAGACGCACCGGCAGAAATTATTTTGCTTGCGTCTCTGCCAGCGAACACTTTGCTGCACCTGGCCTCTGTTCAGTTGAAGCAAAATGTGGTGATCCTCAGCAGTTGTGACGAACAGGACTCCAGAGGTGCTCCTTGGTCTGACTATCAAAGACACATCCAATAGGGTTCCAATGATAACACCCTGATCTGGAAAGAAATACTTGCATGACCGTGTGACAGACAAACAAGGTATGAAACAACAATGAAATACGACTTTATCTCCTGACGGAAAGGTGAAGCATTCACTCAGTCTCAAGTATCCCCCTTGGTCATGGAAGAAGTTGCCCGGCTCCAGGTCGGCGGCGCATGCCCTAGTGTCGTACGTGGCCGGTGGACCTGGCGACTGTCCGCGCACACTCACGTCTTTCACACACCCTACGAAAGGTTCTCCATACGGCTGAAAGGCGAACAATTCAGCAAAACAAAACTGACTGGACATGAACTCAGGTTGAAGTTGTTCAGTTGGGCTGTCTTCTGTTCTCTGTTTTTGAGTTCCTAGACTTTGTCCATGCAGTGTTCGCTCGTTTCATATGCAACGTCCTTCGCAAGGGCCAATTAGTTGACAGAATACTTTCTCACGTTTCCTTTGACGAGGGCTTGTCCGATGTACAGTGCGCCCTCGATCTTCATGTACTTGGCTTTGCCTTTGGATTCATCTTCACCAATTAGGAGCCCGTCCACGGTCAGTCGCCCTGCCTTCCTCTTCCTGTAAATGTTCACCTGAAAATTGGAAAGCCATTCAAGACAAAAACGTCCAGGTGGGCAACGCATCTTCAGGTTTTTACCGTAGGTGATTTGATGAGGTTGCACAATGGTTTCAGGTTCCCAAGCGGTGAGCCACCCAAAACAGATCACATGCATGTTGCGGCGTCCAGGAAGTGAAATGAACAGCACTTTCTCAGTGATAATGAATTCAAAATTTGGATATTTTTGATTGTTTTGAATTGATTTGGGTTGAAGATAATGCACAAGCGAGGAATTTATCAAGTTTGATTGGGTAGGCAAAAAGTTCACATTTTTGGGGTTGTTGTTGTTTGGACTTTACTGCACAAAGTGGGTGATATCTCAGAAATTATACATATTTGATGAAGGATATTTATTGATGAAATGGTTGGGTGTTGGACTGGTGTTATTTATTTTTTTCATTTTTGAAAGTTTGCACTTGTTTTTCTGGGTGGGGCAAAAGTTTGGGTGCAAATTTGTGATTCCAGGAAGATTTCAAAATAGATATTTGGCAAAGATATAGGTTTGCTTCATGAGGTGGCTATAATTTGGGTACATTTGCTCTGAGAAGCAAAAAGGAAAAAATCTATTTTTTTGAGTCAAATAGCATTGGGGCCAGAATACTGGAACAAATAGCAACCGAAACACACAGCAGCTGAAACAAAACAGCGACGAGAGCGCACAGTGAGCGGAATGCACAAAGGGTCCATTTCAAATTCCTCACATCAGCGCGAGGTCTGTGGAGCTGGATTTCTTTTGTTGCTTATTATGAGATCTGCTTCTTCTTGCATCAACGCAAAAAGCACTGGGTGTCAAGATTCCATTGCTTTTGTTCCACAAGTCAAGTTCAAGGAAGTCCCCTCGCCCAAACCTGGAATGGTTCTCAAGCCCACAGTACGGACTTTCAGTCGATGCAAGGTCTTTAGAAAGGAAAGCAAAATTGGACTTGGTGCACCCAAGGGTCTTTTTGGGCTTTATCTGTCCTCGGAACTGCTATCCACCGCCAGTTGTACAATTGACGCAATTCAAGAAACCAACGGAACAGCGAAAAGCTCACTTCGTGCCACAAATTGTCGTTGTACGTGTCGTCAGTGACGACGATGACGTCTTCGTCGCCGTTGCTGAAACTGAATCTGAGTTTTCCGTCGGTCATGGCAAGCTCGAGGTACATCTCCTGACTGGGGTGCGCTCCGTACAGCAGCGTTCCGTCCGGAGACCACGTCTTGAATGACAACACAATGTCCGACCTGGTGGAGACAAAGGATGCTGTCCATTCCGACAATAGCAGAGAGTGACGAGTGAGTACCCACTGCAGTAGGCTCCCACTGTTGCAGGTTTGTCTGCATGTGCGATGACATCGCGCAGAGCATCTTTGCAAAAAGCGTGGAATTTGCCTTATCGATGACCAAGCATGGAATGGTCGGACTTACTCTTTCTTGAAGGAGTCTTTGAGCGCGTCGTCGCCGAGCGTGATCTCGAGTCTGCTGAGCGGGTAGGCGCCGAAGCGCCACCCGGTGGCGTTGCTGCCGCGCTCTGCTCGGTCCGGACTCGTCGCCGGAAGCGCGCACGTCGCGTCCTCCGCTGAGACCGGGACAAAAGAGACAAGCTGCCCGAAACTGATTGCAAATCAACACCAATGTGTAAAAACATTTGTTTCAGGTTTGAACGAGGCTTTGGCATAGCAACTGACCAAAAAATAGCTCCATGGAGCTCGCGGTGATTTGAGGAAATTTCAGTTGCTCTAATTTGGCTTGCTCTGATTTGGCTTGCTCTGATTTGGCTTGCTCTGATTTGGGTCACTTTTTTGTCAAAATTCTTGCTTTTTTCACTCAATATTTGCAACTTGGGAACTCATTTAGCACATACCAAAATGGAACAAATTTAACCAAATGGAACTTTTACACATTGTTTCACAACAATATCCACATATCAACCAAAAAAAATTGTCCAGTATCCATTTCTAAATTTTCTGTTAAAAATGACGTTTTAACCCAAACAATAGCCCTACCTAAAACCATATAAAAATGTTCAAAAATCAAAAATTGAATGCTACCTCTCAAGCCCCTGTACAATGTACAAGTACTATATTTCATCAATATACTTCTTTCTCTAAATATTTGTACCTTCTGAGATATGGAAACTTTTCTACATCCACACCCCATTTTTTCTGTACTTCCAAATTTGAACTTTTTGACCTCATAAACCTAAAAATTTAAATTTAATAAATTCCTTCCTTGTGCATTATCTCCAACCCAAAATGAACCAGAAGAGCCCAAAAATATCCTAAACTAATCCTCATCTTGACCATGAAACTGCTGTACACATACTTTTGGAAGATGC
>JAAUXT010048953.1_pt1 | contig 12547 bp, 13 predicted proteins | sample 7278171 | NCBI WGS metagenome assembly JAAUXT01 (sample SAMN14350112, study PRJNA611818) | marine sediment metagenome | isolation source: surface marine sediment (1.8m) | place: French Polynesia: Moorea | collected 2018-08
CATGATCAGGACCACCACCAAAATCTGAAACTTTGAACCCCTCTGAAATCATCATGAGGAGCTCAATTCCAGAACCAAGTACATTTCTGTGTTCCACTGGACTGGGAGATTTGTGTCCAAGTGCCAGTTGAAGAATTCAAGTCGCTTCATTTTCTGCCAAAACAGCAAGGCTAGTGCACTCTGCACGGAGAGAGGACCTCGCCTCAGAGAAGGGCAGACGGAGGGATTGTTTCACGGAGCTTGGAGATGACTGAGTGTTTGGGACATGCTTCAGCTCGGGAGAGAAAGAGGCAGGGGGGATCGTTGTGGGCGTTGGAACAAACCTGGGGTCAAGCCTTATGTGACTTTTTTTCGCCTCCAGCCGCGGATACATGTTTGGGACCAGTGCGGGTGAAACCGTGAGCCAAATCTTGTATCTTTTTTGTGAACAAGACATTTTGTGTGTGCAGCTTCTTCATGAGTCTGGGGCTGACCCAGAGATCCGCCAAGGTTAGGTTTCTCCACAAGGCATACTTCACAAAATTCTTTTGTGTCGTGCAGAGTTGAGTCCGGACGTTACTCACCTGGTTGGCACTTGTAGCTGACCTCGAGGTAGGACGTGACGTCCTTGGGGCACGGCAGCACGTTCATGTTGACGAAGTAGGAGACGGGCACGGCGCAGCGGCGGCGTCCCGAGCACCGCGCGTCCACCATCTCCAGCACGTCGCTGCAATAGGGAGGTTTAGCTCGGCGTCACGTGTGCGTTACAGCACACCTACCAGATCCACACTCCGTTGCTCTCTCTCTCTCTCTCTCTCTCACACACACACACACACACACTTCACTGTTTCTCTCTCTCTGTCTCTTTCTCACTTCCCTCTGTCTCTCACTCTCTGTGTCTCCTTCTCTACCTCTCTGCGTCTCTCCTTCTCTTCTGTCTCTCCACCTCTCTTACTCTGTAACTCCCCTCTCCCTCTCTTTTCGTTTTCTCACTCTGTCTGTCTCTCTTTCTTGCCCTCTTCTCTCTCTCTTGCAATCTTCTCTCTCTTGTCCTCTGTCTCTCTCTGTCTCTCTCCCTCTCTCTCCTTCCTTCTCTGTCTATCTCCCTTCTCTCTTACTCTGTCTCTCTCACCTGTAGCAGCCGACGTATCCGTACTCCCGGGAGACGCAGCGTCCGGCCGCCATGCGTCCGTAGCGCGCCGTCTCCATGACGATCACCTCGCCCACGCCGCACGTCGCGTTCAGACTCTCCCAGTGACACACGTCGTGCACGCCCCCTGTGGAGAGAAAACGAGCGGGTTCAGGCCAGCTACACACTAGATGTGTTGTACGATACACTCAGCCCAAGGGAAGCAGGATTTCCTTCCATTTTTATGGGGGTCAAGGGGGCGGCAAGCCGCCCGCCCCTGCAATCCACTCTCTAATGTTCTTCAAAGTGTGTGTGTGTGTGTGTGTGTGTGTGTGTGTTGCAGGCCGGAAAGGCTCTGCACACGCTATTGTGGACTGAGTGCACGAAAAGATCAGGACGAGGTCTGCCCTGCAACCTGAACCTCATCAACCTGGCAAAAAAATTTGTAGCACTCATGCCAACTACGCACCTGAAACAGAAAACTCAAGAAGGGATCTGCTCCAAAAGTATCCTGTCCCAAGGGGCCAAGGGAGTCGATGTCAGAATGCGTTGTTGCAGCTATGGATATGCAGTCTCTGTCACGCAGCAAGCATCGGGAAGAAAACATCTTCCAGACAAAGCACTGCTTCTTTAAAACACATCATTCTATGTCTCACACCCTCCTCCTATCTGCATCAAACATCACATCTCTCTGTGCTGAACGTGGATTTATTGTCCCTGATACGCGGCGGAGGCGGAGTAGCGTCTCCGCTCCGGGGAAATCAGAACGAGGCTCCATGGCGCTCTCAGGCTGGTCGCGCCTCCGACAAAAGCGCATCGCGACGCGGATATTTGCATGAAGTAAACAGCTTCAAAGTCCGAGACAAGACAACTCACTTTAGCAAATCAAATAGAAGCGACGCAGCGCGACGAATCAATCTCCTCTGATACAATTTTCTCGCGATCAAGACGCCGCTTCTCTGTTTGACCAAACATTTAATCCTGCACCGGCACATAGATCCAGGAGGCGATGAAGGGAAGAGGAGAGAGAAGACTTGCGAAGACAACCGGTACACGTTCAAAAGAAGTGTTCAATGAGCTTTCTTGTTCCTGGTTCCCTTGGATCTGCTCTGCAGCGTGCAACGACTGTGTTCGATGTTTTTTCAAAAACCTGCCACAGAGTAACACTAGGACTCGATTGCCCTTTCGCTGTTTCAGAGAAACAAGGCCGGTGAAGAGACTGAACCGCAGGAAGCGGCGCCAAGTTCCCTCGGGACCCGGCGCGTCCTTCGTCGCGTCCCTGCCCAATTTGGCTCGTTTCGTACACTGCGGAATCACGTTGGGTGTACCCACGAATTTGTGCCTTTCACGACGAACTGCACGAATTTGCACATTTCCCCTGTGAATTTTCGTGCAGGACATATTAATCCATTTTGTGCCTGGCTTTGAGTTCTGCAATGATGTGCGAATTCACGTGATTGGTACAAAATGAAAAACTCGTGAATTTGTGGGTCAAACGTGACAACAAACGTGACAATTCACGTCAAGCATGAATTCCTTGACAGCGAGTTTTAGCAGCGAGTTTTAGCAGATCCACGCATGTCTTCGACCAAAAGGCCCCAATTGCCAGATCAGTGACACAGATATCATCTGGTTACACGTCGTCGGCTCTGGCTGTTACGTGTCCACGCCACTGACTCGCAGTTGGGACACTGTGGAGAATTCATGATCGCCAATGGATTCCAAAAAACTCACCACTGATTCGAGCGACGTACTGCCACATGCGAACTGATCATCAGCCCGCAGGTACGTGTGTGGCCCACCTGGGCGGTTCCCACCGCTCCGGCGGCGCCGCAGCGCCTCACGAGAGGCGCCGGCGCTGGAGCCGATGTGTGAGAACCCTGCGTGCTGCGCTTCCTTGGGTTGAAGGTCTCTTTCTTCCACTCTGAGACGTTCACGCTGGATGCGCCCTGCGTCGCGACCCGAGCCGGGCTGCGAAAGGTTGAGTCGCAAACCCTGGCGCAAATTGGTATGAACCCTGGTCCTGAGCAGAATTCGCCTTCTCGTTACAAGGGAAGCAGATTGGCTGTGTGCACCACCCGGTAACGTCTGAGGCTTTTTGTTCTCAGCGACAACAACCGGAAACGCAGTTATTGCATTGTTCCTGCAGGAGATTCAGGTGTCGACAACACTGCAGCACCTTCGTGTGTACATCGTCTCCGGGACTGAGGCCCAACCTAAGGGATTGATACCCAACCCAAGGGACTGGGATCTGACCCTGACTGAATCAAATGTCAGGCAGGCGAACACACCGACATTCACAGGCCCAAACGTTCCAGGCATTGGGTGCACTCCTTTTGCTGAATGGGCCTCACGCGTCCTGTTTCTGGGGCACAAGGGGCATGCTCCCAGGGCACAGAAATAAGGAACGCTGCAGAGTATGGTGAGCGCACCCAAGGCACAATGCTGGCTACGAAAAACGAACGCACTCATCGTGCGTCAGAACCATCGAATCCGCCCGAGGACTGAGAATACGAGGTTTTTTGCCGCTGCGTGCGTTTTCCAATTTGCATCTCCATCGACGCGTGCGTGAATGTGGAATTGCAAATTCTGCAGACGTGACACAGAAAGGAGAAGGGGTGAAGTTCACGCCAGTCAAACCATTCATGTGCGGGCGACGGCCCACCCTCCAATCAAGCTCTTCTGCAGACCGCCCAAGCCCACGTCTGTTCTGTCCCTGCAGCGCAGTCCGACGTACAAAAGCGTGGAGAAATGATTACTTTTTTTCGCAAAGCGTCATTTTTCAGACGGGAATCGGCGGGCGGCTGCTGAAGCTGTGAGTCGGGCCCTCTTTACACCTTTTAGCTTCCCAACCTTTCATTGTGTTTGCTGCTCGAGCGATCACAATAAATTCGCGCCGGGCCGCGGCGCGCCGCTCGGCGGGGAAATCCATTAACCTCGCGCTGAATGCATTCCAAGATTTCTCCCGCTCAGCAAACACGACCCCAGACCGATCCCAGCCATCCACGCTATCAAAAATGCGCAGGAAAGTGAAGGCGTTTTTAAAACTACGATGTCTGTGAATCTGGTGCAAGGTTCGTTGCGCCCCCGCGGTGGCGTCAATGAAGGTCAATTGTAACCCGCGCGACGACGTCGTGTCAGCGCGCAAAATCGAACGCTGCCTTCACTGACGTACAGAAAGGCGCAGCGTCCACACGCTCTCACAGCGCGTCCACTTTTGAAGGATTTTCACGAACGTGCTCGCTCAGATGGAAATGCTGCTTCGCTCATGGATGTCAATTACATGTTGCGTGAGACGCTGGGTTCAAAGAAGAACCCCCAGACTGAAAAGTCTGTCGGCTTAATTGGGGTGAAATCGGTCGGATTAATTGGGAAGTTCTATTTCTTTGTGTTCTGGGGCAAAAGTGACTTCTGGTTGTGGAGCACGCACGCTTGATGGGAAGAGAGAGAGAGAGAGAGAGAGAGAGAGAGAGAGACAGACAGACAGACAGACAGACAGACAGACAGACAGACAGACAGACAGAGGGGGACAGGGAGAGACAGACAGATGGAGGAGATAGAAGAAGAGAGCCAGAGCCGTAGAGACAGATAAGTTGCAGAGACACAGAGGGACAATGAAAGAGAGGGAGATGGAGAACCGAGAGCCAGAGAGGTGGAAGATATCTGAAAATGACAAAAAAGAAAAGAGCAAAGAGAAACAGAGTCAGAGAGGAAAGAGGGGAAAACAAAGACACGCTGCAGAAAAAAGTTTGGAGAGTGGAGGTTCAGGAACAGAGGAATTCCTGTTTCGCCACAGTGAACGGGGGACGAAGAGACGAAGCTGCTCTTCTGGAGAGGCAGACTTATCCTCACTCACGGGTTCACATTAGTCCTGAATAATTGAGAATTTACTTCCCTTCAGCTCTTTGGGGGCGCAGCGTTTCAGCTTTAAACCTTTGTCGTATCTATGCGCATCGGGGTTGAGGGTGGGATGATACGGTCTGGGCTGAAATGCCTCGTGTGTGTACTCGTACAAACCCCAGAGGCTCAAAGTTGGTGGATTTTTCGCATCAGGGGTCTCAACGAAAAACCTCTTCAACAAAGAAACCAGTGAAGAAATTGTAAAACTGCCAAAAATTGTTTTCAGGGGTGCTGGGCCCGGCGGCTGCCCCGTGTCGGCCTGCGGCATGGACGGCTCCCTCGGCGGCGCAAATTGCGCAGCGGCGCCCGCCTCGGGCCGCGCGTCCGCGGCGCTTAGCGACCCTCCCGCGTCGTCGTGACGGCCACTTAGAGGTCAATGAAGGCAGCACTTTGTCGGCAGCTTTGCATTTAATTAGCTCCGGGATCTTGCGGGGCTTCTGGCTGAGCCGCCGCTGTGAGAACGGAAGCTTCTATCAGTGCTGCTGGATTCCAGAGCCATTGCGCTGTGTCGGGCCACCAGAGGGCGTCCCTGCTCGCCAAACGCGAACTGAGCACATAAAGAGTGCGTCTCATTGGTTGGACACTCTCATGCAGATGATGCTCCGAACTAAGAACACTGAAAAAATCTTGAGTGATGGTTGGAAAGCCAAATTTTTTTTGTTCCAAAGACAACCTGCCGTGAAGGTGAAGAATGAAAGATTTTTTTTTGGGGGGGGGGGGGCAGAGAAAACAATAATCCGAAGTTGGTGGAGTTGCCTGGTTCCCCAGTGGACCCAGCGGACGGGAACTGGACGGAGGAAGAGGAGACGTGGATGGGTCGTTTGTTGGAGAAATGGCCTCGTGAACCTCTGGAAAGCTCTTCAGTGCCGTATCTGCCCCGGAAACACAGGTCAATTCCGCAGTCAACACTTAAAGCCGCGTGCCTCTGATCGGGATAGAGGGATGCAGCCTGCAGCGGATCCAGGGTCGGGTGGGGGATGCAGCCACCAGCGGACCTAGCACAGGCCTGATCACTGGGGGTTGCTGCCTCCAACTGATCCAGGGCCCAGCTCTTCTTCTGAGGCACTGCTGCACCAACTGCGCAGTGTCGAGTGGAGCCATTGGATCCGCCAGAGGCCACACGAGAACCTCAGTATGCTCTGGTCGATTCAGGGAGAAGGACCACGGAAAAACAGACACTGGTGTGGTACCCCAACTCTGCTGCTTTACGAGCAAAGTTTTCTCAGTGGAGGCAGTGCCTCTCTCCAGGCTCGGCTCCTTTGGTCCCCTGGATATGTGCAGAACTTGGTGCACACCATCACAAAAACCTCCAGTTGCCACTTGCACAGTGTGTTTTACGTAACGAGCAGAACTTGGTTCAGTAGTCGTCGCTATCTTGCTGGCTCTTCGTTGCTGTCCAGGGAAACATATCAAAGGTACCTCGGACACTTTTACGGCCTCAGACCACCAGACCAGAACAGTCTCTGGACAAGAACTGTGTTTCTACCATTCACTCTCTAAATCGAGGAGTGGGACTCTAGTTGGACTCAGTTTGGACTCGATTCAAATCACAAAAGCCTTGGTTTTTCAGATGTGCTATTTTTGTTTTGGTTGTCAGCAAGAAACAATGCGACACACGACGTGGTTCTCCCTGCATGAGAAAGACTCGGCGGGCGGGGGAGGGAGGGCGGAGGGAGAGAGGGGCTCCGAGGCTGAGATTGTCGGCGCTGCGTCTCCGGAGACGGCGCGGAGGTGTGTGCCCAACACAGATAAGATGCCGCTCAATCACAACCACGTCCCCTTCACACCGGACGCGTCAAGCGTTGCGTAGCAACCACGTTCCCTTTGCACTGGACGCGTCAAGCGTTGCGTAGCAACCACGTCCCACTCACACAACGTGCGTCAGACGTTGTGTCCTTGTGCAAGTACAGTACATGTGCACGTACTGCGTCCCTGAACAAATCAATGGGCACGACGTCGTGTAAGTCACAGTGGGCGCGGCGTTGCACGGACACAAAACGCGCCACCCATTCAGTGTGAAAGAGGCCTCCATGATCTGCCTGTTCCAACCAAACTACATTGTTTCCTTCCCATGGGAATTCCACACAAACCCTACGTCTGTGGATCTGATGGGCCTTAAAAAGTCCTCGCGATCCCCCCGAGTCAGCATTGCCTCCGAGTGAAGTGAGACATCAAATGGCACACGAGTTTTCAAAGCTGCAGGGTTTGTGAATGAAGACATCAAAAACACAGAAAGCGGAAGATCTCAAAACGGGAAAAGAACAAAAGCATGGGAATATCAAAGAAATGAACACGTTTTTCACAGTATCTGTTTCACGTTTGAAGCACCTGTTGAAGAGGTGTTTAAGCGTTTGTTTCTGCGAAACGTACAACGCAGATTGACGTGGAATGTGTAAATCAAAGGTAGAACAACTCTACAGTAAATTTCCTGCACTCTTCGAACTGCGTGCCGCAACACCCACCTGCATAACAGGGACTTTGTGTGAAGGGGTGATCTGCTTGAAATACGTTTGGAATGTAAGAAAACTGACATTCATTGATTCACGTTGATTTTCAATGTTTCACGCACATGTTACGTTCTGCGCAACCCAACGCGGCTCACGCGCGGTCGCGCTCGCTCTCTCTCTCTCTCTCTCTCTCTCTCTCTCTCTCTCTCTCTCTCTCTCTCTCTCTCTGACCCACCTCTCACACCAGGTGACGGAACCGTCGTCCCCAGCTGCATCCCGAACACCAGGCTCCAGGCCAAAACGACTTTCCGTCGCAAACTGCTGCAATATCCTTCCATCTCCAGTCCCTGCCTCGCAATCACCGCGCACAATTTCAGATTTGAGTCGCTTGTACAGTGGATAACACAAGCAAAATCTCCTGTCTTAATTTAAAATAAAGATGTTTCCACGCTGTTTCCCCCAGCGCCTCGGCTCTGAGCCACACTGATAATGAAGAGAGTAAATCCGGCGCAGTGAACACAACTGAAGCTGTTTGTCGTCGAGCTGCTCATATCTCTGCAGTAATTCATTGCTCTTTGAGACGCGATACGGCAGAACCAGGCGACGGGCCCACAACTGTTCACACGACAAGCGCGCATACAGACAGGGAGGGTTGGAGGCACCAGACCTTCTTTGCCAGCAACGTAAGCTCCCTCCCCGCCAGTGCGCAATTTCGTTTTTCTTTTTTTCCGATGCAAAATCTCCCAGAATGTCAACCCTGGCCCAGACCTTGAGCGTACACAGAATGAAAACGTGGACGTGGCATTCAGAGCTCTCAAAGCTGCCCGAGAAATGAATGAGGTGGATTCGTGATGCATTGTGCATTCTTTCCTGTTGCCTTTGAGGATAACAACGCGCGAGAATCTTTTTTCTGCTTTTCGAGACCAAAACCCCACGTGACAATTGGGGGAGAAACAAAGAAACAACTTGTGAAACTCCCAGCAGATTTCAAAGCTCAACATCAAGAGCTTTGAACAAATAATCCGCTGTCGTCACAAACGTCGCTCGACAGAACACAAGATCTTCTGAATCTGTGCCTCTCCCTGAAGATTCCTCCGCGTGTGAGCGAGGTGCGTCAACACACTCGAGCGCACAGCTCCGCAGCGATTCTCACAAAAGCAAATACGCACTCATTCATTTCTTGATGCGATTACCTCCTCTGTGATTTTATCATGCGATGTGACAAGGCGATGGAGGAAGGTGTGTTTCTCAACGTTGTTTCACACAGTTTCTTGAGTAAAAATAGCTGCGTGCGGCAGATGACGCATTTCCTGTGCAATTTTGAACGTATTGTGTGCAGAGAGAACGGTGGGGAGAGACGAGGAGAGAGATGAAGAGATAGACATGGAGAGGGGAGACACAATGAGTGAGTGAGTGAGTGAGTGAGTGAGTGAGTGAGTGAGTGAATGAGTGAGTCAGTCAGTCAGTCAGTCAGTCAGTCAGTCAGTCAGTGAGTCAGTCAGTCAGTCAGTCAGTCAGTCAGTCAGTCAGTGAAGGAGAGAAAGACATCACGTATCCATCAGGGACAGGCCTGACAGGGGTGGAGGCATCGTAGACTACTCAGGCAACGCACGACGCATGTTGTCCGCGAAACGCGGCCCGCAGAGACGGCGGACGCTGCGTCACGACAATCGGGTCACTTTCGTCCGAATCCGCCGATTCTTGTCGCATGCACATCTCGGGTCAGTTTCAAACTGGACGCGGCACGTGCTGTGCCGCACAGACGCTCATGCAGCGCGTTTTGACGTGAAGAGACGCAATGCTCGTAACACGCCCATTCATCAGTAGGAAACAGACCCTCATGTTTTTATCGGCAACTGGAAAGTGCATTACAAACGAAGTGAAGTGGCGCTTTGAAATGGAAGCGTTCAGCGCGGAGTCGGGTTGCAGTGACTTCAGTCCCCGTCGCCTCCACTGAGGTTTCACTGTCGTGACCCAACGTGGCAGCGTCACGCAACACAAGCTGGCAACACAAAGAGACTCAAAAAGACAATGATGTTTGGAGCTCCAGTTACACTCCATGCACACACGCGAGAGCACGAATACGAATTGTCACATTTGACTTGGATGGGTCCCCGTTGTTTCAGAAGGAAACACCAACCCAGGCACGGAGATTCGCAGGCTTTGGGCCAAATCCAACACGACAGTTTTCACAACTGTCTTCAGGCCCGGTTACACATCGGATCCGTCGCGCATTGCGTCCCTGTCACATTTGCAATGACCCTCTGCGTGTCACACCCACATTGGCGTGCACAAAGACGCTGCTACGCGAAACGCCTCCGATGTGAATATGAACCCAGACGCTCCACGACGTACAGAGCGGAAGGACATTTTTCTGACGTCGGAGGCGTCTGGGACGTGTGTCGGAACCCGCCCCACCGCGCCCCGCCGCACCGCGCGCAGCGTCCCAGCCTCTCATTGTGTTAAATGCTTCACTAATCACAATAAATCCCCGCGCAGCCTCACCCGCACCAAATCCATTAACCTCTCCCTCCCTGTGTTTGCCTTTTTTTCATAAAGACGCCGCCGCTCCTTTCAAGGGTAGAGCCCGGGGGGAAACTGGAGTTGAGTTGAGCAAGAGGGGGGGGGAGCGGGCGGTGCTGCGTCGAGTGCGCGCGCCGAGACCACTTTCTGTGGCGGATGCAGTGTTGGAGTGGGGAGAAGAAGTGGAATCCGACTGAGCGGGAGGCGAAATCTAAGTGGTACGAGTACTCAAATTTTTCTGGACAAGGGAGAAGGTGGCTCCTGAGCCCCTGGATAGTGAGAAAAAATGCCAAACTGAAATGAAGTACCCTGTGAGTGATAAAAAAACTTTGTGGTTCGGAGAAGAGCGAGGTCGTTTTTACCCATTCTCCTCCCAGCTCTCTGAAGACTTTTTTCTTTCGTTTGAAGTAAAGTTTGAGTTTGAGCGTTTTGGGTACACGCACCACGCAAACGCGACTGGTTCCTCGTTTTTCTTGACAAAAAGGTGACTTTTTTCTGCGGTGTGAACCTTTGTGCAGCTCCCCTCTGTTTTTGCAATGTTTGCTTTGAAGTGTTAGTTTTCTGAACTGGGTCCCCCCTGGTGAGCAGCTTTGCAGAGTTTGAGGCGCATCACTCAGAAGTTGAGGGGGGAACTTCGCCTTGTCGTTAAGTTAGTTTTGAATCTCAAGTTTCAACATCTTTGCAAGTTATCAGAACATCGGACAACAGGGAGTAGTTCCATGGCCTCACCCTTGGCGTCACGTGACGGTTCACGATGGGCCAGATGGCGGAATCATTATCGACACAGGACGCCTGGCCTCAGTCTCAACCGGAGTTCCACTGGAATGGGGGGAACTTTTTTGTATGTTCAGGGGCCCAATTTCAAAATGTGACAAGGAATGCTGCCCAGGGAGGCAAATATTTTCGAAGTTTGGAGAACACTAAGAAGCGTCGTTCATCACGACCGAACTGGAAACAAAAGTCCTGACATGTTGACCGGGCGAGCAAACTCCTGCCATTTCCGTCATTGGTTCACGCCCCTCACCTCGGATCAAACACTATGAAATAATGAACAATGCGGGATGTTCAATCTCAATCAGCAGCAGCAGCTATCAGTGATTTGAATCGTGTCTGTGTGTCATTCCAATTCAACGGGACGTGTGTACCTCTGCCCATCAGTTGAGCGCTCCCACTAATTCAGATCCGCCCGTGGAAACTCGCTGTTGATGAGCGACGGGTCCCGCGAGATCGCAGCCCGATTGGGTGGTAAATTATTCACAAGAAGCAAATGGTGAACGCACCTCGTGGGTTGGAACCACGCGCCAGTGTTCTTGTACCATTGCACCATTTTGGTTCAGGTGTGGTGGTCCAGGCGTTGCATCACTGTGCACAACGCGTCAATTGGCGCGACACTGCACACTGCACTTGCGGTTGGATGCGACGCCTCACGATCTGGTGGGAAATGGTCTCAAAATGAAGAATTTGCCGTAGCAGGTGACACGGTTGCAGTTTGTGGAAACGCCTTATTTTTAAAGTGAGGTGGCGATGATCGTGCCTGGGGGCTCTGTGGACAGGCCAGCGGGAAACTGCTGGGCATTCATTGTCCATGCAGGTCCACAGCAATAACTACACGCGTTTTTGGCACCTGGTGCATTCAGAACATTTCAGCGCGCGCTTTGCAAAAGACAAGTTCTGTCCACTGGACTGACGTTCATCGGCGAGTCACAATCGACGGCTGTCACCCCTATGAACCAATCAGCAGCAGCTGCAGGTCTCTCAGACCGGACTCGCTTCTGATGTCAAAAAGTTTTCATGACTCAGCTCTGGGAGCCCGGGTGCTGATCCAGGACTCGATCGCAAGGGGGCGGAGCGGATGTAAGATTTTGCCAAAAAAAGGGCGGGCGATCCCTGAGAGCCTGGTTCCCTCTTTGAGAAAATTTGATCTGGGACATGAAAAACACGTGAACTAGATGACGAGAACTGCTGAGCGTTTTCTGGGGAATTCTGACCCAAGCCTCGCCCCTGGATCCACGTAGGCGCCACATGTTGAGGACCCACATTGAGACCGACCCGTTATTGGCCTTCGTCACCAGCACAACCTGAGAAAATGAGCAGCGAATGTTCGTTATGAGTCCAAACAGAATGGGTGATTATTCAAATTGCGTTTCACAAATCATGGCAGGTGAGCAGCTGCCGCCGACAGCGAACAGCGTCGAGAATGGCCCTTCATATCCCGCGCATGCGCCGAGAGCGCCGCGCCGCGTTCACACTTGCAGGGTGTTGTGTTCACACTGTGGGGTGCTGTGTTCGCACTGTGGGGTGCTGTGTTCACGCTGTTGGGTGCTGAGTTCACACTGCATGGTGCTGTGTTCACACTGCATGGTGCTGTGTTCACACTGTGGGGTGCTGTGTTCACACTGTGGGGTGCTGTGTTCACACTGTGGGGTGTTGTGTTCACACTGTGGTGCTGTGTTCACACCGTGGGGTGTTGTGTTCACACTGTGGTGCTGTGTTCACACTGTGGTGCTGTGTTCACATTGTGGGGGGCTGTGTTCACACTGTGGGGTGCTGTGTTCACACTGCATGGTGC
>JAAUXT010064984.1_pt1 | contig 12547 bp, 12 predicted proteins | sample 7278171 | NCBI WGS metagenome assembly JAAUXT01 (sample SAMN14350112, study PRJNA611818) | marine sediment metagenome | isolation source: surface marine sediment (1.8m) | place: French Polynesia: Moorea | collected 2018-08
CCCCCCCCCCCCCCCCCCCCCCCCCCCCCCCGCCCCCCCCCCCCCCCCCCCCCCCCCCGGCGGGGCGGCGCGGCCCCCCCAAATTCACCACACCAACTGGTGGGGTCACACACACCAACTGGGGGCAAATTCACCACACCAACTGGTGGGGTCACGCACAGCAACTGGTAGTGCCAAATTCACCATGAGTTTAGATTCTGGACCAGATTCACCACACCAACTGGTGGGGCTAAATTCACCACACCAACTAGTGTGGCTCAGTTCACCTTGCCAATTGGTGAGGCCAGATTCACCACACCAACTGGTGGGGTCAAATTCACCATACCAACTAGTGGGGCGAGTTTCTTAGAGCAGAAAGGTGCATCTTATTATACAGGGGTGGACACGGTACCTGTCTGACAATTGGCAGTCGAGAAATACTTTTTGGATTTCCATTGCACAATACCTTCTTTGTAGTCACTGCTGATTCGTTTCTTCTCTGCAGCTTTGACTTTCGTGGCGCGAGATCCGGCGAAGTAGAAGGCCAGCATCGATGTGAAGAAGCAGTAGTTTGCCAACATCATCGTGATTCCAACAACGAGAGCTGTGAAGGAAAGGTAACGATCAAGAAAGAATTGTCATTCAGAATTTTCCCTACAAAGAAACGTGTTTTCAAACAGAAAACAGATCTTTGCCCTGACGTTTCCACTGTTGTCCGCAAATTTTAGTCGTTCTCACCTGCAATGGCTCCTGATAAATCCAAACTCTTCTTCTTCAGTCCACGCAGGACAACGAGAAGTGGCACCGCAATTGCCAACAGCCACCTCCATGGCGACATCGGCTGCCAATACCCGCCTGCAATGACACACAGACAGAACAGTTTTAAATCGCGAGGTAAAAACATGCGACTTGATTGACGAATGGGAATGTTCCCTGGTGAATTTCTGAGACTCATACCTTCATGATTATGTGCCGAGTACAACACCAAGCTGCACGTCCAGCAAACCAGTGACAGGGGGATGACGACGAGAAGAAAGATGAATGCTATCATGATTCTGTGCAGCACACAGGACAGGATCGAAAAGAAAAGGTTCAGCCACAACAGAATTTGTCTATTTCGAAGTGACACTACCGCTGACGCAAGGAAGAGCCCATAAACAGCCGCAACACTCGTGCAGATCAGTCCATCTCCAGGGCACTGTTTCTCCGACTCAACTTCGCGGGAAAAGCTGTCTGCTGGAATCTATTCCCGGCCTGAAAAGAACGAGCAACACTTTGCTCCACACAATTCAGTAGAGCTACATGTTATGTCTTCCTTTGCACTGCTGAGTATTTTATGACAGAAAGAAATCGACATAAGACTCTTCCTTTCTGCTTTTGCCAAAAAATGATTTTTGCGCGGTTGACTGCGGGGTTGACTGCGGGACAGACAGAGGGCGCCTGGTGTATGTCATATGACATCCAGTCTCAGTCGAAAGTGGAAAGGAAATTTTCAAACCAGTCAAAAGTGAAGTTGTTGAAGCAAGTTGCAGCGGTGAAGTTGTGTTTGCTGCAGTGTGAGTACACTTGTCAGTTTGAGTTTGAGCAGATATGCGTTCAATTTAAGCTGTTGGAATTGGTGCTGAATGCTAAATTGTGAATTTTCGCGAGCCGGCTTTGTAGTCTGATGTAGGATTTCACTTCTGGTCAGACTGTGCAAGGACATGAAGGAGCGCGATTTTACTTTGTCTGCGGGCGCTTGACAATCTGATCACCCAATGGGCAGTCTGCAAACTGGTCCTCGAGGACGGAGATATGTCATGTTGGTTGCCAGTTTTGCCAGAAGTGAAAGCATTGTCGCTCGAGATCTGAATGCGTACTTGACATTCATGAGGACGCAATTTCGGTGCCACAAGCCTCGCAAAGAAGAAACTTCTCGACATGTTGCGCTGGACAGCATTGACACTGCCCTCGTGATTGGCTCGTGCTGGGAAAGTCCCTCAGGATAACGCGACAGATAATAGAGACAAGCCGGTCGCCCAGAAGAACGAGGAAGCTAAATGTTATTTCGAAAAAATATAAGTTTTGTATTTCCGTTGGAGAATTGGCGCCGATGTTTTCAGCTGAATCAGCTCTTCAACTTCTCGTTGACTACAAAATGTGCTTACGAGGCTTGTTTCTGCCGCTGGTCTGTGCGATTTTCATGTACGAGGATGATCCAACTCCTGGGTGTCTTTTGCATGTTGTATCACCTTGCGGGCGACCGGACCGAACTTGACAATAGACTATTGTGTGTGACCGACTGGTCAGCACGAGTCATCAATTCAGTTGGTGTCTTTACTCTGTTGGGAAATGCCTTGCACAAAAATTTCCCTTTTGATGTCGAGTTCCTTTTTGGAGACAGTTCTGCTCAGAGCAACTATGAAGCGACCGACAGAGCTTTCCTGGAAGTTGGTTCAACGCATAAACATCTTCTTTTGTGTCAAGTTGGGTTGGACCCAGGCACACACCATCCTTGTGATTCAGCAGGTCTATGGGTGTGACTCTTTGTGCAGAACAAGCATCAGGAAATGGTTCAATTCTTTCAAGAACAGACGTACTCAACTGGTGGATCTGCAGAGAGCACCGCGCAGAAAAACAGGCCAGTCTCAAGGGAACATTGACCAAATCAAAGCTCTTGTTGCTGCAGATCGGAGGGTGACTGTCTCCTCCCTTCAAGCCCAGACAGGCTTACCACATGGCACTGTGCACAACATTCTGAAAAAGGATCTTAAACTAAAGAAGAAGTGCGCACGTTTCATCCCCCGAGTACTCACCCCCAGGCATGTGAGACTGCGTTTTGACATCACAACCATGATGCTCAGGATCATTAGGGAGCGGCCTGGAACCCTCAAGAGGATAGTGACAATGGACGAGAGTTGGATATACACTTATGATCCTCTCAGCCGTGCCCAGTCATCAGAATGGCTTGCCCAAGGTGACCCTCGACCTCAAATTGCCCGGCGGGGCATGCCAGGAAAGGTTCTCCTGGTCAGCTTCTTTGACTGGAGAGGGATGGTTTATTATGAGATGTTGAGGAACCAAACTGTAAACACAGACAGATTCCTTGGGATTTTGACAAGGCTTCATGAAGCTCTTCAGGTCAGGAGGCCACACAGAAGGATCCAACTACATATGGACAATGCCACCCCGCACAATGCTCGTGACACAAAGATGAAGTTGCTGCTGACCAGAATCCGGAGAGTGCCACACCCCCCCTGCTCTCCTGACATGGCTCCGAATGATTTCTGGTTTTATCCGAGACTCAAAAGGAACCTCAAGGGCAAAGTGTTCAGAAATCTGGACGATCTGGAGGATGCTGTCCACAGGGAGATCGCCTTGATACCGGCCCATGAGTATCGGACCTGCATTTTGGACAGTTGGCCCATGAGATGGGCGTGCTGCGTGTTTCGGGACAGTGGTTATTTCGAAGGACTCGGATAAGAAATCAGTTTTGACAGTGTACACTTTGTTGTTGTTGTGTGTCCATTGTTTGTGAACCAATTCACCTGTCTGCACCGGCGGAAATGCGGTTAACAGCAGTCAAAACAAAACAATTGTCACCCTCACTCAACATGCAAAAGACACCCAGAAGTTGGATCATCCTCGTACACATGAACATGCCAGCAATGAAGGCAAATACATGTTTGAAAAAAATCGCACAGACCGGCGGCAGAAAGGAGACAAGCCTGGTGTCGCTCCGCGGCTTGTCCGTGTGTGTGTGTGTGTGTGTGTGTGTGTGTGTGTGTGTGTGTGTGTGTGTGTGTGTGTGTGTGAAAAATTGACACGCGCACAAATTGTGTGCATTGAGGGAGGGGGGTGGGGAGGGTTCCAGGCCTTGACCCACCAGAGGTGAGGGTGTGCACGTTTTGCCTTGCTGAATGATTTCTTCAAAAGAGCTTCAAACCCCGACCCCTTCTAGTGAAATTTAGTGGTGTCATGACCGACCAACTCGGGAAAGGTGATTGCCAATTTGGACGTTTCGACTTGTATCTTTGTCATTGCTCTTGGTTGTTGACAAATCATCCTCGTGCTTGTGTGCTGCCAAAAGGACAGACCCTTTGGCCGCTAAGTCCAGGAAAAGTATTTGACCTCCGGACAGGGATCATGCAGAGTCATGCGACTGAACAAAAAGTTCATTTGGGCCTGTTTCGTCTGGTCTATGAAAGTGGTGTTGGGGACAAAGTACGCAGAAAGAACAGCACGGGTGGGGCCAAATTTCACCTGCTGGAAAGAAGTGTGTGATGGTGTTCATCATGTTTGCTCAGTTGAGTGTCAAAACGCAAGTCCTATTGCACGCAGATACAAACAGGCGTGACCAGGCAGTTTCTTTTCACTTGGGGTTTGCACCTCGCTGTGTATTGAAGCTGCGGCAACAGCTTCAGATATAAATACCCGGTGAGGGCAGAAGAGCCTCCGTAGAGCCTGGCCAACAGCGTAGTACATCTTTCTGCCCTTGCCGTAACTCTCGGGGTACGTATAGATTATACAATTGTGTCCACAGCCAAAATCTTCACGATGTTCGTTTCTTTGGGCGTAGTTTCGGACCTTTCAATGCATGTGTTCTTGATATGTGGGGTGTGTAACAAAAGGGCAATATGTTCTTTCAATGCCAACCCGACACGAGGGATAAACAGGTGCTGGAAACGAGAGCGACTGTGATGTGTAGCCTTCCTGAAAGATACGAGGGTACAAGGTGAAAAAAGAAGACAAGCGTCGAAGCAGCCGTTCACTGCGTTGCAAGCGATGTGGCGAGGCAAAGCATGTTTGCTTGGCATCCGTTGCAACCTCCCACGATCAGCACTCCTGCATGAGTGTTTCCGAGTACTGTTCGCAAGTACTGCTGGGAGTGCGACTCTGGTTGAATGGTTTTGAAACAGGAGGAAATTACCGTCGTTACACTGAGAACAACTCTGTTGTGGGCACGAGGTCTGTTCATCAAGAAACCAAATCTTTTTGTGTGAAGTCAACAAAGCAGTTGGTGTGGTGAATCTGACCTACCAGTTGGTGAGGTGAATCCTACCTCACCAGTTGGTGTGGTGAATCTGCCAAACTAGTTGGTGTGGTGAATCTGGCCCATCAATCTTGCTATTAATTAAACTCGCGAAAACTGAGAAACTGGAAATTCGTGGACGAACCACGTGCAACCTGTCGTGACGAACTGCAGTATTCCTGGTCAGCACCACAATTCAAAAGTGATCCAGTTCGAGACCCATTGGTTTGGTTTTTTGCTGAAAAGTATTTGTCGCACCAGTTGACCACTTGTTCATTGCTTGTGAAGAGTTTAGCCACAAGAAGCCACAGGGGAAACTAGATACGTTACCGGAGTCGATCAGATTGCAGCTGTGTGAGATTATTAGTCTTCCTGTCGGTGTGCCCGAAGTGTGTGTTTGCTGCAATGCAGAGCCTCTGGTCTATTCTGTTCGTGTGGCAGTTGAAGAGGTAACTGCTCTCTGCTTTGGTTTGTCTTGAGAAGGACAGTCTGGATTGAAAGAATGGGACACTGAAAGCGACGAGTCTGGGAAGCGGATATTGCGTTGCAACAAGTTGGAAAAGTGGGGGATTCGTCCAAGAAGGTTCCGCTGGTCTTGAAGGTAGAATCTGGGCCCGGTGAGGTATGTTTCACAAGATGTACTGTTTGCAGGATTGGATCACAGGGAAGTTTGCCTTTGTGTGTTGCGAACCGCCTGGACCACACATGTGTACCGGTTCGTCGGGCCTGTGTTGTGTGCACGTGTGAATGAAAGTGTATGTTTTATTGTAGAATTGCTCCAGAATCATACATCAGGTTCTGATGTGAGAACTCAAAATTTCGGAATTCATGTATTTGTTTTCAGACGATGAACTGGGGCTGGTGGCTTCTCGTTTTACTGCTCTGCGTTGCCCCTCTTGCTGACCCTTTGACAAGCACATCCTCCAAGCAACAGAACAACCCCAAAAGCAGCAAACAGGGCAAGGTGCAAGGGGCGGCTCTACACCGGCAGCAAGGGAAACCAACTGTTGGGTCAAAACCAGTGACCGGCGGAGCAAAGACTGCCACTCGCGGGAAGACGACCACACCGGCGCCCTCGTCTCCTCCCGAATCGAAGCTCACGGCCAGTTTCAAAGAAGGCGAGAAGTTGGAACAGACGATCAAAACTCTGCAGCAACAGCTGAAAGATGCAGAGAAGAAACAGGCAAAACTTCTCGAAGAACAGAAGAAAGAAGCTCTCGCAGCGAAGCAACGAGCCAAAGCGAAAGAGCAGCTTCCGAGGCAGTTGTACAAGCAGCCTGTCAAGAGTCGTCGCGAGCTGGACTCAACCATCAACGCACTCAAGTGCACCAAGAAAGGCAACGAATTGTGTCTGAAGGATACAACGTGCTGCATCACGGCGCGGGGAGAGTGGGGATGTTGTCTCGCCCCGAACGTGAGTCGGTTTGTTGCAGGTTCTTGCTCACTGCACGTTTCTAAACGGAAGTTTTCTGGACGTTCCAGGTGCGTCATGGCTGGGTGCGATTTGTGCTTCGAGTGCTATAGTGTGCATGAACCTATTTTGTCTAATTTTGTTTCAGTTTGGTTTGCTGAACATTCGCAGGAACTTTGGACGATTCCTTGTTGGTTTTGCATCCCAGGGTGAAACCTGCATCCTGCTCATTGTTCTTTGCAGATTTCCCTTCCTGAAGTGAAAGATGCATGCGATGCATTTGGTTGTGGCGTTGGCGTTTTGCGTGAGCGCGTTGCTGACGCCCTGTTGCCTGGGTGACGTGTGTAGCGACGGGAGCATGTGTCCCAGCAACACGACGTGCTGTGAGAACGAAGACGGGACCCATCGCTGCTGCGCTGGGGACAATGTACGAGTTCGTACGCATTGGGCACGCCGTTGAGCTTTGGTCATACTAACATGCGTTGTCGGTGGTCGGTCATGCAGAGTTGAGAGTCCAATTTTTTTGCAAATTGAACTCACTGGAACACGCGTACTCGCACATTTGAGCGCGATTTTTGTAAAATCATATCTTTGCGTGGAAAACAAAATTTTCTTCATCGGATTTTATTCATGCTTTGCAAAAAGAAACCCAGGTCGGAACTAAACAGCAAGTCAAAAATGTGAATGCACACTTCCTTTCCTTTCACACAGGCTGTCTGTTGTTCTGACAAAACTTCCTGTTGCTCGGCTGGATCTACGTGCGACTTGGCGGCGGGTCGGTGTCGCGGCGGCGCTGCCGGCGCAGACGGTGCGCCGTTCGTGCGCAAGCTGGCGTCGGTGCGCCTGCCGAGCAACTTCGTTGTTTGCCCGGATCACCGGTCGGCGTGCCCCGAGTTCTACACGTGTTGCACCGGGCCGTATGGAGTCTACATGTGCTGCCCCGCCCCGCAGGTACGCACGCGCGCGTGATCAGTTTCGTTCTTCTTGAGGCGGGTCATTTGTGCTCAGAAAAGCAAGTTGTTGTCGATAACATGTCAGTGTCCGCATTGAAAATGACCACACCGAGAGGGGGTCATCCCCTGAGAGTTTCAAATTCTTTTTCGAAGTCCAAAACTTCCGGGGTTGAGAAAGAATCCTCACGGAAATTTGGACACCACTCTCTCTCAAAGAATCCACACGAACGCTGGTGGTCCAACCCCACCACACGTACAGGAATTGGGAAGGGGTAGTTGTGTACGAAAATTGTCGCCGTGCATGGCACAAAAAGGTGTCCATTTGAGAGGCTCTCGAGTTTTGACTTTTCACGTGAACAGTGGAAATTTTCTTTCCTTTCCCTCGCAGGCTCTGTGTTGTGACAAGAACAATTGTTGCGCTCACGGTTCGGTTTGCGACCAGCGAAACGACCGCTGCGACCGCGGCAACGGAGTGTCTGTCCCCTGGCTGAAAAAAGTTCCCGCGAGACCTGTCGCTTTCGGAGATGTACGTACCGATACTTTTCCTTGTTGGTGCTGGAAGAATATTCGTCGAAATTTCTTGCCTGTCCATGAATGTGAAGTTTGCGTTTCGTTTGTGAGTGTGAAGTTTTTATTTCTTTTTTTGCGTTTTCCAGGTGATCTGCCCGGGAGGTCAGTTTGAGTGTCCGACTGGTGCGACCTGCTGCCGCCTGAAGTCCGGCGACTGGGGCTGCTGTCCCCTCCCACAGGTAGGGCCGCGTCCTCTGGTGGTGAACGTTTCTCCCTTCTGGTGAGCATGATCATAGTTAACAAATTGGGTGGGTTAGTGTTGGGTTGTCGGAGTTGTCCGGTCAGTGCGTGATGGGCCTGCTAGTGGTCCGATGGGTGCGCTGGGGATACACACTGTTTTGTTGTATTTTTGTCCAAATGTGACGCTGGCTGCGTGTTGTGTGTCGAAAACGTGAATGCACACTTCCTTTCCTTTCACGCAGGCGATCTGTTGTGAAGATGGAACTCATTGTTGTCCGCGGGTGAGTAATTTGAGGGGGAAAACCGAGGTTTGAGGAACGTTCATTGTGAGAAAAATGTTCATTGTGGACGGGGTGGTTTAAGCTATCACGGTGTCCAATCACTGAGCGAGTTCGAGGTCAAAACATTGCAATGGCCAAGGTCATACACCTCAAAGTAGGTTCAAGGGTGATGTAAACGTCAATGGTGACCTTGTCCAGCTGAGCTGACTTCAGGCCAAACCCAACCAAACCGCGCGAGACTAATTTGGGCAAAAAATCAGAATGATTTTTGTGAAAATAGAACGCACTGTTTTTTGAAGGGTTACACCTGCAATGTGAAGATGGGGACGTGTCAAAAGAAGGACGTGGACAAGCAGTTCGTTCGCTGGGTCGACATCACCGACAAGTACGGCCAGCCGCCCGTTCCACCCAACACAATCTGCCCCTCCGGAAAGGTACGGGACTCCGGCTTGTTCAAAGGTGGTGTTTGCAACAACAACAACTTGCTGTTCGTTCACAGCCTGTTTCTCACTTGGGAGCCCAGTTCTTGAAAGGTGTCCCTGTCCTGTCCTCTCCATCACAAACGTTCTCGGGATGAAGAGCCCATGTTTTTGCTTTGCGCGTGATGGTTGACGTCGCTCACGTTTCAGTTCAAGTGCCCATCGGACCAGACGTGCTGTAGCAAGAAAGGAGGGCTCTTTGGGTGCTGCCCGTTCGTCGGTGCGTGGAAAACTAAATTTAACCTCATTTTCATTCACGCTTGCCAAAAGAAACCCAGCTCGTGACTTCAGAGCAAATCGAAAACGTGAATTCACACTTCCCTTCCTTTCCTTTCACACAGACGGTGTGTGCTGCGATGATAAATTTTGTTGTGCGAGCGGTTTTGAGTGCGACCTCGAGGAGTCTAAGTGCATCAAGGTCAGTCCAATCAGAGGTGCTTTTCAGTGTTCATTCATGGGCAGAACATTCGGAGGATTTTATAGTGGTAAAAACTTGCATGTTGTCTTCTGTTCTTGGCTGAGTGAGGCTGAGTACATGGTCAGAATCGTGAGGGGGTTGGTCGTTCTGGAATACCATTGCTCTTGTAGGGAGAGAGTAAGGCCATGCTGTTGGCAGCTTTGCGTCCGGCTCTCGACATCAAGGTGCCAACTTCGTATCAGCAGTTGGTAAGTGTTGCTCCGGTTGTCATTGTCTGGCTGTCGTATCTGGCAAGAATCTCTCGTGCAGTGTAGAGTTAAATTTGGGCGTGACCTCTGCATTTTCTTGCAGCAAAACATGTTGAACACAGGGTTCTTACCCACCCAGGCGCAGACCAGGTCACCTGCCTTGAGTAAATTGATAAATTTCACCTATTCACGTCTCAAGATGCAACTCCCTGTTCTGTCTGGGACAAAACAGCAATCGCAACACGCTCCGCAAATGCCAAAGCCTGACCAGTCAAGCAGCAAAGCTCAGTCCAAACAGCCGCAGATACAAAAGTCACCACAACAACAATCAAAACAAGCTTCTCAGCAGGCGAAGCCTCACAAAGCAATGACGCAGCAGCTACGGCTCAAGCTGAAGCAGCAACAGCAAATGAACAAGACTCCAAAGAGTCAGAAGCAGGTGCCCCAGGCCAGCAAAATGAAATTGAAGGAACTTGATTCGAAGCTTGCTCACGCAGCTCGCAAAGCCAAGATTGCACTGGCTGTGGCCAGGAACGCGCAGATGCGTTCGGTCAATCTCAACGTGGGGGAGGTGCCGCTGGCCCACCAGGTCAAGATTCAACCTCAACTTAAACTCCCAAAGCACACGACGTCTGCACAAATGCCGCGCAAGGGCAAGCAGCACGAACTGACGCCAGGGGAGATCAAAGCCTTGCAGAAGCAGCACCTCAGGAAACAACGGCAAGTCAAACCTATTTCGCAAGTTGGTGTCAAACCTTTGGTTGGGGTGAAGAAAGAGCAAATCGTCAGAGTAGCGGGGCAGAAGAGACAATGATAATTTCAGTTGGCAGTTCGTTTCACTTGATTGATCACTTGATGCCAGTTGTTTTTCATTTTCTTCTGCAAGCGTCTCTTTTGAAGGAATCCTTTCGTGAACCAACCTTTCGGTTTGCCTGAACACTTTTGTGTCGGAACTGTTCCGAACGTTTCCCAATGAGGTTTTGGCACCTTTGTGAAGCTGTTTGTTGAAATTCTCATGTGACCTACAGATCCTTTCATTCAATTTTTCTTGTCATACCTTGAGTTGCGAATAGCCTTCTCTCCTTTTGATCCCGAGTTTGGCCAACGATGAAGCAAGAAAGAATTTGCGGAAAAGTGAGGCCATGACTTTGAATCTTTTTTGGAAGAGTTACAGGAGGCAATTGGTTGCGTACATTGTGGAGTGTGATGTCGTTGCTCTCGTGACATTCCCTTCGTGTTTGAAGGTGTACACATTTCTTGTTCCCTGTGATTGAGTTTTACCAGATCCTCTCGGTCCCCCGTGACACAACCAGATACGTTTTGTTCTTGGTAAATTGTGTCTTCTGCTTTCGTTTCGCGCATTACTTGCATGCATTTTGTAAAAAAAAAAATGAAAAAAAAACACAAAAAAAAGAAGAAACAAGCAGGCTGTGGTTGAGAAAAACTGCTTTATTTTTTTAACTTTCAAGTGTTCGATGACAGGAAACTCGAAACAAGGCCATTTGATCACGTGTAGCTTCAACTTGGGCTCGTTGAGAGAAACCTAAATGCGTTTGAGATGAGTTGCTAAGCATCCCAGCAACGAGTAAACAAGGAGTTGCGTTTTGTGAACGAACGAACCAAAAACTGGGGGTGACCTGGCACACCTGGACGTTCAACTTCCCCGTGAAATCAAGTCCGAGATTTCGACTGGGGTAAATGTACACATTCGCTTGAATAGAAGTGGAGTTCTGTGGTTTTGATACCGTTTTGCTTTCCAACTCCCAGGCCGAACCAAAGTATTTTTGCACGCATTTTAGTAACGTTCTGATTGCGCACATTGACAGTTGGAAGATTAGGTTCAAACACGCTCCAGCGTGCGTGCGTTCAGTGTGGCGAACAAGTAACAGTCAAATCGTGCATAACCTACTGCGACTGATTCCAGGCAACGGTCTCTGCGCATGCCAAGATATTGTTCCACAACAGGCTACTTACTCCCTTCTTGGCAGCCTTAGTGTGTGCGTTCGTTGAAACGAAGTCGAATTTTGATTTGACAATGCGAGTCGCAAAGCCGAAGTGCATGGTCGACAACACCGTGGATGTTCCTGGTTTAAAAGCATGCATTTCTAGAAATCGCACGCTTTGCGTCTTGGTGGCGAAAATTCATTTTGCAGAACCTCCACCCAGTTGTCTGAAAGTAGACTCCACCAAGTAGATATCTACTCGTACTGGTCTCGCTGGTCATCGAAACGTCACGGAATCTCCAAAGATCGCATTTTGAAGAGACGTGTCGAAGTTCCATGTGTCTCTTGTTCATCCGAGGTCTTCTGATGAGAATGTCCGCCTTGCGACGACGAACCAGTGCTCACGATTGGCCTTTTTCTTGCAGGTGCCGGTTGCGCCGCGTGACCAAACCACCGCTCATACCTCCGCCGGCACCGTGTGTCGCGACAATTCGACGTGCGCCGAGGGCACGACCTGCTGCGAGATGCTGAGCGGGCGCTATTCCTGCTGTCCGTACAAAGACGTGAGTCATGTCGAGCACAATTGCGTTGCACTGTCGGGGTTGGGGTCAGTGTGGGTCGGAACACCGCGCCGTGACGCCGCTGCCATCCTCGCACCGACCCAGACACCTGCAAGAACAAGAGGGGCGACTGAGGATCAGCTCGGTCCGTTTGCGTTGTTTCTTTGAGGGTGCGTTTTTCGACAAAAATCACCACGAAGCAAAGAAGGGTTAAATGCATGTACATGGTCTGGTTTCAGGGGAAATGTTGCGCTGACAAACTGCACTGCTGCAAACGGAATGAAGAGTGTGACAACGACAGAGGCGTATGCATCTCTACTGGGGAACCGCTGGTGCCGCACAAAACGAGTTCTCGGGTACGGATACTGACCACTGACCACGTGCTTCTGACAAGCGACTGCGAATCGCCAGAATGATTCGTGAGGAGAGTCCGATTTTCGGGCTCGCATTCCGTGTCACACCAAAAGAATTCTGAGTTTCCTGAAAATCCAAACTCATGCAAACTGCTTCGAGG
>JAAUXT010062610.1_pt1 | contig 12543 bp, 16 predicted proteins | sample 7278171 | NCBI WGS metagenome assembly JAAUXT01 (sample SAMN14350112, study PRJNA611818) | marine sediment metagenome | isolation source: surface marine sediment (1.8m) | place: French Polynesia: Moorea | collected 2018-08
AACTTCCCTAGCAACCAGATGCAAAACACCCCAGCAATGAGATGCAAATGGCTAAATCCTGAAGATCAAAGGGGGACATCGCACCCGCAGTTGCCTTAGCACTGCTTCTCTCATTGGTGGGTTGCAGTGGGTCCATCCAGATTGGCCAAAATGTCTATTTGATCTGCCAACCCATTGCAACCCGGGTTGCCAGATTGTGCCAATCGAACGGTGCCTTACACGGGTGTTGTAGACGATACGTAAAGTAATAGGGTGTTTTCGCAAATGGATGCATGGTCGTGTGCGTGAGCATGGATGTGGAAAAATCTTGGGGAGCCCCAAGTGTGACGTCATTTCTTCCCACCGACGCTCACGATGCAATGTCAAAACAGCGAATTTCACGACATCGTCTTTCGTGGGCAATTAAGCAAATTTGAAGGTGAATTTGCACTTTTTTTTGCTGGAATCAAATAGTAGATGTTCTTCTGATCAGTTTGGTATAAGAAAGTAAGAATTTGGTGCATTTTTGACAATTCTATGTGGGTTTGAAGTGAAGGTGTTTTTTTGCCGTTTTGACTGTCATGGCAGATGAAATTCCTTTTCAGTTGAGGCAGCACAATTTTGCATGTTTTGTGAAATATCTCTTGCAGATGGAAGAGGAATTTGAGGAGAATGACAACATTGCGAAGGCAAGTGATTCAACTGTTGATAAAACAGCATCTTGGATGGAGGTGGGGGAAATGGAGGCAATTTGCAAGGATTTGATCCGGAGCAAGATCGAAATGGACAACTCAAACAATGATGCACAAAGAGACAGTGATGATACAGGTGACTTATTTGCATTAGAAATGATGGCAGACATGGCTGAAATAGTGAAAAGTTTGGTTTCTTGGTATGAGTATATACGGAGTAGGAATTGTGATGATCAAACCATGTTCAAGGTCGCCAAAATAGTTGCAAAAGCTAAGCAGGAGCTGTCAAAATTGGACTAAGTGTTGCCTCAACTGTGACAACTTTTGGACTTGAAACATCTGAGAAGAAAGTGTTTGTCTTCAGTTGATTGTGATGCCTCAACTGTGTACTTCAGGTGAAATTTACTGATGAAATGGACATTCAACTTTTCCATGAGATTCTCCAAGACAATCCATACTGTGCTGAAAAGCCCGAATAGGTTTGGGAGAAGATCGCAGAGCGGCTTCTGGAGAAATACATTCAAGTTCAGCCTGATCTGACACGCTTGTTGACTCGCACTCTGAAGAACAGGGTCGCACTGCAGCTGACGCATTTCAGAAAAGATGACAGGAGATGTTTGTGTCGGTAAAAACCAATTTATTAATCACAGTGAGGAATGGCAGACTGTCTTGTGCTGCAGGTCTAAAGAAAACATATGTAAATAGCTAACACTCTTATGCTACAGGTCTGGCACAGAGGAGTTGTACACTTCGAAGAGACAAATGCTTCAGAACTTGATTGATATGCAAAGAGAAGGAAAACGCAAGGAGCAGGTGAGGAAAGATGCAGCTGCCCAACAAAAGGCAACAAAATGTAAAGGGGCTGCAGTGATTGACCTGCATCTGCAAGCTCTCCATGCAGGTACATCCCAGTTGGATTGACATTTGGATGCAACCTTATGACCTTATGTATACAGTGTTAACTGAAAGAAATGCATCACACAAGAAGGCATTTGCTGTCTTGCAGCACACCCAGGAATTGGTGACGGTGACAATGGTTCACAGGATGAAAAAGGCAAGGATTTGGATGATGCTGCATCTACCAGCAGCCCTCACGCAAAACGTGTGTTGCCTGAAGTGTAACATTACTACTTTGCCATGGTATCACAGTTCTATAAACTATGTAAGTACACAAACATCAACAGGTGTAAAGAAGTAACAAAGGGTCCATTCTTGCAGGTGTGCATCTAAACGCATCACAAAGATTCCTCAACTTTGCAAAATGCATGGACAAACGCGCTGAGCTGGAGCATCAACGTGAGATGCGCAAACTTGATATGCAAGAACAGAAAGAATGCCATGAATGAGCAGTGGAACTTCGATGCTTGGCAATTGAGGAAGAAAAGCTTCGCCTTGAGCGTGAGTCTCGCACAGCAAAAATGTTCCAAGCTGCAGATGATCGTGCATATCATGATATGCAACCAGTTGAGAGCGGCATGGTCATTTGCACAGTTCCATTCCAAAACATGTGAAGCCATAGTTGTGCTGCCTCAAGTGTTCGTGTTTCTTTTTTGTGTTGCCTCAAGTGTGCTGTTTATCATGTTTTGAACAGTTATGTGTGACATTTCTGTGTCGCCTGAATTGCCATTGTGGCTTTTTCTCAGCACAAGCGTGCTGCCTGAAGTGTTTAACATTCTGCTAGTTTTCAGCAATAAACTGTTCATGCCAAGTACACATCTAGTGGTGGTGGATCCAGTGCGAAGTAAGACGCTACCTCGGAACCATACAGGCACGTATGCCAATTTGCCAGAAGGGTTGCCACAGTGAAATACGTGCCCAGGGGTTGAAGGTAGAATTTTTTATTGGCATAGAAATTGACGAATGCAAAAAGAGTGTTCACTTTGCTGAATCCCCACTCAACGGATACCCTGGCATGACTCATCATTGCATTGAATGCCCGTGCCTCTGCATCTGTTGCATTTCGGAAAGGGGTCATCAGCCAATCTCTGTTGCCATACCCCCCCATCACCATACAATGCCATTTGTACACCATTCACCTTGATTGCCTGTAGTTCTTCATCCAACCCACTTTGATTGTACATGGCAGCATCGTGTCTCCTGCTATCAAAAGGACCGTAGCAGTGTAGAATCAGGCCATTTGGCAGCATTACATGCTGGTACTTCATGCCATGGTACCTCTTGTGGCCAGAAAACAATTCTTCTTGGCCTTCTTGAGGGCGGCACATTCTTTGGATGGTGCCATCTATGAAACCATACACATTGCTCAGACACGCCCCCTTGTCAAAAACAGCCTTGGCCAATGCAGCATGATCTATCCACGGTTGCGTGAGTGAGGAAACATGATGCTTATGTCGTGTGTGGATGAACTGCAGCGTTTCATTGAAGACAATTGACAAGTCAGTAAGTGACCTCCCAAACAGAGGAATGAGGTCACACAGATGGTTTGGATATGCAAGACGTCTCAACACAAGACACAACCCTTCAAGGCCTGACCACTTGTGCCTTGTCACACTCTCCATGACAGGCAGAATCGCTAACTTGTTGCACAGAAGCTGTACATCACCCTTGGTGAATCTGAAGAACTGTCTGAATTCTTCAGCACCAAAATTTTGCAGCTCGAAACGCTTGTACTTCTTATGGTCAGGCTCTTGTTTGGATTCTGCAGAGCATGCAAACTCCAAAGTAACAAACTCGAGGAACTCAGTGTCACTAATGTACCCTCGGCTGAGTTCTTGCATCATTGCCAAATCCTCTGGCCGCAGCTGTTGGTCGCAACAGTCATACTCGCATTCGGTCACATTTGCCACTATTGAAGGAAAAGAAGTATGTTTTTCAGTAGAAATACGTGACTTATTTATTTGCTTCACTGAACACACAAGAACTCAAACTTGAAACCAACTTTGCACACTTTGTGTATGCACAACTACTGGGTTGCCATGAAAGATGCCACACACTCTGCACACACTAGTTTCTCTTTAATTGATGCGATGACATTCTGCCAGTCATCGTCCGATTGGCCTGCCAACGGACCGCGGGCCTCCCACGCAAGAAGTTTGAATTGATACAGTTGCATGTACCGCTTTGCCAAAATGCATTTCTGTTGTACTGAGGCTGCACACCAAGTTGTTGATGTGTAAGGCCAACGGTTGGGTACAACTGAGTCACCGGACCCATCCATGCTGGAAGAAATGATCACAAATTTTAAAGTACCAATCAATTTATTAGCACTCCTCGCATTGCATCACAGTGAATCTTGAATACTGCAGTTGAGGCATCACAACCTGAGTTCATAAATGGTAAAAACGCACCATGCAACACACTTGAGGCAGCATGCCTCATCACCCAAAAAACCAGTACAGCTACAGTTGAGGCGCAACAGCACATAAAAACAAGCCGGACACTTGAGGCGATACAAGTACACAACTGCAATTCATCCCCCCCATACAATCAGAAACACTATGCAAAACACAGTCGCAGAACTGAATACAAGATGTCTTTTCTCAAGAATACAATGAACTCTACTGTGTGAACATTGGTAGCCACACATCACTCGGAAACACTAAGCAAAACACAATCTAAGAACTGAGCACAAAACATCTTTTGTCAAGAATACAATGAACTCTACTGTGCGAGCATCGGTAGCAACACACAACCATTCCTCCTTGATACAATCAGTGAACACAAACTACGAGGAACATTTCTTTTCATGGCGACAATGTTGCTCTGGATGCTTGAAAACTTTGCCACACGCATCAGAAACACGACACTTCAGACTTGCTTTCTCGTGATACCACATGTGATAGCTGAGTTTCCTTTTTGACACAGCCTTGTGGACGCAGGAAGGACAAGCAAACGAAGCCACGACATGTGACTTGATGTGAACAGTGAGGTCAGACTTGCGTTTGTACTTCTTGCCGCATGTGTCACACTTGAACTCTTTCACATCAGTGTGCAGAAGAGAGTGTGCAACAAGCTGGTGCTTCAAAGAAAATGAAGCTGGACACTTGTCACACGAAAACTGGCCTGAACAGTGGGAGTCTTGGTGAAATTGAAGTGCAGCAAGAGAAGCACAAGCAACAAAACAATGTGAATAGCCGCAAACACGTAGACCATGAAATTCATGCAAGTGTGACTTCAGTTGTCTCTGAAGCACAAAACTCATATCTTTGCAATGCCTACACCAGTACAGCTTGATGTCCGTGCGATATTTTCCACGCTGGTTACGAACATACTTCTGCTTGATAGACTGTGCAGTTGCTGCTTTAGCCTTGGCCACTTTGAGCTTCGCAACCTTGGACGCCTTTGTCTGTGTCACACATTTGAGAACAACCTTTGCAGTCGCATGCAATTGCTTGTGTTGCGCAGCTTCGGTTTTAGCTTTCTACGGAATACTTGTGCACACAGGTGCAGTGGACGCAGTTGCACTCGAAACAGTTGCAGTCACAGGACGCATTTGCTTTGAAACACTCGTAACAGTGGATGCAGCATGACGCTTTTGAGAAACACGCTCCACCGGCTTGGAAACAGTCGCTACACATGAGGCAACATGACGCTGTCGCCTCACACACTCAGTTGATACATCACTCGAAACAGTTGAGGCAGCATGACATTTTCAACTATCACGATCAGCTGCTTTCAGAACAAATGGTACAGTTAAGGCAGCACGCCTCGTTCGCTTCGTATGTTCTGGTGAGACATCACTCACAACAGTTGAGGCAGCACAACATTTTCAACTATCACGATCAACCGCTTTCGGAACAAATGGTACAGTTGAGGCAGCACGCCTCGTTTGCTTCGTATGTTCTGGTGAGACATCACTCACAACAGTTGAGGCATCATGCCATTTGCGACGAACAGGTTCAGGTGCTTCACTCGGCTTTGGAACAGACACTACACTTTCAGTCTTTGCACTTGTCGCACATCTTGTACGCAGAACACACTTAGTCACATCAGGTAACATGGTTGGGGCAGAACGACTTACACGCACAGGTGACAAAAGAACACCTTCGGGAGACAATCCTCCCACAGTTTCATCACCACCAGCACACTCCATCGACGTAGCACTCAAAACCTTGCGTGGGCTGCCACATTTGCGACATTTCACACCGAACGCTTCTTCATAGGGTACAGTGATTACATCAATTGGCACCCCACCCACCACCATTTGTTCACCCACTGCAGCTGTAGTACCCTCCTGTGTGACTTTACCAATGACTTTCTCAACCAACTCCTGAACAAGAGATACTTTGCTGCCATAATCCTTCTTGAGAGCAAAACATAAACCATCGATTGCTTTGCCCACATGAATACCACAGCCAACTCCTTGGCGACCCTCATGCATCGCCCACACCTCATCTTGCAACACCACGCCTATATGCGTCAACATTGTCACAGCCAGAGCAGCAATGAGTAATGGCTCATCAAATGCCCCCCCCCAGCTTTCAGATATTGCACAGCTGCCTTCCGGTTAGCAAAGCAAGAGAACTGCATGTAATTGTGGGTGAGATGGTCAAACTCCTTTCGCAAATCTGCTCTTGCCAGCTTCGTCGCCTCATCAAAATTGCTTTCTAGAAAGTCAATAACCATCCACCTAACAACCACTTCTTTGTCCGCATTCATCTGGTTCTCACCCGTGAACGTCATTGTGTGTGTAGCTGCATGCAGGAACAGGTCGCCCACTTCACTGCACTCATCTGGGATGAAGCCGCAGTCCGCCAGATCTTCCATCTTCACACCCGGTACATTTGGGAAACCCACCAGATGCCGGAATGGGAACATAACTGTGAACAGACATCAAATAACTCAAGAGGAAAATGATACAAACAAATCAAAGGACAATGTGCGGAAGTGTGATGCCTCAACTGTACACCCCCCCTCCCTGCAGTTGTGATCTTCATGTGCAATGCACTGTATCACCTGCAAGGCAATGAACCAGCATCAATTCATACTCACTTTCGCTTCTGTAGACACGGAATGACAGCTTCAGTCACAGATCACGTCTTGTCGCGTAGTCACATAGTAACGCTTCACACTGCACGTTTTGCCTCAACTGTAAAGCAAGCACCCAAATGTACGTTTTGCCTCAACTGTATACATGAAACAAGTTTGCTCGTTTTTACTTTGACCTTGGTCACAATAAGTACTGTGTCACCTTAATTGTACACATCCTGCATGTCGCACGAACTCTCTGGCACACAATCACACACACCCATGCTGTCACACATGCAACTAACACCTATCACAGGTCACTTGTGCAATCGCTTTGCAGAACTGGGCATAGGCTGAGCGCTCACGGGTCAAACGTCAACTGAGAAAACAAAAAGAAGCACAGTCTGATTGGACATGCACTGTCTGACTCTGCGATTTTGGAGTGCAAAAACAAACCTCCCCCACCAGGGTTCCACGCCTGGCCAGGTTGCAGGAGGAACAAACCCCCGTCCACCTCAGCAGGGTTCTGCTTTTTTCATCCACGCACAGCAGTACACAAGAGAATGCATACCGTTGGGCCATGGATGACCACACCAGCATAAAGGCATGGTATCCTTAAATATCAGTCTTTTTGAATCGGTTGCACTTCTGGTGTGTCACCAAAGAATGAAATGCCCTTGCCAAAGTCAGACGAGACCAAAAAAAACAAATGAGTCAACACATGAAGTTTCTATGTGCAAGTAGCAAATTTTAAACCAGTAACCAAACTCACTTGTTATGCCTGTACTGTACAGAAAATCGCACTTCACACACAAAGCACACAAAACATGAGGTCGGATTTCAAAATGCTCAAGTGGGCATTTCCATGAAAGCCGCCCACACCCAACCTTGAAAATTTTTTTGTGAGGGGGGGATAGTTGGCTACTTGTGTACCAAGTTTGGAGAAAATCGGTGCACAACTTCCCTTCTTTCGAACCTGTGTACTGTCTGAGGCAGCACACAAGACAAAGCACCAAAAACTTGAGGTCGAATTTTGAAATGCTCGAGTGGGTGTTTCCATGGAAACCACCCACACCCAACCTTGAAAATTTTTTTGTGAGGGGGGGTACAAGTGGCCACTTGTATGCCAAGTTTCAACAAAATCAGTGCACAACTTCCTTTGTTTCGAACCTGTGAAATGTGTCAGGCAGCACATAACACAAAGTGTGCACAAGTCGACCTCGAGTTTCAAAGTGCTCGAGTGGGCGTATTGAGTGAAGCCGCCCACGCCCAAACTTGAATTTTTTTGTGAGGGGGGAGGATACTGAAGCACTTGTATGCCAAGTTTGAACAAAATTGATGCACAGCTTCCCTGTCTCCAGTGGTCCGCAGTGTGACACACAACATACAACGCACCCATTGCACAAAAGTCGACCTCAAATTTCAAAGTGCTCGAGTGGGCGTATTGAGTGAAGCCGCCCATGCCCAAAGTCGAAATTTTTTTGTCGGGGGGAGGATACTAAAGCACTTGTATGCCAAGTTTCAACAAAATTGGTTAACAACTTCCCAGTGTTCGCACTTGTTAACCTTGGCACAAAACCAGACCAAACATCGAAGTTTCGATGACAAATGCAGAGTTTCAAACTGCTCAAGTGGGCATATTGAGTGATGCCGCCCACGCCCAAACTTGAAAAAATTTTTGTGAGGGGGGAGGACAGTGAGGCACTTGTATGTCAAGTTTCAACAAAATTGGTGCAGCCCTTCGCAGTTTTGGGACCCCTGACCAGTCACGAATGCACACCATGTGCCACACAGTTGAGGCATCACAAAAAATTCCCCCCACCATCATAACGTGGTAACCCTTTGAAAATTTGCAACCAAAATTTACATGAAACATCTTCAGACAATGTAGAAGACAACTACCATCAGTTTTTCCCCAAAACAAAATAAATTCCATGACCCCCGGACTCATTTCAACACATTGCACTGTAGACTAGACCTTACCTGAATTCCCCCCCCCCTCATAACTCGGTAACCTTTTTGAATTTTGTAACCAAAAATCACATGAAACACCTTCAGACACTGTAGAACACAACTACCAGGACGTTTTTCAAAAAAAAATTACCTTCCTTGACTGCCAGACCCATTTCAATGACATGCGGACTCGACTAGATCTAAGTGAAATCCCCCCTGCTGGTATCTCCGCAAATACTGCGATTTTTGCAACAAAAATTCATATGCACACTCTATGGACACCCTGGACAAAAATTGCCAAGAGAAAAATCACTTTTGTGTTGCCTCAACTGCACACCGCATTCATTTCAGTCAGAAAAACATGAAAATTTGACTCGCCGCCATTGCACTTGAGGCTAAACACTCCCGAAACTCAAAAACTCCTGTGCATTTCTCAACCAAATTTTGCCTGTTTCTGCTCTATACCTTTATGAAAAGATTTGCCGATTTACTTTTTGGAAAGAAATTGGCTGAACCCAACTACTGGTGAAAAAAGAGAGGACTTACCTTTTGTTGTGGCTGCCATGATGAACGCCGCAGTTGAGGCGAAACACGGGGTTTACACCCAGATACCACGGAAGCGACTAAAGTTCACGTCATGCTGCGAAAACACAAAAATGGCTTCAGCGTCAGTGTGAAAACAAAACGTAGAAAACCCACGCTCACGTCCACGTCTACGCTCACGTAACAGCTTGCGAAAAGTCCCTATTGAATCCAACGGTGTAATTTTGACGTCAGCCCAAAAATGACCGCGCATCACCCAACGTGAAAACCCCTTCAGGCGTGGCGAGTGTGTGGGCGAAGTCAATGGGAGCAAGGGCTGTTGCTTGCGTTGGGCTGAGAAGTGCAAAGGAGGCTATGTCGTCTCTTGCTTGCAGGCCGTGCGTTATGGGTGTGAGGGTTTTCACATTGGGTGACGCACGGTCATTTTGTCGGCTGACGTCAAAACTTCCACCAATGGTCTCAATGTTTAATTTTGACGCCGACGTCAAGAAAAGGACCGCGTGCCACCAATGTGAAAACCGTTTTTCTGCCTCACACAAGTTGATCTGGTGAACCATCGTGCCTGGCGACGCAGTGCCTATTCACAAGACAGCGACGCTCCGTACGACGTCTCCAGTGTTCACCCAGCCTGCGCAGCGTGTTCTAATAGGCCCGTGTGATGCCGCATTCCTGCATGTGGCAGGGACGTTTGGACGTTGCGATGCAGCGTCTGCTGCTGAGGGAAAATGAACGTGTGCCGCACGCACACACGAGCGAGACTCAGCACAACTCAACGTTTCCCCGTTACTTGTTCCCAAACCACGTTCAAAGGTCCGGGAACCAAAAGCAAGTTTTCGTTTGGATGCGTTACTTGTTCCATCCCTGAAGAGTCAATCCTTGCCTGGTGGTCGCGTCGACGCACCCCATTGACTTGTCCAGGACACTGAGACGGCCTGTTTCAACCTGACTGCAGAAAACCCCAAACATGTAATGCCAAGGTAAAGCGGTTTTCACGTTGGTGACGCCGTCATGTTCTTTGGACGTCAACTTCAACTTTTTGCAGTCACTGCAGCAGTTTTTGAAGTCAGTAAAAATCAGTCCAGACCATTTTTTGAAGTCAACTGCAAAGTTGCAGTCGATGCAGTGAAAAAGACTCATTGAAATACTATGCATCAATTCATGACATCGACTGCAAAGTTGCAGTCACTGCAGCAAGTATCGACTGCAAAGTTGCAGTCATGCCAATGTGAAAACAAAGCTGCAGTCAACATCAAAAAAGTTGCAGTTGACGTCAAAAAAAAACATGACGGCGTCACCAACGTGAAAACCCCTTAACTCTCAAAGAGCCAATGCCAAACCTCCCTATTCTAACCCAACCGTTTCCTGCATCACCAAAACTTCTTCCCTGCAGTTGTCCCTTCTTCTCGTGCGGCTGCAGCAGCTTCGCTGCAGGAGGCTGGAGCTGCCCTGCAGCCCTGCAGCCCTGCAGCCTCACGGTATACGTCTCCCTCCCTCACAGTGAGGAGGATCAGTGAGCGGCGGCCCACGCTGGGGACACATTCATAGGCTTCGAGACACGCCAACTGCGGAGGAACCGTCTCCACGTGAGTGGGGCCGGATTCACACCGGAAGTGTGTGGTTCACACCGGAAGTGTGTGGTTCACACAGGATGTGTGTGAGGTTCACACTGGAAGTGTGTTGGATTCACACGTATTGTATGTGGTTCACACTGAATCTACTGGGTTTAAACCTGATGGATTCACAACAAATGTGCCTGGTTCACACACATGATGTGTGTGTTTCACACCTGCTGGTTTCACACCAGATGTGTGTGGTTCACACCGGATGCGTCCGGCGCACACCTGGCTTTTGTCCGTGCAGACAACCACATGAAGTTTTGCTGCTTCTTGCAATTCGACATTGACTTGTGCAGGGACGCAATTCTTTGCGTTCTCAGCCTCACTTCGAATGCAGCGTACGCTGCTGTGTTTCTGTTCAAGTCAATCAGTATTTTCAATGGTGCTTTTTTCTTACAAAATTCACTGTTTTTACAAGGAGATGTCCATGTGTGCGTTTCTTTGTGTTTGGTTTTTGTTGGGACAAGACGCGTCTGGTGTTTGGGTCGCAAACTGTGACGCATCCTGTGTGAGCAGTGCAGGCGTCAGACGCTGCGTCGCAAGTGACGTCGCAGCGCGCTGACGGGGACGTAACGCACAGCGCATCCAGTAGGCAGGTTCGGCAAACACAGAACGTAGACGTATGAGTGAACGTATGTGTAGCATTTCACCCTGCAGGGACAAATACTCCACAAAGTCAATGTGAAATTTTTTGCCTTCTGAACTTCAAAAAAGTCAACAAAGGATCCCGCATCCTCAACATCAATAAACAGGCAAATATTCTTCAGTTTTTGAAGAGAAATTGTGTTCTCTTTTTCATTCTCAGTGGAGTTCTTGTCTGTAGTGTGTCCTGCAGGGTGAGATTGTACGTCTATGTCTACGCATAGGTCTACGTTTCATGTTTGCCGAACCTGCCTATTTGAATGTACGCAAACTGTATGCACCTGCTATATCTGTACCAAAGTACTCACGAAGCTGAATGAAACTTTGCCTTGAACCCAGAAAGGAACTATTCCCAAAATTCCAAATTTGCATCCTGACTTTGATGCACATAGAAACTGTAGAATTTTTTTTCAAATGGAAAAATGAAGGAAACCCGTCCAACACCAAACCAAACTTTTCTGTTGCAAGTGATGAAAACGAGTGATGAAGACTTCTGCAAGAGAAAACATGATCAACTCATGTGGAACTGTGGCACACCTTATCCTGAATAGGGGAGACCGATGCAACCTTGTGCAACTTGGTTCTTTGAGGAGTTATTGTTGTTGTATTGTTAGTGATTTGCGCCGCCGGGTACCGGTCGAGCGAGAACACTACAGGCATCCTCTTCCAAAAGTATGTGTACAGCAGTTTCTCTATGAAAACAGTACTCAATTGTATTCATATTTGGTTTGCAGATCTGTTCTTTAATCAAGGACAAGGCAACAGGAAGGAAATAAATCAAAATAGCCTTCTTGTGATCTGGTAGTGTTCCAATTTTGCTCTTGCCTGGGACTTTTGACCTTTAGCAAAATGGGGTCAGTTGAGGTGCAAATCACTCGAGTTCCATGGAACTTTTTTTTTCAGGCGAGGCGACGTCACTCATTGATGTTTGCTGAGACCAGGCTGCTCAATTGGACTCAACATGGCCAGGGTCAGGTAACGCGGCTTCACTGGTTGGGCCTTTCCCTGGGAAGCAGAAAAAACACATTCTCAGCTGTGGCTTCCAAGACAAAGACTTCTTGATCTCTGTTGCAAAAGATAACAAGAGAAGCAGTGCTAAGGCAACTGCGGGTGCGATGTCCCCCTTTGATCTTCAGGATTTAGCCATTTGCATCTCATTGCTGGGGTGTTTTGCATCTGGTTGCTAGGGA
>JAAUXT010028896.1_pt1 | contig 12541 bp, 3 predicted proteins | sample 7278171 | NCBI WGS metagenome assembly JAAUXT01 (sample SAMN14350112, study PRJNA611818) | marine sediment metagenome | isolation source: surface marine sediment (1.8m) | place: French Polynesia: Moorea | collected 2018-08
TACTGCGCCACCTTGGACTAATAGATCTTGCCCTACTGTTTTGATAAGGAGATTTAGAGCGACTGCGCTGTCGTCCCATTTGTTGTTCAGGTGAACTTGAACGTGACTGAAGATTACCTGTTTCAACCATATTTTTTACCTCTTTTTCAACTAAAAGTTTTAGTTGGCTACATTCAGAACTAACATGACTTTTACCACAAATAACACATTCATTTTCCTCAAATGATACATTTTTGAAAACTGTATCAATAGTTGCAACTTCTATCATATCCTGATATAAGTCAAGAGAATGCAATATTTCAGTAAAACTAGTTAAAGGTCTTGTAACAACAAATTGTTTAACAGCTTGAGGCAGTAATCTGACAAATTTATTGATTTGGGTTGCTAAATCCCAGTTAAGTTTTGAAGCCAAATATTGAAATCTATTTACAAGTGATAAGCAAGGCTTCCCTGCTTCATATTTTAAACTTGCGATTTCACTGCGTAATTGTGAGTGAGTCTTATTAATTCTGAATTTTGTAGTAAACAAATCTTTCATTGCATCCATAGTTTGAGGTAATATGTGTGGATCTGCCTCAGCCCTTAAGCCTTCTCTCTGAACTAAGTTATTATACCAGTGTAAAGCAGTTCCACTTAATACTAATCTAATTGATTGGACCTTATCAATATCATTAGGAAATCGCTTAGTATGAAGTTTAGCCCAGTCAATCCACCTTTGTACAAATGTATCAGTGTCCTGGCTATCATTTTCACCAGAAAAAGTCTCAGGTATCATATCAGCAAGGCCATAGACTGGCACCTGCACCTCCACTTGTTCTGCTGGCATTTTTGTTGTTTTTTAAAAAATAAATTTAAATATACTTACAATAAATTGAAACCTGGATTCATTGTGTATTATAACAATCTAAAAATGTCAATGTTCTGCAGTTCTTAATATACTTTAAGTTTAGGTTGAAGTTGGTAAATAGCCTTGAACTCTGGTATTGGCATCAGTCCATGTGTATGTTTATTTGAGTCTTTTTCTCCTATGCATTAGTTAGGTATCATCATGGTATCCTCATCCTTTGTGTCATCCTATGGTCATCATCATGGTATCATCATCCTTTGTGTCATCCTTTGTATCAGTAAGGTGTCATCATGGCATCCTCAAGGTATCCATAATCTGCTCCTTGTGTTTAGTCAGTGTATTCATTTGACATGGCAGTGTGGCATTTGGTAGAGAGTTCTCCATATACTTTACAGCTCCATCAATGGTATCAGAATTATCAATTTTAAAAAAGTAACTGACTGCATCCAGAACAGCTGTCATCATCTGTCATTAAATGTCAATGTCATTGAAATCCAAAGAAGTTGACAATGTCAGCAATAGTCCCTTTTAGGTCAACATTTGATAAATATACTTAATATAAGCATATGTTAGTTCTTCCTTTATAGCAAAGGTACAAAAAGCAATTATAAGTTATCAGTTCTAATTATAAGTTGTTCACTGCTATCGGTTATTTTCTCCATGCCTCCTGGCATTTGTTCTATGATCATGTTGCCAGACCAATATGGAATAAACCTAAGTGAGAACAAGTCCACAGTGTTTGTTTTGATAGGTTTTATAAAGAAAATTCAAGCAATCACAAGCAACACTTAATCCTTCTTTAACTGTTTTAGAATGCATAAACAATCCATAAGCAAAATCAATAAAGAATCTTTTTCAGTTGTTGTTTCTATCTATGCTTGCTTTAGCTTTGGAGTTTTCACACACTATTGTTGATATTATAAATATAAGGGCCTCTTCAGATATAACTAACAGTCAGAAGATGACTTATAAGATTCATCTGGCACATAATGAGTTGCACCAAGCAGCAATAAACTACTGTTTAGTGTTGTTGAGTCTGGTGCTCTGATCAGTAATAAACTATCCCACTGTATATCAACATCCTTCTAGACTCAGTATACCAGTGATATACATATAGAAATATACAAGTATCCACAGGAGATATGATAGACTCCAGGATCCTAGTTTTTTGTTTAAAAACCTTTAAAAAACAACCCTTCAATCTCCACCATATCCGATTATCCTGTCTCGGTCCGCTGGGGAAGCCAGGTTATGGAATAATCCATACCCTGGCAAGTCTATATACACAAATAATTCAGATATGTTCTACGATTGACCAACAATGTCTAAACTCCTGATAGATACTCCACCAGACTCCAATGATAGACGTGAGTGAAAGAGACCCTAGTCTCTCTAACATATGAATATATACTCACTCTATCATAGTGACGTAGAGCATCACTCAGGAGTCACAGACGAGCTTTATTCGGGAATAAACATTCTACATTTCCAAGAACTGATGGGGTGATACTGAATAACATTAATAAGGGAAGTGAATACTATGTGATATGCCGCACGAAAAAAATTAAAATTTTATGCATTATTTGACAAAATTTGGAGAATAATACAAAATTTTAATCTAAATAAATTTATGTAAAATTACTAATATTCACTTAACTTATTAAGATGTATACCAAGAAATACATTATAGTATAACATGAAATTAATTGAGACAGGCTTAATGAATATAAGTATTTGCTCAAGTACCCATAAGTTAACCTGAAGAATATTACAATTAATAGCAATCTTGGTATAACAGTAAAATCTTAGAATGTAAGAAACAGTTGGTCCTTGATAGAAAGTAATTTTCAATTATTCTAATTGAAAATAAAAGAAGAATTACATATAGATAACATATTTTATACAAAACAACAATGCTGAATTTTGCCAAAATGACTTTTGAAAATAAATCATAAATACTCATTGAATATAATACGTTGTCTCCCGTGTTGATTAAATGGATAGATCACACTCGAAAGAAAAATTGAAGAAACTGGCCACGGGAAGTCAATGAAGTCTAGGCCATCAATGGGTAGGGAGGCTAAACAATAATCATAATCAATGTAACGTAGACGTTCACACACAGGAAGCACTTGTGGACAAGGCCAGCAATCTGGGATTATTGGAATGTTATATTCAGATCCCCTGACTGCTGGGTCCTGTGATTCTATGTAGCTTCCCGAGAATGAAGTCTCATCACAAAGATCGTGACATGCATTGCGTCCACTCCCTGCCATCGCCTAATGAAATGAGCAAAATAATAAAAATGAAAATGCGAAAGAATAATAAAAGTACCACTTAGGGTAATAAATATAATAAAATTAATTTAAACTGTACAAATTTAGAAAATGGCCTAAATTTTCACAATGTATAATTCGATACAAACGCTTAATAATTATATAGAACAGTTGTATCCAACTGTTAATTATCAATACACTATAACAATCCAGCAAGGAATATATACATCATGAATTCATACATAATCAATAATTAATAATAATGAATTAAAAGTAAACCTTATTTTGTTTCTGGGTATAAGACGCTACGTTCTGCAACTGATACATGCCCCACTACAGCAGAATTCACTGCAGCAGAATCTGCACCACCCACAGAAGCATCTTCTTGTTGGGGATCACCTGCATTAACATCATCTGAGCCATGTGAGTGATTTTTAGATGAGAAAAATGAATAAATTTTGTTTTTCAACATATAAAGATATAATAATACAACAAGAGGAATTAATACTATAGCCAAAATAGATGCAATAAGCATAAACAAGTCATTATTCTTAGAAACATCAATCCAGTCCAAATTTGATTCTGAATTCAATTCCTTATCTAAATTTGACTTATAAATTACAGACTCATTTTTTAGTAATTTTGTCAATGACACAAGATCTGTAAGATCCAGTGGTTTGGTCTCTTCTGAAGTATAGACATCAGTATTATCAGTATTGTCTTTTAATGAAAAAGTAGGGAAAACAGAATCAAACGGTGGGATGTTTAATATGTCAAGTCCATATTTATAATTTTTAAGGTATGTTCCAAATTGAAGATACTCTGTAACAAAATTATATGTATATTGCATATAAAGAGTATTTCGCCGAGTTGATGTGCAGTTATTGGATTGTCCTATAAGTTCATAACCTTGTATGTTTATCTTACATAGACACAATTGAGATTTTGACACAATTGATATACTTTGTGCTTTTATAGCAAAATTGGAATTTTCAGAACAGATAAGGTGTATGTCATCTTTTATATTCAAAAGGTAGAAATTGTACTCAGTAACAACCAATGAAGGTTCCACTGTGATATTTAAGAAAAATTGAATTTTGCATGTGTTAACAATAGTGTCAGGTTCCTGTCTGTCTAATATGTTCATGATACAATTTTGTGTCCGGTTTGTGTTAAGAAGAGTATAATCTCTCGGAACATATAGATTTGAATATTTTATTGCAAATTTTTCAAAATCAAAATCAAGCTCAACATAATATTGTTCATTGAAAGCAATATATTGTGAAGATAACTGGAGTTTTGTATAAGATCCAGAATGTGTGATTAAACCAGACATGTTTACTGGTAGAAAGTGACTATTCAGTTTAAAAAGTGACATAAGTTTTGTATTTCTACGCTTTAGTGGAAGTGTTAGTGTCATGTAAAGAACATTGTCTACTATAAAGCTACTAGCAATTGGCAAAGAATAGTAAGGATATACAGATTTGCCATATAGTAGTGAATACATAGCATTTTTTGCAAGAGAATTGTCAACAGAAGTTAGTATATATGTAAGTGTGTCAGCATGTATGATTGATTCTGGTAGTCTATGTTCACTTAAAACATGTAAACCAGACACAAATGTACGTGCTTGCATGTATAAGATTGTTGTTGTTGTTTGTAATGCATTTTTGAAACCATCTAATTCAAAATCAAGCTTGTCCATATAATTTACATAATGATAAAGAAAATGACGAGTGGATATTTGATATCTATAACGGAATAATGACTGTTCATAAAGTAATTTAAAATGATGTCGCATGTGTGACTGTAAAGATTTAAGTTCAGAATCTTGTTTTCTGAAAGTTGAACCAGTAACTTCAGCAAGTGTTATTAAGCCTGACTGAGATGTAGCAATGCCTTTTTTATATTGATGATTATCTTGAAGGATATATCTTAATGTTTTCTTTAAATGTTGTTTGTACCTATAATCACGGTAGAATTTCCATACAGAAAATGATGTTGAGAGTAGAGTAAGTAATGTACTAAATATTGCACGCTTTTCTTGTAAATTAGGCTGCGCATCATGAGACATAGTTTCAAAACGTGGAATATATGCGTTTAGTTCATTAAAAACTATATCAATTCGTGCATCAAGAGTTTTCATATTTGACTGTAGGTATGTAGCGAAACGAGCCTTCTTATAAATAACAGTAATATTAAGATAAGCACCATAAAGATACTTATCAAATTCATTCAAATTAAGTCTGTTAAGTTTTGGCCATTGTGTAAAAACTAATGATGAACTCTTATTGGGTTTTGAACTGACATATTGCAAGTATTCAATAAACACTGTCATAAATTTGACTGTATAATAGGATATATGATTTTCTTTAAGATGCAAGGTAAAGTTACCAATGCATTCTGCTCGAATTAAAGTATGATTAAAGTATGTTTGATTAAGATAGGAACAAATACCATCTGGAGGTGGTAATTGTTCTTTTATCATTTTTAAAGGATCATATTCAGTGATTGCACTACTTGAAATTACACGAGCAATGGCAAGTATTCCATGCAGATGAACTCCACATTGATGAAATTCTGGTGCTGTAGGCAATATCAAATAAGGGTTTATTTCTAGTGATGGCAAAGGTATATGCCATTTATAATTTCGCAGTTCAGTAAAGTTATATTTCATGCTTACAGTATAAGATTGAACTGCTGGGTTATAAGCCCCAATGTATTTCATTTCTAAACCAAAAGGTGCAACAAACTTATCTTTAGACTGAATTGCATCCCTATGGTCAAATATTGTGCTTTCGGCCCCTGTATTGACAAGAATAATGGCCAAATGCCTAAAATAACAAAAGTGTAAGCAAATCATAAATATATTATATAAATATGTTATTCATATACCATGCATATAATATAAATAATTTTTGTTTAAATATAGTTATCTACTTAAATATATACAAATACTTAATGTTTTATTCGTATTACTTAGTGAATTAATTTCATTTTAATTTAATATTGTTATTTTTAGATCATGTCACATTTTACTTATTTAATTATCTTTAATATTTTATTTAAAAGCAAATAACCTTGAAATTAGTTGTAAAGTAACCTCATCCTATACAGAGCTTTGCGTATTATGATCATGCAACACTGATCGCGTATAGTGAACATCCTAAATCACACAAATGCTTAGAATTCTGCCAAATTCAAAGTACATGGTATTACCAATATTTTTAATTGTGGATGAGATGTTCAACACCTCACTATACAGTCAAGCTTACTGAGACTAAGGTTTACATTTTCATGGAGCAATGCATCAACATGAAAATAAAACAGTGTCAACTGCGCAATTAGAGGATAGGATACTTTGCCAAATAAGTTGAGCATTCTCATTGGAAAACTAATGTTTAGGTCTATATTGACAAGAGGTTAAATGCTTTGCCACAACAGATGTCAAGTATAAAATATCTTTATGACATGATCAAATAAATAATCAACATATCTTTTAATAGATCCTATTATCCTTATTTTAGCATTTTTAAGCATTGTAATATATCTATCAGTTTGTTCAGTTGGAATTGATATCCATATACCAATTGTTTTATTATCATTGGTATAATGCGTAAATACTTGTAAAATACCAAATTTATATCGAGCTTTTGAAATTGTACACAACATGTTTGTGTTTATTTTATCAGAAGAATGAAATGTATATTGTTGTTCTGACAATGCCATATTGGTTGAAAGATATTCACTAGACTGATGTTGCTCAGTCAATATAATTGAATCCTTCAATGTATTAAAATAACTACTGGCATTTATATACCACTTCTCAGATATGTGGCTTTCATTTTCAAATATATTACTCATAACTTGTTCCTTATTTGTATCAGTTTCTATACTAGCTTTCAATAATTTTTGTGCTTTTTCAAATTCCTTTTTATAATCATATATATTAGTTACTACAATGTTTTTACCTAATCTTAGATAACCTTTTTTAAGACGGCTAACATGAAATAACTGATCAATAATTACGCCATCAATAGTAGCTAAGGTATACATAAATTTATCATAACGAGAATGAATGAACATTGGTCCGATGAATGACATGCTGAATTTCTTAGAAGACAATCCTTTATCTCCCAATAAACTCTTTGTAGGGAAATGACAATATATTATGTCCCCCTCATGAAATTCTCGTAAAGACCTACTAGATTGTCCATGGTCAAGACGTCTCTTTTCAACTACAGCATTATGATGTTTTTGTGCAATGCTTCTTATATACTTCATTCGCTTGTTTAACATATCCATGTAATCAGAATAATGAAAAAACTTTGGTTTCGCCAAATCATCGGCTTGTGATTTTATGTCAGTCAAAACTGGAGGTTTTCGCCCATAAACTATCTCATAACTTGATAGATTTGACAAATGTGCAATTGGAAATGTATTAACAGCCAATGTGGCTAAGCAGTGTATACTTGACCACTGGTTACCAAATGTAGACATATAATTGTGTAATAAATCACCAATACTTTTTATTGATCTCTCAGCTGGATTTGATTGATGAGACTCAACACTACAAAAAGTAATTTGAATACCAAAAGCTGACAATAAATATGAAAGAACAGCATTTTTAAAAGCTGTGTCAAGGTCACAGTATATCTTTTCAATATTTGTACCGTGTTGACATATTACATTTTGAAAAATTGATTCTGAAACTTCAACTGCTTTCCTAGATTTAAGAGCATCAGTAATTATAAATCTAGAATGGTTACATCTCAAAACTAATAAATAATTATAACCATCTGCACTACAAGGCATAACTTTAATGTCCATACTCAAACTTTGAAAAATAGAAAAATCAGTGATTACTGAATCAGCCCATGCTCTAGGCTTCTCATTAATAGGTATATGTCGACGTGCAGAGCATATTCTACAGGACATAATATAGAGATATAAATGTTTGTACATATTAGGGATATAAAAATCTTGTCTTAAACGATAAAAACATTTATTTATGCCTTGATGTCCGCTACAGAGACCTGTATGATAGATATCAAAAAGGCGGTAAGCTAAATCAACAGGTATACACAGTGTTAATTTGTATTCAATATCATGCTTTTTCCTAGGAATTATACGAAAAAGTATTCCACCAAAAAGTGCATAATAATCAGATTCAGAAATTATTGAACGTCTAGCTGTTTCATTACTAGGAAGATGATTTGATTCTAAATATTGGATATATTTTGAAAAATAAGCATCTTTTCTTTGAAGTTTTCTCAATTCTTCTAAACTGAATGGCAATTTATATGTATGCTGTGTTTTGTAATGTAATAAGTCCATAATTTTGTCAATGTGTTCTTGTTTTGGTACATCACGCCTAGTTTTTACTTTAATATCTGTTATTGGTTCAGGAAATAATGCTTTTAATGGAGGAAAGTGTTTATTTATGGATACTGGTGTTACATGTTCAGATACCTCTGGAATATCATTATTTTGCACTGTAGGTTTGAATTGTTCTTTATTAATTAAATTTGAATCTGGAGATTCATTTATTATGGTAGAAATACCTCTAGTATTTGTTTTTTCAGGAATTACTTGTAGTTGTATAGGCAAATTAGGTTGTGATTTGGTGATAGATCGCTTTTTAGGTTGAGTTGGGCGGTGAATTATGGGGGTAGTTGGATCATCCACCTGTGTGGGAAGATCTACCTGTACCTCTGTTTGTTTACGCGAACGACCACGCTTACGACGTGGGAGATCTACAGGTGGTGTAGGATCCATCTCAGATGTGTTTGCTGGTTTGTCTGCAGCAATACCATGTGGAAATAATGGAGGCAATGTTACATGTTGTTTCTTTGCTTGTGACCTAGTCATAACATATGACTGATTACTACATAGACCTTTGTTTGTTTTGTAGTCAAATTGACATGCTTTATCTAGTAAAGCCATATATTCTGAGCCAGTTATATTTTTAGTATTTGTAAGAAATGGTATAGGTTCTTCATCATAATTTGGAGATGAAAACCTCGATAGATAATCAGAAATAAACATATTTTTTCCACTTGTATGTATAAAATCGAATGAAAAGTCTGAAAGTTCCTCTAAATATTTTTGTATACGGTTTGTTTTAGCTTGCTTTTTAGATCCTAAGATCCGTTTCAAAGCACTGTGATCCATGATCACTGAAAACTTACAATACTTTAATAAGTATTTAAAGTGTATAATAGATTTTTTCAAACCACATAACTCAATTTCAGTAGCACTGTAACGCTTCGCTGGTTCCGGCATAACCGAACTGAAAAACGCAATAATAACATTTTTTCCTCCTTGTTCCTGATATAAACACGATCCAACATGCTTAGATGAAGAGTCCACTTCGAGGGTAAAATGGCCCTTTGCATTAGGCAGGTGTAAAATTGGTGCCTTTGTAATAAGTGATTTAATTTTTTCAAAATTTTCAGTATGAATAGGTTGCCATAAAGTCTGAATATTTGGTGACCTATTTTTAGAATGACCTTTCCCTTTTTGATATTCTTTTAAGGGTTTAATTTTAGGGAAATCTTTTTTCTTTTGGTTAACTTCTTTTAAAATATCATTTATTGGTTTTATTAACTCTGAGAGTTTAGATAAAAATTGAGAAAGATAATTTACTGCACCACAAAAGCTTTTTATACCTCTAGCTGAGATTGGCTGGGGAAGTGATTGTATTGATTTAATACGAGATCCTAGTGGTTTAATAGTAGGATTACCATTAGAACTTGACAGTTTTAGTCCCATGTATGTGACAGAACTGCGAAAGCAGTTGACCTTATTGATTGTCACCAATAATCCAAATTCTCTTAATTTTACAAGAAAATTATATAAAACACGACAATGTAAAGAAAAATCTGAAGAGAAAAGAATGGCATCATCCATAATGCATTCGATATTATCCCTGTCCTCCGGACTAAGCTCTGATATAATATCATTCATTAAATTAGTAAAATATGCAGGACTGACTTTCAAACCTTGTGGAAGTCGCAGATATTCATAACTAGGACTGCCTGGACTTGCACAGACAGTAGTGTATTTAATTGATGCAGGATCTAAACATATAGAATAAAAAGCTTGTTTTAAATCAAGACAGGTAAATATTTTTGCACCACTACGACCTATTTTATGTAAGACATGTTTCACATCCGGATAACTGAACTGAACATCTGGTAGATGTTTATTTAAATACTGGAAATTGGCTACAGCCCTCCATTGAGGTGTTTTTGATAATTTTTGACCACTATGTGATTTTCTGATTAACATTAGGGGTGAAAGAAATTCACTAGATCCTCTCCTTAAAATTCCCATAAGTTGAAGTTTTTTCAATTCTTTTTCTGCAAATTTAATTTCATCTGGGTGTGTGAGATAAGGCTTAATATAAAAAGGTTGCAGATTTATTGGATTCAAAGAGACAAAACGTTTTGAACTTACACTAGGATTATCATGGATTGATAAACATTCACGCAAATCATAAAACAATTTTGCTACTTTTTCACGCTCTGATGGTGTTAGTACAGAATCTGTATGAAGGTCTAATTCTTTTTCTATTATAACACTGTCTGGAAGGGACAGACGGACATCATCTGGTTCTAAATATGGAAATGTAAATCTTTTCAATTCATAAATTTCTTGTGTTGTCATTTTTGATTGATCAAAAGAATAATATCTTTTCATTTTTTCAGCATTTGACATTGTATTAGTACTTGTGTGTGATGATGTATGTGTTGTGTTTTGTTGTTTAAAGTTATGATAATTTTCTGAGTAGTGTGTATGTGATGGCATGCTGTTATTGTATGTTTTTCTAATAGGACATGTATCCCAATCATGGCTACAAATTGCAATGTTACCATTTGAGTCCTCATGTGAGTGTGAGGCTATCATAATATTCTTATCAAAACGGTCTTCTAAGTCTAAAGAGACAGCTGCTATTACAGTATTTGGTTTAAGAGTAACAACATTATTTGTTGGGTTTGTCATATGTATGATGCTATGATTTCTTCGAAATTGTAAAGTGAAAAGACTTGGAAAATATTTACTATAAGGCATGAAAGATCTACAAAGCATATTAGTATTTTTCAAACTACCAGGTAATCTGCTTTTAACAGTAATTGTTTTGCTTTCATTTGGCTGTAATTTTACAAAATGCAAACTTCTTAGTGCAAATTCTTTCCTTCTGAATTTGATAACATTGTCCTTTAAGTCAAGAATACTATCAAGTTTAGACATACTGTTTGTGGATAATAAAAACTTAACTGAACCAAAATCTTTTATTAAAAGAGCTGTAGTGAATAAAATAGTTTCACTTGATAATCTAAAACATATTTCTATAAAACTGTCACAAAAAACATTACCAGAAGTATTATTAATTGTAATTTTTGGACATTTGAACACAGGTAAACTTGAAAGATAAATACTGCTCTTGACAAGATCTTCAGATATAAGGTTAACCGTACTACCCGAATCACACAGTACTAAAATTTTTGTGCCGTCCAAAGCAGGCAAATGTACCATGTTTGTTTTATTCAACTGGATGTTAATTGAAAAATTTTGTTGTGAATTATTAGAGTTCATATTCATAGAATGTAATTCAGCATCAAACAATTCCCTAGTTCTTTTAGTAACAAAATGATTATGAACTTCCTTCCAATCATGAACTGAATTAGGAACACTCAATAGCTCATTGATATTCTGCAAATGATCCAATATACTTTTAGGGTTTTCATGTGATAATGGTGATTGGGCTTCCTTGTGGCAGCAAGGAGTATTTTGAAAATTAATCTTTTCACCATTTTCACTTGAATTATTAAGGCCTGAATGGAAATTGTGAGGTGATTTCCAATCACCATACAGGCTACTTAAAAATTTTGATTATGCATTGGATCCACTGTTGAACTAGAGTTTACTTTATCATATCTGCTACCATCAGCAGTGGTGAAACTTGATATATTATTCAGAGGTGGGTGTATAGGAGTAGATGCTACTTGACCTGCTTGATAAGCCATATAACTATTGCCAGCATAATGTGGCTGAGGTCTTCTACCTCTGTAAACATTATTAAAACCTCTGTTACCTCTAAATATGCCTCTATTATTATTCCTATATGAGCCTCTCATAGTATTATAATCATAATAACCTCTAGCATTATAACCATAATTATTTTGTCTTCCTCTAAAACCTCTATTATTATTACCAAAATACCTTGGTCTACCATAGCCTTGATTATTATAATAAGGTTGACCTTGACCTCTGTAGTTATTACTAGAGCTGCGCTGATTGTTACTGCGCCACCTTGGACTAATAGATCTTGCCCTACTGTTTTGATAAGGAGATTTAGAGCGACTGCGCTGTCGTCCCATTTGTTGTTCAGGTGAACTTGAACGTGACTGAA
>JAAUXT010048694.1_pt1 | contig 12541 bp, 15 predicted proteins | sample 7278171 | NCBI WGS metagenome assembly JAAUXT01 (sample SAMN14350112, study PRJNA611818) | marine sediment metagenome | isolation source: surface marine sediment (1.8m) | place: French Polynesia: Moorea | collected 2018-08
CACCCCTTTTCCCAGCCTCCACTTGCCCCCCCCTTCGCAAGGGCGCCCCCGGGCCCGCCGGCCCCCTCCTGGGGCTCCCGCCCCCCCCCCCCCCCCCCGGGCGGGGGCGGCCGCGGCGGGGGGGGGGGTGGCCGGGGCCGGGGCCGGGTGCACCGGGCGGAAGGTGTCGTGGGCAAGGCGGGGTGGGGCATGGCGGGATGTACGGCCAGACAGGCGGAGCCGATGCAGACATCGTCGGCTCAGGGTGCTGTAGGAAAGCCACAGACAGACGAGCGTTTCTCAATCTTTTGACCAAAAACACAGTCATTGCATTCACAAGGAAAATCTCACTCCCAGTTTCCTCGTGACCGACAAATACACACAGTGATTTACAAACCAGTCAATGGGGCCACTTTTTAGTGAGCCTTGGCTTCCAGGCCTGATTCACACTGGGGCGTCACGCGTTGCGTGTCTGCGCGAGTCTTTGGGCGCAGGATCCCTGCACAAGTCAATGGGTGCTGCATCCCTGCTCAAGTCAATGGGTGTTGCATCCCTGCACAAGTCAATGGGTGCTGCATCCCTGTACAAGTCAATGGGTGCTACATCCCTGTACAAGTCAATGGGTGCTGCATCCCTGCACAAGTTAATGGGTGCTCCATCCTACACAAGTCAATGGGTGCTGCATCCCTGTACAAGTCAATGGGTGCTGCATTCCTGCACAAGTCAATGGGTGCTCCATCCTACACAAGTCAATGGGTGCTGCATCCCTGTACAAGTCAATGGGTGCTGCATCCCTGCTGAGTCAATGGGTGCTGCATCCCTGTACAGTCAATGGGTGTTACATCCCTACACAAGTCAGTGGGTGCTGCGTCAATTCAACCCAAAACGACCTGTGATCGGGTCGCAACGCACGCCGCCTCCAGTGTGAACCCGAACCCTGTGACGCGCAGGTGGGGGAGACTTCTCGGAATTGCGTTCACATACGGGAACAGGTGCTCTCGACTCGGGGCCACGCAAAGTTGCGTGCGCCTCCGAGCGCTGAGAAAACAGCGCAACTATCGTAAATTTTAATGCAAAACTCACTTGAAGCCACGTCTCCCATAACAACGTGCGAACACCATGGCAACCGTGACAAGAACACAGTTTCGTGCTTTGGGCCTTCAGGGGATGAAATCAAATCCTCCAGTTTGAAAAAGGATTGAAACTCGAACAAATGATTCAAGCCAAAGAGACAAGGCAGGGTATACAATGGAGTCTCTCTGTTTTTCTTTGGCTGATCCAGGGGGTGAGGGTATTGGGCCTCCTCTTCGGGCCCCCAAAACACAAGAGTTTACCCCCCCCCTTCAGTGGGAGATGAGAAGAAACGCTCCACCACTTTGAAACTTTCAAGATACCAAGTGAGGAAGGCCCTCGAATCAAGGTCCGCTCTTGCTTTCTGTCGCCCTGTTGTCAAACACATTGGTTTTGGCTGAACTGATTCGTGTGTTTTGCGGCTGAGGAGAGAATCGTGTAGAAACTGCGGTGGTACGTAATAGCGGTGAATTGTGTTCTGTGATGATGGCGATAACACAGCCAGTACACGACGTAAGTACTGACGTACTGACGTGCTCGGGTATGGAGAAACCTGTGAGGTGTCAACTCGACTGACGGGCCCGATCAGCCACGTGGGGCGGAGCCACCGGGGGAAGGGGGGGCGCCAACAGGTCCACCGGGGGGGGGCTCCAACAGGTCCACCGGGGCGGGGCTCCAAATGATCCAGGATCGAGGTCAATGTATCCGAAACTTTGGAAACAGAAGGAGCCAAACGGAAGAAGCCGTGTCTGGCCTAGAAGCACACTGATGCTCCCGGTGGCCCAAAAAGGTGCAAGTGAATAGTCAGCAGGGAGATCGCATGACCCCTCCTGGATCTGCCAGAGGGCCCCAGTGGGTCAGGCGTCCTGTTTGCCTTGGATGTGTTATCTTCATTGTTGCAAAGGCCCCTAGAACAAACAATCTGAATCTTATTGTGTGCTTCGCAGCTGAAGTTGCGTGTGATACCTGAATCAAAGAAAATGTTTCCAGGATGAGCACATGACCCGAGAGCGCGTCAGGGTGGAGCCTGCCTGGTCTTGCTGGAGTCCGTTCGAGGAGTTCGCCCGACTTGCTCAAAAGTGAAATGGCACACGCAGGCAATGGCGCGCTGTGTTTGGCTGATCTTCTGTTGAAACGCTGTGGGATTCAGAATTCCATTCGTGTAGAGCTCGAATTCGGCGGAGCAGGTGCACGAAATAACGATGGGAAAAGTTCCGCTGTTGTGGCACTCAACACAAAGAGTTTCAACAACAATTGTTGACAAATGGATCACAGAAATTGAATATGTATGACAGGGCTCAATTGTTGCCTTCTGGTCCCACCTCACACAAGATCTAGGCGCGTACCCAGGATCCAGGGAGGGGCAGACCCAGGGGCAGACTCAGGGGTACAGGGGTGGACCCAAGATCCAGGGGCGGGCCCAGGATTCAGGGGCGGACTCTGGGAGCTCAGGAGCAGCTCTCGTCAGGGACCACAGGGGTAGACCTAGGGTCAGAGTCAGGGGCAGGGGGGTAGGATTCAGGGGGCGAATCCAGGAACCAAGTGGTTGTTGATCTGTTCCTTGCCCCCCCCCACCCACTGCCCATGCAACAAGCCTTTCTTGACTTGCTGTTTTGGTGTTTGTGGTCGCCCCCCCTGGGGGTCGGGGTCTCCCTGGGCTCCCTTAGGGATTGGTGACCCCTCCACCAGATTTGTGGTTCCACCCCGACCCACACTCACAGAAGCACCAATTGGTGCGTCGCCGCTATCAGAGGGACCCAGGGTGGAATTGTTCCTCGTCTCTTATCACGGTTTGACGGGGGGTTCTCTGAACCGTGACTGAACATGTGCGCTCTGCTCCTGTCGCTATTCCCACAATTTTACACATATTTTATTGTTCACCTGTTGAACAATGAGCCTTATTTGCGTTCACATTGGGTACGTCGTGAGTAAGCCAATGGACGCTACGTCGTCCAAGGGACGCAACGTCTTTTGACAACAAGTGTCGAGACGACGTCAGACGCGCCTGGTGTGAAACGGGTCTGCAAACCCACCCAGCTGATGTTTGATATTTTATGAAAACCACTTGTGTCAAATTGACAAAAGAAACAATGGCTCCTCTGTTACTGGCCTTGAGTCGAAGAATTGTTGAGTTGAGAAAACATTTGTTGAATTGAAACCCAACAACGGAGTCAGAATGTTCCAGCAAGGCCGGTTTTGTTGCTGACATATCTTGACACTTTGCACCAGCAACAGCCAAAAATGAGCCAGTCTCCATAGGATGCGTGACGTTTGAGTTCTGTACCCGTCAACGGACGCTGAGTCGTCGTCCCGTGAACGTGAACAGCGTGAACAAATACGCCAAACAGGGAATACCGCCTATGTGTGTGGTTTGGTTTTCCCCTGATCACTTCATCAGCACACACAAACAGAATGCAGAAAGTTCCAGTTGCCCAGCTTTGTGCCCGTTGTATGTGGTCTCCGACATAAAAGCAGTGGTGGTTGACAAGCAGAGAAAAAAAATTGTCAAAGTTTGTGTTTGCGGTGAGGGGGAGGAGGGTGCGGTTGCACCGGGCAAAATTTATTTTGTATTTACATGTACCGTTGGTGCAACAACAACAAGCAGAAAAAGAGGCTCAGCTACCACCTCTCTTGCCGGTGTCCTGTTTCTGGTTCACGCTTATTTTCATGAAAAGGGTGTTTTTCAAAACCACACGGGTCGCTTCCTTTCCTTTTGCGGCAAAACGCGGTCAAATAGTGATTCTCACGCAGTGAGACGAAATCTCGCGAGGTTATCCGGGCGAGGAAATGGGTCCCCATAGCAACAGGTGTTGCGACTTTTGTTGAACCCACTTAGTGTTTATCTGATTGCAGCAGATCTTGTTATTTTTCTCCCAGACCCCTGTAAAACACGCGCCCTCTGCATACAGAGCAGCAGTTTCCCAGGAAAAGGGCACAACACAAATTTTATGTACCATCGTAAAAACATTTATGAACGCGTGTTCCTTTTTTGGGGTGAAGCTTCCCAAGAGAAAACGGTCCAGGTTTGGGTCGCTTTTTCTGCGCAGTGGAACAAGGATTATTGTCTTGAGACGACCATGGTGTTTGGTTGCGAAGAACGTCAGAGTGAGTGGACGAGAACTTGATCAAGACCGAGCCCCACCTCAGCGTATAACAACTGGCATTTCACCAGTGCACGCAAGAGACTTTGGGTGCGTCAATTCAGGCCAGGGTTCCTCAGATCTTCTTCTGGTTCCACCAGAGAACCTGCCCCACACTTCTGGGCTCACCCTGGATCCGCTGCAGAGTAGCCACCTGTCCCGAGGGCCCTGGGTGTCGGTGTACAGTACGAGGAATCAAGGCACAAACACGGGCTTTCCTTCTCGCCTCACACACACGCACACACACGCACGCACACACACGCACGCACACACACGCGAACGCACCTGACCACGTCTCGTCTTCTCTCCCGCAGGTCTCCATCTCCATCAACTGTCTCAGCACCGACTTCAGCAACCAGAAGGGAGTCAAGGTGAGTACCTCTGCAGACGCTGAGGACTTTGATACAATGGATTGAGTGTTGCATGCACGAGATAGACGGAGACGTGGGACTCGGGTGGGCTGCAGGAAGTCACACAACCTGGAAATTAACACGAACACGTTGAGTTCTGTCCTGCTGCAGTGTTGAAAATTTAGGTTTCATTCAAATTTTTTTACCTCGCACTGGTTTTCATGTTTGAGGTGTCAAGTTGCCCCGAACGCTGACGTCACACTGGGTGCGTCTCGCGTTGCGTCTTGGTACGCGTCGATGGGGCGTTGTGCCGCAACGCGCGACGTACTTTGCTACAGTGTGAACCGTGCCTCAAGTCCACAACCTTTAGTTGCAACACGTGCGACGCCCCCGTGCCACGTGTAATGTGGCATTTCACCCTAGAAAATCTGTGCTGAATTTCCTTTGTTCTGTATCTTGAGACACTCCTGATTTAAAGCACATTTCAAACTACTGACAGTGTCTGTTTCACATAACAATTGTATTTTCACATGGGTTTTTATCTCTGAGAAAGTGAACATAGTTTTCCAAATTTCAACAAGGATAAAACTGATTTCCAGCCTGTAATGCAATGTTGCACGTGACACGGGGGCGTCACACGTTGTTGCAACTAAAGGTCCCTATTTTGCCATCACTTCACACTTCACACGTTGGGATCTCAGAAATTTTGTTCTCACGCCCCGGACTCCCAGACAAAAACAGCCAAATCTCTGTGTCGTCGGATCCAACAATCAGCTCCAGCTGAGCCTCAGTCCCAAATTCAACGGGACCCTTTGGATGTTTCAATCAGTGAAATTTCTAATCCTTTTCACCGTGGAATCTTGTGTATGACAGGTCTGAGCCGGGGATCTCTCTCTCTCTCGTGGAGAATGGCGTCTGATGGCGCGGAGGTGGAGCCGCCATCTTCTCCTCCATTCACCGAGAACAATTTTCAATTCTGCCCTTTTTTGGATGAGAAATGAATGCTTTCGGGGGATGTTTTGGTTCTGAGATGAATCGGGAGTGAGAGATGCGTTTTTGATCGGGTGGAACGAAGCTTTTAAATTCCAAGAAGGAGGAGACAAGGTCGCTCCTCAGGGGGGCCTGGCCGGGGGTGGATTCAGGGGTTCTGGCCCGGGGTGGATACAGGAGTCCTGGCCCGGTGGGGGTGGAGTCAGTGCTGGGGTTACGTGGAGGGGGGCGGCTTTGCTTCCAGGGTCCTGTCTAAGGCGTAGATCCAAAATTGAGAAATTCGGATCAAACATTGGACGCCAGGGGCGGACCTATTTTCTGGGAGAACCAGATGAATTTCAGAACCCCCCCCCCCCCCAAAATGAGTTATCCCCCTTTTCGGTTCGAAACTTGCCACAAATATTCCAATTTTGGGTTGGATTGGAATTCCTTGAAAAGAACAGGCCAGGGGCTGGAGCACACTGGTTCCTGTGACGTCAGTTAGTGGTCGCTGGGTCGTCGGTGTATTGCGCTTCGACGGAAAACTTGTGCAAAGGTGGCCTATTTTCGAGTGGAAAATTCATAGTCGGAGCTGACAAAGGTCAGAGTCAAAATAGCTGCCAACACAGACCCACTGTCCAAAAGGGAACAACGGCAAAACTCCTTTCACCCATTCACTTCAAAGTATGACAAATCAAACCAGCGTCATAAACTCAAGACGACAAGAAAAGTTTCTAACAGGGCGCGAATTATTAGTGAACAGTGTAAGTCCATGTCTGCCACCATTTGTTAACGAAAATGTTGAAAAATTATGACTGCACCTCCCAAAGTGGTAACTTTCCCCAAGGGCCATATTTTTCTCTCACTATTCAAGAGCGGTAGATTTATTGGTTGCTACGTGGGGCGGGAACCCCACGCTGCGCGGTGTCGAATACCCCTTGTAATTGCAGTTCTTTTGTCGCAAAGTAAACAGACAATTTCTGGTAGTGCCCAGGCGGGAACAAGACACCTCCCCGCGCCTCACACGCAGAGACGCGCATTTTGAAACACTTTCCCAATGCAACCGATTTGTCACGGGGAAAACGACGTGTGGACCCCAGATTCCGTGGAAAAAAAAACTCCAGTTCAAATGGTTTCAGAGTGAAATTTTCCACAGAGGGCCAGGTCGAGGTGTTGTTCCACGACTCAAGTCTGTGCCTTCGATCTGCGTGCTGTTGCGTTGTTCTGTGTGTGTGTGTGTGTGTGTGTGTGTGTGTGTGTCTTTGTCTTTGCCTGTGTGGAGCGTGTGAAGATATATATACGTGTGTGTGGAGCATGTGTCATGTGTGTGTGTGTGTGTGTGTGTGTGTGTGTGTGTGTGTGTGTGGATGGACGATACACGTGTGCATTGTATTTGTGTGTGTGTGTGTGTGTGTGTGTGTGTGCATGTGTGTGCAGCGCGGTGTGTGTGTGCAGCGTGGTGTGTGTGCACTGTGTGTGTGTGTGCGTGTGTGCACTGCGTGTCTACAGGTTGTGGTGTCGCTGTGTTGCAGGGTCTCCCGCTGCACGTGCAGATCGACACGTTTGAAAACGCCCAGGACGCGACGCCCGTGCACCGAGGCTACTGCCAGGTCAAGGTCTTCTGCGACAAGGTACGTGTCCCGGTGCTGCACCCTGGTGCCTCCATGCGGTGGCGCCCCCTAGTGGTGCTGATTCGAAATTTGCTAGTTCGCAGTGCTCTGGTTGTCCCTGCAGTAGATTCCACTTGGTACGATATCGCTCTGCACAATATCCTGCCTGATTCTATAAAATTGAACACTCCCGCCCCCCCCCCCCACAATTATTCTTCCCCAGGCCGCATAATTTGATATCTTGCCCACTTCGATGAACATTTTGTGTGTTTTTGCATGTGTACCACACAAGGCGAGATCCACTGCATCTGGAGTGTGACGTTGTCTCATGTTGACGAAAAACAGAGTCCACAAACGCAATTGTTGCGGAGAGAAAACCCAGAGACGCCCTGGTTGGAGCATTAGAGCAGCCTGAGAGAGATGGGTTGAAGAACTGAACGTGAAGCGATGTTTTCGCCTGTTGAACACACACCTGACACGAACTCTCCTTGAAGACATTGGTCACACAAAAGTTCCATCTCGCCCCGCGGCAACTTTGAACAGGCAACTTGCCGACAAACAAGGGATTATGAGAAAATGAGACCAGCCCAAAATTACCCGCCAAATTTTCTTCGACAGAAACAGGTGGATCTACCAGGGGCGGGTCCAGAATTTCACCCAGGGGTCGTGATTGCAGTTGTTGTCATGGGAGGACCCCAAGGGGAATCCGCCTTGACACATCAATGACAGACAGATCCACCAGGGTGGATTCAGAGGGTTTGTGGGTGTGGTGACCCGAAAAAAGCTCCTTGCCCCCCCACCCATCCCTACTTCAGGAGGCGATAGAGCCATGCAGGACCCACCCGAAATCCTCCCTTGAATTCAAAACTTGACGCAAGTCAGCGTCAATGGAACCGAGATCGTGCGTCTTCTCACCTCCGTTGTGAGCGTCGCCAAGTTCTGTGATCCGCTCCCTCAGCGCATGCGCAGGCGGAGTGATCTCAATGCTGAGATGCGACCATCGCGTGAGGTGCCACACGCCCGCCTCACACCGGATGCGTCAAGCATCGCGTCCCTGCGCAAGTCAATGGGTCCCACATCCCTGCGCAAGTCTGCAACTGCTTCATCCTTGCACACGGTTTTGGGTGCTGTATCTCTGTGGAACTCAATGGGTGTGTCCTTGAACCAGTGAATCCTGTACCAGAAACTACGCAGGACCTGCATTGGAACAGAGGGGAGTTTTAGCAAACAGCCCGCAACCCTGGAAACGCAAACGCAAACGTAACTTTTGGTATGCTGTGATAGTCAAAAGTTACGTTTGCGTTTGCGTTTCCAGGTTGCGGGCTGTTTGCTAAAACTCGCCAGAGACGCAGCGCAAGACGCACACAGGATGACAGGGCCTTGAGTGTCGTGCTGATAGTTTTCTGTCTGCGGGGTGTTTCTGCGAAATCTGCGTGTATCGCTTTGAAGAATTCAATCACGAATGGGGTTGAAAGAGGATCAAAGTGGTGGATCCCAGGGGCGGGACCCAGGGGCGGATCCCTGTCCTCCACAACCTTTTGTGCCCCAACTTTTGCTCCGCAGCTGTAAACTTTTCTTGTCGAAAATTTCAACGTAGAAATCGGGCACCCAGCCCTCGATTCCCCCCCCCCATCCTGGATCCTGCCCTGGTTCCACAGACTCTGCCAATCTGAGCGCAATTTGAAGCAAAATGACAGTGTTGTGAATGAGAAGCGTCCCAAACAAACGCTCAGGCTCCTTGCACATGAAGCTTTGGAACGTGTTGGGGACTGCTGACAAGGTTCTGTGAGACGAGGCGCCGCGCTGTCTCACGCATCCCCGAATCTCACGGCGTTGGTTTTGAAAGAGCAGCAGAAATCACAGTGTCTTGAATTGAGGAATCTGCAGATAGAGACCTGGCGGACACACGCGTGTGAACACCACACACACACACACACACACACACACACACACACACACACACACAACACACACGTTCCGCATACATACGAGGCAGTTCTCAAATTTTCCGGTTTTTTTCCATAAGTTGCGAGTGCCTTGATGGAAATGAACCATTTTTTCGAGGATCATCAGCACCCATGCGGGGATCAATGTGCCTGTCAAACTTTGAAGACAGGTCAATCCTGTGACCCAATTCCGAGGTCACAAAGTGTGACCTCACACTCTGTTTGCCAGAGACATTTGTCATCAATGGAATCTTTTACTGGTTTGAGATTTTTCTGTTTGCCTTTTGTTCCTGTTTGGTGTTGAATTGTTCTTAGTTATAGATGCACATGTTGAGCAGAGATCTGTGTTAAAGTTTCTGTACAAAAGTGGGAACACACCCATTGCTTGTTGGAGGCAAATGAAGGAAGTGTTCAGCGATTCCATAATGTCCAAAGGTCAGGTGAGAGTGTGGCACAAACAATTCAGAGAATGCACCAAGGACAAACCTTGGACAGGGCAACCGAAAACAGCACACAGTGAAGAGACAATTGCCTCTGTTCAGAACTTTTTACAGAGAAATCATGCAGTTTGCCTTCAGGACATTGCTGACCATGCCCAAATTTCAGTTGCCTCTGCAGACAGAGTGGTCAAAAAGGATTTGAAACTCTCAAAGTTGTGCCCGAAATTCATGCCAAAGGAGCTCACAGCCACACAGAAAGCAGTGAGGAAACAGATGTGTGAAGACAACATCAAGCTCCTGCAGGAAGATGGAACGATTTTGCATAGACTGCTGACTGCAGATGAAAGTTGGGTTTCTGTTTTTGAGATGGAGAGGAAACAGAAAAGCTCACAGTGGCTGCCCAAAGGAACCCATTCCAACCACCCCATCAAAGCCTTTCCTCAAAGAAGGGACTGCAAATCCATGTTGACTGTGTTTTTTGACAGAGATGGAGTAATCTACAGTGAATTTGCCCCACCCAGGCAAACCATCAAGTCTGAAACTTACATCCAGACACTTCGGGTGCTCAAGGAGAGACTCAGAAAAAAGGAAACATTTCTGGAACAGACCAAACCTGGAAGAGCCACGCCCTTTTCTGTTGCATCACAATAATGCTTCAAGCCACACAGCAGCCCCCACTGTGCAGTTTCTGAGGGAGAGCCAAATTGAGTGTCTGCCACACCCACCCAATTTGCCTGATTTGGCCCCCTATGACTTTTTGTTATTTCCTAGGCTCAAAAATGTGCTCCGGGGAGTGCATCACCCAAATCTCCAAGCCATGCAAGCAGCAGTGAACAGAGAGCTGAAAAAAAATTCCATCTGCTGACTTTGCAGCTGCAATTGACCAACTCCCTGTGTGGTGGATGAAATGTGTGGCAGCTGAGGGCCAGTACTTTGAAGGGAGAAATGTGCAAATCAACCCAGAGCGTGACCACAGACTTGTTTTTGAGGAGGCAGCAACAGAAGACTCGGATGAAGGACAGGATTGATGTGACTCTGTTCCCGCAAATGGACTTGTGATACCCTGCATCATTGTTGAATTTTTCACACTTTTGTGCATGTTTTTGACATGTTGTTCCAAGTGTTGTTTGGGTTTGCCTGTTCTCTGCATGATGCCTTGTACGTTTGCAAAGTTTTTGAGCAAAAAAAAATTGTGCTTCCACAAAAAAAACTGCGTCATTACTCAAAGAAACTGGAAAATTTGAGAACTGCCTCATACTGCACACACAGGCACACACACACGCACACACGTGCACACAGACGCACGCTCCACACAGACACACGCACCAACACACACGTGTATCATCTCCCACAGCCTGTCACCAACGCACAGTGACTAAATGAGATCCCTTTTGCGTCAAAACTTGGAACAACTCAACACAGTGGTCTTGGCCTCCACAACCATCATTGACCTGACAAACACTGAGACACAACACGTGACCCACCGTGTGTGAACCAGGCCTCAGGACCACCGTGCGTGCAACCCCGAGGTCAGCGACCACAATACGGGGTCGGACCCCTGTCCCCAGGCCCCTCACCGCTCCCTTATCTGCGGGCATCAGCTTTCCGTCTCCCTCTCCATTTGTTGTGCTGACTCCGAGGAAAAGGGCTCATTTTTCAACGCAGAGGTGAGAACCAATTGCCACACAAAATTGGAAGGAATTTTGGTTGGTTCACAATGGAGGCTTCGCACGTTGCGTCTCGGCACAAGTGACGCCTGGTTCACAAGCGTCCTGTGAACGCACAGTGAAAGAAACACCCGCAAAAAATCCAGCACCAAAATGTCCAGAGGTGCATTTCTCCCTGATTCACGCTGGATTTGAGTTTCGTAGGACGTCATGTTGGTTTGGCACCTGGTTGCGCGGTGACGTAACACGTGGCGCCATCAGCGTGAAACAGGCGGAAAAGGTTCGGGGAGCCGTTCTGAGCACAAAGCAATCCGCATCTGCTTGCAGCATGAGAGATGCAGCTTTCAACTGCAACTTCAATGCACACGAGAATTTGCCTGTGATATATGATTCACTTCCTCCACTACAATTCATTTTGAAATTTCCCAGACCTATTGCGAGGTTCGGGCCATCTCGTGTCCTTGAGTGTTCAGCATCTGCGAATGGAGAATGAAAAAAAAATGCCACAGAAAATTTCTGATGTGTGAACTTGACATGAAGTCAGTCTCTTACAGAAGAGAAAGTTGCCGACTCCATGTTGACGCATGATGAATGGTGCCCTGCCCCCATGTAGCGCGGTGTCGCAGACGTGACCGAGTTTGTAATGACTCTGGGTCTTGGCGATTCCCAAAGGGGTTGTTGGCGTCAATTGCTTGGTTTACGTTGGGTTCGTCAGGCGTTGGACTGGATCCGCCGTACGTCACACGGGGTGAAAATGGAACAATACGAGGGGAAGGCTATGATAGCCATACAATACATGTGTTGGTGCACTGTGGTTCCCTGACGTTGAAATTCTGCGCGCGACGTTCTGCGACCGTGCCGTTTGAACTCCCCCCCCCCAAAGAGCAATCGGTGCCGACCCGGGTGTGCATGAGAAGGGGGGTCCACAAGGGATCTCCCCATCTGGGCGACGGCTCCCGCGACGTCAACACGTAACAACGGAGAGTGACGCAGTGTGCAATCTCAACAGTGCTTACTGTGACGCAGAGTGACACAGCCACGTCACGACACGTCCATTGTGACGGAGGCCTTGAAGGAAGAGAAAACGTACACAAAGGGCCAGCAGAATGTGTTGTCTCTGTGTTGCCTGTACGTTGTCACTGGTTCAGTAGCTGAATGTTTTCAGGTTTTCAGTACGTACTCAGTATGTGTTGTGTGTACTTGCAGGGCGCGGAGCGGAAGGCTCGGGATGAAGAGAAGAGAAAGGAAGCCAAGATCAAGGGCTCCGACGGCACTGTCGGTGAGCGCACGCATACACACGCCACACACACGCACATCACACGTTCCGACGGCACTGTCGGTGAGCGCACGCATACACACGCCACACACA
>JAAUXT010117572.1_pt1 | contig 12540 bp, 15 predicted proteins | sample 7278171 | NCBI WGS metagenome assembly JAAUXT01 (sample SAMN14350112, study PRJNA611818) | marine sediment metagenome | isolation source: surface marine sediment (1.8m) | place: French Polynesia: Moorea | collected 2018-08
TTATGCTGAGACAGCAAAAATCAATGAGAGTAATTATTTATCATCTAACAGATTCTGAAGCATGCTTGGCAGTGGACTTTGGAGATTTGTTTTGATATGTGTTATTTTCGGGAGTGATGCCATCTCCTCCCCGGGGTGCTCCTGGACTCCAGCATTCAACAGGTTTAGGCATTTGTGTCGAATGTGTGGACACCAATCACGGCTTTTCATGATCATTTGACAAACCTTTATGTCAGTCATTCTGACCAAATGTCAGTCATTGTGACATTTACAAAAACAGAAACAACTTTCATTTGATTTGTGCTAGTAAAGAACAAACAGATAATATCAGCAAGACACACTGACCATTTTTCCCAAAGTGGGTCCAACCCCCCCCCCCCCCGGTTAGACCCACTTTGGCTGAAAGTGGTTTATGTGACCACACGCTTTTTATGCGTAGCATTCTTGTTCTCAGGTAAATGTAGATGTGGATCCTTGGAAACGATTCGGTTTGTTTGGCGAAGTTCTCGTAGACGTCCTTCCTTGCCAAATAGAGGATCTGTTGATGTTTTGGCTTGGTTCTGGAGTGTTGATTGATTTGATGTGCGTTTGCTCAATGACGATTGAAACGGAATTATTCTTGTCCACACAAAACCCACTGACTCACACAAAATACATGTGGTGCAATTGTGTTTGTGATGGCAGTCTCAATTTTTACACTCGGCCGAAATTTTGTCGAAAAAACGTACAGACTGATTTGTTGCTTTCTTCGAATTATTTGACACTTACATTTTGCAACAAGGTTCTGGAGTGTCCCATTGTGAGGTTTGCGTTCACTGTACGATTCTACACAGCCAGATTCATTTGAATGAATTTGATGGGGTTGAACTCGATGATTGCAGGGACGACCTGGTGATCGGCGTGAACCCAGAAGAGGAAGCTGAAGTCCTCGGAGACTTCGCGGAGGAGGAAGATCAGTACAAACAGGTCCGTTGGTCGGCGGGTCAGGGAACCTGCACAAATGAACCGACCACAGCTGCAGAAAATCAGCTGCTTTTGTTTCTGTCAAAAACCCAGAAGTGCAATCCAGATGGTGTGACCCGACAGGCTGTGTACATTTCGCACCGAATAATTTTTGTCGAATTTCTCAGCCGTACTCACAGCCGACCTTGGATTTGCAGCCTCGTGAACAGCCTGCCCCCGAAGTCGCCTCTCTTTGACACTGTTTCAGGCTTTGTCCCCAGTTACAAAAATGTTGAACTTGTTTTTGTTCATTTTGGGTCTTGTCTGAAGAACGTTCGAAAGAGCTGATTTGTCCAGATTTGAAATTGTTTTGGACTGACTTATCACTTGTGTCCATTGATTTTCTCAGTGTGTTGGGTTCAGGCTGCAGGCGATCAACGTGGCGAGCGGCATTCTACATAAATATAGTTTTTGTTTGTTTCAGACACACGTAACGTCCACCAGTGAGACACAAGCAGAAATAGAAGTGGAAGAACACGTTGAGGTTTGTATAGCCACTACTCGTTACTCTGCCTGGGCCGTCTGCGCGAGAAGTGATTCTGATTGGGCGCAGAATGTCAGAGCGAGACACATCCGGTCCGACACACCGACTCCGTCCTGCCTCACTGTGCATCTCACTGTGCAAAAAGTGAGGCTCTCTGATGTGTCACTTTCCAGTTTCACTTCACCACGTTTCAGCACTTTGTGGTCTTGTAGCAGGCGCCAGTTGAGGAATGTGCGATGGAGGAAGGAGCAGAGTCGACGCTGGAAGAGTCTGCGATAGAGGAGAATGATGCAGAGACACGGGAGCAGAGTCGGGTCGACGAGGACGATGAAGAGGTGCGTCAGGAGGCAACTACTCCGAGTCCAGAGGGACGAGACCGCAAGACACGACACCGAACGTTGCGGTGTACTGATGCTGGGGCGGGGGGGGGGGTGGGGTGGCAATTCTGCTCAAGAACAGACCTGATCCAAAAGAGTGAGAAATGGTGGAGACATGGCAATGCTGGATTCCCCGAGTACTGATTTTTTAGGCTGATACTTTGTTGATTTGGCAGGAGGAAGAAGAAAGCAGTGTGCGTGGTCGATTTCGTACTGAACGCAAGGACGAAGAAATCAACGCAATCAGGACTGTGTCGTCCAGCAAACCCATTCCCGACAAACTGGGTGAGTTTCAAGTGGTGCTGCAAGAATCGAAGGAGATTTGGTTCGCACAATAAACAGACTGACAACCAGATTGCTGGGTGGGTGAGAACAGAAGTGCAGCGTTTGCGACACAAATGATGTGTCTGATGCATTCACATCTTTTGTTCGGGCACGTTTCCACACACCGAATACGAAGGGAATCGGCTTGTGTAAGAAAATCACGCTTCGGGAAAAATTATGTCTACAAACCCTGCCCACACTGGGGGGTCCAATGGCAGCACCAGGTCAGGTCCCACTTGGGGTATGGCATGGGTGCTACCATTGGACACTCCATCCCCCAGGTTGGTAGCACCAGGCCAGGTACCGGTATCACCTGGCATGAGCACTGCCATTGGAACCCCCCTCCAGCACAGAACGGTGGCACTCAGGCCAGGTCCCACGCAAGGTCTGGTGCCCCATCACACCGCCTGCCCTGTGCGTAGAACAGTAGCAGCAGGCCAGGTCTCACCCAGCGTTCGTGTTCCTTTGTTCGGGCATTTTCGCTGGTGGATGTGACGTGTCTCGGGACAACTGTTTGTTGGAGAGAATTCCTCATAAATTTTCCGTGTGGCTCCTTGAGATAGTTTGTGGCCCGAGAAGAAAGGGCTTCGGTGTGACTTCACTGCAAATGTGAGTGATGAAACCGTGTACAAAGGCGTTTGTAACGGTTCAAAGGCAGAATCTTCCTCGACTTTTTCCACCTACGCTGGAATACCCCCAGCAACTGACCGTGTCAAAGAGCCACGACTCGGGAGGCTGTGGGCAACTTTGCGAAGAAACATAGACTTCTATCACGAAGTGTTTTCTGTCTCAGAGATTTCTGCTGAGCAGCAGGAGGAGATTTCACGGTTCGAGCAGGGCTACAACCGGCCGGCGCGCTACGGTGGGCGCGGCGGACGTGGCCCGATGCGTGGTGCCAGAGGACCGAGACCGCCTTTCGGGTCAGTGCTCTGTTCATTTTCTGTCAGTGCTAGCCAGGGCGGAGAAACGAGGCTGAGAAAAGCTGGATTTTTAGTGTGAAAGCAACGTCAGAGCTTTTGCGACTGAAGTGTTGCGTCTTTGTTGCAGACCTCGTGGCTCTTTCATGGGAGGACGTGGCGGACCTCGAATGAGTGAGTATTCATAAACACTGAATCACGTGCCGGCCGATTCCGTCAGTGTGTGAAATAGTGTGGTGATTCAGGAAAATGATGTGTCGCCAAAAAATAATTATTCAAACAAAGAAAAACACCGATTGTTTCAGATCGAATGCCAGCGGCTCCGTCCAGTCAAATCCACATCAACCCGCACTTCCAGGGCACGATCCAGGCGCGCCACAACATCCTGCTGCAGAACCCCGTCCAGTCGCTGGTACACGCATGTGCCCTGTGTGTCTGTCTGTGTCCGTCTGTCTCTAGATCTCGAACAATCGACAAGTGCGTTGTTCCCTGCCCTTGACCAGAAAACGGATTTTCTTCGTGTACACTCTGTGTACACTCTGGCGATCTGATTGACGAGTTCGTCAATGCACCACACCTCTGATACGGAGAAGGCAGAGTTTTGTGCATTCGTTGCAACCAGGCTGCAGCCACTTCATCTCTTCTGCTCCTAGATGGCCGCTCCCGGCTTGGGTCCCGGGGTCGGATTCAGAATTCCGCCGCCGCCTGTCGCTGCTCAGCCCTCGCCACTTATGCAGCAACCGCCGATGCCTGTGAGTATTTTACTGGTGCCCACAGAGAGCACTCGTCTCACGGCTCGTGTAATTCTCCTAGTTTCAGCTGTTTCCTTCTCAGCAAATTCTTCCTTGAAGGGGTACGAGGGATGTGTCAATGTTGTGTGTCAATGCTGACGGTGTGCGATTGATGAGGTGATCTGTTGTATCACGTTTGCGTGGGAGAGGTCATCAGGACGGTTGTGTTAAATCACTTGTGTTCACTTACGGTCAGAACTGTCAAAATTCATCCCAAAGCCAAGTATCGCACTGTCATACCCTTGATTCGGCGTCTCAGCACCAACACCTCTCTGTGGAAATGGTCAGCTTCTCAAATGCTCAGTGCAAAAATTGATAATTTTATTGCTACATTTGATGATTGTAGGCTCCAGTCACATCATGGTCTGGCCCCAACCAGCCCCTGAACCAACCACCTGTTCAGCAGCAGCGGCACATGTCTGGCGCCCGCTTCTTTCAACAGCCACAGCAGCGGAACGTCTTCAATCAAGGTAATAAAGCGACGATTCAACAAACCCCGTTGATGAAAAAGGAGAAGAATTTGTCGAACGTTGTGGGATGTGTCGACCAATCTCGTCGGATTTGCACTGACTGTTGCACAATTTCCATTTCCACTGCAGGTACAATGCGGTTTCCTCAGCAGCAGACGCCCAACTTCTCTTCTCCGGGACAGGGACAGGGGCTGATGGGCAGAGCTCCACAGCAGCAGCAGCAGCAGGCGGGAGGGCTCCTCTCCAACCTGCACCAGCAGGTGTGTGTGTGTGCGCGCGTGTGTGTGTGTGTGACAGACCATGTGTCTATACTTGCATGCGTGCGCGCAGAGGAGGATTTGAAACGTCACGACGTTCGACAAGTTGGTGTTTCGTTATGGTGAGACTTGATGTTGACAGCTCCAGAAAGTTTGGTCAAAAATTGATGCTGGCGGGAAAAGTCATTCCGGAGTATTGTGCGCACCAAATTCTTTCCTGCCAAGTGACCATCGGTGTGTTGTAGATGCGCGGTGGAAGCCCCTTCCTGTTTGGCACGCCGACGTCGGGTCCAAGAGTGCACTGGGAGGGCAACTTACCTCAGGGCCAGCAAGGTAAAATTGTGACAGTTCACAGATGAGGCCAGACTGACGCGACGCTGCCAATAGAGGCAAACGAACCTTACCGATTAGCTGTTTTGGCAACAGAATGAAGTCCAGCGTTCTCTTCACAGGTCAGCATTTTCGGTTCGGAGCCTCGCCTCAGCAACAATCGAACTCCTTTCCACAGGAACAGACACAACAACGAAGGCCGTTTCGCTTTGGTGCCCCGTCCACCACGCAGCAACAGGTCAGTCGCGTCAGCTTCTTTATCTTTCGCTTTATGCAGGCCCGTCAGAAGAAGAGAGCTTGTGTTACGCACTGACAGAGAGTAATTTCGTCCTACGTGGAACCAACTGCTGTTCTGGAGGTTGGGGAGGGAGCGCTGGGATGAGGTCGCCTGTCGCCCCCCCCCCCCCCCGCTCAACCTGCCTGGCCGGGAGGTTGGCCTTGCCCGCAACGCGCCTGTGTTCAAAGCTCTGCTTTCTTGTTGTTCGCACGCCAGACTCGAGTTGTGCATTTGCTCTCAAGTGAAATTTTTTCTTCAGACACAGGAACAGGCCGGCGAGCCCATACAGACGATACAAACGGTTGTTGGGACCAACCGCAGGACGCAACCCCCGAGCAGACAGCAACACACGCCGACCTCCCACACCCAGCAGCGCAACATGAACCAGCCACAGCAGAGGTACGCACTTCTGATTGCATATTTTCCTGGGTGAGTGTGCAGTTTGGGACCGGGAATGCTGCCTCAATCACCGTACGAGGGGACTTTCTTTGCTGGATTCCAAGGTAGTGTGCGGTCATGTCGATGAATTTAGGACGCGTAAGCACCAATATTGGTACCAACTGACAAACCAGTCTCTGCACACATGTGTTTGATGGAGACACGCCTGTCCTGTTGCACAAGGTGATGCACTGCTTGGATGTTCCCAATTGAACACCTCCCCCCCCCCCCCTGATCTTGGATGCGCATGGCAAGTCCGGAATCGTCGTTCTCCCATTTTGAAATGCCTGGTACCAGTCATGGATGCTGCGATCACAAAGAGTCCTGGCCCCATACACTTGCCTCAGAAGCCTTGCAGTGAGCTTCAGAGTCACGCCCAACTTCTGGCAAAAGTGGATGTTGATGAACTGCTGGAAATGCAGGGGCATTTCCTGGAATCTCTTCATTGTCACCAAAGTGTATCCGTTTCGCGCGAGAACTGATCGCAGAAGGTCTCACAGTGAGTGCAGTGACCCTGTACATCGATGCTGTCATTACGCAATCCATGGTCTTGGTGCCTGTCATGCCAAAAGTCATCAACAGCGGGGCGCTCTGCCTTGGAATCCAGCAATGAAAGTCCCCTCGTATCCACCCGTGTGAGACGCATGTTTGTCTGAAATGGAGTGGACACAGCATTGTTGCAAAGTTGCCGTGTGTCCAAATTGTGGTTGTTCTTTGCATGGACAGGTCAGTTTGCATCATCACGCTTGACGATTCCGCTCACAAAGGTCATCAGCCTCTCTGGGGCGACCGCCGTGTGCCTGTACGCTGCGCTGTCAACTGTCGCTCGTCCCAACTCTGCTGAATTCACGTTTCAAATTTTGTCCTCGTTCCATTGCAGGAGTGCTGGACCTTTCCAACCACAGCAGCCTCCAAGACGGTCAGTGAAGGACCGGTTGGGCGCGCGCTCTGCCGCCGCCGCCGCCACTCCAACCGGCGCCGTCACACGTGGTGCGGCCGCCAAGCGCCATTCCACTGACTCACCCCAGCCTGCGAGCAGCCCCAAGGTGGCCAAGCAGGTGAGTTTTTGTTTCGAGCACGGTGTCAAGGCCGTGATCAGCCAGACTGTAACTGGCAGTGTGCGAGGTGAGTACCGTTACGTGACGTGCTTTCATTTCGTTTCAACCTCGTCGACACGTTCCCGCCCTCACAACCAGTGGCCACGTCTTTCAGTACAATGACTTTCTCGCTGACCTTTATTGTGTTTTGTTTGCACAGAGTACGAACTCGATGTCGACGGACGAGTACACGCGAAAACTGGAGGAGCAGAAGAAGATTCGAGAGAAGCTGATGGCGATGAAGGAGAAGAAGCGACAACAGGCGGCGGAGCAGCGGCGCCGCGAACTCGAGCAGAGGCTCGCCGCCGAAGGTGAGTCGCTGAACCGGTTGTGTTGGGACAGCGCACGGAAACGGACAGTCCTTGTTCAGGGGTGCATTGTGTCGATGTCTTCCAGGGAAAACTCTGGCTGACGTGACAGGCGGAAGCGGTGAAGACCAACAGAGGCAGCAGCAACAGCCAACCCCGTCACAAGCAGCACCGGCCGCGCAGAGGCCGCTGGCCACGCAGAGGGTACCTGGAGCAGCACTGCGGCCTCGAGGTGCACTTCAGCAGACGCGCCCTGGCTTCGCTCGTCCGAGTCAAACGGCCCCCAGGTGCGATTCCAATTGTCTGACTGTTGAAATAGTTTTCGCACGGTTCCCGGTATTTCAGTCACCATTTCTTGTAAAAACTAGAAGGACTCTTTGGTGAAATTGCACACCAGCATTCTGCCCTTGGCGGTTGAGAGCGTCATCCTTTTGTCTGACATGCACAGGTTTCCTGGACCTCAGAACTCAGCGCAAGTGCGGGCGACGTCTGCGCCGCAGCAGCAGGCCACGCGGGGTGCGCAGAACCCGCGCGGAGGGCTCCTTGCCGGAGCCGCGGGAACAGTGAGCCAGACGCTGGGGCGAGGTGCTGCCTTGAGGCAGGTGAGCACGAAATGGAAGGTGCGACTCGGCGATTCTCACAGTGAACGATAGGAACGAAAGAGGCGGCTTGTCGTTCTTTTCAGTGGTGCAGCCAGGCTAACTGTCCTGTTCGTGAGAAAGAGTCATGATAGTTTTATTGTCAACAGGGACAAACAGCTGGAGCCCTGACGCGAGCCGGTGTAGGGGGGTTGCGGAGAGTCGGTGGAGGCGCTGCCCCGGTTGGGCGCAGCGTCACGGCCCGGTCCACTGGTCCCACCGTGCGCAACTTGATGACCGTGAAAACCTCGGCGCAGCAGCAAGTCAGTTCAGTCACCAACACCAGCAGACAGGTGAGTGCCCTCTGTGACGCTCAGCGGGAACTATTTCGTCACGTTGCTGAATTCATGTGAGTGCAACTTCCGTGTGGAAACCATGTGAACAATCACACGGAGTCGAAATCGCACCAATTGTTGGCATACGTCTTGATTGTTACCTCTGTCCACACCAGGTGTTGACTCCGGGGGTGGGTCGAGCGAACGGGACGGCGGCGCGCGGCGCCAGAAACATCCCGCTGAAACCGAAACGCGGTGCCGCCGCCAGACTCGGACCGTCTCCAGGTTGGTTGTATTCCTGGTGTCTCTTGAGTTTGTTTACAGGGACGAAGCCACGGGGGCTTGGTGTCCCCAGCCTTCCGAAATTGACAAAAGCTTGTCAGTGATCGATCAGGAAATCTTCAGAGCACTTTCTGCGCACCTGAGAAGAAGCGCTCAGTAGATCTGTGGTGTGAACTAGTTTCCTCGATCTGTGCTGTTTCAGGCCGCGTGTCAGGGACGGCGACGGTCGGAGACGTTGACGGGGAGCTGGAGATCCCAGGAGCGGGGCCGGCCCCAGCGCCTTCCGCATCCTCGCTCCCTTCCACCGGTGCGGGCCGAGGCCGAGGTCGCGGTCGTGGAATTCCTTCTACTCGCGGCGCGGCCATCAGTGCACGAAAAGTGACAATGGTGAGTATTTCTTGGGCCGTAGTTTTTGCACAGCGGGCTCGCCTTCGTAGCTGAATGCCAATCTGTGTGGAGGCAGAAAAGCATTTGAAGCGTGTCTTCTTCCAATTTGACTTGTCTCAGACGTTCTTTGTTCGTTTGCTGTGACCAATTAGAAGTTACTGTTGTCGCCCTGCTGTGTCGTGCGTCTGATAGCCCTCCCCCCTCCCTTCCACAAGGGAAATTTTTTTAAATTTGGTCAGGCAACATTGCATCAGAATTTCGTGAGTCGTCGAGACACCGTCTTCACGGTAACATTTGTTGTGTTTTGATCCTTTGATGCTGGAAGGGTTGCTCTTCTTTTCGTGCACACGAGGGCCGTGTCGTCGGCTCGCTGCGTGTCTAGCCTGTGAAGTGTTCTTGTTCTTCCTTTCATCATTGTTTCAAAAATTTGTGCTTTGGCTGTTCGATTTCGCAGAGTCGCTACGAAACGGAGAGGCCGTTTTTGGTGGTGGCATCCACAGTGAGTTCACAACGCATGCGTTTCCTGGCCGTATTCCCGGCCGTTTTTCTCTTCCCTTTGTTGTTCACCGTTTAGAAAGTCTTTGAGATCCTTTTGTTTCCTTTGAATGTTTGCACGTTTAGTGTTTGAGTTTGCCAAAAGCCACGCGAGATTTCCAAGTCGGTCGCGAAAGAAACTCTGCCCAAGAAAAAGTTGCTGCCCAATGCGGTATGTTGGAGGAACAAAAATTGTTCTGTACACGTGATTGTGCAAGTGTTTCTGTTGTCAGTGTGTTGATCCACGACATTGTATGCATCGTTTTGGGGGAGTGGCCCGTTGTCGAGACCAGGGTGCAGTGCAGTGTTGTCTCCAGCATTTGACGCGCTCCAGTGACTGGTCACACAGAACCAGAGTTTTACAGAAAAAAGATTTGTTTGAAATTTCGGCACCTGTACTCTTTCAAGAAAGACATGCTGGCCCCATCCCGAACAGCCTGAAAATATTTCCACCAAATTCTGACAATTATTTCTGAACGGGGAAGGAGACGCCCACCAAAAAATTCAGATGAGTCCCAACCCCCAGTGTGAACACCACCACCTTGTCTTTGCTTGCTCATAACAACCAGCAAGACAATCGAAGGTGACCACCAATGACTGCCCACATGAGTCCATTGTGATCACTGTTGTCGCTTCAGGCGTCGAGCGAGGGTTCGGGAGAGCCTGACCACCTGATGGCGGGGCCGGCGCTCGTCCAGATCCGCGGGATTCCCCGGGGTGCCGAGACGCAGCTCTTCAACATGGCGCGCAACGTGTCCGCTGAAATTCAGGTGAGGGTGGTGAAACCTGACAGGCCGGGTGTTGTTCTGTTTGTGTGTGTGGACTGTTCGTTCACAAGGTGTTGGGGGGGGGGGCAACCAACGATTTGTTTTCCAGTTCACTGTGCTCATGAAACTTACAGTTGGTTTATCCCTTCCTCGTGAGTAAACTGAAGGTCAGCTTGGTTGCCAGAGGGGTAAAGCAACTGTGTCAGGTTTGGGGGAAAAGCAATGGAAGCAAAGTTTGGTTTGCCGCCCCCCCCCCCGCACTAAAAAAAGGTCTCAGGCAGGCAGGTAGTCCCTGTTTGCTGGAACAATGCGTGTTGTGAGCACAATGCCTGTTGTAAGGAGCTGCGGGTTCGTTGATCTTTGTTCTCTTCTCAGGCGAGAGCACACCAAATGTAAACACGCATTGCTGCGTCGAACCGAAACTGTTTGTGGAACAGAAAATTGATCCTTGGCTTCGTGTCAGTTCGTCGCACGTTTTCCCAGCACGTTGGTTTCAATGATGGTTGGGTTGGTGATGACACCGCGCGGTGATGCCGGGATCTCTTCAACAGAACTTCCGGGTGGACGAAGCGACGCGCACAGCGAAGGTCGAGTTCCCGACGCTCGGAACGGCGCGCACCTTCCAGCAGACCACCAACAAGCAAGACACCATTTGCATTTCATGAAACTAAATGGTGGTTTGTTCATGTTTTTTTCGGCAAAATGCAACGCCAGTCGGGGTGGTTTTCCTGACGATTGCACTTTGTTTTCAGGAAGATGCTCAATATGAGCTACATCTACGTTGATATCATCTAGTCGTGAGTCGCTCTACATCTCCCTGTCACGTTCTCGTAGTCCAGCTGAGGGGACACCACGCCAGCGTCGTTTTGTGTGCAGCCGTCAGGGACACACCCGCCATCCACTGTGCACGTGTGCACGGCCACAGCAGCCGCCGAGAAGAGCGTGAGTTCGTTCATTTGTTCATTCGTGTGTCGTCGACAACCGAAGAGCAGGAAAAAGGATCTGCAAGACAATAGACGACACGACTTCGTCCCTGGAAGCAACTAAACAATTCGCCACATTGTTGACAGTTCTCGCAAGACATGTTTCGTCTGCTGTGGAAACGACGAGCCATCTTGGGAGGGAATGAAACGGCAAGGGCGCGCTGCGATGGTGTCTTTTTGCAACAGAAATTGCTGCTGCTGTTGCTTCGAGGTCAGACAAGTCGCTAGTCTGGGGTGATTGAATCGTCCACGTACCTTGATATTCTCAGAGCTGGTTGCGAAGAATTTCGTCGGGATCGGTGTGTTTGTGGGTGAAGGCATTCCCAAGAGGGTGTGGAAGGTGAAGGGTCACTTTGGAGACTTCACCTCAGAGACAACGCAGCGTGTTCAGAGGGATTTGTTGGACCAAGTTTGTCTGCAGAACCTGGTTTTCCGCCTGGGCATGGGCGCACAGAAAATGCACTCGAGTGCAGTGCAGGGCACCAGAACGTCATCTGCTGTCATACTGCTATCCGCCACCTTGTGCCTGTTCGTTCAGACTGACTGACCGACGGACGTGGCTGTTTGTTGTTTGCTGGTATTTGCTGATCCGAGGGAAGAGACCTCAGTGGTTGGCGCGAAGACAAGAGATCTTGAAAGGTGATTGATTGATGTCGCGACGGGACTGGACCAGTGGTGATTGATGATGTACATTTCTCTGTGGGCCGACGCATCCTGTTGCATTCATTCACACGAGCTGAACACAAGAATCGACCATCAGTTCACAAGAAAAACTTGACAGTTTCTGTGACAGTGACAGAACATTTTTCAGCTTGGTTTTTTGGCCTGATCACAATGATGCTGTTGCTAAAAAGTGTTCTCCAAAGTCTTACCAAACCGGAGTTTCCTGTTTGCACGGCATTTCAAAATCTAAAACGTCTGTGAACCTTGGGGTTGGGGGGACGGAAACAACAGATGATCTGTTTGTGTCTATATTTGGCGAAATGGGACTGCTGGGGAGCTTGTCTCATCTTTTGTTTGAACCAGCGTCATTGTGAACAGCAGAGAAACGTATTTTGTGTTCAGAAATAGACTTGTTTCACACGGGATGTGTTCAGAATAAAACAGGCTGAACGTTGGAGTGTTGAAATGTCAGACATAGTGTTGTAGTTTTCTGCAGGAGAGTGGCGAGTGACTGAGGTAGTTAGGTTCTTGTCTGAGTTGGAAAGACATCGAGCAACAGGTTAAGATCACGATGAACAACCGTCCACGGCAAAAAGGGGGAAAATAGAGGAGCAAGAACTGGCACGAAACCCCTGCGGTGTGAAAAAAATAGCTCTATGGAGCTCGCGGTGATTTGAGGAAATTTCAGTTGCTCTGATTTGGCTCACTCTGATTTGGCTCACCATTTTTGTCAAAATTCTTACTTTTTTCACTCAATATTTACAACTTGGGAACTTATTGGCACATACCCAAATGGAACAAATTTGACTAAATGGAACTTTTACACGTTGTTTTGCAATAATATCCATGTATCAACCAAAAGAATTGCCCAGTATCTATTTTTAAATTTTCTATGAAGACTTTAACCCAAACTTTAGCCCTACCTAAAAACCATATAAA
>JAAUXT010122495.1_pt1 | contig 12539 bp, 8 predicted proteins | sample 7278171 | NCBI WGS metagenome assembly JAAUXT01 (sample SAMN14350112, study PRJNA611818) | marine sediment metagenome | isolation source: surface marine sediment (1.8m) | place: French Polynesia: Moorea | collected 2018-08
ACTTCCTGTCAAGCAGTACAACCAAAAAAAAGGCGGGAAAAAGTAAACAGTACTACATGACAAGCAGTATGTTTTTTTCAACAAAATGATCAAAATGATGTCAAAAAAACCATACTACTTGCACTGGAACCGGAAACAGTATGGTTTAAAATAAAACCATGGCTCATGACAGAGACAAATGACAGAGGTTATGGATACACATCCTTCGAACGTTTGCGTGAGAACTCTGCGCATGATTGCATTCCCTGGACCTTGATGTTGATTTCGAAACGTGCGATATGAGAATGAGAAAATGAAACAAGAACACCATCGCATTGAATACGTGTCTGTTCTGCAGGCAAACGTTTCACTATCCCAGGGGCGCATCCAGGAGGCTGGGGCCCTGACGAAGGCCCCCGCAGTGACACACACACACACATACACACACACAAACACACACACACACACGTGTGTACAAACACACGCACACAAACACACACACACACATATTGTTGTCCATGCACTTTCTTTTCAAATCGTGTGTATTCCTCCACAGTTCTGTTCAAACTGCACGTGTGAAAAACATTGAATTTGACTCTTTGGCACGATCTTCTTTTGCAACACTGTTTTGCAAGGGGTGCACATGAAGTCAAACGTAGCGACAGCTCAGCCTGCACGTCTGAAAAGCATCAAAAAATTTTGTCGACTTTTTCTGAATGCACTGATTTGCAACACTTTCTGAAAAAGACACTCAGTGCAGATACATGTACCTCACGAGACACGCACAGCAAGCAGCTGTTCCCTGAAATGCACAGCTGCTGGCACGCTTGACCCGACACACTCACTCACGCACACACACACACACACGCACGCACGTGGCAGGCGTTGAGCATGACAGAATTTTACGACCAGAAAGTTGTTGCAGTTGTGAATTTATAAAAATTGTTAACCTGTTCCCAAATACAGATGCAAAACAAAAAGATCTGAATCAGATGACTGCAGGGCAATTTTGCATCAAAAACTGCTATCTTGGGCTGTTTTGGTACTTCACATCAACTTGTCTCATATTCTGCTGGACAGATTCCAATGTCCCTGAACGGACGAGTCTCAGTTTCTTTGAAAAACAGTCTTCATCACAATCACCCCTCCCTTCCTTCAAATGTATATGTCACGAAAAATCACCATTCTGCTTGAAATATAGCCAAAGCTGAAACATTTTTCAGTGCCCAAACCTGATCAATTTGGAATCGTCAGTGATTTGAAGGGGACCCTTGTTCAGGTTGCTCTGTATGAAATGTGTGTTTTTCTCAAGAATCACCCGTAGGCAACCAGTCCAAATTACTGGCACAGCTCTGGTGGTCAGGCTTCTGCATGGTACAGATGCGTGGTTCAAACCCTGGTTTTTTTTGTGTTTTGGGTCTTAAACAACACCGAAAGTCTCAAAACAACAAAACAGAATGGTTTTTTGTAAAATTTAAAATGGGGTGTATTTGAAAGTAAGCAAAATTTGGTTGAGTATTAACTGATAGATCTAAATTTTGATCATGTTGGAGGGGCCTGCGTCCATGACACCTGTTCCCTTTCTTTCTTCACCCCAGTCTCAGTTCCTCCAGTGCAAGCCGGCCATGCAACATTTTCTGTGTCCGCATCACGCGAGGCCTCCCGACCGACATTCTGCCAACCAGAATTTCCAAAGAAAAGAACAGTCTACAAAGTGCAGTCGCACGGTGTGTGCACTTACTTCCTCATTTGGGAAACCTGGCCACACGTTCGGAAGTCTACGGTACATGAACATTTCTCAATGTCAGCCGTGCAGATTTGCCTTCTCGACTTGTTCTTTGCCTGACCTTCGACGAGTGTCCAGAATTTTTTTCAGGAGGGGGGAGGGAGACGGGGCTGACCCTGTCCCAGGGGGATCCAGGAGTGCAAAGGAACCAGGGCCTCCAAACCCCGGCAGAATCCAAGCAAGGTTTTTGACAATCATGCAACTTGAAGGGATCACACAAGGACTCGGGGCCACTTTTCACGGCATGTTCCTTTCATACTCCAACCTTCATTAGAACTTAGACTGAAGGGCTCTTTGCTGTCCCGAACTGCATGGACTTGGGCCTCACAAACTTCCGTTTTCACTCTTGGTGAAAAATAACTGGGTTCCGGCCCACGTGCGCCCCCCCCCCCACTCGTGCACAAGTCCCACCCAGGGACGAAAATTTTTCGCGTGACTTTTTCAATTGTTTGGGATCCCCCGGGATTGGGCTTCTTCTCCAGATCTCTCTGTCTCTGTCTCTCTGAGTCCACGTGTGCCAAGTCCCCTTGGGCCAAGGAAATTTTCTTCCTCACGTGCTGTGTCTTCTTGACCCTTGCAGCATGCATACTTGTGTCTGATAATCTCTCTTGTTTCCGACATAAACAATTTTCGCATTGATAAAAGTTCCTGTCATGGCTACGGCCCATGTGCACGATTTCGACCGTGGTTATGCTGAGTCAACATCCGCAAAATTCTAGTATGCAAAGGCCAAGTTCACACTACACACTACGGGTTGCGTCCCTGTGCAGGGAAAGACATCGTTCCAATGGCACAGTGCAAGTTTCGGGATGTTACAGCGGACATGTGCAGGGATTGGGTTCTGGTCCTCAGAATCCCGACACACGTGTGTGTATCTTGCCGACTGAAAGTTTGCGCACCAGGGCTCTCCCAAGTCCCCAACCCGGAACCTCGGTTTGAGCAGACCTGGACCAGCTGCATCGCCCTTTGCCTCGCAAGATCGAATGACGCAAACGCTGCAGTCTGACCTGTCGCGCTGTGGTTGAGTGAGTGCCTTGCGCGGTGAGCTTCTACAACCATGTGAGCGAAGCAAGGACCAATCGGGCCTCACTGTGTGGTTGAGTGGCCGGTAAACTTCCATAGTTAGACCATGACGTAAACCTTCCAATTCAGACGCAATAAATTGTCCATTTGTAACTTGCGCGAGTTTTCCTCCTCGAGGCCTCGTTTTCGAAGTCGCAGTTCACAATGAGAATGCTTGTCGCTGTGCACAGGGAAATTCTTTCGAGAGATGGATCCTTGGTTGGGTGAAGGAGGTGACTCCAGCAGATCCAGTGCAAGGCCTCGGGGTCCACGTGGAATGATACGGGTCTCCAGGCTTAAGGTTCCACCAGAATTTTGAGATCAAGCACCCCTGACAACACGACTCTGAGTCAGACCAGACCTGTTGAACATGAGCCTGAAGTGACGATGGCTCGCATGTCGCCTGGTTCGGGTGTCCAGACATTTCACAACACCAGCCCCTGACACTCCTGAGCAGAGCCTGGCTGGAACTTCTCTGAACCCTGATCACCAGGGTTTCCGCGGAACCTCAAAAAATCCTCCTCGAACGAATTGGCCATTGAACCAGGATTGTTCCTGGCCCCCCAAGACTGCGGGCGTTCACGTGTCGTGACTTCGAAAATGTCTTTTTTTTTCACAATGGGTTGATTCTGCCCCATCGGGTGCACCGGCACAAACAACCGTCATCACCACTCATGTCGCAGTGACTGGACTTTTTGAAACGAGGCAATACGTGTTCACATCGAAAGCGTCGGACGTTGCGTCCCCGCGTCATTGACGTGCACGTGCAAGTACGAGCACAAGTATCTGTACTCACGCATGCGAGGACACACTACGCCTGACGCGTTTGACGTGAGACCTGCCTGATCTCTGGACGTGATTCGTCGCACGTTTCGACGCGACGCTACGCCACAGACGACGTCACTCCATTTGTACTTTGAATCCCTCCGAAATCATCACAGGGAGCTCAGTTACAGAATCACAGCCTGACGTGTCCCGTGTGAACCTGTCCGTACAGGGTTGTTTCGGAGGTTGAATGCAGACCTGGCATCTCGGTCGTGTGCAAAACCGTTGAAAAATAACTCACGACTTGAGCAAGACAAGTTTTCCACCCTCCGATGCAACGTGCGAATCAAGCACCGCTTTTCTTGTTCCTGATGGGAGTGAGTTGCGTCAAGTTCACCGGTCAATTCCGGGCGGGCCCAAGAGTGGACAAATTGTGTTCGAAGAAGCGTTTTGTGATTGGAATGAAACACTCGCACGCACCAGTATACGAGTACAACGCACTTCCAAATTTTTAGGAGTCGGTTGGTTGTGGGAACAATCTTTGTTTTTGGGAGACCAAGGGACCACAGCTGACACAGGGGGCTCAAGACCCCTTTTCAAAGCCCAGAAGAACCAATTCCCTCCCCAAAAACACACCAGACGTGTGCAAAACAACAGGTTACAGGCTGGTGTTTGCCAACGCGTGCACATACCACACGCACGCACACACACACACACACACACACACACACACACACACACACACACACACAGAGGCAAGGCCCTCTGAGCTTGATCCCCTGGAGAATAGGGCTCTTGAGTCCGCTAGACCTGTCCTTGTCTCAGGTTTTGGTCAACACAGGTCCGATCTTTCTTCAACCGGCAATTTGAATCATGGCCACTGCGAACAGATTTTACGTGAATAAATGCGTTCGAGGCCAGGTAAAAACAGCTGTTCAGGTACAAGAATTCTGACCCCCCCCCCCCGGCACCCGCCCCTGTAACTTCCCAGGTAATTCTTCCAAACAACGCCCCCGCACCTCAAAACACAAACTTTTTTCTGATGGCAATTTGTCAAATGTGTCGCCACTCCTTCGGTATGCACACGCGTTTTTGAGCTGCACGAGGCAGCAGAAGCAAAAGCTCACTTCCCGTCCTTTTGTTCCCAACGAGACATCGTCCTTTCAGCAACAAAGTGAGCAGGTGGGCGAACCCTGAATGGCAGTCAACGAGCCAAAAACTATTTTGGAAACTTGATGAAACTTTTCCAAACACGGTTTGGTGAACAAAAAAAGTCTCCAGCGCGAGGCTCTGGCCAAATCTTATTCTCCGCGGCCTCTCTTGAACGCCGAATGCCCAGTTCGTGAGTTTCCTGGTCCCTGCATCTTCTGATGACAAAAAGTTGCCGCAAGGACCCAGATTCACGCGGATCCAGGAGGGGTGGCCCAGTCCTGACATCCAGACCAGGCATCCAGATGGTCAATTCTGACCAACAGTTCAGCCACATGCACAGGAAGTCGTTGCTTTTCAGTCGAACTGCTTTGTCCAAGCCGAGACAAGTGAAAGAACGAAACAAACAAGCAGAGTTTTGAACACAGACGCGTCCCGGGCGCAAACGCAGGTTGATCGGGAAGGACGTACCTCAGGCCCCACCTGGGAGCAGGACCAACCCAGGTTGGCCCTAACGCCTGGTTGGACAGTTGGGGGTCCGACACAGGAGGGAGGAAAATGCCTTCAACTGTTGCCACTTTTCAACATGCACAGGCTCCAGTCGATCCATCAGACGAACCTGTGCAACATGCAACAGGTACTTCTGATAGATCTGGGAGACTCGCAACATTTGTCCATCAACATTTTTGAGGTGCAAAATTGTACTTTTCCAGCACCAAACAGTTCAAAGTAGAGTGTAACCCTTGATCCAATGGGCCACCTTCTGAGCCCCTTCCACCCAAAATCAGCCAGAATGCACAGCAAATCCACCTTCAACCAATCGCGAGCCTGCCCTACCTTCCGTTCCGTCCGATCCCTTGTGACGTCGTCCTTCGCTCCGCCGCAGCGTCTCCGCAAACTCCCAGGTCGCCAGGGCAACGTCCACTTCTGGATCGGCCACATCCAGGGCTCCCTCAGGCTCCAGGATGCAATCACTCGCGAGGTATTCGCTGGCCTGACTTCTGATTGGTCCACCCTCAGTACAGTCAGCAGGTCTGCCCACGATTCTCATTGGTTCCTGTTTTCGCTGCTTTTTTCGGGCCTTGATTGGACTTGGCGTTGTGGACTCGTCTGAAGACTCCATCCTTCTTTCCTTGCTTCGGATAGGACCTCCATTGAAACGCTCAGCATCTACGGACTCGCTTGTCATTGATTCGTTGTTCGCTGTCAGCCAGGAGAAATCCTGCTCACTGATTGGCTGATTCTCTGAGTCTTCGTTCATTTCAGTCGAACAAGGCGGTTTCTCATTGGGCGCATGGGCGTGGCCCGATCTGCCCAATCGCAGTAATGCTCCGCTGTGCGCTGTGGTGACCGTTGCGTGGCAACCCGACACTCGGCAACGCCAGCTGATGGACCCAGCCTTGTTCGTGCGCTTGCGCGAGTATTTGTACCCGTCCAGAAACAGCAGCTTGGAACCTCTGGAAGATGAAAGCGAGAGTCACCGACACGCTCGTACAGCGTCGCTGTTTCGAACAAATTCGACACAGGCCACACACACACACACACACACACACACACACACACGCACACACACACACACACACACACACACACACACACACAATCTTGCACGCGACTTGCAGCCCTCTTTCTTCACCCCCGATTCAAAGCAGGGGCGAGGGCCCAGGTGTTCATTTTTTGACACACACACGCACCACACACACACACACACACACACACACACATTTCAAAGTACCTGACAGTGTAGATTCGAGGCGCGCCATCCTGACCCTGCTGCCACCCGCTTGCGCTTCCCATCTGCAGACGGAAAGCGCTCAACCACCCTCCTTCCTCCTCCTGCAGCCCGGTCAGCGAGTCTCTTCCTCCTCTGGTTTTCGTTGCAGGTGCAGGGGGTTCCTGTGACGAACCAACCAGTCCATCCATCCACCGTCTCTCCAGATCCGCCAAGGACTCTTCCGTCCCCTGAGCCTCAAGGTCAAGTTCGGGGTCACTCATCTTGGGGTCAAGGTCACTGATTCAGGAGTAAGGTCCTTCCGGTCCAGTTCGAGGTCAGATCCCAATCAACAGTCCAGCTCGACGTTCTTCCAAGAGAAATCCTGACGAAGCAGCTCGGACCAATCCTGTGGAACATCCACTTCGTGTCGAATTTTGTGTCGAGTGCAGTTCGTCGGTCAAAATGGCGACAAAGAGTCCAAGGTCCTCTTCCTAAGAATTCAAATGTATCCAGGACCTGCGTTTCAGTATCCAGCGGAAGTGCAGGCTGGGACTTCCACCCAAAATGAGGTCAAATGCCGCACTTCCCAGAAACTCATCGCGCCAAGGCGAGAGAGCAACCCATGCGATGGAGTGAAGACTGTCGCCAAGATCCGATGAGCCAAACAAATGTGTTTTTTATCCTGCTGCAACTTTTAATTTTGCGTGCGTGCGAAGAAATTCCTTCCTGGAATTTTCGTGCAAGTTTCTTGGATATTTGTCGCAGTGTCCGGTGTCGCAAAATCAGGATCCAAATGCAAAAACTATCCGTTCAGCGCGAAGAAAAAATATTTTCCGTTGTCCTGCAGTTCCAAGAAAATCTTGGTCCTTCGCACCCAGCTTCGCTCCTGTCCCTGGCGGAATTCGTGAAAACGAAGGGATGTCTTTGACGGAGCATGTATGTACGCTGGATCGAATGCAAGTCTTCAAAAATATCCACATATGTAGTCGTCACTGTGCGCACTGCGCAAACACAGCTTCCAGATTTAGGAACAAACACAACCCCCAATCTCTCAGAGTCCAGACCAATCCGAACGTCTCGTTTCAGCCCGCATCCGCGCCTCGACGCAACGTGAGGTCGGAAAATTTCAGAGCATTTTCAAGTGGTGTTTCTGCTGGTAGAGTTAGTTCGCCGAGCCCTGTACTTATGACCCCTGCACTAAGCGCCAGTGTATGTAAGTGGGCCAGGGCCCCCACACCGAGTTATCAGACCCAACGTTGGCACGCGGCCCACTTTCTGGTCCGCGAGTTGGAACATACACTGCGTATACCGCACGCTACTCTCACTGGTGAGTGGAACATACACAACGGATACCACGCACTTCTTCCGTGCGCTGCAGCGCTACAACGCTGAAAGCGCGCCGGCATACATACACGTTGCCTCTTTCTGGCGAGGGGTGGCCTCTTACAAATTTTTGAAGAAACTTTGGTTCGCACGACCATCACTGCCCCATGGACCCCACAGAACAGACCTTCACCGGCACACTTTTGTGGCTTCAGGCGAAGGAGGGTATATAGTTCCCTTCCAGCTGCAAGAAGAATCTGACCTCTGGCATCTCGCACACAGGTAAAAATAATCCAAAGGCTGGGGCAAAGCTGAACCCCCCCAGGGTTCACAGCCTGGCCGCACCCCCCCCCCCGGGTTAAATCCCAGCTGGACCCTCCTACAAAGGTTCAAACCCCAATCAGACCATCCAGGGTTCAGACCCCAATCAGACCCTCCGAGGTTCAGACCTCAGTCAGACCCTCTGGAGTTCAGACCTCAGTCAGACCCTCTGGATTTCAGACCTCAGTCAGACCCTCCAGGGTTCAGACCCCAATCAGACCCTCTGGAGTTCAGACCTCAGTCAGAGCCTCTTTTGTTCAGAACACAGTCAGACCCTCCATGGTTCAAACTCCAGTTAGACCTCCTGAGATTTGGATCTCAATCAGACCCTTCAGGGTACAAACCCCAGTCGGTCCCTTCAGGCTTCAGCCCCCACGCAGCCGTGATTCTGACCCAAGTTCCAGATTTCAGACCCCAACCTGGACACTTGTCAGTGCTGGGTTGGACCCCCACCTCCCCAACACCAACCCTGGATTTGGTGGCGGGATCCTCCAATCCCTGCCATCTCAGTCCCATTTTTTATTTCAAGGATTCGGTCGTTCCAACTCTTGGGCAAATCCTCTTTGAAAACCAACACAAATGGGAAAAAGATCGCCTGACAGTGAGAGAGGACCGGTCCCCACAATGCCCCTGATATTCACGCGGGTTTCGATCCTGTGTGGTTTTCAAGGCCTTGTTCCGAACTCGTCAGTGCAACAATGTTTCCACAGAAATATGTGAGCAAACTCAACGGCGGAAGAAATGCCGAAATCGAAACGAGGCAGAAGACGAACGACTGCGCAAGGGGACGGACGGATGACTCGGCACATTTCACCTGAGGGACTGACGCGACAAAGAGAATTTTAGAGACGTCTTTTTACTCACGATTTCGTCGCGGGTGGCTGCTCTGCGCATCGCTGCAATTGTCGTCTTGTCGCGATGTTGTCGAACCGTCGCCGTCGTCACGCACGAACCCGGAAGTGACCTGATCTTGTGGCCAGCGTCGCGGCTTGCGTCTCTCGCTGCCGCTCAACTGGATGCGATGCGGAAATTGTGAATTCGGCGAGTTCTTCCTGAGATTGATGGATGTCGGGAGAAAACTTTGCGTTTCAATGGGAGGCACTTCTGGTTGGTCATCTGGGACACCGGAAGGAAAAACGGACTCGTCTGTGACTGGAATTCCACGATTATTGTTCTTAGTTTGTTCTGCAAGCCTCAGCAAATCATTGTAGTTTTCGAAGGTCCGATTTGTCGCCTGGTTGCACATCGGTGGACTTGACTTCCAAGAGAGGGAGCCAGTATTCTGATCTTCTCCACCAGATGAGATTCTGAAATTCTGCCAGGGGGCGTTCTGCACCACTGGTTCCTCCGGATTGGCTGACCCCAGCGGAAGCGCTGGAGGTAGATACTTCTCCCCCTGACCACCAGAGCGCGCCACTGTGTCAGGGAACCGAGGCAAACGAATCTCTGTCAGGCTGAGTCCAGGTTTCTTCTGGCCAGCACTGTCATCCTTTGAGCCCTTGGTTCGTGTACTGTGGACCACAACACTGTGGTCATTGGCCCCAATGATCCTGTAGTCTTGGGTCGTGACCCTTCCGTTGCACTTCCGGTCGACACAGCGCCAGTAAACTTTGGTGCGGTCCGCTGTGATACGGTTCACGGAGTAGGTCATGTCTTGATAGTGGAGTTTCCTGAAGCCGGATTGTCCGATGACGATCTCGAAGTTTTCGTACACGCCCGGTTCTATCGAGTTGTGCTTCTTGTGCCAGGACTTTTCCAGTCTGGGCGAAGGGGAGCAGGATTCGGGGCTGGGTCTCGGCGGAGTGGGTTGACCTGAAACTTGGTTCAGGGTGGGTTGAGCCACGCTGAGAGGGAGTGAGAGCGGGTCCACCTGATCAGGTTCAACCCAGTTGGGTTCACACGGATCCTCGGATTGAACCACGATTGGTTGGACTTGGCTCGGGCCCGGAAGGTCCAGGTTGGGTTCCACCCTGACATCGGGTGTGTCCGGTCGATCCCGAGGCGTCAAGTTGAATTGCGACCATTCAGATTGTTCCATGGTGAGTTGCCCGCCAGGTTGCGCTGCTGGCGCCCAGCTAGTTGGTTGGGTCACCACCACACGCAGAAGGGTGTGTTGGGTCTGGTCACCAGTGTCGCCGTGCAGTCTGAGGATCCGACGCGTTGATCAACTGATCAACAGAAAAGAATGGTCCAGTCCTCGAGCCTGTTGCTTGATGTTCGGATTGATGGATCCTTCCCTGCGCTGCACTTTTGTGATGCAGCAGTTTAAATTCAGTGACTTCTGACACGGAGATGATTTTGGGAAGCCAGAACAAGAAAGGGAAGTCGAATCAGTGAAGTCACTTGTTCAGCAGTCGAGATGTTTGTACTTGTACCACAATTTGGCACAAAGTTTGCAACCCACCTCCGAAAATTATTTGTGTCGTGACTCGTACAGCCTGTTTCTCACTGGACGGCTGAGTCGCGCGCTGCGTTTGGATTTGGTGAAGTCGACGGGCTGCGACTGAAATTCGCACTGGAGTCCAACTGGCTCACCAAACCACACAAGTCCGCCTTTTGAACTGTTTTTCCATTTTGGCAATTCGATTTACATCCATATAGTACGATATTTTGTCCGCCGAACCAGCGTCACATGAGTGTTTCGGACTCATGCCTGAGCCACTCATGACTCGGCGAGGACACTCCTATTGGTCGACGTGGTTCTTCGAGATTTGCTTCCAGGTTCTGAAAAATAACAAATGGCCGCAGTTATACTTCCCACCAAAGGGCGTACACGTATTGCGGTAGTGAAATTGCTGTGTTTCCCTGCTGCAGAATTGATGGTTCTGATCAACGACAGGGGCGGATCCAAAAGTTGGTCCAAAGGCCCAGCACCCCAGTAGCCCCGGGTGGATCCTGTGGATTCGGTCGAGGAAACTCAACACTTGATGAGTCGATCCTGAAAAGTTGGTGCCGGAAACAGGGACGGGATGGATTGTACGAGTGCCTGAAGACTCCTCAACATGCAGGGCTGTATGTGTTGGGATACATTGGGATACACTGGTTTGGAAACACTCCAATCAGGTCGGATTCTGCAGTCAGGCAGCAGTACATGAGACGGCAGGTGAACACACAGCAGGTAACAACACACCAATTTATAAAATTTTTGAATATTCAATCAAAGGTGTTGGATACACGGACACTTGCAACTCCGGGTTGGTGTGGGCGGGGGAGGGGTGGAGCCACCCCAACCTTGGGCCAGCGTCCAACCCATGGAAACTCAACATCAGGGCGAGAGAATAGAGACAATTTTTTTTGCTGGAGAAAAAAGCTCAAACAAAATTGAGTGAATTAATTTGTGAGTTTGGTGGGGCTCCCAACTCCAACAATTCAAGAACAGAGCTTCACACACAGGTGCGTTGCGAGCAGGACCTGCCTCCTGAGAAGGTAGGTCCTGGGATGAGGACCTCCTCATCTTCAATGTGCATGGTCCTGGGAGGAAGCTTCCACTCAGGAGGTCCCACAGAGGTGGGTCCTGGGGTTGGAGCTATCTCATTTTGGGAGGTAGATCCAAACTCCACTCTCAAAAGATGGCAGTTGGTCTCTCCCAGGATGTGTTGCTTCTTCCTATTGTCCGGAAGAAAACAGGCCACTTCCTTTGGACGCCACTGAAAAAGTGGCATGTTTTCAAAAAATAACTTGTGCCTGCAGTACAAAACAAGGATTGGGGTAGCCAGGCCCAGCTGAATCCACCAAAACTGTCGACTTCAAACTTGCCCAATTCAAAATCGCTTCGTTTTCGAACAAGTCTTTACCCCCAAAGACCTGTCAGCTCACTCTCGGCATCGAAGGAACGTCAGCAAGCTGTAGCTGAAAAGAGGTATCCCCCAAACATCTAAAGTGCCAGTTGATTACGAGCATCCAAATCTTATGAAACAAATCTTTATCAATACTCCACATGAACTTCTGCAAGGTCACACCTCACAACAGGCATATTTGTAAAATCTCCTTGGATAAATACTGAGGTGTTTTTGATATTTTGTAATTCCAACAACCAGCAAAGTGTTTCAAAAATATCACAACAAAAAACTTGTGATGTTTTCAAAACATTGCGTGATGTTGACAACATGTTTTCAAAACATTGTGTGATGTTGACAACAATGTTTAGAACTTTGCAAAATAAAAATATTCAATCTAAAAACATCTGAAATCCAAGGAATTTTATTTTAATTGTTTTTTGAAGCTTTGGTTGTGTGAGGAAGGCCTCAAAACTTTCTTTGTCACATTTTCTGACGCAAACTTCTGGAATGTCCCCTTCACGAGAGTGAGTGCAATGTCCAAATTCACTTCTGTTTTTAGGTGATTTGAGATGGGCTGCACGATTTGAGCCAAATCGGTGCGAGCCAAATCGAAGCACCTATAGGCAGCGTCTTCCAAAAGTATGTCAGCAGCAGTTTCATG
>JAAUXT010119440.1_pt1 | contig 12537 bp, 15 predicted proteins | sample 7278171 | NCBI WGS metagenome assembly JAAUXT01 (sample SAMN14350112, study PRJNA611818) | marine sediment metagenome | isolation source: surface marine sediment (1.8m) | place: French Polynesia: Moorea | collected 2018-08
TACAGCAATTTCTTACCGTTTTCACAACTGGTTAAAGGATAATGGTGATGTATTCGCCAGGTATAAAGCTAGTTTTGGCTATATTTGGGCTTGAAATAAGCTAAAGTCCCAATAGGAGAAAGGGATACGGCCATCTCTGTGGCTCAACGATTCCTTGATCAATTAGATTTAAAGCTGATCTTCGACCGACGGGAACGACGGAAGGGTAAACAGGTGAGGATTTATAAAGGGTGTAATGTTAACCCAGATCAACGAGGAGAAATCTTTGAGCGATGGTTGACACGGGATGGAGCTAACTTAATGGATGAAGCTGCTTAGTGAGTCACCCCTTGTATAGATAATTATTAATGACAGGAGGAATGACTCACTCAATCTCCCTTTTGGTTAGAGACTGGCCTGTTGCTGGCGGAGACTTAAGAGTGTTGTGTCAATTTTGGCTAGTTCAGGCTCTATTTGAGCCATGGCTGTTTTCTTAGGCAGTTTAGCTCGTTGAGCCGTTGTTATTGTTTCTGTAAGTAGTCGCTCCCGATATTGTTCAAATTCTTTAATGACTTCTGCTAAGTCTTCTGCAGTTATTGGTTTTGTATTCTCTGGAGTTTCTTGGAAACTGACTGCTGTAGGGTCTGGTGTTGGGTTCATAGGAAGTTGCTCTCTAACATACCGAGAATTATTTTATCGTGAAGTCTTCCCATTCATTTATCCTAGATTGGAAGACTTGTTGACATCCTCACCGTCGTAAAACGGACGGTGATTCCTAAACCTCACAATTTAGGTTTCTGCTTCATAGCAACTGCCTCCACCCACAAGGAGCTTTATGGTCTTATGTTCGCTCCACAGACTATCCCCGCAAGCCCTGCGGTTCTTATGTGTCGAAGTCTCAAACCGAGAATTCTTGTCTTTGGTTTTGATTCTAGGGGTGGACTGCCCATTGCCCTATCCTCTTATCCCAGTCTGCCGATTTTTCTTCGCCGTTGCTAGTTCAAGCAAGCTTTGGTGTTAGGCTTTATGTCTCCATCGTCTGGGTGGGTCGCCTGACCACTACTACCCTCCCATATCAAGCCGTCGTAGAATGACGGGGTTTCAGACCCAAATTTTTGATGAGTCTTTACATTTATTTAGATAAATACAACACAAAAAGTTATATAACTAGACCTAAATAATCTATTAACAACAAGAGGAGATTTAATCAATGGTTTTTGGACCAGCCTCTCAATTAGGAGTCAGTTTGTTTGAAGAGACACCGCCATTGGAACTGATTCCAGGGCGTTCAGAAGAAGAAGTAGAAACCGCTATCCGCGCTATCTACCGTCAAATTTTAGGCAATGCCTATGTGATGGAAAGCGAACGGGCTACTATTCCTGAATCCCAATTTAAACGGGGAGAATTGAGTGTCCGCGAGTTTGTGCGTGCTTTGGCTAAATCCGATCTCTACCGCAGTCGGTTTTTTGAATCTTGTCCTCGCTATCGGTTCATTGAACTTAATTTTAAGCATTTTCTTGGCCGCACTCCTGATGGCTTAGAAGAGATGAGAACTCACAGCACAATCTTAGATACCCAAGGATTTGAGGCTGAAATCGATTCCTACCTTGACAGTGACGAATATCAGAATGCCTACGGGGAATTTTTTGTCCCTTATTACCGAGGCTATAAAACCCAACCGGGGCGAAATATGGTGGGCTTCACCCATATGTTTGCTATGTTACGGGGAGCTTCTAGTAGCGACCTTAAGGGAAGTGTATCAGGCTCTGAACCGGTTCTCAACAAATATGTGATTCAGGAAACCCCTCTAGCAGTAATTCCCCCTTCTGGTGGCGTGGCTGGAGACGGCTGGTCTTTCCAAGATACCCCCACAGGGTCTCGTACCCGTCATGGTGTGGGAGCCAGCGACCAAGGAAAAGTTTACCGCATCGAAGTGACTGGTTATCGTTCTCCCGGTAAGGTGAATCGTATTTCCAAATTCCGTCGGAGCAACCAAGTTTATTTAGTGCCTTTTAATAAACTCTCCCAAGAATACCAGCGCATCCACCAACAAGGGGGTGTCATTTCTAGTATTACTGAGGTTTAATCTAGTTAAACACTAGATAACTGGCAGTTCAGTCTAGAGCAATCGAAAATGAGAAGATTAAAGAATGCAGTAAAAACTCCAATTTTAAATCTTCTCATTTGAACCAATAATTGATGATTGATTATTAACTTTTAGACGCAATTCCCAATAAAATTGGAAGTCCCCCATGAAGCGTAGCGGAATAGGTGGGAAGTTCGCGCTTTTAGAATCACTGATCAATTGTTGAACATTTTTAATTTTCAAACCAATAATAAACTAGGAGAACTCCCATGAGTGTAAATTTAGATACCCCCTTAGAACTTTTCTCTCCTCAAAATTCTGATGAGGTAGCCATTATTATTCGCGGAGTATACAAGCAAGTATTAGGCAACCCTCACGTTATGGAGAGTGAACGCCTGGTTAGTGCCGAATCTCAGTTATGCAATGGCAATTTAACCGTCCGAGAGTTTGTGCGAACGGTAGCCAAATCTGAATTTTATCGCCGTCGCTATTTTGAGTCCTGCGCTCCTTATCGGTTTGTTGAACTTAACTTCAAGCACTTATTAGGACGCGCTCCCCAAGATCAAGCTGAATTGTCCAACCATATTCGTCTCTGTATTGAGTTTGGGTATGATGCCGAAATTGACTCTTATCTCGATAGCGATGAATATCAGCAGAAATTTGGCGAGAATATTGTTCCTTACTATCAAGGGGCGCAAAGCCAAGTAGGGTCCAAGCAAGTGGGGTACAACCGCACTTTATCCCTTTATCAAGGCTATGCTGGGGTTGATAGTGCCTTTAAAGGGTCTCGTTTGGTGGATGAAGTGGCCAGCAATAGTGGTGGCAAAATTGTTCTACCGAGTAAGGGAGGGCGTTTAGGAATCTCCAAAGATGCCACCGTCAAAACCTTTAAAATATTGGTTAAAGGGGCGAAGTTTGATGCACCTCGTCGCATTAGCACCACCGAGTATATCGTACCTGGAGACCGTATGAGTCCCCAAATTCAACGGATTCATCGGGCTGGTGGCAAGATTGTCAGCATTACTCAAGTTGCTTAATCAGCTTCTAAATTTACGGTTTCTGTTGAGTGCCTTCTTCAAGGTACAATGGTGAACAGTACAAAGTGTTGTATTAGCTGGTAGTTCAAAAATTTTTGGTATCTCCTAACTTACCACCAAAAAAACACTTCAGTCGGCTGTCACCGCAGCCAGTGGACGTAAAACAGATGCTTGTGGAGGGGAATCTGGACGGGGCTTTGAGTTAGCAATAACTCTCAGCTAGACAAACCTAATGAAGCAAGAATCCCACGCAGTTCTACTCGTGGGAGCGTCAATGGCATCTCCTACTTGTTTTTAGAGCGAATTGTTTAATTCGCTCTATTTATTGAAAACCAAGTCATGGATATTACTAAATTCGTTGAACTCTCACTAGGAAGTTGGCGTTCTCAACGCAGCGCACATCATCTGGCTTTCAGGCACTTTGAAGAAGTAACTTCAACCATTGATATTATTGCCCTAAAAGAGTCAGACAAGGAAGTTATTGATTTGTGTCAGTCATACAAGATTGACCCGGCTTTAGCTGCTCATCCTTTTCGCATGAGTTGGGAAGGAGAAACAGATTGGGATGAAAAAGAGGAAACTTTTGAGGGGACGACTATTTTAGTTCCCATACCAGATCCAGACAATCCCAAAGTCGGAAGATTGCTGCGAGATATGGGTTATGCAGAAACCATTCCTTCTGTTGGTCAGTATCAAATTACTGAAGATTGTACATTTGTGTTAACAACAGCTTATGAGCGTGCTATGGCTGAAGAAAAAATTTGGTTTATCAATCCCAATTTTCGCCTACGAGTATCTTTGATTAAAACCAGCCAAGGGTCGGGGGTGGTTACGGCTTCTTTTTCCTCAGAAACTCGCATTCTTGAACCCAAATCATAGAAAATAGGGTCTGAAACCCTGTCCTTGTAGGATGACTTTACAATTAGTAGATTTCGCTATATAGTAAAAATGCAGTGAAACCTCCTTAGATATGTACGCCACTCAAAAGAATCAACTTAGACGACTTAGCCAGCAGGAATTTAACGCCCTGACTGTTTTGTGTCGTTTGAGCAAAAACCTTTTTAATGTGGCATTGTACGAATGTAGGCAGTATTTTTTTGCTGAAAGAAAACGCTTGACCTATGAATCTAACTACCATATTTGTAAGTCTAATGAGAACTATCGACTTCTGAACACCGATATCGCTCAACAGACAATGAAAGTGGTAGATAGAAGCATGAGGTCTTTCCTGGGTTTGCTTAAAGCAATCAGCATAGGACGCTGTGACCAAAAACCACAACTGCCTAAATACTTGGCAAAAGACGGATATTTCCCTCTGATTATTCCTAGAATAAAAGTTAAGAATGGGATCTTTAAAATTCCCATGTCTCAACAATTTAAGAAGGAATATGGTGAGGTTAAAATTCAATTTCCAGAAAGACTTAATGATAAGAACATTAAGGAAGTACGAATACATCCAAAATATTCGGCTCGATGGTTTGAAATCGAGTATATTTATGAGGATAAAAAAATAGAGACATCGGTTACTCCTGACCGAGCAATTGCTATTGATTTGGGGGTTGATAATTTGGCTGCTTGTTTTGACACTGAAGGGCATCAATTTTTGGTTGATGGGAAAAAAATTAAAAGTATTAATCAGTGGTATAACAAACGTAACGCCGAATTGCAATCTTTTAAAGACAAGCAAGGTATTAAAGCTTTTACTAACCAACAGGCTAGACTTTATCAATGGCGTAATGATCAAGTTCGAGATTATTTGAATAAAACAGCTCGAATAATAATCAACCATTGTTTGACCCATCAAATTGGCAGGCTCGTAGTCGGCTATAACCCCGGTATCAAACAAGAGATTAATATCGGACGTTCTAATAACCAGAACTTTGTTCAAATTCCTTTCTGGCAACTGAGACAAAAGCTTAAAGCTTTGTGTTCTCGTTATGGTGTTGAATACCTAGAGCAAGAAGAGTCTTACTCGTCTAAGGCTAGTTTTTACGACCAAGATGAGATCCCTATCTACAATGCCGACAATCCCAGTGAACATAAATTTTCTGGTACAAGGATTAAACGAGGCTTGTATCGGACAAAGAATAAACATTATTGTTCTAGCGATATTAATGGAAGTGCAAACATCTTGGTAAAAAGTAAGCACAGACTCAATTTTGAGCGAGTGTCTAGAGGGTTTTTGGCTAACCCTTTAAGGATTTTTATCTCTTAAGAATCCACTCGCAATAAGGGCAGTGGAGTGTCAAGATTTATTGACCATATATCTTTCTTTGACAAATGCTTAAAGAGCAATTGAGTCTAACGTTAGCCCACTGGCTTGCAGGGGATTTTAGCAACCAGAAACAAGCCGCCGAAAGTCCCAAAGATTACCCTCATATTCGGGTGTTTTTTCGCCCTTTATCTTGGGATTTTTTCGAGGGGATTGGCTTTTATTCTGAGCAAGCTTACGACTATGATCTTTGGAGTCCTTATCGTCAAGGAGTCCATCGATTTGTCCAACAAGAGGGACAAGTTTATATTGAAAATTATGGACTTAAAGAGGCCATACTCTATGCAGGGGCAGGAAGAAATCAAGACATTCTCAAAACCATTACCCCTGATTGTATTGAACGTCGTTATAACTGTTCGATGATTTTTCAACAGGACGGGAATTTGTTTCGGGGAAAAGTTGAAGGAAACCAGTGTTTAATTACTAGAAATGGTTGCCAAACTTATTTAGTTAGTGAAGTAGAACTAACTCAAAACACTTTCGCCAGTTTAGATCGAGGGTTAGATATTAATACCCATGAACAGGTGTGGGGGACAGCAACCGGGCCGTTGAGATTTGAAAAACGTCAAAGTTTTGCCCAAGAAATTCCTGATTTTTTAGCTTCTACATAGAACTTATTGAATAATTTTTTATTTTTCATGCAGAAACCTAAGTCGTGAGGTTTAGGAATCACCCCACTAAAAGTGGGGTGAGGATGTCAAGTTCAGGGAAACTTCAGCCATCATATTGTTATGCTTCCTCCAGTGGCTCGGAAAAAAATGCAGGCTTGGATTCGCAGTCGTCATTTAATTTGTTCAGGAAATTTTTTTATTTTTGAAACCCTAAATTATTCCGCCATTGAACGGTTTGAAAAATGTGTAATCAGTTTAGGCGGAACTTTAATTTCTGTTGACCCCAAAGAGCGGGTTTGGCTAGGAAATCACCGACAAATTCTTCTTTATCAAGCCAAGGCAAGTTTGCTTACCCCTCATCATGAATTGAAACAATATTGGTTTAAACACGGTAGTTTTCATACCCGATTTTCCGAAAATCCCTAGAGTTATCAATTATTTATTGATAGAATTCTTTTCTACTAACTCCGATAGTACGGAGGGAGAAACACAACGACGCTCAGAACAGTAACCCATCAAATTAACTCCGTTCATCATCTTAACCGTAGTAACCCTTACCCGAAAATCATCGGTCAAAAACCAACAGCGTTCTTGACCTTGATTACGCTCATATTCCGTCTCAATTGTCAAGACTCCATCATCAGAAAAATGGTAGACACTAATAACAGGAATTCCTTCGACATAACCCCGATTTCGTAAAAATTTGCCCAGTCGAGGATTTGAACTATAAGGAACGTCCACTAAAATCGCAGCATAGTTTTGGTTAGGTTCTTTCTCCTCTAAATTATCCTGCCAGGCGAAACTAGCACCGCCACTGACTAGGGCTGGATCTACTCCTTGTTCTTGACAAACTTCCAGAAGCCGTCGGTCATCTTTGTCCAAAACTGTAACAATCAAGTTAGAGACTCCTGACTCATCAGCGAGGGAGTCAAAACGATGGACTGTACGCTGGGAAAACCAGACTCCCTCACTTTTACGAAAGAAATCCATCATGGTCATTGGAGGTGTCAGTAACATTTATGTTTTATCCTTAATTAGAGAAGTGTCACTTTATTAACACATTTTCCCATGAAATCCCTTGCTGCTCATATTAGCTCTGTTCCGCTCTCTCTTGATGAAATCAAATCCGCTTTAACGAATAGCCGGAGTCTTGCCAATAGCAATTTACAAGGGATAGATATTAGCCTGATGAATTTATCTCAAACCAATTTAAGCGGTGCCATCTTAATTGGGGTTAACAGTCGGGAAACAAACTTTCAGGGGGCTGACTTACGAGGGGCTGACTTACGAGGGGCTGACTTGCGAGGAGCCAATCTAACCGATGCTGAGTTACAAGACAGCTATTTACACCGCGTCCAGTTACAAGGGTGTAATTTAAGCGGTGCCAACCTAGAGTCGGCAAAATTACAATTGGCACTCTACGATTCTTTCACTATTTGGCCTGAAGGCTATGACTATCGGAATTCCGGCGCAGTAGGTCCTTATGCTAACCTTGCAGGAGTTTTCTTGAATACAGCTAATCTGAGGGGCGCAGACTTACGTTATGCCAATTTGAGAGGAGCTTACTTGAGTGGGACTGATTTGACGGGGGCTAACTTGGAAGGAGCTGCCTTAAGTGGAGCTAACCTTCAAGGAGCATTTCTCACAGGGGCTTACTTGTACCAAGCTCGACTCATTGGTGCGGAGTTACAGGGAGCCGACTTGCGAGCAGCGGACTTAACTGAAGTCAGTTGGGAACAGTTACAGAGTATCGCAGGAGCCGATTTTACAGGTGCTAAAGGATTAAGTGAGTCGGACAGGGTTTGTTTATGCAGTCATCCCTCCCAAGAATTAGGGACTTGGAATTCTTTCACTCGCTCTAATACAGCAAAGAGTCTTGGGTGTTCCTAGCATACTTGTGACCGAGGCTCCCCGCAGGGTAGCTAAATTGTCTGTGACATAGGATTTCTCTGAAAATCCTCAAGATGACTAAGTGACATACCCACAAACTCCGCTACGCTTCGTTTGGGGCTTCCTCTTTCAACAGCCGAAGCCTCCACAAGACAAGTCTTGTTTTGGTCTTACTCAGCTTCTGCAGGTTTTGCTCACAAACGTGGCACTAACTGGCGTACAGCTTTCACGCTCTCCGAGGCAGACTCCCTGTGTCCCAAGGAGTATAAATTTTTTTCGACAAATCACTGTTTGGACTTACGCAATAGCAGCCGACTTTCTAATTCTGAGCGCGATTTCTTTCCCCGATCTGACAATGTTTCTGCGCCGAGAGTATTCCTACTTTGCTTTGATGTTAGGCTGTCTGTAAGTCCAAAGTTCGGGTGGGTCGCAACCGTGAACCAGTATATCACCAAAGTGCTGTCTTGGCAAGAAGTCCCTCGATTTTCGTTCCTTAATCGGGTATTTGTCGCCAATAATTGGTTAAATGGTCAAAATAAGGAGTCAATTCCTGCTGTTGTTCAGGTTTGAATTGCTGTAAGCTATAGATTTTCAAATTTTCTAAACCGCAGATCATGGCATCAAGAGGAACCTGCAATTCTTGATAGAGCAACTCCATATTTTTAAGTCCTTCTAGGCTAGTAAATTGAGGACTATTTCCCGCAATGCCATAGGTGATACAGCGTAGAAAATGCCAGAAATCTCGCCAGCAAGCTTCGGCTCTTTCAGGGGGATAAAGGCCACCACCTAACTCTGTAATTTTAGGATAGGTGGCCAAAACTTGTTCCCTAGCGTAATTAACAATTAAATCAGCGTTGTCTCGCAAAAATCTCGCTTTTTCAACTGCTGAAGACTGCTCTGTGCCTAGAGCTTTAATCTGTGCTAAGTCTTCATCGGTAAGATAGCGACCTTGATCATCTGCTTGCTGAAAAATTTCTAACACTTCATTTGAATGTGAGCTTTTCCAACGGTTAAAACTCACAATTCTGGCTTTTGGAATTAATTGTTTAGCTCTTTCGCTTAATTGACTACTCATAGAAGTCCTCAATAAATTGGTTAGGGATGCAATATCTGAGTATCACCCACGTTATCCGAAAAATTAGCTCTCCCGTCTTTCATCTCCGCACTGTACCAAAGGTCAGTGTTGGGATGAAAGGCGGGGCAGTAGTGTTGATACAGACAAGAAAAGTATTTATAGTAACGTCACAGACTAATGATTCCCCAGGCGGCTAGGGCGACAGCAATGACACCAATGGCTAATAACCCTGCCCCAGTAAGAGTAATGACTTTACCCGTCAAACGAACCCATGCTGGATAAGGGGGCTGCTGCCATGCCCAATAATAAGTGGGTTTGAGAGGACGGAAATAGCCGATTGCCTCTAATTTACTACGGTAGTCGGCTCCGTATCTAGGCATACGGGCAAAGGGCAATTCCCCTTGTGATTGGCTAGGCAAGATTCGCCGCCGTTGGTAGGGAACAGTATCGTAGCCAAAGTTATTGAGATACTCTTCACTGTTAATCAGGTTGTCAACAAACCCTCCTAACCCTTTAGTGGCTACGACAATAGACCAAGCCATTTTTTCTTGCTCGCTGTAAACATTCCGTCCCAAAACCCGTTGAACGCACATCTCCACGAACCGATAGTTACTATTGGGTTGATAATTGCGCGTCACAAAAGGCTCAGAAAGCAATAGCCCACGGATAAAATCCCGTACCGTGATTTGGCCACATCTTAGTTGAGATTCTAAGGCTTTTTGGCGGTTGCACTCTAGTATTTGCTGCTCGTTTAAAATCTGTCGGTAGGCTGCTCGGATTAAATTATCCATATCAGCAGGGGACAGAAGATTCTCTGTGTTATAATTTCTTGGCTGTTCATCACCAAAGATTTCATAGCCACGGACGCGCTGGTTTTGACTGGTGGGTGAATATTTGAGTAGGGGAATCGTCATCAAAAATTTCTCAAACTCCGTTTTTAGCTTTTAACTTAATTTTTATTAGTCTTGAGCTTATGGCATCAAGGCTATCTTAAGTCTGGCTTAGTTAAAAAACTTAATATTTCTTCCATTTTCTTTGACGTTCGCTCCTGCCTTTAGGCAAGGGGATTCTTCATTCGACGAGTTTCCGTTAGAATCCCTGCGGTTTTAACCCAGGGAGAACTCAAAAGTCACGAAGCACTAAACGGTTACCAGTTGGCGTTCTAAATCAAAGAGGAATCCATGAATATACTCTTCTGTCCATGCTTCCCCATAGAAACGAGTAAACATTCCTCTTGCGGGATCTTTGTCTGCACGGTAGGCGATGTAACGCCTTTGTGCTTGGAGGATATCTTCAAGTCTTTGACTATCAGTAATCGGTTTGGCTTGATCCACGAAATTCAAATAAGCTTGGAGATAGTCCTTAAAAGCTTCAAAAACTCGTGTGACTACCACTTCTGTTTCTTGGGGACGAGTCCATAAGAAAACTGGAGAAAAGAAGGGTTTTGCTTCTTCTGGAAAATCTCCTCCCCAGGGTAAATGCTCTTGGTGGCTTTTGAAGAGGGGCAAGATAGGCTCGGTGTATTGCTGCTGGTAAGAGGCATCGTGGAAGAGAGGCTGCATATCCAAAGCAATGAGGTGTCCCCCAGGTAATGTGACTAAATCTGCGCCAAAAAAAGGCAAATCATAAGTTAACTGTGGGAAGATGACGAAGTTGAGAACTTGTAGGGAATTGCCCCCTTGAACATGAGCCGCTCGAATTTGTCTCAATTTAGGAGATTTAAAGGCATAGCTGGTAGTGACAACCGTTTCCTGCCTTTTTCCCGTCCCTGTTGTCTCTTCTTTTCTCTCAAACCCTTCAGGAATTGGATAGGGTTGCAAGGACAGTTGGTCTTGCATTAGAGAGATAGCATAGTCTAAGAAAGGTTGGTAGAGGGTCATAGGATTAGAAATTCAATAAGATTAGGAGCTAGATTGACGCTCCCGCACCCTACAAAGGCGGGGATTCTTAAGAGACAAAAATAATGATTAGGGTTAGCCAAAAACCACGCTAAAAAGTTGCTCTTTCGCCATCGTCTGTGCTTACTTTTCACAAAAATATTGGCACTATCATTAATATCTGCTGAACAATAATGTTGGTCTTTTTTCTGATACAAACCTCGCTTACTTCTTTTGCAAAAAAACTTTCTCGATCATCTGAAAATTTAAGCATCAACTTTTCTTGGCAGCAACGGCAACAGCATCTTCAAACAAGAATTCATGTAGAAACTCTTCGGACCATTCATGACCAAAATAGCTATTAAATAGCCCCGATGCAGGATCTCGTTCTGCACTATATTGGTCATAATCTTTCTGTGCCTTGATGATCCGTTCAATCTCTGTCGAATCTTTCTTTGGTTCAGCTTGTTCTACGAGTTTCCAATATAATTGGATATATTCTTGATAAGCAGGAAAAAGTCGCTCTATAACCGTCTGAGCATCAGTTTTAGCAAACAATAAATAGGGAGAAAAATATTGATTAGCATCATAAAACTTCATTTCCAAATCTTGCGCTAATTCATTATATTTTGCGCGTATGGGTGCCATTGGTTCAATATATTTCTTTAAATAATCTGGGTCACGAAACAGAGGTTGGAAATCTAAAACCACTAAGATTTTTTTCTGCCCAAACGCTAAAAAATCAATCCCCAGTAAAGGTAGATCGTACTGGTGGTTTGGATAAATAACACTATTAAAAATTTGGGCAGTTTCCCCAGCATTAATATAGGTGTAGCGTATTTTTCGTAATTGGGGACATTGATAGCACCAACTTTCAATCATGGCCGGATTTTTGCCCCGTTGGCTGATTTGGAATTCTAATTCCGGGGTAATCGGTCTGCTTGTTAGATCAAAGCGACTAAACAGTTCTTTTTCTAGGTATTGGAGAAAAGGCTGAAACATAAACTGAAGAAGAGATAGTAAAACCTTTTCTGACCATAAAGAAAAACCTTCACCTCTGTCTCATTTCTGATCCAGAAAGTCACAATTCGTAATATAGAAACTATACTGACTGAACACAGGGAGATCAATGTCGGAAAGAACATCTTGCAGAAAAGATTAAGTAGGTTGGGGCGCAGCAAAACTAACGCTCTACTGAGAGATTTCCTCTTGGTTGGTTGGAGAAATCCTGCTCGAAGATCGGAAACTCGTTGAATGAAGAATCTACTCGCCCTGATAGCAGGAGCGAACGTCAACTCCTACACTAAAATAAATCGTAAAAAACTGAGGAAAATCATGACTGAAGTTGAAACAGGAAGAATGTTACTTTCTCATAATTTTGATATCTCTAATGCTCTCTTTCCTGAGTTAAGTTTGGAAGAGTTTACCCAAGTATTTATTGATGGTTTAAGTCAATATGATGGGGTAAAATGTCGTCAATTAAGTCATCCTCATTGGATGGTAGAAATTCTGTTTCTTAACAATAATTTTTCTCCTCTACAAGTGGGAGAACTATGTGCTGATGCTTTAGTCAATAAGCGCACTTCTCAAAAAAATAAGGATCATAGTCGAATGCCGCTAAGTTATCCGGAGTTATTCTGCGATCGCTCCGAACAGAAAACGTCTAAAATCTGTGCTATACCTGGGTTTGAGACAAGTTTACATTAACTA
>JAAUXT010150660.1_pt1 | contig 12536 bp, 11 predicted proteins | sample 7278171 | NCBI WGS metagenome assembly JAAUXT01 (sample SAMN14350112, study PRJNA611818) | marine sediment metagenome | isolation source: surface marine sediment (1.8m) | place: French Polynesia: Moorea | collected 2018-08
CTCTTTTATGGTCATTTGAGTCATGAGTAATAACCACACATGTAGGTCGACACATCGCTCAGGTCACAGCGTCCGCCGTTCGTCGACGTGACTTCACTCATGAGTAGCGTGATGCAACATGCTCGTTGCACGCCTGTCGCACACGCGGGCACGCAGGTCACGCACTCATTCGCTATCGCTCACTCGTGAATGACCTCCGTGCCCTTGCGACGCGACGACGTGGTGCGAACTTGCAGTCGCACCACGCTACAGATGGATGAACCCTGACAACGCAGACTAATCACCGACGGTGAAAGTGCACGTTCATCGATGACTGATCGATTTTCAGCTGAGACAATGGAGGTCTACTGCTCCTGCTTCGTTCCGAAACATTGATACGTCCAAGTGAATGTTTCAGCCAATCCAGCAAATTCAAAGTGTGGGGAGAGATCTGGGTGGAGATCTGATGTTCGTATATTTTTCGGGTATGAACTGAGAACCTGGTCAACTACGTACGAGGCCTGTCATTTTGCCGTTTCCTCCTCTGATCACCAAACTTTCACAAGCACAAGATCCACTACCTGTCTTTGTTCTTCATTGCAAACCAATTTTTACATTTTTTCAGCTCACTTTTGTTCTTCTTTTGAACTTTCAAAATTGACTCCGCTGCTCTGTGTGGCTCTTGACAGCCTCAATTGAGAGGAACTCAGTACAAAATCAATAGTCACAAGTTATGGGACACTCAACATTTGTTGGATCATAAAGACTAGATAGTGAATGGAAAACTGTCACAAGTCGTCAATTGTAAAGAAAGTCCAAATTGCACATGGAATTTTTGCAGATCAAACAGAACAGGTTTTGATGTCATACCGGAGGAAAAACGGTCACTTTGCTCGTCGGATTGTGTGTTGTCGTGAAGAGAAAATGACAACGAAATGAGCCAATGCAACCTTGTTTGGTTAAACTACGGGGATGTTTGGCGGAGCGGAAGGAAGGCTCTCTTTTCATTTTGCAACGCATCGTACGAGCGTTTTGCTTCGGCGCGGACGGAATTGGGAAAGGTGCAACACGATTTTCACTCACAATCTGACGTCAGGGACAGCAAGCCAAGGATAAATTTGCCACGAAAATGATTCAGTCGAGAAGGTAGACCTTGCGGACATGGTCCTGCAATAAGCGCGAGTGAACAGACTCAGCTGTGCACCCAACAAGTCACCGAGAACAGTATTGAGTGGAGGAGGGTGATTGATGAAGAAAAGCCCCGCTCGATCTCGAAAGAGCGATGCAGGTCCCTAATGGGCCTGAGAAGACAGGAAAATCACACGGTCTGTTTGGAAGTGCCGCCGGCTTCCTCGGACAGCACAAGAGCGGGATGATCCAGTGTGGATTTCTCGCCCGGAAATTTGATCTCCGGCGTCAATTGTGTGTGATCCTCGGGCCAAAAGATCGGATCTGAGCGATTTGTGGCCCGCATTTCCAGGCCCGGGCCGCCTGGCTGTGCGCAGTGTGCGGTGCTGCTCGAGATCAAGACGATCAACGTGCGAGAGGAGCCTCGGGCTCATTTGTCAGTCATCGGGAGAACGTCAGAACCGTGCACTGCGTTTAGATCTGAAGTGTGGCAGTCAAAAGGCGGCCACTTTTGACACTGATCGGGCTCAGCGTCGCATGTAAAAGTATCCGCTGCCCTGGTGGAAGCTGTTCCCACAAGGTCTTTACTGCCTTTGAGGAGATATTGATTCAGCTGTTTCTTCGCGAACCGGTCACTTCAGGCAGATAATTAGAAAATAGGGAAGTTCGTATGGCTCAAATTGGATTGGTCAGCATCTCTTTGCGGTGGACTCCCTGACATGATTAGTCTCAAGACGATTTCAAGGAGGACGCCAAACAATAAGAACGGGTCAAAACGATATTGATGTTGAAAATAAAAGTTGGCTTTCAGATCACAGCAAGACCCTTTTTGAAAAAGGATCAAGACCAATTCTGATCAACGAAACATCACACCTTTGCAAAAACGGGTGAAGAAGTCCCGCAAGTGAGTTTCAAAGGAAATGAAATGACACGACGTTCAGTCCAGGTTTCTCCCCTTGCATGGAAATTGACAACGTGTGTCCACCTGTTTGATGCTCATGTCCAAAAGCCAAGCACCCAAAGGTGGCAGTGGCTCTGGTCTTTTGCGGATCGCGCATCTACCAACACACAGCCAAAAGCAAAGGAGTGTCGAGTCACTTCAGAATGCTCAACATCTGAGGCTCTTTGGTATTCTGCCGCGAAGATATCCGGCGGTCATGAGAGGCGTGTATCGATCCCGAACACCCCGAACATAGCCCCCGGCCTATGATTGTGTTGACAAATTACCAGGATCTTTCCGAATATTCCATAGTCCAGTAATTGTATTTGAGAACCAGGGGGACATAAAGCACTGCAAATCTGTGGACATTTCTCGACGAGAATCTTGTTCCGTATCTTTGGAAGAAATTTATTGATTGTGGCTCTGTCATTTTAGGAAATGCAATGCAACTGTTTGTGTTGCAGTGGAAGCCGCAAACCCAGCACCACCAGCAGTGTGTGTGTGTGTGTGTGTGTGTGTGTGTGTGTGTGTGTGTGTGTGTGTGTGCGCATTGTTTTCTTTGGGGGTGCGGGGAGGTGGGCCTCAGGTTCGGCCCAGTGGAGATGCCATCAAGCGAATCTAAGCTTTTGATCACCTTCAACGTTTGGGACACCCATGTTTCCCTAACTCCAGCTTCAAACCTGCCTCCAATCAGTTTGTGAACCTTCCTGATCTGTTTGGGTCTCAAACCCAAAACCTACACGTGGTTGTTCTGACCTGCAACTTGTTCCACCTGCAGTCGAGCGTCTCGTTGCCGCTAAACCTGGTGACGTTGGGACAAACACCTGCACTCGCTGATCGTCCTGAGTTCACGTGGTTGGGTTTCCATGCTACAACTTTGTCCCAAAAGTGTGAGAATGGTGTGCTTGTAGTTCCCGCGAAAGTGCTGCAGGAAAATTGAACATATGGATGTGGCACAGTGAAGCTCATTGTGTGAACAAACAACAAATCCATTTTCCAAATTGAAACACAGGTGAAAAAACATTGATTGCACTGCGTGTCCGTCGACGAAATCTTTCCTGTCGCACATCAAGGAAGTTACTTGTGAGTTGTGTCTATGCGGGGCACACAAATAAATTTGTTGTGTTGTTTTGATTTGCAAAAGCAATTGGAATTTGTCGGGAAAAGACAGCCACTGCTGCAAGAGAGATTTGCCTTTGTCTTCTGGACAATGCCTCTGTGTGTGTGTGTGTGTGTGTGTGTGTGTGTGTGTGTGTGTGTGTGTGTATGTGTGTATGTGCATGTGTGTACGTGTGTCTGTCTGTCTGTCGGTTGGTGGGCCGGTATGAAAGACATTTCCTGCCACAGACCATCACAAACGGTTCTTCCGTTCGGTATCACTGAGCACATTTGGGGAATCCACGTGTTGTACCGATGTAATTTGGCAAGTAACGACTGTAGTCCAACATGTTGTTGGTGTGAAGAAGCTGAATTACTCTGCGGACATCCGTTCTCTTTTCTCCACACTCTTGAGTATTCTCCTTTTGCGTGAAAGAAGCAAAGTACAGTGGAACCTTTCTTTCTGGCTGAAGCTTCAACTGCGGCTGGTTTTGGAGAAGTCTTTGTTTTGCAGCTTTGTCCTTTTGTCGTTGTGTTTTATGAACGTTTGGGAATGTCGTCTTCAATGATACTTAACCGTGGAGTCCAAAGAGGCCTCGATGAGCAGAATGGTGCCACCACAAAGGCCTTGTGGGTCCTGGAAACCAATAAGGTAACTGATATGGAGCTGCAATTTGCACAAATGTGTACAGCTTCGCATTAAAGTCACCGCGCGGCCACTCAACAGCCAGTTGGGGACCCGAGCTCTCGGAAGCGCTCTGATGAAAATGCTTCTCCTCAAGTAGTGAAAGAGATCAGAAGTGCATTTGCTCAAAATGACTTCCTCATGGCTCATTGGACTTTTGGTGTCTCTGGTCATGGGGGCTCTCTTGTTGTGACTGGAAAGCAGCTTCCTGATCAGCAATGTTGGGAGCACCTGTGTGAAAAGTTTGGTTGTGAAGTTTTGAGGCGCTGAAGCAGAACTTTGGATACCTGGACAAGATGATGCCCCTGCAGGAAGAGCCACTGGAGGTGGATGTGGACATCGAGGAGACTTCTGACATCAAAATCACGCGCAGAGACTACATTGTAGCGTCGTTACAGTTGGCTTGCAGGTAAAAAAAAAAAGAAAATTGGAAAAATACTGAATTTGTCCCAATGTTGCGAAAAACAAAACTATCATGGAAGTGTTATTCTTGTCGACCAGACATCGTGACACTTGAGGCTCTCGTTTTCAGCTCACCTGTCGTTTTTCACCAAAAAGCAACATACGTAACAAAGTCCTTGGCTTTTGAAATGGGACCTTTTTCATACAAAGTTGCGCAGCATCATGGCACGTTAATGGTGATGACTATCGATTGTGTATCGAGACCTTCACGTTTCATTACCTCGCAGGAAGTGAACGAGCTAAAATCCGCAGGTGTGGCAATGGGCTGGTTGCCTGTGTCCGTGAATCGGAGGACGATATTTATGGCCCGGCAATGCTAGATTTACTGGAGTCTGGTTCGAGACTGATACAGATTGATGAATATGGCATATCTGATGGAGAGGAGGACGGGGTGGAGAGATTTCCATCAAGGAATGGGGTAGATTGAGTGGAAGACTCTTAAACCTGACAACGGAGCAATGTCCGTGGAAGCTCTGCTCTTTGGGTTCCTTAGCAGAGCGTGTGTAATTGGCTGAAACAGAACCTTCAGAAAGTTGAGTGATTGGTCGTCGCGACGGCCTTTCGGGTGATAATACGGTTGCAGCAACAAAGGAACTTGCCTCCTCAAAGTTGATTGCTTGTTTGCGGTTGAAGGTTGCAATGAATTTGCAGGCTGGACATATGCTCTGATGTGGCCACTTTACTCTGCCGTTCACTGGATGGTCTTTGGCATATGGGCGCGCTCCAATGTCTGACAGACGAGTAAAACCTTGAAAAGAAAAAAAAGCGTTTGTGGACTGATCGCTGTTCTTTCGTGGCAAAACATCACTCGATTGAAGGCAGTTCGCACGAAGCTGTGAGCACAAAAGCGGTGATGTGAAGACAGAAGTCATTTCTGGAAACTTCTTCAGCTTCATCCTGTCTTTTTGCGCTTGAGAGAGCGCGGAGAGAAGAGGCCGTCACCACAGCATACTGCACTGGAGGAAAACTGAGGCTTCGCTGAAAAAAAAAAAGATTGTGGTCGTGAAACATGGTCGGGCTCTTCGCATTGCAGACTTATTGCAAATTGTCACGTTCTCGTTCTCTTCGCTGCGTGCCTCTAATTTGTGAGGGACTTACAGTCGCCGTCACACACCCGAGGTTTTCATGAGGCCGGAAATTCCTGCAGGAACCCTGCTCGCGTGAGCAGTTCTTTTAATAAGTTGTGGTTTAACTCGCAGTTCAGCTTGGCGTAACGTACGAAGCAATCAGGCCAGTTAATGGCTCAACTGCGGCTGCAGCAGAGTAAAGTGTAATGAGGTTTGTTACCTAATGGCCTAGAATGGCAGCAAAGCAGATTACAGTGTCCCTCCTCAGCGAGAGAAAGAGACTTGCCTGCGAAGTGGCCGAGGACGGTCCGTGGGGACTTATCAGTGACACCTCGGTGACTGAAAACGTCATTACCATAATTACATTAGGAATTTACTATGACGCTTTATCAATGCAGCTGCATTCATACCCTCGGTTCACGATTCAAGACGTTTGCTTTGTGATAACAGGATTTGTTTGACGGGGAAGTGAGTTTGCTAATTTGGGCAGCTCCAGGTCTCAAGCAATTTCGCACGAGACAGTCAGGTTCTGCATCAACGTTCTTCTGGTCGGGAAGAAAAACTTGTGACAGAAATGTAACTGACCCCACCACCCACTCTCTGCCGCTTTCCCTTTGGACTTTCCGTTGATTAAATGGCAAGGGACTGTCAAGGGCTGACAAGATTTCACACTGAGATAGTGAGCAGCGAAACAGCCACATTCATTTCGCAGAGTACCGCGGCAACCAGGCACAGAAGGACTTTGGACATTGTCTGTTTTATCAACGGGGGAAGCCAGCAGTGTACGGGCTGGGCATTAAAGCCTGGACATCATGTCCCTTATCAAGATGACAGTGGAGTTGCGCGAGTGCGTCAAGATTTGGTCTCGAAATCCGGGTCAATCTTCCCGAGTGAGATTGTATCTCCTCACCGAGGCTTTGTCGCTGTTCATGTCAAGGGACGTCACCATTCGCAAAGCATTGCTGTGTGCCAACAGGTAGATTGCTGTGGGTTGGTGCCTTGAATTTTCGGCCAAAACAGTTGATGTTTTCAAAGTTGGACAAATGCTTCGGCGTTGTGATGTGATGCGGGGAAAACAAAGTTGAACACAGGAACGTGAAATCCCAGAGACCGTCATCAGTTCAGCGTTCCGTTGCTTTCTTCTATCTGGTCTTTCAGAGGTTTTTTCTGAGCTGTGACGATGTGCCAACTTGCACGCAAAGCAAGGTTCTTCGACACAGACCCGCGTTGGAGCTGTTGTACTTGGATGTCAACTGCCATAAATGCAGCTGAAAGAAGGAGTTGCGCAGAAAAGGTCAGACCTCTTTAGACCCAATCTAGGTGTGGCACCGGGACGAAGAGATCGGTGCAAAGCGCCGCTTTTCTTCTTGCAGATTCTGTTCGAGCTCAATTGTCTGGATCAGACCACCTTTCAATTCAGGTGGAAAAGATCAAATCCCACGATTCGCAGAGAATGTGCAAAGCTTGATGGCTCAGTTCCAAGGCATCCCAGTTGTCACCATCTCGAGGAACTTTCTTGGCAGAGGCTAGGTGCTCAGCTGAACTGCGTATTGTGTGTACTTTTGAGATGAAAGAAAGCGAGCTTGCTCTTTGCCCAGGTCGATCCGTTTCATCCATTCTACCGGTTTTGGCCGCTCTGAATGGTCGCTGGCGTTGAATGAAATTCCACTCTGTCACGAGAAGAGGAAATCCCGGTAAGTGATGAGGATTGTTCCGTTTCCTGACGGCAATGTTCACCTCGTCGAGAAGCAGGGCGAACAAAACGCACTTGTTTCCCAGCGAGACTTTGAGTTCTGGCATCTGTGCTCCTACGACATGTCTGAGGTGTGGCAATAGCAGGAATTTTATTTGAGCGCGTGGCTTTTATGACGACGACCCAAACAATACTCTTTGAATCATTGTTGTTGCTGGTGTTCTGAAACCTGTTTTTGTGAGTGATTTTGCTCTTTTGGTCTGTGTTCGCAAGAGATAAATTGAAAACATCTCAAATCGCGTGACCGGAACAATCTCTCATGTTCAGGAAACGGAGATGAAACCTGTTGGAACAGTCCGTGTGTGGAATCATCCTTCAGATTTCAAGGCAGCGCGTCAACTACAGATTTATCAGCCTGGTCTTCCTGCGTGTGCTTGCAACCCCACCCTCAAGACCCTCTTTCTTTCCAAAAGTGCGAAAAAGTTGAGAATGTTAGAATGTTTTCGGGAAGCACCATTTTTTCTGTTGGAGCCGAAGTTTGACTGTACTAATTGTCTTGTCATTTTCTGCAGACAACTGTTTTTCCTTCATGGAACTTTGAATTTGAGGGTAAGCCGTCGTGGATCTGGGTCCTTGTTGCTTCACAAACTGCGGTGGTCATCCCATCAGCAAGCCGCGGAGCAGCTGCGATGTCCTTGGGCCCGGGTAATGTGTGTTGGATGATCAGTGATAATTTGATAACGATCATGTCAATATGCTGGTCGTGTCACGCCGGCGATCACAGGCGGGTCAGGCGACGTTCCCGGCGGGGAATCGTGACAGGCGCAGATCTGTTTGTTGCTGAGGAACAAGCGTGTCCCAGTATCTGCTGCCTCTTGTTTGCGTGCAGGAAATTTTTCATCAACCTGATTTCCACAAAAAATAGCGTGGTACATAAATATGTGATGAAACGTGGACAGATTGAAATTCAAGGCTTCCGTGAGTGATCTGCTCGTCGAATGCATCGAGACGCCACAACGCAAAGAACAGGTCGGTTTCGAGGAACTTTCTCTCCCATCAATTGTTTGAGAGAAGCTTCTCGAAAATTCATCGTGAGATTTAAGAAGGCAGCACGTACATGTTCTGCGGCTGATATGAGGGAAGAAATTGTGATTGAAGATGCAAATATTTGGTTTGTTGATTTCGAGGCAATGCGTCGGCAGTCTGCTGCAGAAGACATCTGACAATTAGGCGCTGAGTGCGACATATTCTCTGCTTGGAGAACGTGTGCAATTTCTCTGGAGGAGTGCTCCCCCAGACAGCATATTGGGTCTGCCGCAAAAGGCTCTGAGCTGGTGATGCGTCTTTCTGTCAACGCTTTCATCAGATTCTTCTCCGAGCCAGTGTCGCGAATGACTGTCTCGATTAATTGACATTTCAGTGGGCTGTAACGATAAATCTCTTGTTTTCACCTTCAGTCAAGTCAAACAAGCAAATGATTCCGCTGATTGTCTGCTTCTTGCAGTTCCAAGCACGTGTTTGAAAATGAGAAGAGCTGGGGCTGTTCGTTGTTCCGCGTGTTGCTCGCGCTGCTTCATCGAAAGTTCGAGGCGGGGATTTTGGACTTCGCCAAATCGCTGACGGACTCAGCAAAATGGCCATTGTTGGTGCCGCCCTTCTTCTGGTCACGCGACTTTCGTTGTGGGGTCTGAAAAGTGCAATCTCCTGTGAAGTTTGATGCGCCATTTTTGTCGTCCTGTGAGCAAGTGCGGTCGGTAATGCGCGGAAGTGGCATTTATGATACATTCTATGAGAAGATATTATGTGCTCATTTGTATGCTTTGCTTGTGTTAAGAGGCTATTACGGGCGTTAACAACAACTGCTCAGCGCCGTAGAAAGGCACTAAATGTACGGGACGATTCCATCTCGTGTTCATCTCCAGAACGCGCCTTGCGAGCGGAGAGAACTCAAGCGCTCCGGGGACAGCCTCCTGCATGTTTTATGTCCTTGTGTTATATTTCCTTTCAGGTAGGTTTCAAACATTGCGCACAGCGGGAGAAGTATGAGCTGGTGTTGATGTTTTCACCTCGATCCTCAAACGTGGTGCTGAAGCTGCTTCAGTTTTAAATTCCACCGAGTTGGGAGTTTTACAAGCAGCCGATTGCCGCGCATATCGCCTTGATAAATGGTCTATTACCGGTGACTTTACGGTCGCTGTCATTTCCACTAACGCCAGATTGTCACGCACTCGGTACACTGGTTGCAGAATCGTCTTTATGGCGAGAATCGCGTTGACTTGCACCGAATACACCTTGATGAAGTGCGTTCAGTTTTATGCACATTTTACAAGTGCAAGCCTTCGTGTTGGAGAGGCGAAGTTCTCCAATGGAAAGCAATGAGGTCGGATATCAGCAAAGACCTGCACTTTAGAACAAGTTTAATGGGGTCCTCACGTGGTAATGAAGCTGTCGAAGGTCCGTTGTCGACGCACATATTCTGTTTTGAGAAACCCCGTTTGCCAGAACCCAAAGGAATTTCTTACGCTGTTATTCTGTCCACCAAGTACCCGAAAGAAGTTCACAGAAATTTATAGTTGCTGTTCCTCTTCACCCTTTTGAACTGACGTGTTGTTTCATCTTTACAAACAACAACACAACGCGCGTTGACGTCTGAAGCAAAACACAAATGGAAATGTCTTGCAGACATGTTTGCCGACGACTGTGCAGAAACGCCCCAAATTCGGAAGGTTCCCCTGTGCACGCGAGTGATTGATACTCTCAGGTTAAAGAACAACTAATTCAGAGTCGTTATTTGCCGAGGGAAATGTATTATTTACGGACAGGTGATACGAAGAGGGCGCCGGCTTGCTGCAGCCCGGCATCTTGAGATGCCGATTGAACTGTCAATTACAAAATCGTTGTCTCAGCTTTCATGGCGGGTGATTGTGCAGGAAACGGAGCCAATGACAAAATCAGGTTGACCACATATGAAGAACACACCTGTTCGCAGGGAGGGGGTTGAAGTGCCTATGTGGTTCTCGATATAAACTTTTGAAGCACGCAAAATACTAGATCACTGTCTGTCTGTCTGTCTGTCTGTCTGTCTGTGCACCAGCACCATACAGCAGGGGAAGCAGTACCACCAGGTTCCATGCAAGGCAGCACCACCTGGTCCCACCTGGGACCTGAGGTGGAGGTACTACCGGACTGCCCCCCGAAGGAGGGCAGCACCACTTGGTCCAACCCAGAACCTGAGATGGAGGTGTTGCTTGACCCCCATGGGCAGGGTAGCACCACCAGGTCCCACCTGGCGCATAAGATCCAGGTGCTGCACTACCAGGTCAGGTCAACCAAGTTTCCTGTCCCTGTCAGCAAAGCTGGCGGTGTGAAACTGCGAGATTTCTTGGCGGGGCCCTCTTGTTTCGAGGACCTTTGCACTCACTGGTGACCTGGCGTTGTGAGCAATCCTGTCAGGAATCTGAACAGGTGACGGTTCAAATTACGAACACAAGTTTCACTGTTCACTTGCCCTCTTTGGCCGACCTCTCTCTCCGTCTCGCTTTGGTCGATTTTGTCGTTTGACTGGACGAATAAAATTGTTGCTGGGTGGAGAAATGCGTGAAGTTGCTCACACGTTGCCCTGAGTTGATAGTGAGCGTCAAGCCGAGCTTCATGCAAATCTTATTGTCAACTTGTCAAATAAAGTTGTGAAGAAGGACAATAAAGCTGTCCCACTGTGTAATGGCAGGAACGTGAAGAGGATATAATCTGACAAGATGGAGTCTGTTGAAGACTTTAATGAGACTCTCCTTGTGGAGCTAAACGTCTTTATGACACGCCCGGAACTGTTCCGGCATCACAAACACTGCGTCTGTTTCCGACGCTCGCTCCGTTGAGCGAGTTGCCGTCCTCCGTGTTTCCTGTGGGGGAAGCGAAGGACACCTTTCTGTTGGGAGTTTTGGATTGTTTCATCAGATCCACTTTCCACATGACTTTGGCTGTGTGTGTTCGGAATGAGGCAGCATGGCAACAGGGACTAGGCACAGGATATGAATTGTGCCGGTTGTCATCCAGGTTTCTTTGCCGGAACAAACCAACATGTTGACAAACTTTCATCCGTGCAGTGTGAGTGAAGATTTTTTCTGTGAAGCTCTGCTGCTTGCAAAAGATCCGAATTTCTGCCAAGAGTTGTTGACTGTTTTGTAAAAAAACCAAGGTGGTGATGTGTCATTTCCTTTGTTGGTGATGCATTGATGAGGTGCCACTTTGACGCTGGAACTGGTGTGAAACTTTCACGGGCAGATGAATCTGTGTGCAAGTTTGCTGGAGCATCAGGCTGATTCACTCGCATGAAGCTGGTTTTTGCCGCTGTACATTCAGCTTTTGTGTTTTCTTTCAGGCAGGTCGTGAGCGCACGAGACTGCAGCGTATGACAACAACGGAATATGATTGTGGTGTTTGTTCCCCAATCTGGAATACAGCTGTACGCGTTGTCTTTCATTCAATTTCGAAAATGAAAGTCACAACGCTTTGTGAGTTCACCTGAATTTGCACAGAGCCTTCTCACGATATCGGTCGCACACACGACCAGAAAAGGACTGGATACATCCACATCAGACATGTCAGAAATCTGTCTATTCGGTGCTTGTTCTTTTTTGTGCAGGAATTTCACGTCCATTTACTCTGGCCAAAATGCGCGGAAAAAGAACCCCATCATTGGCTCAAAATTGGTCTCTTGAAGGCAAGCGGTGATTTGGCGCTGTTGCGGTCTTTGTGATCAGCAAACTGGAAGCAAAGTGGAGAAAGCAGCACTTGAGCAATGGCTCGGCGCTATTGAACCGTGCTCTCAGGCTTCATCTTCCTGTTTTAGGTTGCGAGCCCACTGTCAGTGAGTTGCTATTAAGCTGTCATCTCACGTTACATCAGCAAGGTAAAAACAGATACAGTTGCTTTGTTGTTTCCTGCCAAACCCTGAAATGGGTTGTTTATGGATTCTCTGTTCCAAAGATGTTCCTTGAGAAAAGTTAGCTTTTGTTCAGACAAAAAGAGACAGGGAATCTAAATGCGAACAATAATGTTTCTTTGACACATTCGGGTGAAGTCATCTGGCTCTGTGATTATCAATCAGCCGCTTGTCGGGTGAAATTGGTTTACCCGTGTATCCCACCGTCTGTCTGGAAGCGTGGGTGACGAACTGGCATTTTCCAGATAAGCCCCCTCCCCTGCTCACAAAAATTAGGAAAGTAGGAAATGCAGAAATTCTGATTTTCTAGATTCTGAATTTCCAGATTTCAGGGTCACCCTGCTTGCATAAATTCAGAAATTCTAAATTTTCAGATTTTTGTATTTCTAGATTTTCTGATTTTTGAGTTATCCCCCTTGAAATGATAAATGATGCGAAGGTTTTCTGCTGGGGCCGTGTATAACCTGCAAATTGGGGTGCCTTGACTAGGATAATTTTTAGTGGCGTACTTCTGTCCAAGTTCTGATGCTGAGCATCAAAGC
>JAAUXT010046896.1_pt1 | contig 12534 bp, 11 predicted proteins | sample 7278171 | NCBI WGS metagenome assembly JAAUXT01 (sample SAMN14350112, study PRJNA611818) | marine sediment metagenome | isolation source: surface marine sediment (1.8m) | place: French Polynesia: Moorea | collected 2018-08
AGATTCTGTCTCCAATCTACAATGGAAAATGCAGCTCTGGAGGCAAGGGGTGCCATACCCTTTCAGCCTGACAACACAATGAGAACAAACACCACAAAACCAAAAGATTTACTCCTTATTGACAACCAATTTTGATCTTTTACACTTTTTTGGTGTCTGTCAAGCTGCCATAGCCATCAGTTTTCCCTGACTTTTCCAGTCCATGTTTTCATTTTCCATGACTTTTCCAGAATTTGGCCAAAATTGCCATTTTCCCTGACTTTTCCCTGACTGGAAAAAGTTTTCCCAAATTTCCAGGTTTTCCAGACCGAGTGGGAACCCTGCTGAGTGACGAATGGTTTGACACTTTTCGACCGATCCACCCATAAAATGAAAAGAAAATGGACAACTGCGTGTCAAAATGTGTTTGTGTGTGCAAGAATTCCGTGATCCTCTCTGAAATTCTTAAGGCTTTTACTTTTGTGCCTTCCTGACGATCGTCAGTTTTGTCTTTTTCTGGCTCTGCCAATCTCGTCACACAAATGACATTCAGATCTACTCACTCGTACAACTCATCCCTGACAAGATTTGGAAACAGCAGTTTCAGCACGCTGGTATCTGAAAACAAAATAGATTCTACTCCAGTTTCTTTCACTGTTGAAGCCAAGAACAGATCTGCTGTCGGTTGTTTGATGTTCACTGTTCTTGATGTAACATTCACCTCCGAACTGACCACCCAGTGGACAAGACAAACTGATGAAGTTATGAACATTGTGAATCGGCAACGTTTGCAGCACACCCCTGCACACGAGTCCCCCTGCAATCAGAAGCAGAGTCAAAAGACACCTTTCCGTGTTGATTCACGATGTGCGAACTTTGATCAAGACAAGGCAGTGAGACGAACCTTGGGAGAAGCACAGAAGATGAACACCTTCCGGATGAGCTTTCATGGCATCCCACATTCGCTTTCTGATGTAATGCACCTGGCGCCACATCGGAAACAAGCTCTCATACTTCGAGTAGCCTTCGATCAGGGTCGTTGTCGTGTTTGGATGAATCTGGAAAAACCACCATATAAAAGATTCCCAAACAGTCCCCTTACGCGCCTGGGGAGTTTACGTGGAGTGGACAGAAAGAGTCTCAAGCAATTTCAAAGGGAAAAGAAACAGCAAAGTTGAAAAAAGGCCGTGGCACACGCTGCAGGGACCGTGGTTGCGAATGTAAGGAACGACTTCACACATTTATTGAACACATATTCGAACAGAAAATCCGAACAAAGGAGCGCTCACTGGACATTCCACTCGACCGAATATGCCTGCACGACCCTTCAGTGTACTCGTATGTGTGTTCACACGTGTCCCTGACGAGTGGGCAAACATTCGAGAAAACAGAGCAAACATTCGAGGAAACAAACAAAACAGATAAACTCCTTATCTGAAAGACAACAACGCACACACTACGTACTTTTCATCAATTCTGAAGTGCACAGTTGAGACAAAGATCTGCCAGGTGTGAATCTGAACACAAAGCGAAGTTGTTCTCAAAAGGCAAGTTTCCGCCAGGCCAACGGGACGGGTGAAACTGAACCACAACTCGTTTCACACCAGTTCCAAAGTTGGGGTCTGGCCACAGCACTTCACAAGGCTTTGTTTTCATGTCCTTGGACCAACCCATGGTGTGGCGACAGCAGAGTCGCTGGAGGGGTTGCTGAGGACACGTTCGCAAGAAAATCTGACGACTGGATTTCGACTCTGGATTCTCCTTCGAGCCATCTTGGGAGGGCATGACTTGGTTCAGTGACTTTGAAAACTGTTTTTACCTTTTCCAACCACGTTTTCATCTGCGTAAATTCTGAAGGAGCTCCCAACAGTCCGTGCATGAATATCACATGTTTGTAGGCCTTCACAGACTGCCAGAAAACTGCAGTCGTCAGTAAAAACAAACTTCCCAAGAACGAAGAAACCTTCATTATCGCCCAACGATCGCACTGCTGCAAGCTGACACAATGAATGAGCACACTGCCAACTTCGTCTACAAGTCTTTGTTCAGGTTATCAGAATGGATATATCTTCTGAGTCCATTGAGGACAAATGTTTCTTGAATCCTACACACTGACCACTTCATCTTTCGATATCTTCCCGGGTTTGCCCGGTAAAAATTGTCCGGTCAATGTTGGGCAGTGGTGGGACGGGTGGCAATGCGATAAGATTTGATATTTGTGACATTTGGAATTTATAAATTTATTTTCTGAACATATTGAACTTACCAGTATGGCACATATAAAAAGAAAATAAACGTGAACACTTGAAATGTGGGTGTGATAGAGCGTGTTGTTTCAATCGTTTCGTGTCGCCGCGAGGGGCAAAGATTTCGTTGAAAAAGTTGTGAGCACCTGTTGGTAGTTGGAAAGGTTCATAAATTGATCAAAAAGATCACACAGCAATGGCAGATGAAAGGCTGTTCGAAAAGGTAGGTCTGTTTACACTTGAATTCTGTCAGAGGATTCCCGTCATCTTTGTGTGGTGACAAGTTGATGGACATGACTGTAGTCGATCTCTAGACCAGATGCATCTTCGTATGGTGAAGTCCAGTTATGGATGATCAACTTTATTCCATTGATTTGATCCGTTGTTCTGCAAATGCGACGTACAATACAATCATTTGAAGTGAAGACGGGGGATGACAGATGCACCATCAACCAAGAGAGCCGCTGTCAGAGACGGACGATCACACAATGGGTTGACACGTCCAAAACTCGTTTCCCAAAAGGAGCACCCCCCTCCACACGCAGAGTCCAGACCACACAAATTTGCTGCTGTCGAAGCAATGGAACATTGTCACTTTGGGACCTACCAAGAACGAGACCCAGAGGAAGCCCGCTGTCAAGTTGCGATTGTGGTCGGTCTGGGCCAGAAAGCCAGGAGAGTGTCCGTGGGTGTGGAATGTTCTGTTTGACCTCCAATGCAAGGCCAACATTGAACAAGAAAATTGTATTGGCTCTTTCTTGTCTTTGGCAGTTCGACAAGGATGGGTTTGCGGTGATTGAAAATTTTCTCAACGATGAGGACGTCGAAGCTCTGAAACAGGAGTGTTGGAGTCTGGTGGAGAACATGAATCCTGATGAACACAACACGACCTTCTCCACCACGAAACACGTGAGAAAAGGGGTGACATTCTGTTTGGGCCGGCAGATCTGCTGTTGGTCCCAGGGGCACCTTATTCCCGAAGCACCCTGTTATCTGGACCAAGCCGTGCTTGCTCTTGTGGGACGTCACGGATTATTTTGGTCAGGCAGCTTGTTCCAAAGAAAATTCAAACCTTCGTTTGTTTTGTTTCCAGACACACAGAAATGACTACTTTCTGAACAGTGGAGACAAAATTAGATACTTCTTTGAGGAGAAAGCCAAAGATGAAACTGGTGAGATGTACTGTTTCGCAGGTCGGCTGCGCGTTCGTGGTCTGTGTTCAAATCTGCTTTCTGGTTCGAACTTTCGGTGTTGAATGAAACAACATAACTTTCCTTGCAGGCAAACTACTTGTTGAGAAACACAAATCGCTGAACAAAATTGGGCACGGTGCGTACAGGTCTCATGATACGGACTGTTTGAATCTTCATTCGCTTCTCTTGTAGTTCAACAAAGGCTCAGTGATTGGAAAATATTTTGTTTGCAGCTCTTCACGAATTTTGCCCAAATTTCAAACGAATTACGTTCAACAACGACGTGAAGGTAAGTGTGCTTTGTCGTTGAGTTCTTTGTGTCCTGAGTTAGAGTTGGGCACTGGCTGATCTGGGGACCCCAACCAGAGGTCCATGTGTCCAGGACTTGGAAAATTCAGTGTAGCAAAGGAAAAAAAAACTTGAAATTACGAAATGGAAAGATGAATATGTTCTCGGGGAGAGATGGTCGTGGGGTTCGCGTCTCAAAACAAATAAATCTGTTGGTCGTTTCAGAATGTTGCCAAAGTTTGCGGATACATCGACCCCGTTGTTGTGCAGAGTATGTATATCTTCAAGGTAATTCACTCGGTTACTTGCAACAATCGTTGACATTCCAGATTTGGATTGGCTTTGTTTGCTGACCAAACACATCACGAAACGTCTGTCCGTTGCGCGACGTACTTGAATTTCAGTCTGACACGCATGATTTCGGGATTATTGTCGTCTTTTTTGCAGCAACCTGGAATTGGTGGTGCGGGTAAGAAAACAAGTTTTGGTATCTTTCGTTCGTCATTTTCAGACAGTCCCAACTGAGTCACCTAAAATAGGCTGAACAGTGACTCTTGAGAAACAAGACTTGGTCTGATTGAGGTGTTGTTCGATGAACGTCTTTTGCGAGAGTGGGTACAAGCTGCGAGTACTTGTTCGTATGCAACAGTGACCATTATTTTCATGCTTCAGTGGTGCCGCACCAAGATGCGACGTTCCTGTGGATGGACGGGGTGCTCAAGGTGATGGGTCTGTGGATCGCTCTGGAGGACGCCACTGAGGAGAACGGCTGCCTCTGGTTCATTCCCGGCTCCCACAAAGGTGGGTTCCCCAGAGCCGGATCAGAGAGACGGGGCTGACCCCAGTTCTGTTTTTGCCCTCAGCAAGTCCATTCTTGTTTTCAGTTTTACAAGGTGAAACGTTCAATGCTGATGCGGTGGACCCCCCTTGCAAGGGGAAGCCCCCTCAGCTAAATCCTGGAAATGCCCTTCCGCCGTGAACGCTTCTCAGTGCTGTTGTGTTTTGGAGTGGGTGCTATCTGGAGACAGTTTTCTGATTTTGTTTTCTATCACAGACGGACTGCTCGGAAACTACCGGATGATCCGAAATTCAGACGAAGCATCGTCCGAATCGTGCATTTTCAGAGGGGAGAAGCCTTCATATGAAGGAAACTACAAAGCTGTGCCTGTGAAGAAAGGTGTGAAGCGTTACAGAAAACACTACTACGTAGCTCATTGACATTTCTGAGGCTGGTCATGCTTCCAACGCCTTGGAGCAGTCCAACATGCATTGCACTCGTTGGAGAACGGAGTCTAGCTCTGTCTTCAAATCACAAAACGAACCTCTGGGTCATTGGTGCCATGATCAGTGTGTCAGCTTATTGGAGAGAAACACGAAAGGTTCGGGTTGTGTGTTCCGGTACACAATGTCCATAAACAACGTACGACAACGAAAAAACACCAGAAAAGGATGAAGGCAAATGCCGGTGTCTGTTTTCTTGAGTGCGACTTGTACACAGGTGAATGTGGTGTTATTTTTCTGCGTCCAGGCTCCCTGATCCTGATCGACGGACTCGTGGTTCACAAAAGCGAGAACAACACGTCGGAGAACTCGCGTCACATCTACACGTTCCACGTCATCGATCGCGCCGTCGGCAGGTGGAGCTCCGAAAATTGGTCAGTTGTGCTTCCGTTGTGCCGGAGCAGTTTCTGCCGGTGGTGGAATCTAATTTACAAGCGTTTTCTGCTGATTCACCATTTGGGGTCAGGGGTCTGACTGGAGTCTGATGACCGCTGGAGCATTTTGCGTCAGTGGTGTCGGCGTGTGTCTGCACCGGAGGTGTTCACATTGGTTGATGGCCAGTCTTGTATTTGTCGAAAACGCGTCAAGGTTCACGTTTGAAACTTGCCTGCCCCAGCGGGTCCAGGGGTCGACTGGGGTCTAAGCGTTGCAGGGCAGCCTTGCTCCGACATTCACTGCCCAAAAGTTTAACCAATGTTTTTTTTTTCTGGCTCAGAGGTCAGGTCGGGCTGCCTGGATTCACGACAAGAATGTTCAACTGTGTTTTATGTGATTTGAGGAGGTTGGACCACGTTTGTGTCGAAACATGGGCGCTTACATTTCGGTCGCCAGGCATTCTGGTTTCTCAAATCGCCACGAGCTCCACGGAGCAATTTTTTTTTATCTCCAGGTGTGCTCGTGTTGTGCATTGGCAATAGGTTGAGGTCGTGTTCCCAGACAGCTCTTGAATATGTCGTAGCAGTGATTTTTGGGGTGACTGTCAAAAAAATGCGCACCAGTTGTAAGGGGTGAGCCCTGTATTGACTGCCTCACAATTGGTGGGCCGTTTCCCTTTCGACGTGCCTGCGTTCAATTCTCTGCTTTCTTGTCAGTCAGGACGTTTAGCAGCGGTTTTGTTTGGTTTTCAGGTTACAAGAAACGGAAGTTCTTCCGTTTCCGAAGTTGTACGGAGCGAAAAACTGAATCCTTTGGAAACATCGTTCCGGATCCCATTCCAAACGTAAGATGAAAAAGACATGAAGAAACAGACGATCACAGAATTGAAAACTCTCGATTGTTGTTTGGAGATTGGACGATTTCGCACTTCAGTGTGCCTCCAACAGGGCCCAACGTAAAAACAACAATCGCCAGACTTCAGTGAAAAAGTTTACGTGTGTACATGATTTGTAAATTCTGTTGAAGGCATGATGTTGGATTCTGCATCAGGAATTGAGGGCGTGGGGTGCATTCCCGACGTTTTCACCAGGACAGACAGAATCAAATTGTGTTTGCGTTCTTCGGCTTCTTCCTGCAAACCGCAGGCGAGGGTGCTCCTCAAGGGTTTCCCTCCCACTTGATGCCAAAAGGATTCTCGAGCTATTTCGCGACCAAAGTTCTGATCATGATGACACGCGCTCAACGCTCAGCTGTCGATCTGAGTGATACCCACATCAACAGGGATGGAACGCCTGAAGGAGCTCATTGAAGGAACGTACCGCAGTGCAGTTAGGGAACTAAAGGTTTCTTTGTGAAAACCCATCACGGGCTGAAAGACTCGTGAATATTGCAAAAACAACTTTCAGAGACTCCGTAATTGTCTTTCATGAGACACGTATCAAAGATTAATGTGTTGCGAAACATACGCGCTTTTTTGTTGTCGATACGATCATTTTTGCTTGTTGTTGTACACTTGAATTGATTTGTGGTACAACGCACGTCAGACCGTCGCGCTTTGTTTCCAAGTTTGCCATGGTTTTTGCAACAACGTATGACATCAGTGCACTTGGTTTGTCGTTTCTTTGGACTTGAGAGTCACGCAGTGAAGTACGCAAGCTCGCAACGAAAGTGCATAATCTCTTTTGGTTCATTGTCGTAATCTTCATACTTTTGTGAAACAAGCGCTTGTGGAAAGTAATTCTGGCGGATACGTGAAGTTGGCCGTGGAACCGGGGCAAATGAGCAAAATAGGAGGTACGTATTACAAGCACCAACAATGAAGATCGCTTTTGTGTGTATTTTGTGAGTTTCGTGTTGACGTTTTGCGTGTTTTGTGCCGCCCGCAGCGGATCAACCGACGCCGGCGTGGCGGACGCTGTTCTACAACTACTCGCAGGACGCCAGTCTCCACGGCATCCGCTACATCACCTTAGCAACCAGACTACGGATCAGACGGTCAGTTTCATCGGGTTTTTAACTTAAACAGCCCGAGGTTTTCGTGTTCTGCGACCTTTGTGCAATCGTACCTGTCTGTGTGTTCTGTGCCGCGGGCGGGGGAGGGTTCTGGTGCTGACTGGTAGCACCGGGCAGGTCCCACACAGAACCTGAGTTGGTGCTTCTGCTTGACGCCCCACCCCCTGGTGGGCTGCAAGCACCTGGTTCGGTCCCACCCGGGACCGCTCACCGCAAAACCGCGGGCTTTCCCGGCGCAGCCTTCTTGTTTTGGGAAGAGACTACGGATGCGAAGTGCGTCCGTATCACAGTTCGACAATGGTACCCGTCCAGGATTTGGTCGAGGGGTGGAAGGAGGGAACGTTGCTCAGAATTAACCGAAAAGAAATCCGAACGCAAGTTCCAAAACATTTTTCTTGGGAATTGATGCGCATGCATGATGCAGCGACTTTTGGGGACCCACTTGTCGACAACGGGATCAAGCCCCTGCTGGACCGCTGCATCGGATCTTGCTCACTCTTTTGCGGAGGGGAAAGCTGAGCAGTGTTCTTGATTGGCTGTTTCTTGGGAAATGGATGTGTACAATTCTCCAGGGTGGTGTGGTTCTTCGCTGTGCTGGGAGCCACTGCTGTGTTCCTGTACCTGGTGGTCACGAGGCTGCTCAAACTGACCGTCGAGTTTCCCAAAGCTGTTAACGTGGACGTGTCGTACGGGGACCTCCTGCCCTTCCCGACCGTTACCGTCTGCAACCAAAACTTCTTCAAGTACGTGTGCCGCACTTTCAAGTTGTGTTTGAGGTTCAAACTTCTAGAATGTCGCAACTGCTATTGAAAGTCACTGTAGTGTGTTTCTTCCACACAGATTGACCAAAATTCAAGAACAAGGGCTGCTTGATGTATTTGACGAGAAATTTTCGCTTCAAAATGTCAACAGGTCGACGTCATCCAGAAAGAAACGAGCAACAGATGGTCAGTTATGAACTTGAAATCCGACACCTTTTCTCGGCACAGCCAGAACGTGAACAAGAAGCAGTGCTCAAGGCAACTGCAGTGCGAAGTCCCTTGCCGGCCGGTAATGTCGTCGATTCTTCCTTGTCCTCCTTGTCTTCTCTGCAGGGGGGGGGGTCTGGTGGGGGGAGGGGGGCAGGGGACATTTCATCCACAATGCCATATACTGCACTGCCACATGGTGCTTCGCCCTGAAGGGACTTCGCACAATCAGGATTTGCGTTTCAGACGCTCACTGCGGATCCAGCAGCAGATCTTCATACATGTGTCTGTCTGCGAGTGACGTATTCGGGGAGGGGCTTGGTCACTCAGTCTATTTTGAGCTGTGATTTTGACACTGGTCATTTTCCAATGAAACATAATTGTCAGTGCCCTGGCCCAGCGGCTATGTATGGAACTGCTGGCTTTCTCGTGGTCTTCTTCTGAATTACAACTGTGAAAGACTGGACAGTGTTTGACGGTGGTACTGGACTAAACTGACGGCTTTTGATCACAGGCACTTGCACAGAGAGGTACGTTCACACTGGATTCGGATGCCTGAACCCGGAATATCGCTCGCCTGCAGAAAGCCGGTTTTATGCCAACATCACGCGCAAAGTGTGCGAACATGTGTGCACCAAACTGCGTCCGACCCAGTGCAGTGTCGTAGTTTTCTTGCCTAAGGTGAGAAAATACATTTGTGGAGTGATTTCTTGATGGTAGCTGTCTGAGAATGCTTTTCCTTCGTGGTTCGCTCGTTTGAAGGACCAGCGCGTTCGTTGAGATGAAGTGACTGTGGGTCTGTTGCAGCGAAAGCCTCAGGCGTGCATTCTGGCGCCGACGTTTGAGTTGGACAAGGACACAGTGCTGGAGTTAGAAATGCCTGAAGGAAAAGAGTGTGTGAGGGCGCACCGCTTCAGAAAAGTGCGCTGTCCAGGTCAGTTTCGGTCTCTCTCACAGACGCACAACACACGCACACACAAATCTCTCGATCGATCGATCGAAAATTGTTTTGACAGAAGCAGAACCAAAACTCTCTATAATTTATGAAGCGTGCATGCTCTTCTCTTCTTCGGTTTCCACACACACAACCCCGTTGAAAGCACCTCTAACTCTCCCAATCAAGTGGATATTAATCTTTCAAACATTGTATTTTGTATCAGGATCCGAGATTGACTTGTGGAAAAGTGTCACAAATCAATTTGAGCCACTTTACATCTCGTGTTGCTCGGTTGTTTCAGATGAGAGTCGAATCACGTGCACATTCGAGACGGAAGCTCCGCCGCACTGCCCCCTGGTGCAGTCCATCGCCGACCAGGACGACTTCGACAGAGTCGTCGCCAAAGACATTGATATCGATAACGGCCGCCTGCGCGACCACACGAGTGGCCTGTGTGAGTTTTCTTTGCACTGCACTATTTACGAAGCTGAGGCCAGAACTCGACCATGACACCAGCAATGACCCAAGTTGTCTTCGCTTTGTTGTTTGTTTTTCCTGCTGAAAAAGTTGAAAAAATGCTGCAACGTATAGTCTGATACTCAGTACGATGTTGTCGTTTTCAGACTTTGGATACGTGTTCAGTTTGCTGGAGAAAGACGTGTCTTCGAAATCGGAGGCAGTTCTGCTGACGCCGTTCATCCGGGGGGACGGACGCTGCCTGCAGCTCTACTACCTCATCCACGGAGACGCGACGTCGTTACGCGTTAACGTCATCAACGAACGTCTTCGCGTGAAACACCAGGTGGCGTTGGTTGTACTTCAGCAACTGCGAAGACGCGTGGCTTGAGATTCGAAACAACAGTGCAACAAGTTTTGTTGGTGGGGAAATTTGTACAACTGGTTGCGGAACCAGTCCGGTGACCAACCATCTGTGCTCTCACCAACAGATTTTCGAAGCGACTGGTGGAAAGAAGGACGGCAACTGGATGCGGCTTTTCACTGCCATTCCGAACAGCATTGTGCAGATCGAAATCGTGGGCAGCAGAGGAGTGGTGGGGTACAGCGGTGTCCTCATCGATGACTTGAAGATCTGGAAGTGCACAGAATTCCGTGAGCAAACACTGTCATCGGGGTTTTCGTGTTGAATGAGGTGTTTCAGTGCTTCAGAATTTCACCTTTTTTCCTGGTGTCAAAACATCGTGCAAGAGATTTTGCGGGAAATCGGTGCTTGAAGACGCTTGTCTGGACATGTTGCAGGAAAGTTCTTGTGTCTTCTCTTGCAGAACAGGAATGTAAACTGACTCCGAAAGGTGAAGATTACATGGGGTCTCAGTCGACCACCAGAAATGGGGAGCGTTGCGCGTATTGGGACGACCCCAACATTGCGACGTACTTGAAGGTGGATCCCTGGGACAGCGTGCCTGAAATGCCAGATCTGATGACGTGGGATGTCAGCAACTACTGTCGGTGGCCAAAGGAAGTTCCGAAATTGAAGGGAGAGTCTTCTAATCCCACGGGGCTGTGGTGTTACGTTTGGCACAACGAGGAGTATCTTACAAGGGAAGAGTGCGATGTCCCTGCATGCGGTGAGTTTGAAAATTTTCATCTGTGTGCCTTGACTTTGCCCGCTGTTGGTTGAGTGTCCGAAAGGTTACCCTGTTACTCTCAGTTGTTGAGAAGTTTACTTTTTCTGCGTTGCTTCAGAGTGCTCCGATGAGATGTTTCAATGCGTGGAATCGAAGGAGTGCTACCCGTTGAAGCAGGTTTGTGACGGGAATTGGAACTGTAAGGACGGCAGTGATGAAGGCGCTGTGTGTGGTGAGTGGATTGTGAGTTTATACGTACAACGATTGTCATTACAACAACCTGGGGCACTCACATACACACACACACGCGCGCGCGCGCGCGCGCGTACACGCACACGCACACGCACACACACAAGAAAATTAACAAATGATATTGTGATGGTATGAAAAAATGTGAAGCCTTTCCTTTGGGAGCTACTCGTACTTCCCTTTCGACAGGTTTCCAGTCAGTTCTACGATCATTGTCTCCGAAGCGAACATTTGGGCTTGTTTGTTGCAGAGAGTCAGAAGAGTGTTTCCTGCACGTTTGCGAGCAGTTTCAAGTGCGGGTACCTCGCGCTGAGTCGTACCACGGCCAAGTGGAAGCAGGTGGAGGGCAGCAGTGGGCAGTTCAGATCAGTGACTGAGCTGCTCACAGGTGAGGAAGGGCTCCCGACGACGTGCGCGTAGCTTTTTCGCATCTTTCAAACCTGCTGCTTCGGCATGGTGTTTTGCTCAATTGCTGCTTGTAGATGGTTACATGGAGGTGTCGAGCGTGTCCGTGAAGAGTGGTGAAAAAGCGACGCTGGTGACGCCCATGTATCGCACGACACGCCCTTCCTGCCTGCAGTTCTACTACGTCGTGGAGGACACATCGGGGCTGGGCGTGGATATCGTGCGTTCCATTCTTGACTTCGTGTACAAAATGGGCGAGTTCGATTTTAGTGTGCGGCGAAGCGAGTGAGCCGAAATACCTGACTTCGCCCTGTCTCCAACCCAGTGGCGAAGTCCGGAAGCTAGCCGCACGAACGCGTCAACCGAACACTACCAATCACTCGCGTTCCAAGCGGGTTTACGCGTTTCGTTCTTGGCAGTCATTGTCGCTTTGGTGTGCAGCCCTGCCGCTGTCTTCGTGTGTGGAGGTCTCACGAATTGAAATTGCAATTTTTGATTTTAGGTGGGAGCTTTGCAAGTGTTTGTCTCAGATCTGCAGGCCATTGTCACCGGCACCAAGGTGTGGGAGTCCGATGGTGAAGGGAAGAAGACGGTTTATGTGAACCTCCCCGTGGGAGACTTGCACGTTCAGTTCGAGGGAACCATTCGGGAGGCTCTGTCCACGTTCATCGCAATAACGAACGTTCGCCACCTGTCCATCAGCTGCTCAGTTGCGAAAAAACTCCAACTCGGAGACGTGGAAGACAACGAGGCAGGAACTGGCCGGCAGAATTGTACGAACACGAGTTTTACCTGCAAGAACAACTTGACATGCATTTCCATGGTGAGTACTTCTTGCAAGTTGCGACGTTTACAAGTTTTGTCCAAGGTTCGGACAGAGATGCAGCTTTGCCTTACGCAGCAACAAAAATAGCTCCATGGAGCTCGCGGTGATTTGAGGAAATTTCACTTGCTCTGATTTGGCTTGCTCTGATTTGGCTTGCTCTGATTTGGCTTGCTCTGATTTGCCTTGCT